>Ga0209370_1000814_pt1 | contig 33844 bp, 37 predicted proteins | sample AgamicAtPrz_FD_187164 | JGI IMG/M metagenome (GOLD analysis project Ga0209370, IMG submission 187164) | Agave microbial communities from Guanajuato, Mexico - At.P.rz (SPAdes) (version 2) | ecosystem: Host-associated > Plants > Phyllosphere > Phylloplane/Leaf | place: Guanajuato, Mexico...
TGAACGCCGCGAGCGCGTGCGTCGTGCGGCCCGCCGCGAAATCGTCGGGCACGCCGAGCCGGATCGTCAGCGCGACCGTCGCGCCCGACAGCGCCTCCAGCATCTCGTCGTTCAGCGCGAGCATGCGCCGCGCATAGCTGAGCACCGTCACGCCCGCGTCGGTCGGCCGCACGTCGCGCGCGCCGCGGTCGAGCAGGCGGTGGCCGGCGATTTCCTCGAGCCGGCGCACCTTCTGGCTGACCGTCGACTGTGTCGAATGCAGGCGCGCGGAAGCCGTCGTGAAACTGCCGCAGTCGGCGACCATCACCAGCGCGCGCAGCAGGTCGAGGTCGAACAGGGGTCTATTCATTTATGCACTTCTGTGGATTCGAGCATTTCATTTCCAAATGCGTGCGACGACTTTTAGCATGGCCGGACGCCGTGGGCAATCGCGGTTTCGCCGGACTCGGGCGCGGATTTTCGCGGCGCTCGCGAAGCGCTCGACGCATCGTATCCGCTGCGCATCGGCGAGCGCAGGCACGCCAGGAGGAAAACCGGATGTTTTTCAAACGGATCGCGATCATCGGCTCGTTTGCTTTGACCGGCTGGACCGCGCTGCTGGAGGCGATCATGCTCGGCGACGGCAGCGTGCGGTACGTGACGATCGTGCAGTTGCTCGTCGACGGTCATGCGAACGTCGATCTGGCCGATTCGAACGGTGTGACGCCGCTACAGCACGCGCGGCAGCGCGGGTATGGGGCGATCGAGCGGGTGCTGGTGGCGGGCGGTAGGGGGTAGTTAGCGGCGGCGTGATTTTGGTTCGGGTGTGCCACCGGGGAGTTTTCGCAGGAATGCGTCGGCGAGTTCAACACAATAGTCGAACGACGGCGCGTAGCCGAGTGTCCGAATGTCGTCGAAGCGCGGTTGTACGAAGGCGCGATGCTCGTTGAGCAGACGCAGAAACGTGTCGCGATGCCGAACGAGGAACGCACCGGCTTCGATCAGGCTTTCCGGCTCCCGCTCGATGACCAGGCACAGATCGAACAGGTCCCGCGCAGTCGGACGATCACCGCGGTGCCACATTTTCTTGGCGACAATTTCCGCCGAAGTCTCGACCTTGACGACGCGATCCATCAGCGTCCATTCGTCGTAACCGGGAGACGTCAGATTCCGAGAGACCACGAAGTCGATTTCGCCGTCGGGGAGCATCAGCTTCACGAACCCGGCGTGTTCTTCATAATTCGACGTGATGTCGGACGCGGCATCGCTGATGCGGGGATTCACGTACCCGAGATACTGGGGATCGGGTACGAAGATGTCGACGTCTTTGCTGACGCGATGGTCGTGGCGCAGCATGAGGACGGTGCCGCCGCCAAATGTCCAGAACGGATTCGACGTGCCATGCTTCCGTATCTCGTCGATCAGTGTCAGTGCATGGCGAAAAAGACCTTGCCACGGGCCGTCGGGCAACGTGGATGGTGCGGTCATGCCCACACCTCCCGATACAGATGAAGCTCCTTCGACCAAGCGGCAAGATTTTTCCAGATGGTACGAAGCGGGGTGCCCGAGCGCTCGGCGGCTTCCTCTGCCGCCTTTACCACGACAGGGAGTGGCACCTCGTCGAGGATGACGGAGAACTGTGATTCATATCCTTCCGGAATGCGTCCCGTGGTCAACGCATCGGCCAGCAGTCGTTCGGTCAGTTCACCCTTGTAGCTCACGTTTGCGCTCACGACGGCTTTGTAAAGCCCGTTTTGAGCCTGTCGCGGAAGTGCCAGGAGTTCGATGCCGAGCACACTGAGCAACGGGATGAGCTTGTTGATACCGAGATCCTTGACCTTGCCGGCTTCGAGCTGGTTGATGGTAAGGCGAGACAACCCTGCGAGCTTGGCAAGTTGCGCTTGCGTGAGGTCGAGTTGGGCCCGCCGTTTTGCGACGGCCTGTCCGATTTCATAGAGTTGCATGGCGACCTCCTGACAAGGGTTGGGACTTCTTGAATGTAAGCTATATCTTACATCATGGGGGCAGACTATCGGCGCCGAAAATTTCCCGTGCGGTATAGGGCGCATTGCCGATACGGTCGATGGAATATCGAGCGACACATCGCCGTGGTTGCCGGTATAGACCTGTCATTCTCGCGAACATTCGGAAAAGCACGCTCTGTGGCAGGCGTGCGGCGCGCAGGGTAAACGCCCAAAAAACCGTAGAAAAGCCGCCGGTAAAGCTTCAACCCGCCGTCCCGGCCCCCAACTCCGTTCAGTCCGCCGCACTCCCTCATTTCCCTGCTTGCGCTCGAAAATCGAGCAGTCTAGACTGCATCGCAGTTTCATCGAAGTCCACCGTCTTTCGCGCCTCGCGCCGGCCCCCCCCGCCGCGGCGCCTCCACCGGACGCCGGCACCGCCCGCCGCGTCGAGACTCACAAGGACACGCCATGAACCGCACCGCAAAGCTCCTCGTCACCGCGCTGGCGTTCGCGCCGCTCGTGTCGTTTGCGCAGGACACGTCGACGATCCGCTGGGGTATCGACCCCACGTATCCGCCGTTCGAGGCGAAGCAGCCCGACGGCTCGCTCGCCGGCTTCGATATCGACCTGCGCAATGCGATCTGCGAGCAGTTGCATGCGAAGTGCGTGTGGGTCGAGCAGGGCTTCGACGGAATGATCCCGGCGCTGCGCGCGCGCAAGTTCGACGTGATCATGTCGGCGATGACGGCCACCGACGAGCGGCTCAAGCAGATCGATTTCTCGAACAAGCTGTATGCGTCGCCGGGCGCGCTGGTCGCGCCGGTCGGCTCGAAGCTGCTGCCGAATGCCGCGTCGCTCGCCGGCAAGCGCATCGGGATCGACCAGGGCACGACACAGGAGGCGTACGCGAAGGCCGAATGGGCGACCAAGGGTGTGACGATCGTGTCGTATCAGAACCAGGATCAGGTGTACCAGGATCTCGTCAACGGCCGCCTCGATGCGACGTTCCAGGACAAGACGCAGGCCGGCTACTCGTTCCTGAAGACGCCGCGCGGCAAGGGTTACGCGTTCGCGGGCCCGGACGTGACCGACGCGCGGATCACCGGCTACGGCGTCGCGATGGGCATCCGCAAGGGCGACGCCGACATGAAGAAGCGGCTGAACGACGCGATCGTCGCGATCCGCGCGAACGGCACGTACCAGAAGATCGCCGCGAAATACTTCGACTTCGACATCTACGGCGCAAAGCAGCAGCTGAGCGCCGCACCGTGACCGCATGACCCCGTGACTCATCCAATCGACAGGTACACCATGACGACTATCCAGGCGCGCGTCGCGCAAGCCGTGACGCCCGAGCTGATCGCCGCGTTCCGCGACGAAGGCGCGGTCTGCATCAAGGGCATTTTTTCGCCGGACGAAGTGGCCGCGCTGCGGGCCGGCATCGACGCGAACCTCGCGCAGCCGAGCGAACGCGCGAAAGTCGCGAGCCGGCCCGACGATCCGGGCTGGTTCTTCGAGGATTTCTGCAACTGGCAGCACAACGACGCGTATCGCGACTTCATCGTGCGTTCGCCGGCGCCGTCGGTCGCCGCCGCGTTGATGGGCACGGACCACGTGCGGCTGCATCACGACCACCTGCTCGTGAAGGAGCCCGGCACGCGGCAGCCCACGCCGTGGCACCAGGATCAGCCGTACTACGACATCGAGGGCGACGACAACGTCAGCATGTGGATTCCGGTCGATCCGGTGCCGCTCGAATCGACGCTGGAATTCGTCGCCGGCTCGCACCGCGGGCCGTGGCTGATGCCGCGCACGTTCATGGACAAGGAAGCGAAGTGGTTTCCGGAAGGCAGCCTCGCCGACCTGCCCGACATCGAAGCCGATCGTGCGGCCTTCCCGATCCGCCGCTGGGCGCTCGAACCGGGCGACATGGTGTGCTTCCGGATGCTGACGCTGCATGCGTCGGGCGGCACGCAGAATCGCCGGCGCGCGTTTTCGATCCGCTTCGTCGGCGACGATATCCGGCACGCGCCGCGCCGCTGGAAGACGTCGCCCGATTTCCCCGGGCTCGCGGAGCAACTGCCGGACGGCGCGCCGCTCGATCACCCGCTGTTTCCGGTCGTGTGGTCGCGCGAGGCGGGGCAGGTTGGTGCGATCTGACTTGGGTGCCTCAGGTAACGAACCCGGCGGCAGTTTCAGGGACGAAACGGCCGCCGGTCGTTGGGGGCGTGCGACGACGGATCAGGTCGGGTGGCGCCCCGCGCCCGGCTTGAAGCGCGAGCCGAGCCGGTAGCGGTTGCCCGGATGCAGGAAGTGCACGAACGTGACGGGCAGCCCGTCCGTCCACGTGCGGCGCGTGAGCGTGAGGCACGGCTCGTCGGCGCGCATGTCGAGCAGCCGCGCCTGCTCGCTGGTGGGCAGCGACGCGTCGACGACGTGCTCGATTTCCAGTTCGTAGTGCGACACGTTGTTGTACAGATACTCGGACGGCGGCTCGGTCTGGAAATCCTGATCGATGAAGCCGGGCGCGGCGGCGGGATTCACGTAGCGATCCTCGAGCTGGATCGGGCGGCCGTTTTCCTCGTGCACGCACACCACGTGAAAGACCGGCGTGTTGACCGGCAGGCCGAACGCGGCCGCGACGTCGAACGACGCGGGTTCGCTCGACCGGCTGAGCACGCGGCAGCGATATTCGTGCCCACGCGCGCGGATTTCGTCGCGGATGTGCGCGATCATCAGCAGGTTCGACTGCGGCTTCACCTCGGCGACGAAGGTGCCGACGCCCGCGATGCGCTTGAGCACGCCTTCCTCGGTCAGCTCGCGCAGCGCGCGGTTGACGGTCATGCGCGCGACGCCGAACTGCGCGGCGAGATCGAGTTCGGACGGGATGCGGTCGCCGGGGCGCCAGTCGCCGGACTCGACGTTCTGGCGAACGAGCGTCTTGATCTGCTGGAACGGTGCGGTGGCCTTGGTGACCATCGGGATCCTTGTGGGTGAGACACGGGACCGATTCTATCGCCGTTCCAACGGCATGCCATCGATTCGCCCGCGCATGCAGCCGTTGGTCTAAAGACGTTCCACCGCGTGTCGATATAGTAAGTCGGGACAACTATTTCCTCATGCACATGGACCTTTTCACGAAAGAAAACCTCGGCATCCTTCTAGCAATAATTGGGGCAGTGGGTGCCATTCCCGTATTCAAGGGCTATTTCGTCGGTGCACTGAGTCGGAACAATTCGAGAAAGCTCAACAAGCTGCGCGAAGAAAGGCATTCTTTGTCCGTTTGAATGCGTCGGCCGCCGATGTGGCAATTTATCTCGTGAAAGGCGTGCTTATCGTGCTGGCGATCATCGGTGTCTCCATGATGTTCCACGGGATGCCGGGTCCCAATAGTCCGACTGACATCATGCTCGTGGATTGGGCCGGCGGATTTGCCATCTACATGGTCTCGAGTTGGCGGCTCGGTAAGCTCAACCGGCTCGCGAAATTCGAGCGGACGCTCGACGCACTCGATCAGGAAATCGCGCGACTGGAGCAAAAGTTGTCGACGAATCAAGTTCCGACGAACTGAGCGTCTCGAGCGAGATTGCCGGATTCGCGTCAGCTATAGGCTTGCTGTACGTCACGCTGGCCTATTGGGTCAATTTCGAGCGCGGCGTCAGTTTTGGGGCGACCAGACTGACATGACGCCGGCTACAACTCACGCACGTCGGCCGTCGGCTCGGTACCGAATGCGTCGCTCAGCGCATAGCCGATCAGCTGTCGGGCGGTCGCTTCGGGCGTGGCGAGCGCGCCGCTCGACTTCAACTGGTCGAATTTCTCGCGCATCGGGAAATTGTCTTCGCCGGTCGCGCGGATCGTGGCCTGCATGCCCGTATCGACGACGCCCGGCGCGACGCTGCAGATGCGCAGCGCGCCGTTCGCGTCGAGCGCGACGGCGCGCGCATGGTGATCGAGCGCGGCCTTGGTCGCGCAGTAGACGCTCCAGCCCGCATACGCGTTGCGGGCCGCGCCGCTCGACAGGTGCACGATCCGGCATTCAGTCGCGGCCGACGCGGCCTGTGCGAGCGCGGCCGACAGCATCAGCGGCGCGGCGACGTTCAGCCCGACCGCACGGGCGACGATCGTCGGGTCCTGCGCGGCGAGCGGGCCGATCGGGTCGACGATGCCCGCGTTGTTGAACAGCAGCACGAGCGACGCGCCGTCGACGAAGCGGCGCAGCGTGTCGCCGGCCAGCCAGGTCGCGACGGCCGTGGTGTCCGACAGGTCGAGTTCGACTTCGGCGAAGCGCTCGCCGGCCTGCGACGCGAGCGACGGATGACGGCTGCGCGACACGCCGAGCACGACGATGCCTTCCTGCAGCAGTTGTTCGGCGAGCGCCGCGCCGACGCCGCGTGTGTGTCCGGTGACGATGGCGCGCACGTGTGCGGAAGAAGATGCAGTCATGATGGTGAACGGGTGAGGGGGTAAGCGGGTTGGACGAGCGGCGCGCACGCATGGCGGCAGCGCATTCAGGGCGGGTGATGCGTGGTATCGATGTGCGAAGACAGTGCGCGCGGCGCCGCTGAGATCGGGATGAACGCTTATCGTAACGCCGGCATGGGCATCGCGCAAACGCCGTGGCGTGCGCGAAGGCCAAACCTGCGGCGCTGTGCGCATGCATCGTCGCGTTACACCACGTGCCGTCGGGCGCGCCGCTACGTCGGACGAAAGCCCGCTGCGGCAAGTGCGCGCGCGGGGGCGGAGAGCGGCCGGGCCGCGCGTCGCGAGCTATCATATGGCTCGCCCGTGCGCGAAGCCGCGTGGGCCGTGATCGTTTCCCCTTCACCTGCTGCACGCTGCGACGCCACCCATGAACACCACGCCGGATACGCCCACACCCCGCGCCCTTCGCGAACTCACGCCCCTCGAGGCCCGCATTGTCGGCGTGCTCGTCGAGAAACAGCACACGGTTCCGGATACCTACCCGCTGTCGCTGAACGCGCTCACCGCGGGCTGCAACCAGAAAACCGCGCGCTCGCCCGTGATGAACGTCAGCGAGGACGAAGTCACGACCGCGCTCGACGGGCTGAAGCACCTGAGCCTCGTGATGGAGGGCAGCAGCAGCCGCGTGCCGCGTTTCGAGCACAACATGAACCGCGTGCTCGGCATCCCGAGCCAGGCGATCGCGCTGCTGACGATCCTGCTGCTGCGCGGCCCGCAGACGGCCGCCGAGCTGCGCCTGAACAGCGCGCGCCTGCACGGCTTCGCGGATATCTCGTCGGTCGAGGCGTTCCTCGACGAACTCGCGGCGCGCGCGCAGCCGCTCGTCGTCCGGTTGCCGCGTGCACCGGGCGCGCGCGAGAACCGCTGGATGCACCTGATGTGCGGCGAAGTGAACATGGCCGACTTCGCGAGCGCGGATGCAGGCGGTGGCGCGGATTCGGTGCCGCCTTCCGAATTCGAGGCGCTGAAGGCCGAACAGAAGCGCCTCGCGGACGAAGTGGCGCGACTCAATGCGCTGGTTCAGCGGATGGCGAGCGAACTCGGCATCGACGTCGACGCGCCCTGATCGCCTTCTGATGCATTGACGGCGGTGCTCGCGCACCGCCGCGTTACTTCAGCTTGACGCCCGGGACGAGGTAACGCGCACCGCCCGGTTTCAGGATCGGCGCGAGCGTGGCAAACGGCGCGTCGAGCTGCGGCCCGAGGCAGGCGCCCATCGCGTGACCGATGCTGGATACGACGAACGACAGCTTCCCGGGCGCATCGAGTTCGAATGCCAGATATTGCGGGAACACGTCGGCGCACGATAGCGAATCGTCGTCGCCATTCGTCGCCTGTGCGCCCGGTGAGGCTGCGTCGCGCAGCCGCGCAATGAACTTCGCCAGCGCAGCGCTCGTTGCCGATTCATGGTCTTCGGCCGGCGCAGCCGCGTCGATCACGCGATTCCAGTCGAGATACGTGCCGCGCAGCAGGTCGAATGTGACTGGATCGTAGTGATTGTCGGGGTGCGCGCCGCCGCAGTACGTGCTGCCTGCTTCCACGATCCCCAGTGCCGCCCGCGACAGCCATGTGACCGTCACGTTCTCGTCGTCATAGTTGCCCAGCGTTCCGGCGGCCGGCCCGTCGTCGGTATATCGCGTCGACGAGCATTCGAGCGCCGCGAGATTCATTTGCCAGTGCCGTTGTTCGAGCAGATGGTTGACCTGCGCCATCACGGCCGGATCAGGATGGCGGCTCAGCCGCGGATACGTGAGCACCGTGCGCGGGTCGCGCCACATTCGGTACGCAACCGTACCGTCGCCGACTTCGGAGCCGACCGGCTGCGCGTGCCCGGCAAGCTTCAATGTGGCATAAGGCGCGCGCTGCATGTCGATGTCCTCACTGCGCGCGACGCCGCTGCCGATACCGCCCGCCACGAGCGCGGTAATCGCTTCGACGGGGCCGGGTGCAACCACGTCGGGATCGTATGCAGCCACGCGGCGCAACGCGAAGGGGCGCGTCTTGCCCGAGCGTGCATCGATCCAACGGCCGCGATAGCCATCTTTGTCCCGCGTGCCCTGCCAGGTGGCCGCCCTATGATCGAAATCGGGCTGCCCGCTGTATTTCGACGCGCTGCGCACATCGTCCGGCAATTGCGAACGCACGAGCGGCTCGACCAGTTGCGCGGGCTTGCCTCGCAGCGGAATATCGACGCCGAACTGCGCATAGAAATAGCGGCCCGTGATCGAGCCGTCAGCGGCCGGGCGATCGTCGAGTTCCATCACGACGGTTCCGGCGCCTTGCAGCGTTCCTTCATAGACCGTGCGCGGCGCAGCATTGGCAAAGCTCGCATGCAGCGCGATCAGCGCGCACGCGCTTCGGATCAACGGGCGCATCACGGGCGACAACAGGATGGTTTTCATGGCGGTGCGTGAATGATGAAGATGCATATCAACCGACACTGATCCGCGTCGCGCCGGCATCGACGAGCCGGAACAGCAGATCCTCGACGGCCGTCTCCGGCGCGGAACCGAGATCCGCGTGGATGCGCCAGCCCTGCTCCGTGCGAACCGGTTCCGACAGGTAGTGAACGATGCCGTGCAAGCCATCTTCGGCTGGCGTGTTCTCGTCGTCCCCGTCGAACCACGCGAGGAACCACGTCTTGAAGGCGTCGTTGGCAGTGGTTTCGTCGAGACCGTCGGCTTCGACCGCGGCCCAGTCCCAGACGAACGGGCGGATCGACACGGCCGCCGTTTCGAGCTCGAACGCGAACGGCTCGAAATCCAGTTGCGTGGCCGAGTCGACCATCGCCGGCTCGCCGGCCGATTCGCCTTCGGCGGCGATGGTATCGGCGCGGCACGGCAGCGCGAGCGGACCTTCGGTGGCCAGCGTGCCGTCGGCCCGCCGGTAGGCCGGTTCGACGACGACCGCCGGTTGCGTGGCCGCTTTCGCGAGCAGGTCGGCATAGGGTTGGCGGATGGCGTGGAGCAATTCGGAGACGGTCATCGTGATGTGTCGGTCGGGCAGGGAACGCGTGGTCGCAGGCAAGCGGTACGCGAAGCAGCTGACGTCACCCGACGGGCTGCTTCGCTACCGGACAGTTGCGATCGTACGGCACTTCGCTCGCATGCGAACATTCGGCCGAACGGCCGGGACGCCTGCTGGCCACCACGCCGCGCAACGCGGCGAACGGCGGGCGCGCCCTTTGCGACTCGCCTTTTTTGCCTCGTTTTGACGTCGGTCGCATTCCTGCGGCGGCGGCCGCCCGCCTTCCCCCCGCCGCAACCCGCTACCGCCCCGCGCGGGTGCCATAATCGAGCCTGCCCATCATTCCAGACAGACGTCCCCGGAGAATCACCATGCAGAACCTCGACAATCCTTCCCACGATCGCGAGGTAGGCAGCGCCGACGCGACGCAGGACACCACGCGTATCGACGACGTTCGCATCGGCGCGGTGCGTCCGCTGATTTCGCCCGCGCTGCTGCTCGACGAACTGCCGGTGCCGGCCGCGACGCAGACGCTCGTCGAGGATACGCGCCGCGCGATCGGCGACATCCTGCACGGTCGCGACGACCGGCTCCTGCTCGTCGTCGGCCCGTGCTCGATCCACGATCACGACCAGGCGCTCGATTACGCACGCCGGCTGAAGGCTGCCGCCGACGCGCTGAAGGACGACCTGCTGATCACGATGCGCGTGTACTTCGAGAAGCCGCGCACGACGGTCGGCTGGAAGGGGTACATCAACGATCCGCGCCTCGACGGCAGCTTCCGCATCAACGAAGGGCTGCGCGCCGCGCGGCAACTGCTGCTCGACATCAACGCGCTCGGCCTGCCGGCGTCGACCGAATTCCTCGACCTGCTGAGCCCGCAGTACATCGCCGACCTGATCGCGTGGGGCGCGATCGGCGCGCGCACGACCGAGAGCCAGAGCCACCGCCAGCTCGCGTCGGGGCTGAGCTGCCCGATCGGCTTCAAGAACGGCACCGACGGCGGCGTGCAGGTCGCATCGGACGCGATCGTCGCCGCGGCCGCGAGCCATGCGTTCATGGGGATGACGAAGATGGGGATGGCCGCGATCTTCGAGACGCGCGGCAATGACGACGCGCACGTGATCCTGCGCGGCGGCAAGAACGGCCCGAACTACGATGCCGAGCACGTCGAAGCGAGTTGCGCGGTGCTGCGCAAGGCCGGCTTGCGCGAGCAGGTGATGGTCGACTGCTCGCATGCGAACTCGAACAAGTCGCACGAGCGGCAGATCGAGGTGGCGCAGGATCTCGCGCGGCAGTTGGGGCAAGGCGAGCACCGGATCGTCGGCGTGATGGTGGAGAGCCATCTCGAGGCGGGGCGCCAGGATCTGAAGCCGGGTGTGCCGCTGAAGTACGGCGTGTCGATTACCGATGCGTGTTTGAGCTGGATGCAGACGGAGCCGGTGCTCGACGTGCTGGCAGAGGCGGTGCGGCATCGCAGGGTGTATTCGCGGAATGCGTGATGCAGCGTGGCGGTGCGGCGTCCGCCGCGGCGTTCGATGCACCGCGAGGATCGGGCGCTCGTCCGTGAGGGTGTCCTGATCGACTGGCCGCGGCGCCATTTTTCCACGCCGCGCGCCGCATCTGTCTGCACGATCGTTGATCCTGATCCGGTTCGTCCTGCCTGCCACGTTGCACGCTGAACGCACGATCCGGCGAATGCCGCTACCATGAAGGATGTGTTGCTCGCTGCAGTCCGGCCACGCACACACGCCGTGGCGGCGCGGCCGGCCGCCACGCGACCGACGAAGCGCGGGGCGGCCATCCGCGGGGCGCTCACCGATCAGCCGTTGCGCCCGCGTCGCTTCGCTGCCGGAATCCACAACAACCGAACCGGAGTGCATCACACATGAAGTTCTACAAGACCCTCCTCGCAGCAACCGTTCTCGCCTCGAGCGTCAGCGCGCACGCGCAGATCGCGGGCGCGCAGCCGATCAGCGTGACCGTCGAGCAATCGCAGGCGCTGCTCGAAGGCTGGAGCGTGAAGAAGAGCGTGCTCGGCAAGACCGTGTACAACGACGAGAACCAGAAAGTCGGCAAGGTGCGCGATCTGATCGTCGCGCCGGACGGCTCGGTGTCGGCCGCGATCGTGTCGGCTGGCGGCTTCCTCGGCGTGGCCGCGCATGACGTCGCGGTGCCGATCGCGTCGCTCGACGTGCGCAACGGCAACATCTACCTGCCGGGTGCGACCAAGGAAGCGCTGAAGGCCACGCCGGCGTTCCAGTACGCGAAGGTGCCGTCGCCGCCGAAGCCGAAGAAGGTCGACGAAAAGCACTGATCCGTCGTATCGATGCGGCGCCCGTTGCGCGATGCGGCGGGCGCCGCATTTTTATTTTTGATCAACGCTTCGATGTCTCGTCGGCCGGCGCGAGCGCCACGACATGGCTGATCCCGTCGTGCGCCATCTTCGTATACGGACAGAAACGCTCCGTATTGCGAACGAGCTCTTCCGCCAACGTGCGTTCGACGCCCGGCAGCCGCACGCGAATGTTCGCATTCAGCATGAACAGCCCGTCCACCGGGTCGCGGCAGAAGTCGATCGATGCGGACACCGATGCGCCGGCGATCGATACGCCTGCCCGTGCAGCCAGCAGGCTCAGCGCGCCGTGAAAGCACGCCGCATAGCTCGCGGCGAACAGTTGCTCCGGGTTCGGGCCGTCGCCGGGGCCACCGAGCGCGGACGGCAGGCGCAGCTCGACGTCCAGGCGCCCGTCGTCGGAACGCGCGACGCCCGATGCGCGACCGTGCTCGGCCGTGCCGCCCGTGACGGTTACCGTCGTCGAGTACAGCGTTTGCGGTTCCCGGCCGCGATACCGGTCGAGCAGCGATAGCGGCGGCGGGCGCAGCGGCGTCATGGTGTGCGATCCGGCGGGGGTCAGCGCGCGAGCGCGTTCTGCCGGAACCACGCGTCGAAGGTCGTCGCGCCGAGGCGCGCACCGGGCGCCGGCACGAGCGTGTCGTCCTGCAGCACCGCGCCGAAGTAGTCGGCGCCCGCATCCCGCGTCACCGTGCGCGCGTCGTGCGTGGCCGACAGGAAACGCTCGACCAGATCGGCGATCCGCACGCGCTCGGGGCCGCCGATCTCGACGATGCCGTTGCGCGGCGCGTCGAGCGCGAAATCGGTCACGGCGGCCGCGACGTCGTCGGAGGCGATCGGCTGGAAGTGCGCGGTGGTCAACCGGACCGTGTCGCCTTGCGCGCCAGCCTGCGCGATCGCCCCGACGAATTCGAAGAACTGCGTCGAGCGTACGATCGTGTACGGCACGCCTGCTTCGCGGATCAGGTTTTCCTGGATGATCTTGCCGCGGAAATACGCGCTCTGTTGCAACCGGTCGGTGCCGACCACCGACAACGCGACGTGATGACGCACGCCGGCCGCGCGCTCCGCGGCGAACAGGTTGCGTCCCGACGCCTCGAAGAATGCCTTCACGGCCGCTTCCTCGAACGACGGCGAATTCGCGAGGTCGACCACGACCTCCGCGCCGGCGAGCGCGTCGTCCAGCCCCGCGCCCGTGATTGTATCGACGCCGGTCGACGGCGCGGCCGCCACCGCGTCGTGGCCGCGAGCGATCAGGTTCCTGACGACCTTGCTGCCGATGAGGCCGGTACCACCAATCACGACGATTTTCACGATTGCTCTCCTTGAACGGGCGCGCGACATGCGCGCCGCTTGAACCTGCCGAAACCGGCGCCCATCACGTGCGCGCGATCGGGCCGGAACCTTGCCGAACGACGCCGCGCACGGATTCGCGCGCCTGTCGAACAGCCCGGATCGTAGGCATGCGCCGCGCGATCCGGTAGAGGCCCGCAAGCCCTCACCATGTTGCTTCGAATGCATCAATCGACCGCCTCCAGCGGTGCCATCGTCGTCATCGTCGTCGGGCACTGCAGCTCGCGGGCACGCGTCTGTTCGATCATGTAGTCGATGAACACGCGGATGCGCGTGGGCAGGTGCTTGCGGCTCAGGTAACAGAGATAGTGGCCGCCGTCGTCCGGTGCGTGCTGGCCGAGACAGCTCACCAGCCGGCCGTCGGCGAGCAGGTCGCACACCTGGTACGCGGGCAATTGCGCGATGCCGAGCCCGTCGAGCGCCGCGCGCACGACGAGATCGATATCGTTGAACGTGTGATGCGCGGCGAGCTGGCGCTGCTGCGTCACTCCGTCGATCCTGAATTCCCATTCCGTCACGCGGCCCGACGCGGTGCACAGGTTGATGCAGCGATGCTGTGCGAGATCGTCGACGTGGCGCGGCAAGCCGTGCCGGCGCGCGTACGACGGCGACGCACAGACGATCATCTGCATCGGAATCAGTCGGCGCGCGACGATCGCGCTGTCCTCCATGCGGCCGTCGCGAAACGCGACGTCGATGCGATCGGCGGAGAAATCGGCCGGGCGGTCGTTCAACAGCAGGTCGAGCGTGATATCCGGATACTGCGCATGGAAATCGCGCAGCAGCGGCGCGATGACCTTGCGGCCGAAGCCCGGCGTCGAACCGATGCGCAGGTGCCCGCTCGGCGGCCCGCTGCGCAGCTCGCGCATGTCCTCGAGCGCCTGCGCCAGATGCTCGATGCCGGGCCGGCAGTTTTCGTAGAAGAGTTCGCCTTCGCGCGTCAGCGACATGCTGCGTGTGGTGCGCTGGAACAGGCGTGCGTCGAGCCGGTCCTCGAGCCGTTGCACGTGGCGGCTGACCGACGAGCGGCCGACGCCGAGGCGATCGGCGGCGCGCGCGAAGCTGCCCTCGGTGACGACGGCCAGGAACGTGACCACGCCCGCGTAGCAGGTCGAGAAGCTGCGCGCGAACGGGTCGTCGGCATCGGGGCGGCGGATGGAGGTGTCGGGCATGGTGGCGCTGGAATCGTGGTGTCCGTATGCGACTAGACGTTTCAGCGCTGCCGCCTGTGACACCGCCCGCCGCATTTTTTCAAAAAGATCGCGGCGGCGGGCGAGCCGGTTATTTTTCCGGCACGAGCACGGGCGCGCCCTTGTCCTTCAACAACAGCACGATGAACTTCGCGGGCCGGGTCCGGCTTGCGTTGCGTCCGACCGTGTGCAGGTCGTCCGGGCCCTCGTAGAAGGTCTGGCCCGGCTTCAGCGTGACGGGCGCGCCGCCCTTCACCTGCATCACGATCGAACCCTCGACAACGTAGACGAATGCGGCCGCGTGGTGCCGGTGGACCGGGTCGACCGCGCCGGGCGGATATTCGACCGAGATCATCGTCGCTTCCTTGCCCGGGTAGGCGTCGAGCGGCTTCGTCATCAGCGGCGTGACGATGGCCGAGGGCGCCGCGTGGACGGCGCCGGCGGTGGCGGCCGCGATCAGGAGCGCGGACGCGACGGCATGTTTCAAGCGAATCATGGGATGAATTCCAGTGACTGCCGCCGGCAGGCCGCCGGCGGCGAAGAAGGGCGCCCGCGGCCAGGCGCGGGCGTCAGGCGAGATTGGCCTTGTCGAGGCCGTAAGCCTTGTCCGCCGAACCCGGTGCGGTCCGGAACGCGACGTTCGCGCGGTTCCAGGCGTTGATCGCCATCACTTCGAACGTCAGATCCGACAATTCCTTCTCGGAGAACTGGCCGCGCACGCGATCGTAGACGTCGTCCGGCACGCCGTGCTCGGGGAGCTTCGTCAGTACTTCGGTCCATGCGAGCGCGGCCCGCTCGCGCGCGGAGAACAGCGTCGATTCGCGCCACGTCGCGAGATGATGGAGGCGCAGCTCGCGCTCGCCGTGTAGGCGCGCTTCCTTCACGTGCATGTCGAGGCAGAATGCGCAGCCGTTGAGTTGCGACGCGCGTGCGGACACGAGATCGCGGATCGATTCCTCGATCGCGCTGCCGCGCAGCAAATTGCTGAGTTCGAGGAACTGCTTGAACAGCTCGGGCGATTGATGCATGTAGTTGAGACGCTGCGTCATGATTTCTCCTGGCGACGAAGAGGCTGGCCCGCGTGGTGCGGGTGTCGTGGGCGGCAGGGCGCCGCGCGAAATCATCTTAGGAGTGTGCGCCGGTACGCGGTAGCCATGCACAGGGACGCATCGTGTTGCGCGCGCTGCACCAATGCCGCATCGAGCGGTGCACGGCGCGCGCTTCGAGGTTCAACCCATCGATCGTCAGGCGCTAGCTGGCACCGCACGCGGCCGCGATCCGCGCGAGCTTGTCGGGGTTGCGCTGCACGAGAATCCGGCCGATGCGCGTGCCGTCGGTCTCGAACGACATCGCCGCTTCGAGTTGCCCGGCGATGAAGCGCAGCATCGCCCACTGGCCGTTCAGCACGACCGGCCGCATCTCGACACCGCTGCCGCAGCGCAACCACGTCGCATAGAACAGTTGAGCGATCCGCCGACCGCCGACCAGCGGTTTCGGGAAGCTCTGGACGCGGCCGCCGCCATCGCCGATCAGCATCGCGTCTTCGGCGAGCAGCGCCTGGATCGACGGGAAGTCGCCTTGCGCGAGCGCGTGCGTGAACGTCTGCAGCAGCCGGCGATGCGTTTCGTGCGGCACCGTATGCCGCGGCTGGGTCTCGTCGCGCAGCCGCGCCCGGGCCCGGCTCACGAGCTGCCGGCACGCGGCTTCGGTCTTGCCGATCGCGTCGGCGATCCGCTCGTAGTCGAATTCGAAGACTTCATGCAGCAGGAACGCCGCGCGCGCTTCCGGCGTCAGCCGTTCGAGCAACAGCAGGTACGCGACCGATACGTCGTTCGCGCGCTCCGTCATTTCCTCGGGGGTCGCGGGCGATTCGCCGAGTTCCGGTTCGGGCAGCCAGATACCCGTGTAGTGCTCGCGCCGGAGCTTCGCCGCGCGCAGGCGATCGATCGACGTCCGTGTCGTGACCGCGACGAGCCAGGCCTCGGCGTTCTCGATGCGGTCGCGCGCCGCGTCGTGCCAGCGCAGCCACACGTCCTGCACGATGTCCTCGGCATCCGCGACCGAGCCGAGCATCCGGTATGCGATCTTCTGCAGGCGCGGGCGCAGCGCGTGAAAAGTCTGTGCGTCGTCGGTCATGGCAGCCACACCCCGCTGAACCCGAACGTCACGGGCCCGCTCAGGAACACGCTGCCGGCACCGTCCCATCGAACGGTGACGTCGCCGCCGTCGCATGTCACGCGCACGGTGTCGTCCAGCAGCCCGCGCCGGATGCCGTTGACCACCGCGCCGCACGAACACGAGCCGGAGCCGAGCGGCACGCCGCCGCCGCGCTCCCAGATGCGCAGGCGAATATGCGTGCGGTCGATGACCTGCACGAAGTGCACGTTGGTTTTCCGCGGAAACAGCGAATGCGTTTCGATGGCCGGGCCGAGCGCCGCGACGTCGATCGCGCGGAGATCGTCGACGAAGAACGTGCAGTGCGGATTGCCCATGCTGCATGCGGCCGGCGCACCGGGCAGTGGCAGCGCGAGCGTGTCGACGGCTTCGGCGACCGGCACGTCCTGCCAGCCGAGCCGCGGCGCGCCCATTTCGACCTTGATCAGCCCGTCTGCATCCTGAGAACAATGCAGGCGCCCGCGATTCGTGCGCAGTACGACCGACGTCGCACCGGTTTCCCGCATCAGCTTCCATGCGACGCCGCGCGTCGCGCTGCCGCAGGTATCGAGCGCCGAGCCGTCGGGGTTCCAGAACGCGACGCGTGCGGCTGCGTGGTCGCCGTCCGACACAACCGCGAGCTGGTTGAAGCCGATGCCGCGATGACGATCGCCCATGCGTCGCACGAGGTCGCGATCGATGCGCTGCGCGGGATCGTGTCCCTGATCGCGCAGGTCGACGATGACGAAGTCATCGCCATTCGCGTTCATCTTCTGAAATGCGATCGGCATGGCGGTTCCGGAAGGGGGCAGGCGAATACTGTACGGCGCGCGCTGGCCGGGATCAATGGCGTTATGGCGCGGAGGCGGACTCAAGAGATTCGATGTTTTCGATGCGCGGCGCGGTGCTCGATTGCCGCGCGCTCGCGTTACGGCCCTGACCTTCCGCCGATAGCGCAGTAACCGCCGGGAGAACCTGAAAATCTCCATCGGGTCGCGAGTGGACACCTTAGCGCTACGGCGGGGTGCCTAGTTGTCGTCGACCTCGAGAATTGTGTCCAAGCGTTCTTCAGTCGCAAGCCAGCGGCATCGTTCGGGCTCGCCCGAGTCGCGACACTCGCTGACCTTGTGGTCGACCCAGTTTCTCTCCGCGATACGCAAGCCTCGCGCCCGATTCTCATCGTGATTTTGTGCGTAGCGGGCGAGAATGCGTCGATAGTTATCGTTCAGCGCTCGATCGGCGCGTTGATAGAGCCAGCTGTAAGGGCGCGCGGGATCAAAGGTCGGTTGGGCGGCGAGCGGGAAATTTTCGTCCGGATTGTCGGAATACCAGCCGTTGGCGATGCCAGCGATCATTTTGACCGACCGCTGTGACGGTGGAAGTACGAATATGGAATTCCACGTCAATACCATCCAGTTATGATTTCCACGGGTATCCAGAATGCGCACATTCACGACCTTTACCGGGCTTCCGTTTTCCCAGACGTGAACCACGGCGCAAGGCCCAACTACTTGTTGCTCATCACCGTCGAACCGTGCGATACAACGACCTGGGGCAGGGAGTGAAGTCCCGATGATTCGACCAAAGTTGTCCTTGTCGGCAACGTTGTCCGTTACCTTCACGAGCAAGGATACGCGCGGCGAGTTTTCGTCGACATGAACCGCCTCTAGTTCAAGATGCAGCGTGGATTCCGCCAGCGCATTCGCGGAGAAAAGCACGCAAATACCGGCGAGCGCCGAAACGACCAGTCGAGTGAAGGACATAACCGAGTGTGAAAGATCAATGAAAACGAAATGGCCGCCGGACGCTCGGCACCGAATGATCTTAATGCCCGCAATTGGAATTTTCAAAGTATCGGGAAAACGGGACAATCGCGCAGCATCGTACCGATTCGTGCAAACCGACGGCTTCCGCCCGAACGTTGTAGACGCATCTACGTAATTCTACGTAGTCCAGCATACGTAGTTATCCGCTTGTAAGCGTCCCCCGTCGCGCGGAATACTACGGCCCATCGCCGCGGCCTTCACGAGCTGCGGCACGACGCATCGACGTCACGCGGGTTCGGCCCCTCGCCGCATCCACTCAAAAACACATTGGAGACCAGGAGACGCCATGAATCGGGCTTCCAGTACCCTGCTCTGGATCGCGGTCGCGCTGCTCGGCGCGTTCGCATTCGGCACGATCGCACTCGCACACGGCGAGCGCGTCAGTGCCCTCTGGATCGTGATCGCCGCAGTCTGCGTGTATCTGATCGCGTATCGCTTCTACAGCCGTTTCATCGCCAGCAAGGTCATGCAGCTCGACGGGCTGCGCATGACGCCGGCGGTCAAGTACAACGACGGCCTCGACTACGTGCCGACCAACAAGTACGTGCTGTTCGGCCATCACTTCGCCGCGATCGCCGGCGCCGGGCCGCTGGTCGGCCCCGTGCTCGCCGCGCAGATGGGCTACACGCCCGGCATGCTGTGGATCCTGGCCGGCGTCGTGTTCGCCGGCGCGGTGCAGGACTTCATCGTGCTGTTCATCTCGACGCGCCGTGACGGCCGCTCGCTCGGCGACCTCGTCAAGATGGAGCTCGGCACGGTGCCCGGCGTGATCGCGCTGTTCGGCGCGTTCCTGATCATGGTGATCATCCTCGCGGTGCTCGCGCTGATCGTCGTGAAGGCGCTGACCAATTCGCCGTGGGGCACGTTCACCGTCGCCGCGACGATTCCGATCGCGCTGTTCATGGGCGTCTATACGCGCTACATCCGCCCGGGCCGTATCGGCGAAGTGTCGATCATCGGCTTCATCGGGCTGATGGCGGCGATCGCGTTCGGTCAGAACGTGGCCGCCTCGCCGGCGATCGCCGCGTGGTTCACGTTCAGCGGCACGCAGCTCACGTGGATCCTGATCGGCTACGGCTTCGTCGCGTCGGTGCTGCCGGTGTGGCTGCTGCTCGCGCCGCGCGACTACCTGTCGACGTTCCTGAAGATCGGCACGATCCTCGGCCTCGCGATCGGCATCCTGGTCGTCGCACCGGAACTGAAGATGCCCGCGCTGACGAAGTTCGTCGACGGCACGGGCCCGGTGTGGTCGGGCAACCTGTTCCCGTTCCTGTTCATCACGATCGCGTGCGGCGCGGTGTCGGGCTTCCACGCGCTGATCTCGTCGGGCACGACGCCGAAGCTGATCGACAACGAAACCAACGCGCGCTTCATCGGTTACGGCGCGATGCTGATGGAATCGTTCGTCGCGATCATGGCGCTGGTGGCCGCGTGCGTGATCGAGCCGGGCATCTACTTCGCGATGAACGCGCCGGCCGCGGTGCTCGGCTCGACGCCGGAAGCGGTCGCGAACACCGTCACGCAATGGGGCTTCGTGCTGACGCCCGACATGCTCACGCAAACCGCGAAGGCCGTCGGCGAAACGACGATCATCGCGCGTGCGGGCGGCGCGCCGACACTGGCCGTCGGCATGGCGCACATCCTGCATCAGGTAATCGGCGGCGAAGCGATGATGGCGTTCTGGTATCACTTCGCGATCCTGTTCGAGGCGCTGTTCATCCTGACGGCCGTCGACGCCGGCACGCGCGCGGGCCGCTTCATGCTGCAGGATCTGCTCGGCACGTTCCACCCGGCGCTCAAGCGCACCGAGTCGCTACCGGCGAACCTCGTCGCCACCGCGCTGTGCGTGGCCGCGTGGGGCTACTTCCTGTACCAGGGCGTGGTCGATCCGCTCGGCGGCATCAACACGCTGTGGCCGCTGTTCGGCATCTCGAACCAGATGCTCGCCGCGATCGCGCTGGTGCTCGGCACCGTCGTGCTGTTCAAGATGAAGCGCGAGCGCTACGCATGGGTGACGATCGTGCCGACCGCGTGGCTCCTGATCTGCACGCTGACGGCCGGCTGGCAGAAGATTTTCGACGCGAACCCGAAGGTCAGCTTCCTCGCGCACGCCGCGAAGCTGCAGGCCGCGGTGGACGAAGGCAAGGTGCTCGCGCCGGCGAAATCGATCGCGCAGATGAAGCGGATCATCTTCAACGACTACATCGATGCGGCGCTGGCCGGGCTGTTCATCTTCGTCGTCGTGAGCATCGCGGTGTACGGCCTGCTCGCCGTGCTGCGCGCGCGCCGCGAGTCGAAGCCGACCGTGCGCGAGACGCCGTACGAAGCGATGCCGGCCGCGCAGGCGCTCGGCAGCGGACGTTAAGGGGAGGGCCGCGATGTTCAGCGATCTTGGCGGCGACCTGCGCAGCGCGGGGCGTTACCTCGGGCAGGCGTTGCGGCTGATGGTCGGCCTGCCCGACTACGATACCTACGTCGCGCACATGCGCGAAACCCATCCGGACCGCGAGCCGATGACGTACGAGGAATTTTTCCGCGAGCGTCAGAATGCGCGGTACGGGTCGGGAGCGGGGAAGTGTTGCTGAACCGGCCGTTGCAATGACCTGACGAATCGGTTCGGTATCGAAACGGAAGCGCCGCGATGGCTGTCGCGGCGCTTTTTTCTTTGGCGGGCCGGCGGCGCGCACCGCACGGCGCTTGCTTGCCGTTTGCCCGGGCGCAGCACGGCGGCATCCGGCCGCCGGTATCATTAGGGCTCTTTCTTTTCCCGGTGGACCGCAGGAGAACACGTCGTGCATGTCGGTGAGCGTTTCAACAGCATTTCCCATCTCGTCGGCGCGGTGCTGTCGGTGGTTGGCCTCGTCGCGCTCGTGACGATGGGCGCGCTCGAAGGCGATCCGTACAAGGTGGTGAGCTTCAGCGTGTACGGCGCGATGCTGATCCTGCTCTACGCGATCTCGACGGCGTATCACAGCGTGCGCAACCCCCGCCTGAAAGCGATCCTGCAGAAATGCGACCATTCGGCGATCTACCTGCTGATCGCCGGCAGCTATACGCCGTTTACGCTCGTCACGCTGCGCGGCCCGTGGGGCTGGTCGCTGTTCGGCGTGAGCTGGGGACTCGCCGTGTTCGGCATCGTGCAGGAACTCACGCTCGGGCGCCGCACGCGCCTGCTGTCGATGATCCTGTACGTGCTGATGGGCTGGCTCGCGCTCGTCGCGATGCGGCCGCTGATCCATGCGCTGCCGCCGATCGGCACCGCATGGCTCGTGGCCGGCGGCGTGATCTACAGCGCGGGGATCTACTTCTTCATCAACGACGAACGCATCCGCCACGGGCACGGCATCTGGCACCTGTTCGTGCTGGCCGGCAGCCTGTGCCAGTTCGTCAGTGTCGCGATGTATGTCGCGTGAGCGGGATGGCGCGTTGAGCATGTGATGCCACGCGAGTGGCGAGCCGGCCGGAGCATGCGCTACGGGCGCGAGGCGGCCCGCAGCGCGTTGAACCCGGCCCATCCCCAGTACACGCGATGATGCGCGATCAACCCGTCGCGCAGATCCATCACCTCGACGAGATCAACCTGCTCGCCGTCCGGCGTTGCGCGCGGGTATTCCCAGACGAGCTGGCGGCCGTTCGAGAAGAACAGCCCGGTCCGGTACCAGCGCCCGAGCTTGTTGTCCGGATTGCGCAGGCCGGCTGCGAAGAATGCGCCGATCGCGGCCTTGCCGTGCAGCACGCCCGAGCCGTGCGCGGGCAGCGTGGCGACGACGAGCGGCGTTTCGAGCACCGCATCATCGGCATACAGCGACATCAGCGCGTCGAGGTCGCGGGCGACGACGGCGGCGTGCCAGTCTTCATGGATGCGCCGGGCGTCGGCGTGGGTGTCAGCGGGTGTCATGGCGGGTTTCCGGAAGTCGATCACGGAAACCACTGTAGGGGCGCGCCGCCGCGAGACGTTTCACGTCGACCCGAAACGTGGATGCCCTGCCGCGGCGAAGGCGGCAGGGCGCGCCAGCCCTTATCCGGCCAGCGCGTCGAGATTCAGCGTATACGACTTGCCGATCCACACCGCGCAATCGCGATGGTCGCGCAGGTCGTCGCCGGTATTCGGATGCAGGAAGATGTCGAGCGCGCCGTGGTTCAGCACGAGCCACGGCACGATGTCGTCGAATCGCGCGGCGTCGAACGCGATCTGGTACGACCAGGCCGGATGCGGGCCGACGAGCCGTTCGTGAAAGCGGCCGAGTTCGATGACCGCGCCGAAGCGCGCATCGACGACCTGGCGAAACGCCCAGGCCGCGTCGCGGCTCGCCGCATCGAAATAGACGTGCGCGTGCCAGCTGTCGATGGCGGTAATGTCGAGAGCGACCATGGAGAGGCTCGATTAAAAATGAAAACGCCTGAGATGCCGTGCGAAACGACTGATGCGTGATTATCGCGCGTCCTTGCAGATTGCGTCGCGTCTCAATCCGGCACGCCGATGCGAGTGATTTGTCCTGCATCAGAAGAATCGACTGATCCGACGAAATCGCTTCGGCGGCATCCGCGTGCGCGATATCGCGCCGGAAGCCTTGTCCGCAGGCGGGCTGGCCGGAATTGCAACGGCAACACGTCATTTCGGAAATGGAAAGAGCGGGGCGAGCGCCCCACCGTATCGCCGGTAAAAATCCGATCAGATCATTGAATGAAATAAAGAAATTCCGTTTCGGAGGGATTCGGGAATGATGCGGCTCCCACGCCAAATGCGCGGCTGAAAATAACAATTGCGGATTCGGCTATTCAAGCGGGATGCGGCCCGACATACGATGATTTCAACGCATCGATGCTGGATCGATGCGGGGACAACCATCTGGAGGCCATAATGCGATCCCTCGTTCCCGTTGCCGTTCTTTCCTGCGCACTCGCTGCGTTGCCGGCCGTCAGCTTCGCGCAGTCGATCGGCGTCGCCGACACCCCGAATGCCGCGCCGTTGACCTGGTCGGCGGCGCGTGCCGAAACCGATGCGCAGCTGATGCAGATGACGCGCGCGGGCTATCGCGCGACGACGGCCGGCAACCAGAACTATCCGCTCGCGATGCAGCGTGCACTCGAACGCGTGTACAACCCGATGCCCGACCGGTGGCGCGACGAAAAGGCCGCGATGGAAGCGCGGGCGGCCCGCGACGCGCAGAGCGGCCATCCGGTGAAGGCCTTCTTCGTGAAAACCGCGTACTACCTGAAGGGCGACAACACGTTTTGATGCGGGAGACGAACATGGCGTGCCCGAACCGATTGTTCGGCGTGTGGCGTGCGTCGGCGATACGCAGGCTGCCGCAAGCGTGCGCGACACGGCGGCGCGCCGATGTGCACGGCATGCGGCGCCGGGCGAACGACCTGCGCGGCACGGCCCGCAGCGCCGCCGTGTGCCGCAGCGCGTGGCCGGGGTCGGCGGAGGACGACGCGTGCGCGAGCGAGGGCGAATCGTGAAGGCCGCCCGAAAAAACCGTCGCCATCCGCCATTGACGCGCGAATGGCTGCTGCCGCTACCGCCCGCGCATGCGCGCGACATCTCGCTGAAATGCCACATGGCGCTGGTCGCGCTGCGCGGCGAGCACGGTAGCGAAACGTTGCTGATGCGGCTGCGCACGAGCGTGTATCTGGTGTTCCTCGCGCTCGACGATGCGGTCTCCCCCGACGCGACCATCGCCCTGTGCGTCGACGCAGAACGCGTGCTGGACGCGAGCGCGGCGCGCGCCGCGCAAGGCGGTGCATGGACGCTGCACGCCGACGAATGCGCGGTGCTCGAACCCGTGCTCGCCGCGAACGACGCGTGCGTCGCGACGCTCACGCGGCATCGGCTGGCCGAGCTGTGGCGTCATGTCTGCTCGTTCGCTTCCGCCGAACAGCCGGGGCTGGTCGCGCAGGCCGCGACGAAGATGCGGGCGCCGGCGGTTCTGCATTGAGTGACCGGCCGTGGGCCGTGTTTCGTATGCGTCCCATTCCATCGCGCGGCCGCGCGCCGTCTAATGACATGACTGGAACCCGGCGAGCCCGGGCGACGACGATTCATCCATGCGTTGGCGGTGATCGTGCGTGTCGACGCGAACGCATTCGTTTTCGGTCAGGAGAAGCGATGGCGCTATACAGGAGCGGCGGCTACTTCACGTGCGGAAGTGGCCGCGCATTCAGCGAGAACCTGCCGCCGGGCAGCAAGGTGACGGTGGCGGGCATCTATCGATGTACCGCGTGCGGCGACGAAATCGGCATTGCGAAATGGCAGACGTTGCCGTCCGAGGACGCGCATCGGCACGATCTCGACCCGCCGTCCGATCCGCTGCTCGATCCGGGGCCGACCGCCTGGCAACTGATCGCCGCGGCGGAGTCGCGAAGCTAGGCGACCGACGTTCGCCCCCGCACGTACACATGCAAGCGTCACGCGTCACACGGCGTCCGTCAAAACAAAAAGCGCCACGGAGCGAACTCCGTGGCGCTTTTTCGATGCGTGGCCGCGGCGAAGGCGCGAACCTTCGCGCGGCGAAACGCGCTTAAGCGGCCGCTGCCGGCTTCGCCGGCTTCTGCAGCTTGCCCTTGCCGGCGCGCTGGATTTCCTCGAGCTTGATCTCGACGTGGCGCGAGAACACGTACTCGGCCGGGCGCTGGTTCGCGATCGAGATGTCCGGTGCGAACGGGCCGTCGGTCTTGATGCCCTTGCGGCTCACGGCGAACGCCTTCAGCGGATGCGCCATCGTGTCCATCACGGCGGTTGCCTCGAAGCCGCAGTGGACCATGCAGTCCGCGCACTTCTCGTAGTTGCCGACGCCGTAGTTGTCCCAGTTCGTGTCTTCCATCAGTTCCTTGAAGGTCTTCACGTAACCTTCGCCGACCAGATAGCACGGCTTCTGCCAGCCGAACACGGTACGCGCCGGGTTGCCCCACGGCGTGCACTTGTAGGTCTGGTTGCCGGCCAGGAAGTCGAGGAACAGCGACGACTGGCTGAACGACCAGCGCTTGCCGCCTTCGCCGCGCTTCAGGATTTCGCGGAACAGGTTCTTCGTCTTGTCGCGGTTCAGGAAGTGCTGCTGATCCGGTGCGCGCTCGTACGCATAGCCCGGCGACACGGTGATGCCGTCGACGCCGATCGGCTTGAGCGTATCGAAGAACTTCGCGACGCGCTCGGGGATCGCATCGTTGAACAGCGTGCAATTGATGTTCACGCGGAAGCCGCGGCGCTTCGCTTCCTTGATCGCCGCGACGGCCTTGTCGTACACGCCTTCCTGCGACACCGAGTGATCGTGCATCTGCGCGTCGCCGTCGAGGTGGACCGACCAGACGAAGTACGGGCTCGGCTTGTAGTCGTCCATCTTCTTTTCCATCAGCAGCGCGTTCGTGCACAGGTACACGAACTTCTTGCGCTTCATGATGCCGCGGACGATTTCCGGCATTTCCTTGTGCAGCAGCGGCTCGCCGCCGGCGATCGACACGATCGGTGCGCCGCACTCGTCGACCGCTTCCAGGCATTCCTGGACGGACAGGCGCTGGTTCAGGATGGGATCCGGGTAATCGATCTTGCCGCAGCCGTTGCACGCGAGGTTGCAGCGGAACAGCGGCTCGAGCATCAGCGCGAGCGGATAGCGTTTGTTGCCGGACAGGTGTTGGCGCGTGATGTACGCGCCGACGCGGACTTGCTGGAGCAGCGGAATAGACAAGAGATGTCCTCCTTAAACTTCGCGGGCGACAGCTTGCGTGAGCTTCGCCGGCAGCTTGAATTCGACTTTTTCTTCACGGCCCGCCATCGTCGTGACCTCGACGGGCCCCAGCGCGCGCAGCGCGCCGATTACATCCTCGACCATCTCTTCGGGCGCCGATGCGCCTGCGGTGAGCCCGACAGTCTGCGCACCCGCGAACCATTCGGCCTTCACTTCCGAGCCGTCGGCGACGAGATAGCTCGGCACACCGCTTTCGGTGCCGATCTCGCGCAGGCGGTTCGAGTTCGAGCTGTTCGTCGCACCGACGACGAGCAGCACGTCAACCTGTTCGCTCAGCTCGCGCACGGCGGCCTGGCGATTCTGCGTCGCATAGCAGATGTCGCGCGTGTCCGGGCCGACGAGGTCGGTGAACCGGCGCTGCAGCGCTTCGATGATGCCGCGCGTGTCGTCCACCGACAGCGTGGTCTGCGTGATGTACGCGACCGGCGTATCGACGGGCAACGTCAGCGTATCGACTTCGGCTTCGCTCTGCACGAGGATCACCTCGGCCGGAATCTGGCCGATCGTGCCCTCGACTTCCGGGTGGCCCGCATGGCCGATCAGGATCAGCCGGCGGCCCGCCGCGACGTACTGGCGGCCCTGCACGTGCACTTTCGTGACGAGCGGGCAGGTCGCGTCGAGCACGTCGAGCCCGCGCGTTTGCGCGTCGCGCTCGACCGTCTGGGCGACACCGTGCGCGCTGAAGATCGCGACAGCGCCGTGCGGCACCTCGTCGAGTTCCTCAACGAATCGTGCCCCTTTATTACGCAGATTTTCGACGACATGCCGGTTATGCACGATCTCATGACGCACATAGACCGGCGCACCGTGCTGTTGCAGCGCGCGATCGACGATCTCGATTGCGCGGACAACCCCCGCACAAAAGCCGCGGGGCTGGGCAAGGATGACTCGCATAAGTGAGCGAACTCCGACGACGGACGCCGGGGTTCGAGGCGCTTGGCACGCGCTTGCTCGCCCCGGCTTGATGTTATGAAGGCAGGAACGAACCGGCCGGCCAGGCCCCGGTACCCCGAATTAATCGCGCATTTTAACCCTATCGGGCCGTCCTTGCTTCGGTGCCGTGTCGGCACCGTTGCAATTGCGGGAGAGCCGCGTCGGCGCTGGCGCGCGCGGAACCCGGTAAACTGCGCGGTTTCGCGGGCGGCCGCTCCGGCTGCCCGCCATCGCGCTCATTTCAAGGCCATTCGATGACCGTCGATTCTCACGCGTATTGCCCGTCCGTCCGTGCGGTGACGGGTGTTTTGCTCCAGACCCTTATTTATACCGAACCGGCCGGCGCGCGCCAGGAGGCAGGCCGATGATGCTCGCGATCGCTTTCCTGGTGTCCGGCCTGTCGCTGGTGATCTGGATCGTGCTGCTCGTCGCGCGCGGCGGCTTCTGGCGCGCGCAGCCGGCGCGGCCGCTGCCGCCCGACGCCCGCGGCGCGGCGGCCGAGGCCGGCTGGCCGGCCGTCGTGGCGGTCGTGCCGGCGCGCAACGAGGCCGACGTGATCGCCCGTGCGGCGACTTCGCTGCTCGAGCAGGACTATCCGGGCGACTTCCATCTGATCATCGTCGACGACCACAGCGACGACGGCACCGCCGACGCGGCCCGCGCGGCCGCGCTCGCGATCAACCGCGCCGACCGGCTGACGGTGCTGAGCGCGAAGCCGCTGCCGGCCGGCTGGTCGGGCAAGGTGTGGGCGCAGTCGCAGGGGATCGCGGCCGTGCAGACGCTCGGCCTGCCGGCCGACTACCTGCTGCTGACGGATGCCGACATCGGCCATCCGCCCGACGCCGTCGCGCAGCTCGTCACGCGCGCGCAGGCCGAGCAGCGCGATCTCGTGTCGCTGATGGTGCGGCTGCGCTGCGACTCGTTCTGGGAAAAGGCGCTGATCCCGGCGTTCGTGTTCTTCTTCGCGAAGCTGTACCCGTTCTCGTGGATCAACAACCCGCGCAACCGGACGGCCGGCGCCGCCGGCGGCTGCATGCTCGTGAAGCGCACGGCGCTCGAGGAAGCGGGCGGCATCGAATCGATTCGCGGCGCGCTGATCGACGACTGCAGCCTCGCCGCGCAGATCAAGCATCGCGGCAGCGGCCGCCATCCGATCCGGCTCGATCTCGCCGATCGCAGCGTGTCGCTGCGCCCGTACGACAGCTGGCGCGACATCTGGAACATGATCGCGCGCACCGCGTTCACGCAGCTGCACTATTCGCCGCTGCTGCTGGCCGGCACGCTGCTCGGGATGACGATCATCTACCTGGTGCCGCCCGTCGTCGCGCTTACCTACGGCGCGCGCGCGTGGCCGGCGTGGCTCGCGTGGGCGTCGATGTGCGCCGCGTATGCGCCGATGCTGCGCTACTACCGGCGCTCGCCGCTGTGGGCGCCCGCGCTGCCGCTCGTCGCGCTGTTCTATGTGGGCGCGACGTTCGCGTCCGCGTGGCGTTACTGGCGCGGCAAGGGCGGCCAGTGGAAGGCGCGCGTGCAGGCGCCGGTGGAGCGCTGAGCCACGCCGGCGGATGCCGGCCATCCCGATCAACCGGAACGCGGAAAACACACAGCCCGGATCGGCTCGAGCCGATCCGGGCTGTGTGCTTTTTGGCCGGTTTCCGGCCGATGCGCGCGCTTACCGCTGCGTCAGCATCATGTACATCTGGATCACGACGTCCGGCGAGAACGTGAACGGCACCCAGCCGTAGCCCGTGTGGCGGGCCACCAGCAGGCGGTCGCCGTTCGCCTGCTTCTGCACGGCCATCATCGGGTTCTTCGTCGTCACGAAACGCCAGCCGGCCGGAATGCCGGCCGGCGGCTCCGGCTGCATCGACGCGCGTGCGTGCGCGAGTTCCTCGATCAATTGCCCCAGTTGCTCCGGATGCAGCGTGATCGACTGGCCGTTGATGGTCAGCGTGAGTTCGTTCTGGGACGGGCGCGCGACGTGCAGCGTCGCCTTGTCGGCCGGCGCGGCGGCGGTGTCGGTTTCAACCGTGGTTTCGGCGTGCGCCGTCGGGATCAGTGCGGTCTCGGCGCCGGCGGCTTCGACCACTTCGACCGTTTCGACCGTTTCCGCCGCCGCCGGCGCGGTCGCGTTCACGGACGCTTCCGTCGCCACTGCCGGCACGACGACATCGGCCGTCACGGCCGTGGCGGCAGCCGCGCTCGTCGCGGCTTCCTTGACGACGGCCTCGACCAGCGCTTCGGCGTCGGCGATGGCCTTCGCGTGGTGCTGCGCGGCCGCTTCGGCTTGTGCGATCGCTTCCGTATGGCGCTGCGTGATGGCTTCGGCTGCGGCGGTCGCTTCCGCGTGGCGCTTCGCGGCGGCTTCGGCCTGCGCGATCGCTTCGGCGTGACGCCGCGTGATGGCTTCGGCCTCGGCCGTTGCGTCGGCATGACGCTGGGCGGCGGCCTGCGTATCGGCGAGCGCCTGCGTGTGACGCTGGGCGAGCGCTTCGGCCTCGGCGATTGCGGCCATGTGGCGCTGCGCGGCGGCTTCGGCTTCGGCGGTCGCTTCCGCGTGGCGCTTCGCGGCGGCTTCGGCTTCGACGGTCGCCGCGGCATGACGTTGCGCGGCCGCTTCGGCTTCGGTCGCGGCGGCGTGATGACGCTGCGCGGCGGCCTCGGCTTCGGCGATCGCGGCCGCGTGGCGCTGCGACGCGGCTTCGGCATCCGCATGACGTTGCGCGAGCGCCTCGGTCAGCGCGGTGGCTTCCGCATGGCGCTGCGAAGCGGCCTCGGCTTGCGTGGCGGCATCCGTATGACGTTGGGCGGCCGCTTCGGCCGCGGCGGTGGCGTCGGCGTGGCGCCGCTGCGCGGCTTCGGCGTCGGCGGCTGCGGCCGTGTGGCGCTGCGCGGCGGCCTGCGCTTCGGCTTCCGCCGCCGCGTGGCGCTCGGCCGCGGCCCGGGCTTCCGCTGCCGCGGCGCGCGCGAAGGCTTCCGCGCTGCGTGCCGCCTGCTGGGCGGCGTGGTGATCGTGGAGGAGCTGATCGACGCCCGTGGCGAGCGAAGCGATCTGATCGTTCAGGTTCATGCGTGTCTTCTCTGCGTAAGACCCGCGATTTTAACCGCTGCGCCGGTGCCGGTCCGTGCGCGACGTGTAACAAAGTGCGCGAAGCGGCGCGACGCGCGCCGCTTTGTGTTACTTCAGGTAGCCCGCCGAGCCGAACCAGTCCAGCGCATCGCGCAGCCCTTCGCGATACGGGCGCGCCCGGTAGCCGAGCTCGCGTTCGGCCTTCGCGGACGTGAAATACATCTTGTTCTTCGACATCCGCAGCCCGTCCACGGTGACGAACGGCTCCTTCTTCGTGAACTTCGCGACCGCTTCGGCGCCGACCGCGAGCGGATACAGCGGCCAGCGCGGCAGCGCGATCGTCGGCGCCTTGCGGCCCGTCATCTGCGCGATGTCCGCGAGCATCTGCTGCAGCGGCAGGTTCTCGCCGCCGAGGATGTAGCGCTCGCCGATCCGGCCGCGCTCGAGCGCGAGGAAGTGGCCGTGCGCGACGTCGTCGACGTGCACGAGGTTCAGCCCCGTGTCGACGAACGCGGGAATCTTGCCGAGCGCGGCCTCGACGATGATGCGGCCGGTCGGCGTCGGCTTCACGTCGCGCGGGCCGATCGGCGTCGACGGGTTGACGATCACGGCGGGCAGCCCTTCGTCGGCGATCATCCGTTCGACCGCGCGCTCCGCGAGCACCTTGCTGCGCTTGTAGACGCCGATCGCCTGCTCGGCCGTGAGCGGCCGGTTCTCGTCGGACGGGTCGCCGGCGCTCGTCACCTTCAGCGTCGCGACGCTGCTCGTGTAGACGATCCGCTCGACGCCTTCCGCGCGGGCCGCGCGCATCGTCGCGACCGCGCCTTCGAGGTTCGCGCGCTCGATCTCGTCGGGATCGGGCGCCCACAGCCGGTAGTCGGCCGCCACGTGCAGCAGGTAGCGCACGCCGCGCAGCGCGGCGCGCATCGACGCCTCGTCGCGCATGTCGCCGGTGACGATCTCGGCGTCGAGATCCGCGACGTTCGTGCGCGGGCTGGTCGGGCGCACGAGCACGCGCACCGCATAGCCTTTCTGCTGCGCGATGCGCGCGACGGCCGAGCCGACGAAACCGGACGCGCCGGTGACGAGAACGAGATCGCGGGAAGTATCAGTCATGCGTTTCCTTCTGGGCCGCGCGGGCGGCGCGGCGGTTGGGCATCGGCGAGATTGTACGTGGTCGGCGTGCGCGGCGACGCCCGGCCGCCCCGTGTGCGAAGCGGCCGACGCGACTACAATGCCGGGCTTGAATGCAACGGGAGGGCGACGCGATGAGCCGCAATGAACTGGACGAACGGATCGAGACCTACTACGTGCGGGTGCGCGGCGTCGTGCAGGGCGTCGGCTTTCGTCATGCGACGGTGCGCGAAGCGCATGCGCTGAAGCTGCGCGGCTGGGTCGCGAATCTCGAGGACGGCACCGTCGAGGCGATGATCCAGGGGCCCGGCGCGCAGATCGACCGGATGCTCGCCTGGCTGCGGCACGGGCCGCCCGCCGCGCGCGTGACCGAGGTGACGTTCGAGGAACGCCTGACCGAGAAGCGCTTCGAACGCTTCCAGCAGCAGTAAGCGGCACGCGAGGGGACACACAACAATATGACGGGGTATCCGGAAGCCGGGCGCGGCCTCATGCTGTCGGTGATGGCGTCGACGCTGTTCGCGCTGATGTCGGCTTACGCGAAACTGCTCGCGCCGCTCACAGGGCTCGACATCTTCGCGTGGCGCATCGTCTGGACCGCGCCGGGCGCGCTCGCGCTGATCGCGCTGCGCGGCCGCTGGCCGGCGCTCGTCGAGCTGGCGCGGCGAAGTGCGCGCGACTGGCGCCTGCTGGTCGCGCTGCCGGTGAGCGCGGCGCTGCTCGGCGTGCAGCTGTGGCTGTTCCTGTGGGCGCCGCTGCACGGCCGCATGCTCGAGGTGTCGCTCGGCTATTTCCTGCTGCCGCTGACGATGGTGCTCGTCGGCCGCTTCTACTATCACGAACGGCTCGACCCGCTGCAATGGGCGGCTGTCGCGTGCGCGGCGCTCGGCGTCGCGCACGAGGTGTGGGCGACGCGCGCGTTCGCGTGGCCGACGCTGGTCGTCGCGCTCGGCTACCCGCCGTATTTCGTGCTGCGCAGGCGCATCAACGCCGATTCGCTGGCCGCCTTCGCGATCGAGATCGTGCTGCTGTGCCCGATCGCGTTCGCGATGGTCGCGACGAGCGCGACGCGCGTCGCCGGCCAGCCGGTGCTGTGGGCCGCGCTGCTGCCGGGGCTCGGCCTCCTCAGCACGCTCGCGCTCGCGAGCTACCTGAGGGCGAGCCGGATGCTGCCGATGGCGCTGTTCGGGATTCTCGGCTACGTCGAGCCCGTGCTGCTCGTCGTGGTGTCGCTGCTGCTGCTCGGCGAGACGCTGAGCGTCGCGCAGCTCGCGACGTACGGGCCGATCTGGGTCGCCGTCGCGCTGACCGCATGGCACAGTGCGATGCTGATGCGGCGCTTGCCCGCGCGCCGTTAACCGCATCGTCGCGATGCGCCGGCCGTGCGCAACGTGCCGCGCATCGCGTGTTCATCGACCATCGAACCGCGCTCGTGCCGCTGCCGAGTTCCGCCGAATCCGTCGATACTGACCGCCAACTGGCGCCGCGCTGACGCGAATCTGGCGACGCTGCCTGCCTTGCTGCGCAACGCTCGCGCTTGTAATCGAAGAGAAGATTCGGTTGCACTTTGTTACTTAGGGTCTCCCCTGATCGGCCATTAGACTGATCTGACCGACTTCCCTTCGTATGCAGCTTTTCAATGAACGGTCACCTCCGTGCCGAGCCGCCCGGGTTGGCGCGATGCGAGCATACGCGTATCGCCGCCGATCGCGCTCGCCTGCTTGTTCCTGATCCCTTCCCCGGTGCACGTCGCACCGCCGCCGCACAGGTGCGCTCATGTCGCTGAGCCCGCTCCATGCCGCCGCGGTGCAGCCGTCGCGCAGCGCTCGCCTGATCGAAATCGATTTCTTCCGCGGGCTCGTGCTGTTGATGATCGTCGTCGATCACATCGGTGCGAGCGTGCTGTCGCGCGTGACGCTGCACGCATTCGCGCTGTGCGATGCGGCCGAGGTGTTCGTGTTCCTCGGCGGCTTCGCGACCGCGAGCGCGTACGGCGCGATCGCCGAGCGGCACGGCGCGCGCGCCGCGCAGCAGCGGTTCGTGCGGCGCGCGATGCAGATCTACCGCGCGTTTCTCGCGACGTCGACGCTGATGCTCGTCGTGTCGGTGGTGCTCGACCACTACGGGATCGACGCGCCGAACCTCGCGCTCGACGACGTCAGCGTGATGCTCGCGTCGCCGCTCACCGGTCTCGCCGAGCTGCTGACGTTCCAGCGTCAGCCGTATCTCGCGTCGGTGCTGCCGATGTACGTGCTGTTCGCGCTCGCGTCGCCGGTGCTGGTGCCGTTCGCGCGGCGCCATCCGTGGCCGCTCGTCGCGATCAGCGCCGCGTCGTGGCTCGCGGCGGCCTGGCTCGGCCCGGAGCTGCTGGACACCGACGGCTTCCGCTGGAGCTTCAACCCGTTCGCGTGGCAACTGATGTTCGTCGCCGGCGTGCTCGCGCGCTGCCAGCCGTTCTATCGGCGCGTCGCACTCGGCCGCTGGGGCGCCGCGGCGACCGGGCTCGCGTGCGCGATCGTGCTCGGCTGCGCGAGCTACAAGCTGTTCTCGGGGCTGCCGGTGCCCGAAGGCGTGCTCAAGCGCGATCTCGCGCTGCCGCGCGTCGTGAGCTTCGCGGCCATCGCGTGGCTGATGGCCGATTGCGTGCGCTTCGGCTGGATCGCGCGGATCGCGCAGGGCGTGCGGCCC
>Ga0209370_1000815_pt1 | contig 33812 bp, 29 predicted proteins | sample AgamicAtPrz_FD_187164 | JGI IMG/M metagenome (GOLD analysis project Ga0209370, IMG submission 187164) | Agave microbial communities from Guanajuato, Mexico - At.P.rz (SPAdes) (version 2) | ecosystem: Host-associated > Plants > Phyllosphere > Phylloplane/Leaf | place: Guanajuato, Mexico...
CCCTAGGCCTGCGCGCCGAGCTTCTGGATGCCACACTCGATCTGGGTCTGCGCGACGCGACGCCGATTCAGACCGAGGCCATCCCCGCCGTGCTGGCCGGGCGCGATCTCTGGGCCTGCGCGCCCACGGGCTCGGGCAAGACCATGGCCTATCTGCTGCCCCTGCTGCAGGCCTGGCTGGCGCATAAGCGCGGCCACACCGGCTTTGTGCGGCCGCTCGCCACCTTGATTCTGGTGCCCACGCGCGAGCTGGCCCTGCAGGTTCATGAAAGCCTGAGCGACATCACGCGCCAGTTGCGTGAGCAACCACGCAGCCGCGTGGTCTATGGCGGTGTCTCCATCAACCCGCAGATGATGCAGCTGCGTGGCAGCGCCGACTTTCTGGTCGCCACGCCGGGCCGCCTGCTGGATCTGGTGGAGCACAATGCCGTACGCCTGAACGCGGTGCAGCATCTGGTTCTGGACGAGGCGGATCGCCTGCTGGATCAGGGCTTTGCCGAAGAACTCAACCGCGTGCTGGCCCTGCTGCCCGCCAAACGCCAGACCCTGCTGTTCTCGGCCACCTTCCCGCAGAACGTGGAGGCGCTGGCCACCCGCCTGTTGCACGACCCCGTTCGGGTGCAGGTCGATGCCGACCAGGCCGCCGAGCATTCGACCAGCCCCGAGAACATCAGCCAGCGCGCCATTGCCGTGGACGGTACCCGCCGCACCCAGCTGCTGCGCCAGCTCGTCAAGCAAGGCGAGAACCAGCCCGAATGGGAACGAGCCCTGGTCTTTGTCGCCAAGCGCCACACCGCCGAAATGCTGGCCGACAAGCTCTACAAGGCTGGCATCTACGCCACCACCTTCCACGGCGATATGAGCCAGGGTGCGCGCAAGGACGTGCTCGACCAGTTCAAGGCCAAGCGCTGGCAACTGCTCATCACCACCGACCTGGCCGCGCGCGGTATCGATATCGCACAGCTGCCCACGGTCATCAACTACGACCTGCCCCGCTCGCCCGCCGACTATATTCATAGAATTGGCCGCACGGGTCGTGCAGGGCATGCTGGTTGCGCCATCACTTTTGTAAGCCCCGCCGACACCGCACACTGGAAACTGATCTGCAAGCGCAATCAGCTGGAGATCGATCTGGAGCAAATCCAGGGCTTCGAGCCTACCGAAGCCCTACCGCCACCACCGATCGCGCAGGACGGCAACGGCGGCATCAAGGGCCGCAGACCCAGCAAGAAGGACAAGCTGCGCGCCGCAGCTGCAGCCGCAAAGCAGCAGCCAGCCGATTAAGCTACCGCGCAAGGCCGAGAACTCCCTCGCCTCAGCTCATCAAAAAGGCCGCCCTTGCGGCCTTTTTTGCGTCTGACAGAGACCGCCTTCAACCTGGCCGGACGCAACCGCTCCCTCTTCCTGCCGCTTTTTCGACAGCGAAATCTCCAAATTTCCATAAATCCAATTGAAGTTCAATCACCAATAGATAAGAACTATTCTTACATCCACCACATCGATAGTCATAGACATTAGGAAACATGGTTTACATGAATTTTTTAAATAAAAATTGGTAAGCCAGGTCCCTTGGCAGCACTGCGAACGCGAGCCAAGGATGTCACTGACCTGTCTGCATGCGCCTGTGAAGCGATGCAGGGGGGAACGGCAATGAAATCGTTGAAAACACTGGCAGGGTTGACCATCGTCATTGCCTGCTCCGCAGTCCAGGCCGACGAAGCCAATCAGTCTGCCGAGACCACTCAGCCCGTCGAGGTCAATCAGTCTGCCCAGGTCAGCCAGGCTGCGGGCGCATGGCATATCAATCTGCACACGGTCAGCCACCATTTCAGCGAACGGAAACGTGGCAAAACATGGAACGAGGAAAACCTGGGCCTGGGTATCAGACGAGAGTTTTCCAGCAATTTCTCCGTGCAGGCCGGCTTCTATCGCAACAGCATCGACCGCTGGAGCACCTACGCCATAGGCGAGTACACGCCGCTGACTTTTGGCAATCTGCACTCTGGCGTTTATGCCGGCTTGCGCACCAACTACACACGCCCCGTCATGGCAGCCGCCGGAGCCCTGGTGCGCTGGCAGGGTGAGCGCTACAGCGTTACGGTCCGCGCTGCACCAAAGACCTGCGGCCAATGCTCGGCTTTCATTGCGCTCGAGTTCGGCTGGAAACTGTGATCAATTTGTAAAACGGGTACGGAACCGCAGTGCATACATTGCCAATCAGCGTTGGCAGCACCAGAGAGCACGCTAAAGTGCCAGCTCACTGTGCTTTTTGATGCCCCATGCACGCAGACTCGAATTCCGCCCTCATCACCCGCCAGCTCGAAAAAAGCCGCCAGGCGCTGCTGGACCTCTCCACACGCAACCGGCTGCTGAGCCTGCCTCAGGCCGCCACGGCACGCGTGCTGCATTTTGCGGATGAACGCACGGACGAGGTCTATCGCCTGCTGGCGGGCGAAAGCAAAGCCATGAGCTTTGCGCCGGCAAAGGCCGAGGAGGAGCAAGCGGCCGCAGACCCTGCAGAGGCCCTAGAGACACAGGCTACCCTCGCCCTGCCCCAGCCCGAAGAAAGCGTCGACGAACAGCTCGATGCGCGCGGTGTGGCCCAGCGCCATCGTGACCTGAAATTGCAGACGCGCCTGTCCAGCGAGAAGCTGCAGCGCCGGCTGCTGGACATGTATTCCGATGCCCGCACCTTCATCGAGGAACAGGGCGTCAACATCTTGTTTCTGGCGCTGGGTCAGCTGCAATGGTTCGACCGCAATGCTCCCGACAAGCCGCGTTTTGCGCCGCTGATTCTGCTGCCCGTGGCACTGGAGCGCAAAAGCGCGGCCGAACGCTTCACCCTGTCCTGGTTGCAGGAAGATGCGGCGGAGAACCTGTCGCTGGCGGCCAAGCTCAAGGCCGACTTTGGCCTGGAGCTGCCCGAATTCAATGCCGGCGACGACTTCGCCCCCCGCGCCTATCTGGCCGCGGTCGCCGCCATGGCTGCGGCCCAGCCCGGCTGGCAAGTGTTGCCCGACGCCATGACGCTGGGCTTCTTCAGCTTTGCCAAGTTCCTGATGTACCGCGATCTGGACACTGCGACCTGGCCGCCGGAAAAGCGGCTGGACCAGCAGGCGCTGATTGCTGCCGCGCTGCAGGACGGCTTCGAGGCACGCGAACATCTGTTCCCCGAAGACGCCAATGTGGACCAACTGATCCCCGTCGACAGCCAGCGCCATGTGGTCGATGCGGACAGCTCGCAGTCACTGGCCATCGAAGCCGTGCGCCGCGGCGAGAACCTGGTCATTCAAGGCCCGCCGGGCACGGGCAAGTCCCAGACCATCACCAACGTGATTGCAGCGGCGATTGCCGACGGCAAGAAAGTGCTGTTCATCTCAGAGAAGATGGCCGCGCTTGAGGTGGTCAACCGCCGCCTCAAATCCGTGGGCCTTGGGCCTGCCTGTCTGGAACTGCACAGCCACCATGCCAACAAGCGCAAGGTGCTGGAGGAACTCAAGGCCACGCGCGATCTGGGCAAGCCGCGTGTGGAGCACCGCGAGCAAATCATCCATGAGCTGAGCAACGTGCAGCAGCAGCTCAACGCACACAGCCGGACCATGCATCAGGCGCTGGCGCCCTGCACACTCACGCCCTACCAGATCCTGGGGCGGCTGGCGCGGCTGGATACGGTGCAGATCGCGCATCTGCCCGATCTGCTGCAAGGCGCACAGAACTGGTCACCCGAGGACTTTCATTCACGCCAGCAGATTGTCGAAGCACTGCGCCAGGCGGCATCCAAGGTGAGCCCGGTGGCCGGGCACCCGTGGCGCGGCGTATGCCATCCGGCGCTGCTCAAGCTGGATGCGCAACGCTTCGCCCAGCAACTGCCGACGCTGCAAGCAATGCTGGCCCGGTTGCAGCAGGATGCTGAGCTGCTGGCGCAATCCCTGAGCGCGCCGGCGGCACAGACTCTGCAGTCTCTGCATGAGCAGATCACGTTGGCACAGCAGCTCGCCAGTGCCCCGTCCATAGACCGGCAGGCCGTCGCCAACAGCATCTGGGATCAGGGCCTGGGCCAGCTGCACAAGCTGGTCGAATGCGGCGCCCAGTTCAGCCTGCAAGCGCAGAGCCTGCGCGGCAGCTTTGCCGAATCCGCCTGGACGGTGGACTGGAATGCCCCACGCCAGAGCATCGCAGCACATGGCGATTCGCTGTTTCGCATTTTCAACAGCGGCTACCGCGCGGCGATTGCCAACCTCAAGGGCCAGCTGAAAACGACATTGCCGAGCTCACGGGCAGAGCGTCTGAACCTGCTCGACAGCCTGATCGAAGCCCAGCAACTGCGCCAGAACCTGGGCCAGCAGCAGACCCTGGGGGCAGATGCCTTTGGCAGCCTGTGGCTGGGCGAGCAAAGCGACTGGGCGCAACTGCAGGCCGTGCTGGGCTGGATGGCCGGCCCCGACGGACAGGGCCGCAGTGCCGCCTTTCGCCAGCTGTATGCCCAGCTGCCATCGCCCGCACATTGCGCGGACCTGGCCGCCCGGGCCAGTGCCTCGCTGCAGGCATTCGAGGATGCTGCGCAAAGCTTGCTGGACGGCTACCGGCTCGAGACGCAGGAAGCCTTTGGCGCCGCCGATCTGGCCCGCATCCCGCTGGCCGACTTTGGCGAGCGCCTTGCACAATGGGTCGCCGAGCCCAACGCCTTGCTGGACTGGACCTCGTACCACGCCACCCGTGAGCAGGCGCGTGCGGCCGGCATGGCCGTCCTGGTGCAGCAGCTCGAGAATGAATCCATTGCACAAGGAGCCCTGCCCGCCATCTTCGAGCGCGCTTATTACGAAGCGCTGCTGCGTCAGGCCACTCAGGCTCACCCCGAGCTGGTCGCCTTCAACGGCGATCAGCACAGCCAGAAGGTGCGCCAGTTCCGGGCGCTGGATCTGGAGCGCATCGAACTCGCGCGCGCCCAGTCGGCACTCTCGCATTACGAGCAGGTGCCACGCAGCGCATCCGGCATGGGCCCGCTTGGCGTGCTCAATGGCGAGATTGCGCGCAAGCGCGGCCATATGCCGCTGCGCAAGCTGTTCAAGCTCGCAGGCGAAGCCGTCCAGGCCATCAAACCCGTGTTCATGATGAGCCCCCTGTCCGTGGCCCAGTTTCTGGAGCCTGGTGCGGTCGAGTTCGATCTGCTGGTGATTGACGAAGCCAGCCAGATCGAGCCCGTGGATGCTCTGGGCGCCATCGCCCGCTGCAAGCAGCTGGTGGTGGTGGGCGACGACCGCCAGCTGCCGCCCACGCGCTTTTTCTCGCGCATGACCAGCGAACAGGACGAGTTCGACGACGAGGACGAAGACCAGCTCATCGCCGGAGCTGCCGATGTGGAGAGCATTCTGAGCCTGTGCCTGGCCAAGGGCATGCCCCAGCTCATGCTGCGCTGGCATTACCGCAGCCGCCACCAGTCGCTGATTGCGGTGTCCAACCAGCAGTTCTACAACAGCAGCCTTTACGTCGTGCCCAGCCCCTACACTGCCCGCTCGGGCATGGGGCTGCGCTTTCACCATCTGCCCGAAGGCCGCTTTGACAGCGGCGCCAGCCGCATCAACCGCATCGAGGCCCAGACCATTGCACGCGCCATCATGCAACACGCACAGCAGTCGCCGCAGCTCAGCCTTGGCGTGGCCGCTTTCTCGCTGCAGCAAAAAGTCGCCATCCAGGACGAGCTGGAACTGCTGCGTCGCCAGCAGCCCGAGGCAGAGTCCTTTTTTGTCGCCCACCCCAACGAACCCTTCTTCATCAAGAACCTGGAAAACGTGCAGGGCGACGAGCGCGATGTGATCTTCATCTCGGTGGCCTATGCGCGCAACACGCAGGGCTATCTGCCCATGCGCTTCGGCCCTGTGAGTGCCGATGGAGGCGAGCGCCGCCTGAACGTGCTGATCTCGCGCGCCAAGCAGCGCTGCGAGGTGTTTTCGTCCATCACCGCCGACGATATCGATCTGGAACGCGGCAAGGGCAAGGGCGTGGCTGCGCTCAAGGTATTCCTGCAATACGCGGCCACCGGTCAGTTGGCCCTGGCCGGCATCAGCGGACGCGATCTGGAGTCGCCGCTCGAAGAAGATGTGCACGAAGCGCTGACGGCCCAGGGTCTGCAGGTGCAGACTCAGATCGGCATTGCGGGCTTTTTCATCGATCTGGCCGTGGTCGATCCAGAACAGCCGGGGCGCTATCTGCTGGGCATTGAGTGCGACGGCATGAGCTATCACCACAGCCGCTCTGCGCGCGACCGTGACCGCCTGCGCCAGTCCGTGCTGGAGAGCCAGGGCTGGACGCTGCTGCGCATCTGGGGCTGCGACTGGTTCCGCCAGCCGCGTGCCCAGACCGAGCGTGTCCTGGCCGCCGTCGAAGCTGCCAGGCAGCGCAAGGAGGCCGAACCAGTTCAGCCGGCAATGGCCACCCATCAGTCACAGACAGCCACAGAAGTCATAGAACGCGCAGCACGGTCCGATGCCGAAAGCGCCGAGACGGAATCGGCCACCGGCCCTGACGACAGCCTCTATCAGGAAGCCCGCTTTGCCGTTCCCGCCGGAGAACTGCACAACCAATCCACCGCAAAGCTGGCCCAGCTGATGCACCAGGCAGTGGAGCTGGAAGGACCGATTCATTTCGACGAACTGGTCACCCGCATGCGTACGCTTTGGGGCCTGCAACGCGCCGGCAGCCGCGTGCGCGATGCGCTGGAGCAGGCACGCCAATCGCTGCTGGCCGATGAGGCACTGGCCGCAGAAGGGGAGTTTCTCGACCTGCCGGGACGAGCGGTGCGGGTACGCAATCGCGCAGAGGTAGGCTCGGCCAATCTGCGCCGCATCGATTGCCTGCCGCCAGCCGAGATCCGTGCAGCGATTGCCCTGGCCCTCAGGAGCAGCCTGGGCGGCCAGCGCGAGGAACTGCCCGCTGCTGTGGCCCGGCTGCTGGGCCTGAGCGCTGTCACCGCGCCGGTACGCGAGCTGGTGCTGACGCAGCTCGATGCGCTGCATGGCAGCGGCGCCGTGGCATTCAACGGGACGCTGTATCGACTGCCGACCTGAGTCCTGAGTCAGTGGTCGTTGCTGACCTTGCGGTCCTCGCTCTTGGCCTCCTCCATGGCCTCGGGCTCCAGTTCCTCCGCCGAACGATTCAGGTGAACAAACACCCCCCAGCCGACCATGAGCATGCCGACGGCAATAACCAAGGCGGCGGAATACAGCAGCTTCTCGGGCTGCTCCTGGGCCTTGAAGGTGGCAACCAATCCCTCGACGGCCAGGGCGACCACCAGCACCACCATAAAGCGTGAGAGAAAGCGACGCACTCTTGTCGGGCCGCTGATATGGGCGTCGCGCACCACCTCTTCTTCAATCACGGTCTGGGAAATCTGCAGAGCCACCACGCCTGAGGCCAGAATGCCCAGCGCCTCCACCACATGCAGCGTGGCCTCCGGCTCCAGGCCGGCAGCAATCACGGCCCAGGCCTTGGTGACGGCCATCCAGATCAGGCACAACGCCGCCAGGCCGAACAGCAGGGCAATCAGCGAATGAGTCAGGGTGTAGAGCCAGTGAACAAACTTCATGAGCAACTCCAAGACCGTGTTGACGATCCATCGCCGTCCATGCTTGCAGACTTGATCTGGCCGCTTCGTAGGACAGTCAAGAAAACTGCTGGCTCAATGCAAAGAGCGCCCTGTTTGCCCTGAGCACTCCCCAAATCTGCCTACCATTGGCATATGCCTCGCCAGAACACCAGTCCCGCAGAGTTTCCGCCCGCCATTCTTTTGCAGATAACGCAGCTGGCCCAGCACATAGTGGCCCTGCGCAAGAGTCGGGGCGAAACACAGACGCAGTGGGCAGAGCGGCTGGGTATTTCCCAGCCCACCATGGCACGCATAGAGCGCGGCGACCCGGCCGTGGCCATGGCGACCTATGTGTCCTGCCTGTGGCAGCTCAATCCCGAGCTGGACCTGACCCGGTTGCTCGCACCCAAGGCTCCAGCCCTGGCACCCGCATCCCGCTCGGATGCCCCCTGCCTAGACAGGAAAAGAACTGCAGCGCCAAAGAGGGCCAAGTCCGCCGCCGAACCTGCCGTCGAGACCGCGAACCACGATGAGCAACAGGCGCAGATCGAGCGCAATTTTGCTGCAGCCAAGGCCGCTCTCGATTTCTTCAAGAGCCCTCTGTTCTGATCGGCTGACCGAAAACCGGCGGCTTCCGACAGGATGCCGCAAGCCCATCAGTCTCCGAACCGCTCCCGGTAAGCCACAGGTGTGATACCCAGCTTGCGCACGAACAGATGTCGCAGCGCCTGCTCCGAGCCCAACCCGACCTTGGCGGCCACGGTCTTGAGGGGCACAGAGCCCAGATTCTCCAGCAGCTGCTTGGCCCGCTCCAGGCGAGCGTTTTCCACAAAGCTGCTGGGACTGCAGCCGGTCTCCTGCTGAAAGACGCGGCGAAAATTGCGCTCGCTCATCGCTGCCTTGCCCGCCAGCAGCGCCAGCGGCATGGGCTGGTCCAGGTGCTCCAGCACCCACTGCTGGGCAGCCTGCACTGCGCTGTGCTGCGTGGCCTGTGCGGCCAGGGATACGCTGAACTGAGACTGGCCGCCGGGACGTTTGAGATACATGACCAGGTCGCGCGCCACCTGCAGTGCCAACGCATGGCCGAAATCATGCTCCACCACCGCCAGCGCCAGATCAATGCCGGCAGTGACACCGGCCGAAGTCCAGAGCTGACGCATGCCGTCGCTGTCCTTGATTTCGTCGCACACATAGATCGCATCGGCATCCACCTGCACCCGCGGATAACGCTGGGCAAGCGCCCCGGCCACACTCCAGTGCGTGGCCGCGCGGCGATCATTGAGCAAACCGGCTGCTGCCAGAAAAAAACTGCCGCTGCACAGCGCGATCATGCGCCCGACCCCGGGAGCCACTCGCGCCACCCAGTCCACCAGCTCTGGCGAAGCCGCCAGCACCTGCTCGATATGGCGCGCGCCCACCAGCAGCACCGTGCACCCCGTGCCCTCGGCCTCGACCTGCGCCAGGGTATGGCTGGCCTGCAAGCCCATCAAAGTGTCCGAGGGCACCAGACCGGCCTGTGACGCCACCACCCGCACCACATATCCGTCAGGCAGGCCTTTGTGCCGCAAATGCACATTGGCATAGTCAAACACGGACATGGGGCCTATGGCCTCCAGCGCCTTGAAGCCGGGGTAGACAACCAGATCGACGCGGTGGGCGCCAGCGTGATGGTGTTCCATACAAAAATCAGAGCAGTTCAAGCATATACAACCAGCGCTGCAGGCACTTGCAGCGCACGAGCCTCGACTATACGCAAGCCCTCTCGGCAGCTAGTGCAGGCAGTCGCATCCACTGCTAAAGTCCGGGGCTTCTGCCCCTTTTTCCACCCATGATTCCCGGACCTCTTTTTACCCTGCCCATGCTGTTGCTGCTGCTCGCCCCCCTGGTGGCAGCCGGCCTGAGCCTGTGGCTGCTGCTGCGCGGGCTGTTCTGGTGGCTGCGCCATAGGCACACGCCCGCCTCCGAGCGCCCGCCGTTCTGGCACTGGCCCGTCGTGGTGGTGGCGATATTGGCCCTGGCCGGCGATCTCTGGGGCCTGGTGCTGACGCGCAAGCTGGTACAGATTGAAGAGGCCGTGACGCTGCGGGCCCACTATCGCGAAAGCCGACAGCGCTTTGTGCTGCCCGAGGACTTCCGCTATGGCGAGCAGCTATTCCCCAAAGGCACCTTGATCAACCGCTACGACGCCTTTGACAACGGCGAGCGCCAGCGACCGCTTGGCCTGCGAGGACTGAGTGCGGCGCGCTTTACGCAACCGGTGCAAATCGCAGGTGCCTGGGTCAGCGCCATCGACAACGGCGCATTGGAGCTTGCCCGCGACCAGCGCCTCGGTCCGGTGTTCCACTTCGATCCCGACGTCAACCCGGGTTATGGCGCCTGGGTGGTCGACCCGAAGCGCTCCTATCTGGAATGCCGCAAGGGCGATATCGCCAGCCTGCACGTGCCCTTGATCGACTATGACATTCAGGCCGAGTTTCTGGTCGGCGCCCCCGACGGCCCCGAGGCGCGCTACCGTCCCAGTCAATGGGGCTTCATCGATTGCCAGGAGGGCAAGCCCGCCATTGAGGTGCAGCCGGCCTATGACGGCCCGGCACCACCAGGCGCACACCTGCCGGTGTGGGGGACGCTGATACCGAATGAGGATTGAGCTGGAGACGCTAGGCGCACCAATACTCTGTGCTGCCCGCGATGATCCGACTCGGATGTAACGACCAGATCCTCCCCGATCAATGCTGCGACGCATGCAGCCCGAACCGCCAGCAAGAACGCGGTCAAGTTGCTGATGATGTTCAAGAGCCCTGCAGCGGCAGGATGGATGCTGGCCATGCCGTCCCTATGATGGCGGCCTCAGCCGGAGTGCAAAGCGGCCGATCAGGATTCATGGCATCGCCAGCCGACGGAAGACGAGCCCGCGAACCGTGTGACATTCGGCCAAAGAGCCGCCATCTGCGGCCACGAATTTCCATAGGGCGACGGGATCGCCTACATTCACACTTCACAACCGGTGCGCCCAGTCAGGCCTTGGCCCTGCCCCGGGCAGCCACCGCATCCTCAGCCTTCCAAGAAAGACCTGCCCATGAAATCCCGCGCCGCCGTAGCCTTCAAAGCCGGAGAACCCCTGCAAATCGTCGAGATCGACGTCGCGCCGCCCAAGGCTGGCGAGGTGCTGGTCAAGATCACCCATACCGGCGTCTGTCACACCGACGCCTTCACCCTGAGCGGTGACGACCCCGAAGGCATCTTCCCCGCCGTGCTGGGTCACGAAGGCGCGGGCATCGTGGTGGAAGTGGGCGAAGGCGTGACCAGCGTCCAGCCCGGCGATCATGTGATTCCGCTGTACACCGCCGAATGCGGCGAATGTCTGTTCTGCAAGAGCGGCAAGACCAATCTGTGCGTGGCCGTGCGCGCCACCCAGGGCAAGGGCGTGATGCCCGACGGCACGACGCGCTTCAGCTACAAGGGCGAGCCCATCTATCACTACATGGGCTGCTCGACCTTCAGCGAATACACCGTGGTTGCCGCCGTCTCGCTGGCCAAGGTCAACCCTGATGCCAACCCCGAGCAGGTCTGCCTCTTGGGCTGCGGCGTGACCACTGGTCTGGGCGCGGTCAAGAACACTGCCAAGGTGCAGGAAGGCGACACCGTGGCCGTGTTCGGCCTGGGCGGCATCGGCCTTGCCGTGATCCAGGGCGCCAAGCTGGCCAAGGCCGGCCGCATCATCGCCGTCGACACCAACCCCGGCAAGTTCGACCTGGCCAGAACCTTTGGCGCCACCGACTGCGTGAACCCCAAGGACTTCGACAAGCCCATCCAGCAAGTGATCGTCGAGATGACGGGCTGGGGCGTTGACCACAGCTTTGAATGCATCGGCAATGTGGACGTGATGCGCGCGGCGCTGGAATGCGCCCACCGCGGCTGGGGCCAGTCGGTCATCATCGGCGTGGCCGGTGCCGGTCAGGAGATCAAGACCCGCCCCTTCCAGCTGGTGACCGGCCGCAAGTGGCTGGGTACGGCCTTTGGCGGCGTCAAGGGCCGCAGCGAGCTGCCCGGCATGGTGGAAGACGCCATGGCCGGCAAGATTCAGCTCGAACCCTTCGTCACCCACACCATGGGCCTGAAGCACATCAACGAAGCCTTCGAGCTGATGCACGAAGGCAAGTCGATTCGCTCGGTGGTGAACTACGCTGACGCTTCGTAACCCCCTGAGGCGCTTCGCATGGGCGGCCCTGCGCCTTCCCCCTTTCTCGCTTCGCGGAAGGGGGACGACACCCTCGGTGCGCAGCGGCTCTTCCTCGGTGTCTCATCAATGGGCCGCGCTAGTTTTGAAGAACCACCCAGCGCTTTTAATTTCATAGCTGCTTGCGCATGCTTTGATTCATATTTATATATAAAACAGCTGCAAACGCTTGATTGACGAGCGCAAGCAGCTTTTCTTTTAGGAGTGACTGCCATGGAACTCAAGAACGCCCACGCCTGCTTTGGCGGCGCCCAGCGCTATTACGAACACCATAGCTCCGAGATCGGCCTCGCCATGAAGTTCTCGGTCTATCTGCCACCCAAGGCCGTGATGGGCGAGAAGGTGCCGGCCCTGCTCTATCTGGCGGGTCTGACCTGTACCGAGGAAACCTTCATGATCAAGGCCGGCGCCCAGCGCATGGCCTCCGAACTCAATATCGCCCTGATCTGCCCCGATACCAGCCCGCGCGGCGCGGGTCTGGCGGGCGAGGCCGACAGCTGGGACTTTGGCGTGGGCGCCGGTTTTTACCTGGATGCGACCACCCGGCCCTGGGCGCTGCACTGGCGCATGGAGAGCTACATCCTCAATGACCTGCTGCTCCTGGTCGGCAGCAAGCTGCCCGTGGACCTGCAGCGTCTGGGCATCTTCGGCCACAGCATGGGCGGCCACGGCGCGCTGACCCTGGCGCTGCGCCACCCCGGCCGGTTCAAGTCGGTCTCGGCCTTTGCACCGATTGCCAACCCGCTCAACTGCCCCTGGGGCCACAAGGCTTTCAGCGGCTATCTGGGCGAAGACAAGGCCGAATGGGCCAGGCATGACGCCAGCGAGCTGATGGGCGCGCAAGCCTCTGCCCCCTATCCCGCAGGCATCCTGATCGACCAGGGCCTGGCCGACAAGTTCCTGATCGAAAAGCAATTGCTGCCCGAAGCCTTCGAAGCCGCCTGCGCCAAGGCCGACCAGCCGCTCACGCTGCGCCGGCATGCGGGCTACGACCATGGCTACTATTTCATCCAGAGCTTTGTCGACGACCATCTGCGCCACCATGCGCAGCAACTGGGCGCCTGATTCTTCGGGCCTGGTCCGGCCCCCAAGGGGGCTGGCCGTAGCTGTCACACCTCAAGCAATGCAGTGGTCCGCCTGGCCCCGATTCGCCACGACCGCCCGGTGCCCGCCCTGCATCTTGGCGCTGTACAAGGCTTGATCGGCGCGGCGCATGATGTCCTCCAGGCTGCTGTCAGTCGGCATGAAATGCGCAATCCCGACACTTAATGCGGGCACGGAGCTTCCCGTGGCATACCGCTGCAGCGCCTGCTGTCCGGCCTCCAGCAACGCCCGCGCCAAGCCTGAAACCTGGGCAATATGGCGATCGCAGCACAGAATGGCAAACTCGTCTCCGCCCAGGCGACAGAACACATCCTCGGGAGCCAGCAACCAGCGCACGGCAGCAGCCAGATCGCGCAGCGCCTGGTCACCTGCAGGATGTCCCAGACCATCATTGATGGCTTTGAAGTGGTCTACATCAAAGCTCATGAGCCAAGCTGGCCGCCCCTGCAGCCTATGGGCCGTATAGGCTTGAGCCAGCTCGCGCATGAAGCCCCGGCGATTGCATAGACCCGTCAGCTCATCATTCAAGGCCTGCTCCTGCAACTGCTGCTGCATGCGCTTGCTGGCCGTGATGTTGCTGGCCACCCAGACCACGGCTCTCTCGCCCCAGAACAGCTCTCCCAAGGCACTGACGCGACCTTCAAACCAGATCGCCTCGGCAGGTCCTTCCAGGGGCAGACCCAGCACATCGTGCGCACTCAGCTCATACTCCACGACCTGCATCTTCTGGCTGCTCAGCGCCTCCTGAATCTGCTGTATGAACCACTGAGCCTTGACGGGAGCCAGCACATCGACGATGGATTGGCCGACCAGGGACGTTCCGTCATGGTAGTAGCGTTGGTCCTTGCCGCCCAGAACTGCCGCGTAACGCCCAGACTCCGTCAGGATGAAGGTCGGATCCGGCAAGCCGTTGCAAATGTTTTCGTACTGGCTGGCTGTGAAGAATGTGGTGTCTGACATGAGCACAAGCGAAGCGGGAACGACAAATTCTCGCAGAATCATTCTTTTACCTGCCACCAGCGCAGCTGGGTGTATCCACAAGCAAGAAAACCGCCTGACGGCGGTTTCTCCTTGATGCGGTCCGGCGCCGGATCAGTCCTCGGACCGCTCCGCTCTTCTCGCTCGCCGCTGCTCACGCTCATCGGCACGCTGGGTCTGTACATACAGCTGCTCCACCTGTTCGCGCGCCCAGGGCGTCTTGCGCAGAAATTTCAGGCTCGAAGAGATGCTGGGATCCAGATTGAAGCAGCGCACGGGCACCCGGCGCCCCAGCTCGCGCCAGCCGTAGTAATCAACCAGATCGGTAACGATGCGCTCAAGCGTCAGCCCATGCAGCGGGTTGCGCGGTTGTTCTTGGGAAGTCATTCACGCATTGTCGGGGAATCGCCCGGCAGAGACAGCCCCGGGGACAAGATCCACTCTGCCCGGCCTGTCCGGGACAGCCTGTCCGGGCCTGCTTGTGCAGCCGGGCGCCACGCCAATGACATGGGTTTGGCTTTCCTGTGCGCCAGCAAGAGATCACACTTTTGGCAACCGGCCTGAGCGAAGACAGGTTCGCTTCAACGGCCATGACGAGGCGCGAAGGAGCAAAGAATGTCCAAGCAACAGCAAGTCCCCCAGACCAGGGGGGTGGCCGTGCAAATGCTGGCCACGCTCGACCTGGGCCCCGAGATCGAAGGCATGTCGGGGCGCCAGCTTCGCATGCGCCTGGTGACCATGGCGCCGGGCGGCGTGTTCGGCCCGCTTCACGACCACAGGGACCGACCCGGCATGGTCTACATCCTCGAAGGTTGCATCACCGACCACAGAGATGGCGTGGCCACCGACTACGGCCCGGGCGTGGGCTGGCCCGAAGACAGGAACACCACGCACTGGCTTGAAAACCGTTGCGCCGTGACGGCAGTGGAAATATCGGTGGACATCATCAGGCTGCAGCAGGCTTAAAACTAGGCGCTCTCGCGCCAAGCATCTTCATGCAAGCCTCTGCCTCTGCCGCAGCTCAGGTGGCGCGTGACGCCTGGACCTCGTAGAGCCGCAGATCCCGCTGCCCGATTCCCAGAGTCGGCCAGGCGGCACGCCAGGCCTGGATATGCGCGGAGGCGAAATGTGCATCCAGCGCCACCTGATCCGCCCACAGCTCCTTCACATGGATCAGCCCCGGCACCAGTACATCCTCGGCATAGCCGTACTCGAGACAGCCGGGCTCGGCGCGGGATGCATCGACCATGGCACGCATGGCGGGCCGGGCAAGGGCCAGGTTCTCGGATGGCAAGCGCACCGTACCCACAATCAACAGCATGTCTTCTCCTCCTCAGCACAGGCAAGCATCGTAGCAAGCAGCGCCCGCTCTCTCTGCCCCGGACGCAAAAAAGGGAGGGCCATGCCCTCCCTGAAACACCTTCCAGGTGTTGATGCTGATCAGCAGTCCTTAGGTCACGGGCTCTCAGGCCCGCATGAAAGACTCGAAATAGGCGCTCAGTGCAGCGTGGTCGCCCAGAGGCAGAACCTGGGCCACATACTGGTCGGGACGCACCACCACCAGAGCGCCCTGCTCGCGGTCGATGCCGCGCAGCTCGAAGATGTCCTGACCGGCATTCTTCAGATCGGGGCTGAACACTTTTTCATAGTCGATCATTCCCAGCTGGCCCTTGGACGGCAGCAACAGGGCCGGCAATGTCTCCAGCGCCACCTCGGTATAGGCCTGCGGGAAGATGGCACGCAGATCGAAGATGCTGTCGATATCCTGGCCGACCGGCGTGAAGCGGCGCAGCGGCGATGCCGCATCGCTCTCCAGGAAGCGGCACAGCGCCAGCAGGCCGGATTCGGGCTGCGCCAGGTCGTTCTGCCCTGCAAACGCATACAGGCGCCAGCGGCCATCGGCCTTGCCGCAGTGACCCAGCTGCACGGGCTTGGCATCGGAAACGCGCACCACCGGCGCGGAATGGAAGCGCATGCCCACGGTGAAGCCGCTGGCCAGTGCCTGATGCGTGGCCTGCCCGGTCAGCAGCGAGGGCGCATAGTGCGTGCCCACGCCGGCCGTGAAGCGGCCGTGCTGCTCGAAATACTTCTGGAATTCCTTGGGGTCCACACCACCCTGACCGCCTTCCTTGGCCGGGTCGCTGAACATCTTCGCCCATTCGCGGTCAAAGTCGATCAGTTGCTGGGCCACGACCTGGCGCTCGGACGAATAGGTGTGCAGCAGCTCGGGCGCACATTGCTTGCGCAGCACGGCGGCCAGCTTCCAGCCCAGGTTGAAGCTGTCCTGCATGGAGAAATTCATGCCCTGGCCGGCCTTGGGACTGTGGGTGTGGCAGGCATCGCCGGCGATGAAGACGTGCGGCAGGGGCGAGTCCGGTGTGGCCACGGCATCGGTCACATCGTCATATTTGGCGCAGATGCGCTGGCCGATCTCGTACACCGACCACCAGGGCACATTCTTGACGTCAAGCTTGTAGGGATGGAGCACGCGCTGGGCAGTTGCTATCAGTTGCTCCACCGTGATGTTGCGGCTGGCAACGCGCTCGTCGGCATCGAGCTTGTCCATCTCCACATAAAAGCGCACCAGATGACCGCCTTCGCGCGGGATGATGAGCACATTGCCCTGCTCGGACTGAATGGCCACCTTGTAGCGCACATCGGGGAAGTCCGTCACGGCCAGCACATCCATCACGCCCCAGGCCTGGTTGGCCGAGTCGCCGACCAGCTGGCGGCCGATGGCCCGGCGCACATTGCTGCGCGCGCCGTCGCAGCCCACCACATAGCGGGCCTGCACGGTTTCGATCTGACCGGCATGGGCCGCATCGCAGCGCTCCAGCGTCACGGTGACCGGATAGTCGGCAGCGCCGTGGTCGACCTTCACATCCAGCACGCGGCGTGCGTAGTGCGGCTCCAGGCGGCTGGGCGAGTTGCGCATGCGCTCCAGATAGTGGTCGTGCACGCGCGCCTGGTTCAGGATGACGTGAGGAAACTCGGACAGACCGTCTTCCGTATCCTGCACGCGGCCATGGCGGGCGATCCGGCCAGGCTGGGCAGGATCGGGCTTCCAGAAGGTGACGTCGTTGATCCAGCAGGCTTCCTTGAGGATGGAGTCGGCAAACTCGAAGGCCTCGAACATTTCCATGGTGCGGCAGGCAATGCCGTCGGCCTGGCCCAGCTCCATCGGGCCTTCCTTTTGTTCCACGATGCAGGTGCGGATATCGGGGAAGGCCGCCAGCTGCGCGGCCAGCGTCAAGCCGGCAGGGCCGCAGCCCACGATCAGCACATCGACCTGCGAGGGCACGGTCTCGGTATGGGCAGGGGCCAGCGGCGAAGCTGGAGCGATCAAGGGGTTGCCAGGACGAAAACCGTTCAAATGAAACTGCATGGAGGCCTCAAGTTCTTCAAGTGCGCAGACGCCAGTGTCTGCCCAATCAGTCCGCACACAAATAGTATGTATGCATACCAAATGCATGCATCGTATTATTCGAAACTTGAAATGCCAACCCCACCTAGGGAAAACCATGATTAACTCTGCACTGCCAAACGTTGCCTCAGACAGCGCCAGCAGCCACCCTGTCTTTCCACGCCTGGAGGTGGAAACCTTTCCCGGCCACGGCATACGCCGCCTGCAACAGGTGGCCGTGGCCGTGTTCAGCCAGGCCACCGAAGCCTGGGGCGTGACGCCGCTGCAATTTGCCGTGCTACAAAAACTGGTGCATCTGCCGGGCATAGACCAGCGCACGCTGAGCATGGAAGTGGGCTTTGACAAATCCACCATCGGCGGCGTGATCGACCGGCTGGAAGCACGTGGTCTGTTGTTGCGCCAGCACACGGCCAAGGATCGCCGCGTGCGTCTGCTATCCCTGACGCCCGAGGGCGAAGCCCTGCTTGCCGACGCCGGCCCCTCCGTGCTGCAAGCCCAGCAGCAGATGCTGGACCCGCTGAGCGAGGCCGAACGCGAGCTCTTCACACAGCTGATGCGCAAGGTCATCGAGCATCACGAGCAGCTCGACCCCGAGGCGCAGACGCCCGCAGGCTGAGCCCAAACCGCAGAAAAAAAGCCCCGAGCCGTCAGGCCTGGGGCTTGGCTGTTCAGGGCCGGGCTCGCAACCGGATCTGCGAGCTTCCGAATCGCGCCCTAGAACGGCATTTTTCCGGCACGCATCTGGGCCGCGATCTGCGCCAGCACGGCCGGCAGATCGGCCACGCTGCGCACCACGTAATGGGCTCCGGCCTTTTTGAGCTTGGCTTCGGCCACGGCGACACGGGCCTCGACCTCTTGCTCGGGCGCCCTGGCAAACTCCTCCACGCTATAGCCGACCTCGTTGCCCGACAGGCTCAGGCCCACGGTCCACATGCCTGCGCGCAGACCTTCCTCGATGCCGGGCACGGTGTCATCCACCTTCACGCAGGCACGCACATCGCCAATGCCCAGCGCCAGCACATTGGCCAGTGCCATGAAGGGGCCGGGGCGGCCGCCGGCTTCGAGCTCGTCGCCGGCCACCACATAGTCGGGCTTGAGGCCTGCGCCTTCGGCCTGCGGCAGCAACTGGTTGAGCACCTCGCGCGGGTAGCCCGAGCAGGAGCCGACCTTGAGACCATGGTCGCGCAGCCATTGCAGCGTCTGCACAGCGCCTGCTATGGGGGCCGAGAACTCGCCCACCTTGGCAATCTGCAGCGGCATGAAGCGCGCGTAGATGGCATCCACATCCTCGTTGGTCGGCGTCCGGCCAAAAGCGCTCTGCCATTGCCCGGCAATGCTTTCATCCTGTAGCAACTGGTGGATATGGTCCCATTTGGACAGGCCCATGGGCCCGCGTGCCTGCGCCAGGGTGATGGTGATGCCGAAGCGGGCAAAGGCTTCGACAAAGATTTGCGTGGGTGCGAGCGAACCAAAATCCACCAGCGTGCCGGCCCAGTCGAAGATGACGGCTTGCAGCGGTGACAGGTCGGCAGAGGGCTGGGACAGGACCAGGGTTTCGGCTTGAGCGATGGAGTTCATGATTTTTTCAGTGGTGACTTCAACAGAATGGAAAGCACAAAGGCGTCGACCTTGCGCGACTCAGCTCAGAGAGCGAATAAAGTTGCGACCGCGCGGGCCGTTGGCGGCTTTTTGCACCATGGCGCTCCAGGCGTCTGGCTGCACGCCATAGTGGGCCGGATCGGTGGCAACGCCCAGCCCTTGCAGAACGCAGCGCAGACGCTCGACGGCCGCTACAGGCGTGCTGGCGTCGAAGATGGAGAGCAAGGCCGCATCGGCCACCGCATCCGCGCCCAGCGCCATCTCCAGCACCAGGGGCAGGCTGAACGAGCAGGCCAGGCCATGCGGCACGCCATGCTGCAGCGTGATGTCGTAGGACAGCGAATGTGCGAGCGCAGTCTTGGTGTTGGAAAAAGCCAGGCCGGCCATCAGCGCCGCCTCGGCCATCTCGCTGCGCAGCTGTGGGTTATCCAGATCCTGCATCAGCGCGGGCAACGTGGCCAGGGTGCGGCGCGCCGACTGCACGGACAGCGCCATGGAGACCGGGTTGCGGTTCACGTTCCAGATGGATTCCAGCGCATGCGACAACGCATCCAGCCCCGAGGCCAGCGTGGCACCGGCCGGCAGGCTGGTCATCAGCTCGGCATCGATGACCGCGGCCTCGGGCCAGGTGCAGGACTGGTGCAGCGAATACTTCTGGCCGGCGGCCTGATCCCAGATCGTGGCCCAGGGCGTGACTTCGCTGCCCGTGCCGGCCGTGGTGGGGATGGCGATCAGGGCCTTGTGCCCTCCCGCCCCCAACTGGCCGCCCTGCTTGAGCAACGCCAGCAGATCGGCAAAACGGCCGCCGGGCGTATGACAGATCAAGGCCTTGGCCGAGTCGATGGCGCTGCCGCCCCCCAGGGCCACGATCACGGGCACCTCGGCATGGTCACGCTGCACCTGCTCGTACAGCGGCGCCAGCCACTGCACATCGGGATTGGGCGCAATGCTGTCGATCACGCCGCGAAGCTGCGCTCCCAGCAGCTGGCGCATGCGCTGCACCAGGCCCAGGCTTTCAGCCTCGGGGAAAGTGACCAGCAGGCAGCTGCGCCCGGCCAGCAGGGCCGGCAGTTGATCGAGACTGTTGCGACCCACGCTGATATGCACGGGGTTGTGATAGGTCCACACGAGAAAGCCTTTTGACATTTTTTGAGCGAAATTAGCCCTTGGCGCTTATGTACCAAGCGCTGATAGCTCATGTTTTTGATGGTTCAAGCACTGCGGCACACACCGGCACCGCAGCGAGATCAGTGACGAGTGCCCTGCTGTATGCGGCTGCGCAGCCAGTTCGATGCCATGTCGGCGGCAATCACCATCACCGTGATGACGAGGATGCAGGTCGCGGTCTCCTGGTAGCGGAACAGCTTGAGGCTGCTGACCAGCTCGAAGCCCAGACCGCCCGCGCCCACCATGCCCAGCACGGTGGCCGAACGCAGATTGACTTCGAAGCGGTAGAGCACCACGGCAATCCAGGCGGTGATGACCTGGGGCACCACGCCGAAGGCGATGATCTGCAGCTGGCTGGCACCGGCGCTGCGCAAGGCCTGCAGCGGGCCGTCGTCGATCTCCTCGATGGCTTCGGCAAAGAACTTGGCCAGCATGCCCATGCCGTGCAGGGCCAGGGCCAGCACGCCGGGGAAGGGGCCCAGGCCCACGGCCGAGACAAATACCAGCGCCAGAATCAGCTCGTTGATGCTGCGGATCACATTGAGAAACTGGCGCGTGATGCGACGCAGCCAGTGCCAGCCGTGCAGATTGCTGGCGGCAATGAAAGACAAAGGCAGGGCCAGAATCACGCTCAGCAAAGTCCCCCAGATGGCGATCTGTATCGTCTCCAGCGCCGGTGCCCACAGGCGTGGCAGCATGCTCCAGTCCGGCGGCACCGAGCGTGATAGAAAGTCTCCAATCTGCGGCATGCCGCCCGCCAGCTCGCTCCAGCTCATCTGCGCGCCCGCAGCACTCCAGTGCAGCACCCAGCCGATGGCCAAGGCCATTGCGGCATAGCCCAGCCAGCCGCCAGTGCTTTCGGGGCGCCCCGCCGTCCATTGCCAACGATCGGTCTGTTTCAAGCTCTGGCTGTTCATTGCAGACCTCCTGCGGCAGTGGCTGGCGACATCGCCCCGGGCAGCCAGTTGCCGACTGCGGTGCTGCTGAGATGCAGCGCAGCGCCCTGCTCTGGGGTATGTCCGGCGGGCTGAGGCTCGCCGCTGTAGATGGCGTTGAGCGCAGCCTCGTCCAACATCGCCGGTACGCCGTCAAACACCATGCGCCCTTGCGACAGGCCGACGATGCGATCGCCAAACTCCCGGGCGTAATCAACCTGGTGCAGATTGCAGACCACGGCAATGCCGAGCTCGCGCGTGGCATCGCGCAGATACTGCAGCACGCTGCGCGCGGTCTTGGGATCCAGGCTGGCCACGGGCTCGTCGGCCAGAATCAGCTGCGGCTGCTGGGCCAGCGCACGGGCAATGCCCACGCGCTGCATCTGCCCGCCCGAGAGCGCTTCGGTGCGCTCATCGGCCTTGTGGGCCAGGCCCACACGCTGCAGGCATGCATCGGCCAGTGCGATATCGCTTTGCTTGAACAGCTGCAGCACCGAGGCCAGCGTGCCGACCTGACCCAGCCGCCCCGTGAGCACGTTCTTGCGCACCGACAGGCGCTGCACCAGGTTGTGGTGCTGGAAGACCATGGCCACATGGCGGGCCAGCTCGCGGCGCGAGTGCCTGCGCATCAGGTCGATGCCGCCCACCTGCAGTTGGCCGCTGTCGGGCTGGTTCAGCCCGTTCATGCAGCGCAGCAAGGTGGACTTGCCGGCACCCGACAGGCCCAGCATGACCACGAACTCGCCGGCCTTCACATCCATGTCTATGCCATGCAGCACATGGTTGCTGCCATAGCTTTTGCGCAGATTGCGGATGCTGATCATTTCATCTTCCCGAGGTCCAGATTCAGCGCCTTGGCGGTCTGGCGCACCACGTCATAGGCCTGATCGTTGGTGGGCGCAAAACCATTGAGCTCGCCACGGTCGCCCCAGGGCAGGCCCTTGATCTCGGCCAGTGCCGCAGCCACCTTCTTCTTGGTGGCTTCGTCGAGGTTCTTGCGCCAGGCCATGGGCGACTCAGGGATGTCCTTGGAGCGCCAGATAACCTGGAAATCCTCGGCCTTCACATGGCCCTTGGCCACTGCCGTCTGGAAGATGGGATCGGCCACGGCCGCCGCATCCACCTTGCCGTTGGCCACAGCCATGATGCTGGCGTCGTGCGAGCCCGAGAAAATTACGCGGGAGAAATACTTGTCGGTATCGATGCCCTCGCCCTTGAGGCCGGCCTTGGGAAACAGATGACCCGATGCCGAGCTGGGATCGACAAAGGCAAAGGTCTTGCCCTGCAACTGGGGCACGGTGCCCAGGCCCTTGTCCTTTTTGCTGATGATGATGCTGTTGTACGAGCTCTTGCCCGACTTCTTGGCCACGGGAATGGCGAATGCCTCTGCGTTCGCCAACTGGCTGGCCAGCACATAGGAGAAGGGGCCGAAATAGGCCACGTCGATCTTGCCCGAGCGCATGGCCTCGATCACGCCGTTGTAGTCATTGGCCACAAAGGGCTTGATCTTCAGGCCGGTCTTGGCGGCCAGCTGGTCCATCACCTGCTGGCTGGCGCGCATCATGGCCTGAGCGTCTTCGGAAGGGATCAGGCCCACGCGCAACTCGGTGGGTTGCTGCGCCATGACGCCGGTGGTGGCGGCCAGGGTCAGGCTGGCGACTGCGGCTTTGAGCCATGTTTTGCGGGTCATCGTCACGGAATTCATCCTTTGCATGTGCGTGTGAAGTGCAGCTTTTCCGGGCTGCCGTCGCACCGTCATTGCAGTGCGTTGACGCAAATATTAGGGACGACATATGACTGTCATGTGAAGGTTTCAGAATCAGTTTTGACAGCTTCCATAGATCAAACCTTGAGATGAAACCTGCATGAGCACCGCCCGCTACCGAGCCTTTATCGCCGTGGCCCAGCAAGGCAGCCTGAGCGCCGCCGCCCGCGCTTTGGGCCTGAGCCAGCCCACGGTTTCCAGCCAGATCGCCACGCTGGAGCGGCAAAGCCAGATCGAGCTCTTCCATCGCCAGGGCTATCGCATGACGCTCACCGGCGCCGGCCACAAGCTCATGACGCTGGCACAGAAGCTGCTCGCGCTGGAGGCCGAAACCGAGTTCTTTCTGCGCGACTCGGGCCAGCTCAACCGGGGCGAGCTCAAGATCGGCGCCGTGGGGCCGTTTCATGTGATCGAGATGGTGGCGGCCTACAGCGCCCGCCACCCCGGCATGAAGCTGTCGATTCGCATGGGCAACTCGCAGCAGGTGCTGCACGATCTGGAGAACTACACCACCGATGTGGCGGTGCTGGCCGGTCTCTATGACAGGCCCGAGCTGCTGGCGCGCAAATATGCGCGCCACGCCATCATCCTGTTTGCCCATGTCGATCACCCGCTGGCAAGGCGCGAACAGGTCGAGCTGGGCGAGCTGCACGGCCTGCCGCTCTTGCTTCGTGAGCAAGGCTCGACCACGCGCACCGCTATCGAGAAAGCACTGCAGGCAGCCGGTGTGAAGCCCCGCACCCAGCTGGAGATCGGCAGCCGCGAAGCCATACGCGAGGCCGTTGCGCGCGGCCTGGGCATCGGCGCCGTGTCCGAAGCCGAATTCATTGCCGACCCGCGCTTTCGGCCGGTGCGCATTGCCGGCGACCCGGCCAGCACCACCACCTATGTCTATTGCATGAGGGAGCGCAGCGAAAGTCTGCTGGTGCGCTCCTTCCTCAAGGCCATTGAAGGCAGTACGGCCCCTGATCTGCCCGTACTGCGGACCGCTCCAAAACCCTTGGTCGCTCCAACGGCCAAGAAGCTGGCGTAATTCGTCAAACCCTCTGCCCCCCTTGCGCCGAGAATTTTTTGACAGTGCTGCCCGGGCGCCTCGGTCAGGACTCTCGCCGGGACGGTGCGGCGGCCAGGTACGGCGGTGTGCGGAACCAGCTGCCGGGCAGTCAAAAAATAGAGGAGACAATGATGAAACAAACCATGCTCTGGAAGGCCGTTGCTCTGGCAACCGGCATGAGCCTGAGTGCAGCGGCCATGGCGCAGCAAGCACCCTGGCCCGTCAAGCCCATACGCCTGGTGGTGGGCGGCCCGGCCGGCGGCAATGCCGACTCGCTGGCACGCCTGTTGGCCGACGGCATGCAAAAACAGCTGGGCAAGCCGGTGATTGTCGAATCCAAGCCCGGCGCGGCCGGCGTACTGGCCGTCAACGACCTGCTCGCCAACGGCAAGGACGCCCACACGTTCTTGCTGATCCAGGGCGGCATCGTCAGCGAGACGCCGCTGGCCTACAAAGTCAGCTATCAGCCCTTCAAGGATCTGAAACCACTGGCCCAACTCAGTCGCAACGGTCTGGTGCTGATTGCCAACAAGGACTTCCCGGTCAGTAATCTGCAGCAGCTGGCCGACTACGGCAAAAAGCAGGCCGACGGACTGGACTTTGCCTCGTATGCCACGGGCATGCGCGGCCATACCTCGGGCATGCTGCTGGGGCAGTTGCTCAATATCAAGATGAAGCACCTGGGCTACAAGGGCTCCCCTCCGGCACTCAGCGACCTGATGGGCGGCCATGTGCCGCTGATGATGGACGGACTCACCACCGCCCTGCCGCTGATCAAGGCCGGCAAGGTCAAGCCGCTGGCCGTGAACTACCCCACGCGCATGGTGCAACTGCCCGATGTGCCCACCTTCAAGGAACTGGGCTACCCGCAACTTTCCGAGGTGAGCTGGTTCGGCGTCTGGTCGCGCCCGGATATCCCCGCCGATGTGCAGGCCAAGGTCAGAGAGATCGCGCTGCAGTATTTCAAGCAGCCCCAGCTCGAAGCCAGGCTCAGGGACATGGGCATGGAGTCGGGCACCGACGCGACCCCGGAAGCACTTATGAGCGAACTGCAGAAGGCCTATCAGCGCCAGCAGGCCTTGCTCAAGTCCATTGATTACCAAGCTCAGTAGTCAGTTCAGGTGTCCAAAAGGCCGGAGTCACGCCAGATTCCGGCTTCTTGCAACCGGGCAGCTGCAGCTCGCTGCGTCGACCCGTTCCGAGTCGGCACGCAACGGGCTGAGACAAAACATCAGAAAAGACTTTGCTGCGGCGACAGCAAGGAATGATGGTACTGATCGCAGTCCAGTTGCACACGCTCACGATTCAGCCCAAGCTTGCGGCAGGCCAGTGCAAAGCGTTGCGCCAGCATATCGGCCCAGGCGCCCGTTCCCTTCATGCGCTGGCCAAACCTGCTGTTGTAGACCTTGCCGTCGGCTCTGCCCGCTTCGCTGATCCCATGCAGATCCCGCACACGCTCCATCACGCGTTGGGCGCGCTCGGGATAGTGCAGCATCAGCCATTCATTGAACAGCGGAGCCACTTCCCACGGCAGACGCAGTACTGCATAAAAAGCCTGTCTTGCACCGGCCTCGCTGGCTGCAGCCAGCACCTGCTCCATATCGTCGTTCAGGAACGGAATCTGCGGTGCCAGGCTGACGCCTACGGGTATGCCTGCCTCGCTCAGGGTCCGAATCATGCGCAGCCGTCGATGCGGCGCAGCTGCGCGTGGTTCCAGCTGCCGGGCCAGCTCGGGCTGCAAGGTGGTCAGCGTCACATAAACGGCCACCAGATGCTGCTGTGCCAGCGGCACCAGCAAATCAAGGTCGCGCTCGATGCCGCTGCCCTTGGTGACGATGGAAAACGGATGCCTGGCCTGCGCCAGGACCTCTATCACGCGGCGCGTCAACCCGACTTCGCGCTCCACAGGCTGGTAGCAGTCCGTGACCGAGCCGAGCATGATGGGGGCCGCCACATGGCTGGGCCGGGATAACTCGGTGAGCAGCACCTCGGGCAGGTTCTGCTTGGCAATCAGCCGGGTTTCGAAATCCAGACCCGGCGAATAGCCCAGATAGCCATGCGTGGGCCGGGCATAGCAATAGATGCATCCGTGCTCGCATCCTCTATAGGGATTGAGCCCCAGATGAAAAGGCAGATCGGGCGATTCATGGCGGCTCAGGGCTGATTTGGCCCGCTCCCACTCCAGATGGGTGCACCAGGTCTTGACCTCCTCACCCTCTTCGCTTCCTTCATCCTGTTCGGACTTGCCCCAGCCGTCATCGAAACCCTGGCGCAGCTCCCGTGCAAACCGGTGCGTGATCTGGCTGGCAGCCCCTCGCCCCTTGATGAGCCGCACCGGCACATCGGTCCGAATGGATTCCAGTCCAGAGGATGAGGCAAGTTTCTTCATAAAACAACTGTACATAAATACAGTTATTCATTGCAAGAAATGGGCACTGACCATGGCTGCATCCCGGTCAATACGGTGAGGGTTGAGTGAGTCAGATCTGGATAGAAAATGACTGCGCCCATTGTTCTACAGGCTTAGCACGCTCCATTAACTAGAGCAAGTTCAAAGTCAATCCGCACTCAGTGAGTGCGAGATGGCTTGGCAGTTTGCGATTCAGCGCCGACAATCCCTTCAATGCACCAAGTTGGTGCCTTTCACTGAATGCCTTGGCCCGGACAACACCGTTGCCCGGGCTTTTGTCCGTTTGCGCAACGCCAAAGCGCCAACCACACCATCTCGCAAGGGAGTTACTACATGGAGCGCAAGCCCAATATCACTCTGTCCTCCTTGGACCTGGATCGCATTGAATCGCTGCTGGAAAAGAACAACAGCCAGTTCCCCGGCCGTGATGCACTGGAGGCGGAGCTGGACCGCGCGGATGTACTCGACCCCGCAGAAATACCCGCCAACGTGGTGACGATGAACTCCACCGTGCGCTTCACCATTCTCGAGATCGCCAAGACCAATACGCTGACACTGGTCTACCCCAAGGATATGGATGGCAGCGCCGACAAGGTCTCCATCTTTGCGCCGGTAGGCATCGCCCTGCTGGGCCTGTCAGTGGGCGATGAGTTCAAGATGCCCAGCCCTACCGGTCAGGTAACCGTGCGCGTGGATGCCATCGAGTTCCAGCCCGAAAGCGCGGGCGAGCTCCATCGCTGAACCGGCTCACCCAACAAAAAAGCAGCTCACCGGAGCTGCTTTTTTTGTTGTCTGGATCAGACTCAGCGCAAGCCGGCCAGCATGGTGGTCAGCAGACCCGCGCCGATCAAGCCTGCCTGCCAGCGCAGGGCCTGACTCCATGACGAAACATGGCGCTCCACCAGTTGATACAGCGCGTAGCCGGCAGTCAGTGAAAGCACAAAGGCAAACGGGATGCCCACCACGGCGGCTGTGACCGAACCATGCCAGAAATGGTTGACCACTGCGTTGACCAGCAGGCAGATGGAAAAGTGAATCAGGAATACCGAGTAGGAAATCTCTCCCAGGCGACGCAGCGGCGCAAAACCCTGCCAGCGGGCAATGACCTCGGTACGCATGCAAACGATCAGCAGCATCGCGGTCACGCCGGCGAGAAAAATGCGGTCGCGCCACTCATAGACCAGCGCGCCGATGATCAGAGCAGCAATCAGCAGGCCCCAGCTCCAGGCCGTCAGGCGCTTGTCTGCCGCCACTGCCCAGAAGGCCATCATGCCGATGCCATAGGCACCCATGAAATAAATCGCCCAGACATCCAGGTCTGCATCAAGATTGAAGCTCAGCAACGAAGCTGCCGTCCCCACAACCACCAGCCCCTGCATGCCAGTCACAGCCCAGGGCCACCAGCGCTTCATGGCCGTAGCACCCAAACGCTTCAGCGCCCATTGTTGCAGCCAGCGCACTCCGGCCAGCAACAGCACGGTCGCGGCGAACAGCTGAAAGTCTATGGACACATACCAGACACCAGCCGACAGTGACTCCTCGCCCACAATGCCCTGCAGCAGCAGAGCATGGGCCATGAGCTGCCATAGATCGGGGTCGGCGGACACGGACTCGTGATCGAACCAGGGACGAATCGCCGCAGACACCACAATCGTCACCACCAGTGCCACGGCATAAGGCACGACCAGACGCACAAAGCGCTTGCCGATCTTGGACCAGGGTGAATCAAACCGCGCCAGACCCATGGGAGCCAGGCTGGCTGCAGCCAGAAAACCGCCGATCACCAGAAAGATCTGCACGGCCATACGGGCGTACTCATAGAGCCAGTCCAGCAGGTCGGGCATGACAGGGTGAGCCACATCGGACATGGGGCCGTAGAAAGCCAGGTGATGCCAGACGATGGCAGCACAAGCCAGCCCCTTGGTACAGTCAATCAGGGCACTGCGGGAATGAGAGGAAATAGAACTTTGAACCATCAGATCACGGCCGCCGGGCAGCCCATGGGCTGCCCGGCGGCAGGGTGAGTTTGCCCTGCAACAGGCAACGTAAAAAAGCCGACTTAAAACAGGATGGCGATTTTGCGCCGATTCCCAACAATTTGCTGACAGCGTTGCAAGTTTTACGAAACATATCTGCGCGGGCTTCATGCGCCAAGCATGAACAAAACCAGAGCGATTGCACTCCGGCTTGATTTCCCTGCCCCACTGAGAACCCCGGGCAAAGGCACAATGGAGGCCATGACGCAAGCCAAACCACTGTCGGAGCTGAGCCGACAATTTGTTTCGCATTTCGGCGAGATGGGCAGCCGCTGGGGCATCAATCGCACCGTGGGGCAGATCTATGCCCTGCTGTTCATTTCGCCCGAGCCGCTGAACGCAGACCAGATTGCCGACACGCTGGAATTCTCGCGCTCCAATGTGAGCATGGGGCTCAAGGAGCTGCAGGCTTGGCGGCTGGTTCAGCTGCGTCACCAGCCAGGCGACCGGCGCGAATACTTCCAGGCACCCGAGGATGTCTGGGAAATCTTCAAGCGACTGGCCGAAGAGCGCCGCCGCCGCGAGATCGAGCCCACGCAGTCCATGCTGCGTGCCGCCATGATGGAGGAAGCCAGCACCGACGAAGAACGTTACGCCCAGCAGCGCATGCGCGATATGCACGAGCTCATCGACAAACTGATGAGCTGGTTTGACGATGTTCAGCGTCTGTCGCCAGAGACCGCCATGCAGCTCATGGGCATGGGCTCCGCCGTGACGCGACTGCTGGACCTGAAAGACAAGATTACCGGGCGAGGCAAGTCAGGCTCGGAAGCCTGACGCCGACAACTCAGGTGCTGGCCCTGGGCACCAGCCTGAAGCCCAGATCCACGCTGGCCTCTCTGACGGTGTCCCCTGCCAGCAACTGCAGCAGCATGCTGGCAGCTTTTCTGCCCACTTCATCCCTGGGTGTATGGATAGTGGTCAGAGGCGGCACCATCTGATCACTGCCAGGAAGGTCGTTGAACCCGGCGATCGCCACCTGCTGCGGCACCTTGACCCCCATGCGATTGGCCTCCAGCAATGCGCCTTGTGCAATGTCGTCATTGCAGAAAAAGATGGCATCCACCGTAGTCTGCGCCTTGAGAAGTGTCTCAAACTGCCTTGCACCCAGCGCCAGCGATGAACGCTCGGGATTGAGAATCTCCAGGCTCTGGTCATAGAGGCCGGCCTGTTTGAGCACCTGCCGATAACCTTCCAGGCGCTGCATGACACGCGCGTCGAGCTGGGCTCCGCAAAATGCGATGCGTCTGTATCCCTTGTCCAGCAGATGACGGGTCATTTCAGCGCCAGCTGCAATCTGAGAAAAACCTACGCTGTAGCAATCGGGGCCCGTGCCGGGCTCGCGCAACTCCATGAGATGCACGCGCGGCACGGGATTGGCAGCCAATAATTTCCGCGACTCTTCGCTGTGATCAAACCCGGTCAGCAACAGCCCGGCAGGTCGCATGGGCAGATAGGCCCGCAGCAACTGCTCTTCCTCCGCAGGGTCGTAGTGGGTCACACCGATCAGCATGTGATAGCCCTGGGCAAACAGCACTTTGTGCACAGCCTCCAGGACCTCCACAAACAAGGTGTTGGAGAGCATGGGGACCAGTACCAGCACCTGGGTGCTTTTTTGCGAGGCCAGTGCACGTGCAGCCAGATCGGGCACATAACCCAGAGAAGCCGCAACCTCGCGCACTTTGTCGACCAGGGCAGCAGCCACTCTGCGCTCTCCGCGCAAGGCTCTGGAGACCGTCATCGGACTCACGCCCGCAGCCTGTGCCACATCGCTGAGGGTGACACGCCCGCTGGCACGAGATCGCCTTGAAGAAGCGCTGTCTGCCGGGGGTTCACTCTTGGTACGGGTCTCGGGAGGCAAGGGAATCTCCTAGTCAGATGCCTGAGGTTTTTTGAGTATGATAGCGCTATCCAGACTTGAAATGAAGTCTGTAGAAGCAGCTTGATGAAAGCACTGACTTGCCTTCGACCAAGGTCTGAAGCCAATCGCAGAAAGCAGCAGGCTGCTCATTTTTTAACCACATCGGATAGCGCTATCCAAAAATGACTCAAAGCAAGATCCAGCCTCATGGCACCATGTCGGCACTCGTCGTCATGGGAGTTTCCGGCTGCGGCAAATCGAGCGCAGGAGAAGCCATCGCCCGTCAACTGGGGTGGACCTTGGTAGAAGGAGACAGCTACCACTCCCCCCAGAGCGTGGCCAAGATGCAGGCCGGCATTGCCCTGACGGATGCCGACCGCGAAGGCTGGCTGGAACGCCTGGCGCAGCGACTGGCTCAGGCAGATGCCGAACACGGCCTGGTGCTGACCTGCTCGGCGCTCAAGCGCAAGTACCGCGACCAGTTGCGCAGCGCCCAGCAGCTGGGTTTTGTGTTTCTCGATCTCGACTATGCCACGGCCCTGGAACGCGTCCAGACCCGACCCGGGCATTTCTTCTCGCCCGACCTGGTGGCCAATCAGTTCACGACGCTGGAAGACCCGCGTCAGGAGCCCGATGTTCTGACCGTCAGCGCCACCATGGATCTCAACGACATCGCGCTCGCGGCCCGGCAATGGGCAAGGCGCGAATCCCAAGCATAAAGACAGCAGGAGACAGCCAATGTCTGAAGATCGCAAAGAGGCACAGGGCCGCAAGCCATGGCTCAAGCGCCTGGCCGAAGGCCTGATGGTGCTGGCCCTGGCCGGCATGGTGGTTGCCGTTTTCGTCAACGTGGTGCTGCGCTACGTTTTCCACACCAGCATCGTCTCCTATGAGGAGATCTCGCGCCTGCTGTTTGTGTGGCTGGTGGCCATCGGCGCCATCGTGGCGGCTTTCGAAGGCGCCCATCTGGGCTTTGACATGGTGACATCGCGGGTCGGCCCGATCACCCGCAAAGTCCTGTTCTGGGTCTCGCAACTGCTGATCGGCACCTGCATGGCCCTGCTGCTGTGGGGCTCCTGGGAGCAGGTCGTTGCCGGCTGGAGCAGCTACAGCACCGTGCTGGGCTATCCCCTGGCTCTGGGCGCAGCGGCGACGCTGGTGCTGGCCATAGGCATGCTGCTGGTCGTGGTGCGCGACATGCTGCGCGGCACCCCATCCGAATCTTCTGAAACCAGCGTGGAGTAAGGAGAGCGCCATGGTCGTTACCCTGATTTTTCTCGCCGTGCTGATCGGCGGCATGGTGATCGGCATGCCGATTGCGCATGCACTGATACTCACCGGTGTCGCACTGATGTGGCACCTGGACTTTTTCGACACCCAGCTGCTCGCGCAGAACCTGCAAGCCGGGTTCGACAATTTCCCGCTGCTGGCCGTGCCATTCTTCATCCTCGCAGGTGAGCTGATGAATGCCGGCGGCCTGTCACGCCGCATCATCGATCTGGCCCGCGCCTTTGTCGGTCATATCCCGGGTGGCCTGGGCTATGTGGCCATCGGCGCAGCCGTGCTGCTGGCCTCGATGAGCGGATCGGCCATTGCCGACACCGCCGCGCTGGCCACCATCTTGCTGCCGATGATGCGCGACCAGAAGTATCCCGACAGCTACAGCGCCGGCCTGCTGGCTTCAGGCGGCATCATCGCCCCCATCATTCCGCCTTCGATGCCGTTCGTGATCTACGGCGTCACCACCAACACCTCCATCAGCAAGCTGTTTCTCTCGGGCGTCGTTCCCGGCCTGTTCATGGGCAGTTTTCTGATTGCTGCCTGGTGGTTCATCGCGCGCAAATACCAGCTGACCTCGGGTGAACGCGTGAGCTGGGGCCTGCGCCTCAAGGCACTGGCCAAGAGCTTCTGGGCCATGATGATGCCTGTCATCATTCTGGGCGGCCTCAAGGGCGGCGTCTTCACGCCGACCGAAGCCGCCGTGGTGGCCGCGGTCTACGCGCTGTTCGTGTCCATGGTGGTCTATCGGGAGATGAGCTGGAGCAGGCTCTACGAAGTCTTTCTGGGTGCATCCAAGACCACCGCCGTGGTGATGTTCCTCTGCGGTGCGGCCACTGTGACCGCCTACATGATCACGCTCGCCGACCTGCCCAATATGCTGGCCGACAGCTTCTCGGGTCTGCTGGATCAGCCCATGCTCTTCATGGCCGTGATGATGCTCTTCCTGCTCGTGGTCGGCACCGCCATGGATCTGACCCCGACCATTCTGATCTTCGGTCCGGTCTGCGCACCGCTGGCCGTCAAGGCCGGCATCGATCCCGTGTACTTCGGCTTCATGTTCATCTATGTGGGCTGTATCGGCCTGATCACCCCCCCTGTGGGCACGGTGCAGAACGTGGTGGCCGGGGTCGGCAGGCTGCGCATGGAAACCGTGATCAAGGGCACCAATCCCTTCCTGATGGTCTATGTGCTGCTGGCCGTGCTCTTCGTGATCTTCCCTCAGCTGGTCACGGGTCCGCTCAAATGGATGCACTGAGAATGGCATGCCATCCATGAAAGATCTTAGATTCATAGCATGGTGCGCACTGCAATCAAGCGCATCACGACAGTTCCAATTTCATCAAAGGGCCCAGGCCCAATCAAGCAAGGAGACGGGTATGCGTATCAAATTTGCAGTCGCGGGCCTCACGGCGATGCTGCTGGCCGCAGGTGCCGTTCAGGCGCAGGACTTCAAGCCCCGCCTGGTGCGGTTCGGCTACGGCCTGGTGGAAGACTCCAACCAGGGTCGTGCCGTGCGCATGTTCGCCAAGGAAGTGGAAAAGGCCAGCGGCGGCAAGATGAAGGTCCGCGCCATCGGCAACGCATCCCTGGGCTCGGACACGCAGATGCAGCAGGCCCTGATCGGCGGAGCCCAGGAAATGATGGTCGGCTCCACCGCCACGCTGGTGGGCCTGTCGCCCGAAATGGCGATCTGGGACACCCCTTTTCTGTTTGCCAACACCAAGGAGGCCGATGCCGTGCTGGACGGCCCCGTGGGAGAGAAGGTCAAGGCCACTCTGGAGCCCAAGGGCATGGTGGGTCTGGTCTATTGGGAAAATGGATTTCGCAATCTGACCAACAACAAGCGCCCCATCACCAAGCTGGAAGATCTGCAGGACGTGAAGCTGCGCGTGATGCAGAACAACGTCTTCCTGGACAGCTTCAAGACCCTGGGCGCCAATGCCGTTCCCCTGCCCTTCTCCGAGCTGTTCACGGCGCTGGAAACCAAGGCCGTGGACGGTCAGGAAAACCCCTTCAACACGGTGCTTTCGAGCAAGTTCTATGAAGTGCAGAAGTACCTGACCGTCTCCAACCATGTCTACAGCCCCTGGATCGTGACGGTCAGCAAGAAGTGGTGGGACACGCTGAGCCCCGCCGAGAAGAAGGTGCTGCAGGATGCGGCGATCAAGAGCCGTGAATTCGAGCGCAAGGACACGCGCGAAGAAGCCGCCAAGGCTCTGGCCGAGATCAAGACCAAGGGCATGCAGGTCAACGAGCTGCCAGCCGCCGAAGCAGGCCGCATGCGCGACAAGCTCGGCACCGTCAATGCCGGCATTGCCAAGTCCGTGGGTCAAGGTACCTGGGACTCTGTGCAGGCAGCCGGCAAGCAAGCTCGCGCCAA
>Ga0209370_1000819_pt1 | contig 33624 bp, 30 predicted proteins | sample AgamicAtPrz_FD_187164 | JGI IMG/M metagenome (GOLD analysis project Ga0209370, IMG submission 187164) | Agave microbial communities from Guanajuato, Mexico - At.P.rz (SPAdes) (version 2) | ecosystem: Host-associated > Plants > Phyllosphere > Phylloplane/Leaf | place: Guanajuato, Mexico...
AGCGGTGACCTGGCCAGGCTGGCTGGTGTTGCCCGCCGTGTCCGTCGCGGTGGCGGTAAGCTGCTCGCCGTTGGTCAGCGGTTTACCCAGCTCGATGGTGAACGCGCCATCGCTGCCCGCTTTCCCGGTGCCGACCACGTTACCGTCGGCATCTTTTAACGTGACGGTGCTGCCCGGTTCAGCGCGACCCGTGACGGTAGTGCCGTCATCCGATACCTGCAGATTGGTGGGCGCATCCGGTGCGGTGGTATCGGGCGCGGTGACGTGCCCGGCCTGGCTGGTATTACCGGATGAATCCGTCGCGGTGGCAGTGATCACCTCGCCGTTGGTCAGGGGCTTATCCAGCACGATGGTAAATTTGCCGTCATTGCCCGTTTTTCCGGTGCCGACTACGTTACCGTCGGCATCTTTTAGCGTGACGGTGCTGCCCGGCTCCGCGGTACCCGTGACGGTTTTGCCATCGTCGGAGAACTGTAAGTTGGTTGGCGCTGTGGGCGCCGTGGTATCGGGATCCGTAGGCGTGCCCGGATTGCCGGGGTTGCTGTTGTCATCATCGTCACCGCCGCCTCCTCCGCCGGTGCCCGCCGCGATGGCAATCCCACCTGCTACCGCAAGACCACCCAGCACCCATGGCCAGACGGCGGCACCGCCTGCATCACTCCCTGACGCGGCAAGTAAAACGTCCGTGGAGGCGATAGATTCGTACGTGGCGGCCCCGGTAGGGTCTTCAATCCACCACAACGCGCCGTCACTCTCCTCAAGGACCAGCTGGCTTGCTCCCTGAGCATCCGATACGTAGAAATTCTTAAGGGTAATGACCTCGCCAGAGTGCAGCGTGATCACCAGATCGTTGCCGCTGCGGGTGAAATGAGAAACATTGGCTCGCTCTACGTGAAGCTCAACGATAGAGGAATGGTTCAGTGTAACCTGAGACCCCTCTGTGGTGGTTTCCACACCAGTAAGTTTCGATATAACAGAGATTTGGCTCATTTAATGATTACTCCAGCAGAGTTGTCGTGAACGCGTGAAAGACGAGCCATCTCTCTGTGGAGGGTGAAACGCGCCCCGGCGGAGTGGATGTTGTTTAAACAGCCCTCACCGTAATATTTTTAGCGCGTACGATGCCCGCCAGGGATCAGAGTGGCAACATCAGAGCGAGTGTAATTATTTTCAAGAGAATCTTGTTTATTTGTATTTCGTAATCTATATAACCCTGTAATTAATAGAGGATTTAATCCTCGACGTATGAAAATGATATAGTCAGAAAAAGAAAGATATGCAAACCATGCTTCCTTAAATACAGGTAAAGTCTGTGAAATAAGTATTATTTTAGTGCTTGTTACTATGCTTTTTGTTGTGTAACTTGTTGTTTTTTAATTTCTTTTTTCTTTTTTCTTATTCGGTTTTTATTTCGCGTGTAAATAATGATAGGTCATGTGTGATTTAGTTATTTTGACAGGGTTATTTATGGCTGCTTAAACGCTATTTAAGATAGGGTAACATCTTTGATATAAGATATATTATGTCTGAAGAGGCGGGAAAATATTTTCTGGTGCTTTATTGAAATTCTGCTATCGACGTAGTGAATTATCAGAGAGGAACAGGGATAAATAAAAAAGGCCGCAAAAGCGGCCTTATCGTGGGAGTGACAATTACTCAGTCACTTTTTTTTCAAGAGCGCTGGCACCTTCTTTGGTTTTATTCCAGCCTTTCTCAGCACCCTCTTTGGTGGCATCCCACCCCTTCTCTGTGCCTTCTTTGGTTTTATGCCAGGCTTTCTGGGTGTCTTCGCTGACCTTGCTGCCAACGCTTTCGCTTTTACCTTCCGCAGCATGCTTCTGTTTCAGCTTCAGTTCTTCACCTTTGTTCTGCTCTTCGTGCAGTTTTTGCTTCGCGTCGTTGGCGTTCGCTTTCGCCGCAGCGACAGTGTCGTCAGTTGCATGTGTGGTCGCAGCAAAAACTGGGGAAGCCAGCAGAACAGCAGATAATGCAATAATTGTTTTTTTCATAATATCCTCATTTAACGTTATCGGTTATGAGCGTGATTCAGCATGTCACAGATGAAGCGAAGCGGCTTTAGGAAAAAACTGTAAAAGAATGGATGCCGCGAAGGCGCTATTATCTTCGGGACAGCGGAAATAATCCCCGAGGGGCTGACAAAAAAGATTGAACTTCCGCTCGGGCCCTGGCTCATGTAGGTCGTATGCTGCGTGCCAGATTGGATATTGAATGTCACTTTCTTTCAGATGATAACCCCCTGGTACCAGGACGAAATACTTACTGATTTTTTTTAGCACAATCAAAGAAGTTGATAACTGCCTGCACCCGCTTCACTCGCTGCGTATTCTGCAGATAGTAAAAATACACCGCCGGATACATTGGCCAGTATTCCTGCAGTATGGGTTTAAGATCCCGGGAGTCCGCCATACCGGCATGCAGGGGTTCAAAAATACGACCAATACCAATGCCGGCCCTGACTGCATCGCATACGGTGTCAATGTCGTTACAGATCATCACTGGCGCGATCTCAGGGGTTATGGACAGGCCATCTTCAACGAGCTGTAAGGGTGAAAGGCGATTCGAGGTGGTAAACCTGTAGGTGATTAACCGGTGGTCAGTGAGATCGCCAGGCTGTTCAGGCAGGCCATATTGTCTGAGATAAGCTTCTGAAGCGTAAAGGCCCATTTTGAATGCCGGATGGATTTTTTTCACGACCATCCCTTCGCTGACCGTATCCCCAAAACGAACCCCCAGATCGAAGCCCTCCTCAACAAGACTGACCGCGCCGTCATTAATGGATAGCTCCAGTTGTATGTCCGGATAGGCCAGGGTGAATTCGGCAAGTCGGGGTTTTACGATGAGTTGGTAGGCGAAGCGAGAGAGCGTGATCCTGACTGGCCCTGCAGGAATTTCACCCAGACTCTGGATGTCTTCCATCGCCAGATCTAGCGTGGCGATCGCATCTTTTGTTTTCAGTAACAGATTCCTTCCTGCTTCAGTAAGACTGATTCTCCGTGTGGTACGCGTAAATAACGGAACGCCGGTTTTAGCTTCAAGAAGTCTCAGTGACTTACTGACGGAAGGCGTCGTCACGCTCAGCTTTCGTGCTGCAGCAGAAATGCTCCCCTCGCGGGCAATAACGTGAAAGATGGTCAGCTGACCGTAAGTTGCGTTATCCATTATTAACTTCTGGTTAATAGTTTAGGTGACTAATGCAGTCTACTCGCGCTTTCGTGAATTATCTATATTGGCTACCGGCGCCGCTCGGACATTTTGGGACTTCGCAGGATATTGCCCCTGCGGTGGCCTGCCAGGCATCCGATGAAGCTTGCTTCATCACGGGTTCTGATATCACCGTGGACGGTGGTTTCAGTATTTATTCAGCATATTACAGGTAACAATCTAATGAAAAATGTGCTTATTGTTTCAGGTCATCCGAATCTTAACGCCTCCCTGGCGAATGCTACGATCCTTGATGAGGTCGCCAGGGCATTACCGGACGTAAATATTCGACGTCTCGATGCGCTTTATCCTGCCTACCAGTTTGATATTAATGCCGAACAGCAGGCGTTATTAGACGCCGATTTGATTGTCTGGCAGTTCCCTTTCTCATGGTATTCACTGCCCGGTATTATGAAGTTATGGGTGGATGAAGTATTTGTTCACGGGTTTGCACACGGCTCAACGGCAAAGCTTGGCGGTAAAAAGCTTCTGCTTTCTTTCACAACCGGCGCGCCGGAAGTGGCCTACGCTGCATCCGGTTTCTTTGGCCATACAATTGAAGAATATTTGTCCCAGTTTGAGACAACGGCAGCACTGTGCAATCTTGATTATGCGGGCGCTATCTATACGCATGGCGTGAGTTACACTGGCCGGGAAGATGAAGAAAAACGGTCTGCCCAAAGACATTCTGCTCGTGAACATGCTGCCCGCCTGCTTGAGGCTATCAGAAGCAACATTGCCTGATCCGGTTCGAACAATTCTGTACTGACAGCTTATAAGGGTTACTAATGTTTATAATTAATATCACGGTGAATTCTGATGTAACCGAACAAACTCAGAATGAAATGTTTCCGGCTCACGTAAGATGGCTGGAAAAATATTTTAATAATGGAAAATTTCTGATGCTTGGCCCCTATATTGACACTGACGCTCATGCGGGGGTTATTTTCGCTCAGGTAAGCGGTAAGGATGAATTACAGTCCATTCTGGAGGAAGACTGCTATTATCCCGGTTTTGCACGGTATGACGTACGTGAATTTATTCCGAAGCTTATTGCAGAAGATTTTAAGAAAAATAGTTAAGTGAATAAGCTTTTCCGCTTAATGCGCAGCGCATCAACAACAAGTGAAAAGGCCGGGGAAGGCTGCTTGCGGCTGGGATAATAAAGATAATAGCCCGGAAATGGATGACACCAGGACTCAAGCACGCGTACGAGACGGCCCTCTTTGATGTGTGGGCCGAACTCCTCTTCGGGTAAAAAGGCGATGCCTAACCCTGCCAGCGCGGCATCGACAACATGTTCCGACGTATTAAACGTCAGCTGTCCGTTAACCCGGACGTTCAGCTCTCCTCCCTCATGATCAAATTCCCAGACGTAAATCCCACCGGAGCGGACCATGCGCATATTAATACACTGATGCTGCGTTAGATCATGAGGCGTTTGCGGCACCGGGTATCGCTCGAAATAATCTGGCGAGGCCGCCGCCGCCATACGCAGTTTCGGGCCGATGGGCATCGCTATCATATCTTTATCGATCGTATCGCCAAGCCGCACGCCCGCATCAAACCGATCCGCCACGATGTCCCGGAATCCGTGGTTAGCATCGAACTCGATATGGATATCCGGATATTCGCGCAGCAGCGGCGTCAGCTTGGGCAGCAGAGTCGTTTTCAGCACGTTCGGCCCGCAGGTGATGCGCACCGTCCCCGCGGGTTTGTCCCGCAGTTCGGTCAGCATGTCCAGCTCAGCCTCTATCTCGTCAATACGATGGCCCACCGACTGCAGCAGGCGCTCGCCTGCGGCCGTCGGGGAGACGCTGCGAGTGGTCCGCGTCAGCAGGCGGATTTGCATCCGCTCTTCCAGCCCGGAAATTGCCTGGCTCAGCGCGGGCTGCGTCACGCCAAGCTGCGCGGCGGCACGCGTAAAACTGCCTTCCCGCGCCACGGTGACGAAAGAGAGTAAATCGTTGAGGTTGCGTCTGGCCATGTTCGTTTCCGGTCTATTTATAAATTTTACTTATAAGGCTATTAAGCATTCATTAGCTAGTTTCGCCGCTACCTATTGGTAACAATTATGCGATGAAAAAGTCAACGCTAAACGACAGGCAAAGCATGCATCGTGAAGCGCCGTTGATGCCATAACGATCATTTCCATTTTACGACGTTCCTGATCCCTGGAGTCCCGGGGAGGGCATCGCACTACCAACAGAAAAGAAAGGCTAAATGCGTAATCAGAAAACCGAAACCGGAATCAAAAACGGAGTAAGTGAAAAACAACAGGCTCACTGGGGCGGCGTGTTTGCTATGACGCTGTGCGTCTTCGTCCTGATCGCCTCCGAATTTATGCCGGTCAGTCTCCTGACGCCGATGGCGCAGTCCCTGAACGTCACCGAAGGCTTGGCCGGGCAGGGGATCGCTATTTCCGGCGCGTTTGCGGTGGTGACCAGCCTGTTCATATCCCGGCTGGCTGGCACGCTTAACCGGAAAACTCTGCTGCTCGGCCTGACGTGCATCATGGCGCTTTCTGGAGCCGTTATTGCGCTGGCACACAACTACCTGACCTATATGACGGGCCGGGCCCTGATTGGCATTGTGGTCGGCGGGTTCTGGTCGATGTCGGCGGCGACGGCTATGCGTCTGGTGCCGGTACATCGCGTTCCGCTGGCGCTGGCTATTTTCAACGGCGGCAATGCGCTGGCAACCGTTGTGGCAGCCCCTTTGGGCAGCTGGCTGGGTTCGGTCATCGGCTGGCGGGGAGCCTTCTTCTGCCTGTTGCCCGTCGCCATCGTCGCGTTTATCTGGCAATTGCTCAGCCTGCCCTCCATGCCGGTTACCCGACGGCCTCTGGGGACTGGCAACGTCTTCACGCTGTTTCGCCGCCGGGTGGTCACGCTGGGCATGATGGGCGTTGGGATCTTCTTTATGGGGCAATTCACGCTCTTTACCTATATCCGGCCTTTCCTTGAGGCGATTACGAAGGTGGACGCCTCAGCGGTGACCCTCATCCTGCTGGTCATCGGCATTGGGGGCTTCATCGGCACGACGCTGATTGGCCGGGTGTTGAAGCGCGGATTCTACCCGACCCTGATGGCGATCCCGGTGCTAATGGCAATCGTCGCGCTGGCCCTGATCGCCTTCGGCAGCCAGGCGGCCATCGTAACGGCGTTGCTCGGGCTGTGGGGGCTGATTTCAACCGCCGCGCCCGTGGGATGGTGGGCATGGGTTCCACGCACGTTCCCCCAGGATGCCGAAGCGGGCGGCGGGCTGATGGTGGCGATGGTGCAACTTTCCATTGCGCTGGGTTCGACGGTGGGCGGCCTGCTTTTCGACCATCACGGCTACCAGAGTACCTTCCTGGCCAGCGCAGGGATGCTGATTACCGCAACCGTATTGATTTTCCTGACCTCACGAGCAGACGCGTCTGCCGGTGGCCATTCACACTCGTCCTGACAAGGAAACCATCATGAATAAATTTACGTTAGCCCTAGGGATGCTCATCAGCGCATTTGCCGCCTCCGCGGCGGATATGTCCAGAGGCGCGGATAACTTTTATAAAAGCGAAAAGGTGACGCAGCAGAAAGTCACCTTTAAAAACCAGTATCAGATGAACGTGGTCGGCAATTTGTTTATCCCGAAAACGATCGATCAGAACGCCAAAAACCCGGCGATCGTCGTGGGCCACCCGATGGGCGCGGTCAAAGAACAGAGTTCAAACCTGTATGCGCAGAAGCTGGCGGAGCAGGGTTTTGTCACGCTGGCTATCGATCTCTCGTTCTGGGGAGAAAGTGAAGGCAAGCCGGGGCACCTGATTTCACCGGAGATTTACGCAGATGATTTCGGCGCGGCGGTTGATTTCCTCAGTACACAACCGTTTGTTGATCCGAAGAACATCGGCGTGCTGGGCATCTGCGGCAGTGGGAGCTTCGTTGTCAGCGCCGCAAAAATTGACCCGCGTATGAAAGCCATCGCCACCGTCAGCATGTATGACATGGGAGCCGCGTTCCGTAACGGCCTTAACCATTCCCAGACGCTGGAACAGCGTAAGGCCTTCATCCAGTCGGCCATTGAGCAGCGGTTTGCCGAGTTTAAAGGGGGAGAGACTGCGTACATTCCGGGCACCGTGAACAAACTGGACGCTTCTACGCCGGAAATTCAACGTGAGTTCTTTGATTTCTACCGCACTGAACGCGGCGGCTACACCCCGCAGGGCGAGAAAGCAGAACTCACGACAAAACCGATGCTGAGCAGTATCGGCAAGTTTATGAACTTCTACCCGTTTAACGATATAGAAACCATTTCACCGCGTCCGATGCTCTTTATTACTGGCGAGCAGGCCCATTCGAAAGAATTCAGCGAGGACGCTTACAAACGCGCTGCTCAGCCTAAAGAACTGTATGTCGTCCCGGGGGCAGGGCACGTCGATCTGTATGACCGCACGGACGTGATCCCCTTCGACAAACTGACAGACTTTTTCCGTAAGAACCTGAAATAACACGTTCAGTTAAGGAGTATGCGACATGAACTATAAACATCTGGGCCGAACTGGCCTGCGGGTGAGCCGCATCGGTCTCGGGAGCATGAACTTCGGTGAACTGACGGATGAGCCAACCAGTTTCAGGATCATGGATGAGGCTGTGGATGCGGGTATCAACTTTTTCGATACCGCCGATGTTTACGGCGGGCCGCAGTCGCCGGATATGGCAAAGGGGTACGGGACATCCGAAGAGATCATCGGCAACTGGCTGGCGCGCGGCGGCCAGCGTGACCGGATCGTGCTGGCTACAAAAGTTTATCAGCCGATGGATACAGGCCCGAACGATAAATATCTGTCCGCTTACCATATTCGCCGGGCATGTGAAGCCAGCCTGAAAAGGCTCAAAACAGATCATATCGATCTCTACCAGATGCACCATATCGACCGGAACACCCCCTGGGAGGAGATCTGGCAGGCTATGGAACAGTTGATCCGCGAGGGAAAAATCAGCTACGTGGGCAGCAGTAACTTTGCTGGCTGGGACATTGCTACCGCACAATGTAAGGCTGACGCACGTAACCTGCTGGGGCTGGCATCTGAGCAGAGCCTGTACAATCTGACCCAGCGCACGGTTGAGCTGGAGGTCATTCCGGCACTGCGCCATTACGGCATTGGCTTGATTCCCTGGAGCCCGGTAGGGATGGGGATGCTGGGCGGCGTAATGCGTAAAATTGCGGAGGGGCGCAGGGCCGCACCGCATATGCAGGCGCGAATCAATCATCTGCGGCCGCAGCTGGAAGCCTGGGAGCAGCTTTGCGATGAAATAGGTGAAACACCGCCTGACGTTGCGCTTGCCTGGTTACTGCAAAATCCGGTCGTCACCAGCGTGCTCAGCGGGCCACGCACAGTTGAACAGCTTCGCCAGAATCTCAATGCGCTTTGCGTAACCTTGACCCCTGAAACGCTGAAAAAACTGGATGCCATCTGGCCAGGACCGGGCGGGGAAGCACCTGAAGCTTACGCGTGGTAATGGGAGTAATAACATCTACCGACCTTCGGGTCGGTAGTAGAACGGTCTGGCATCAAAACCGGTCAGCCACGAAGTGATGGTGTTATGGATGAAGTAGATTGTTTTATCACAAGTAAATAGCAGGCTACTTCTACCTGAATGCTTTCGTAACATACGCAGGTGGTAGGTTCTTTTCCGTAAGGTAAACCATCAATCCAGAGTAACTGCAGACACAAAAAAGCCCGCAGGGCTTGCGCCGTGCGGGCTTTCAGTACTTCATCAGTCGACTCTGGTGATCGCCGATGGAGAATTTTGGGCTGGCGGAGTCTGAATTGGGTTTGTAATTCAATGAATTTATTATATTAACTTCTAATTCAATTTTCCGATGGTGCCTAAGAAGGTGCCTAAAATTTTTACCGTCTTCTTTTTGTGAGAAATGAGAGATTGGTTTGCAACACTTAGGGGCTCATAAAGATTCGATCTTAGTTTGCGGTGAAATGAGAATTATTATCAATGTTGATTCAATTTTTTCAAATGTCAGATGCGATGCCGTTGCTATTTCCGCTACTGTAGCGGAAATAGCAACACATGAGCAGCATGTACTTAGAATAATTTAAGATCTGGGCAACAGCCCGATGTTCTTTTTGGCACGCAGAATATCCGTTGCAGTAATGAAGGGGGGTTGCTCTCGCCATGTAAATCCCTTGCGGTCGATACGAGCCAGTTCGTACTTTTCGACCAGGAAATTAACAGCATCGGCAAGCGTTATTCCCGCATCGATATGCTCCTCAATGGCCGTGTCGTCATGAAATGGTGTGTCGTTGAGTGTCAGGCCGTAGTGGTGCTCCAGCAGATACGTTAACAGCTGCTGCCACACCATTACGGGCGACAGGCGTGACGAAACCGGCACCGTGGCCGGTACAGATGAAATGTGCATGAGTTGGGTCCTGATAAAAGAAGAGAAGGTGTTACTGGGTTGCAGATGTCTGAGGATAAATAACGATGTAAACATAGCCATGAGAGCCGAGAGTGTCAGCTTCACAAGTTAGTCCGTTATGATACAACGTGACGCAATGCTGACGGCGCGGATTCAGTTCACCGGTTGTCAGCATCAATTCAAGCTGTTTCATCACTAGCTGAAATGCCTGATCCAGACGCAGTGCCTCCTCCTCGTTAAACGTACCACTAATACCTGCACGGTCCGCCAGAAAATGCAGGCGACAGCCTTCCTGCACAAGCCTTGCACTGAAGCAGGGCGAGATGTCGCGCTTCAGTCCCCATGAATTTTGCATTTTTCTACTCCTTATTAAATGTCAGTTGGTGGTAATGCACATCAGGCGTGTATACGGACCGTGGTTGTCACGACGGCGTTCTGCATAAACCGCCAGCACACCGGAAATTTCCGCGACATCCTGACCGGTGTAATGACTGGCGCTGCCGTACCATTGGTATTTGCCCGTGCAGTAGCGAAAGATCCGGGAATTCGGATGCTGTCGCTGAATCGCCATCGCGGCTTTTTTATCGATGATTTTCATGGTTAGCCTCATAGCCAGCCACGTTCAGCAAAAGAAAGCACATCGATGCCAACAATAAGATGGTCCAGCACCCGCACCTCTACCATTGCCAGCGCTTTCACCAGATGTTGAGTGATATTTCGATCCTGCTTACTCGGTTCTACCTCTCCGGATGGATGGTTATGGGCCAGAATCACAGCGGCAGCGTTATGGCGCAGTGCCAGTTTCACCACTTCGCGTGGATGGACTTCAGTATGGCTAATCGTGCCCGTAAAGAGCGTCTCGCATTCCAGAAGACGGTTCTGATTATCGAGATATAAAACAAGAAAAACTTCGCGCTCCTGCAGGGCAAGCCGCAGTTGTAGCCAGGTTTTGGTGAAGGTAGTGGAATTAAATTGTTCGCCAGGCTGGCGCTGATATTTTTCCAGTAAGCGGAGAGCACGACGAATAGTGCGTGCTTCAGTTACCGGAAGATCAGGAGGTAGATTTATCTCTGACATGACAGGGCCTTACAGGTAATAGTAAAAGTCGTTTATGAAGCAAGTTGAAGCATATTTTCAGCCATCACCCACAGAGCGCGATTGAGCTTTACATCTCCGTCGATACCTTTGACAGCACGGGTTTGAGCACGCTGACCTTTCGTCGTTCGTCCTGACAGTCCGCCTTTTATCAAGTTCTCCTGAATGCGTTGGTAAGTGGTCCACAGATCGTTGCTTTCATCCTGCCAGCGGCGCGGGGAAAGGATCTGCGATTCCGTCACCGGCTGATGCTCTTCACCAAAGCGGTAGGTTAATGCTGCTTTCGCCATCGCCTGCTGTGCTGGTGGCGGTAACAAAAGCGACTGCATGGCATCGCGCTTCTCCTCCACCCGGTCAAAAATCCCGAGCACTTCGTAAGCCCCTTCAATGACTTTCTCCACCACGTTGCCTTTATGCGGCACACGTACCTCACCAAAGCTCTCACCGCAGATCAGCCCGTTCTGGCAGACTGCACGAAATAGCCCCGGCAACATCTGGTATGAGCTGGAGCCGTCATGACTGTTAAGCAGAATGATTTCCGGCACCTGCTTACCGGTGATTTGCCCTTCACGGCGCAGGCGCAGCATGTGTTTAGTGTGCTCGCGCTTGCTCTGATCGCGCACTCGGGTCTGGCAGGCAAAGAACGGCTGAAAACCTTCCTGCTTCAGGCTATCAAGCAGTGTGATGGTCGGAATGTAGGTGTAGCGGTCCGAGCGGGATTCGTGCTTGTCGGTACCAAATACACTGGGTACATGGGCCATCAACTCGTCATTTGTCAGTGGACGGTCGCGGCGAATCTGGTTAACTCGGCCAAAGCGGCTGGCTAATTTCATGATAAAATTCCTTTGTGGTTAATGGCATAAATGCAGAAAGGCCGCGCTTCCGTTAAGAAGTGCGGCCTTTCTGCATGGATTTGATGTTGTGGTGTAATAGGGGAAAACGCGCTGTAGTTGATTGAGGTAACGGCTAGCTAAGGTCTGCTATGAGCGAGGAGCGGATATTTACATATTTGTCCAAGTAGCAAAATTCAGTTAATCACTTCAGAGCGTGGTGCGCTGCTGTACGGTCTGTTCGGTACGTGCAGGCTCAATGGCATCGAACTGGAGGTTTAACTTCGCCATATCATAAGCGTACTGTCGAAGTGGTCTTCCAATAAAGTGGCTGAATTTCTGCCCTAGAACGTTGCTCTCACCAATAAATAGCCGTCAATAGGGCACCACCGATTGATCATTCACAATTCTCTCATAGAACTAAAGCATTAATCGAAATCATTTCGGCCAACTCGACTACAGACTGATATTGTAGTAATTTATCTACTGTAACATGTTGAAATGGTGGCTAGATATTTGTATGTTATACGACACCACCTCCTGTAACAGTAATATTTATTTAAGTGAGCCCAATGAAAATCCAAAGATTATCTGAAGCTGACATACTATTATCAGCATTGTATTTAAAGATTTCCGATGACAAACAACAATTAAGAAAAATATCATATAAAAATCTATTTGATTTAATTTTTATAGATGATTTTCGGGAGCAGGAGGACAGGTTATTAGCATTGCTCCCTGAAAATGATATTTATAAAATACAAGGAATCATCAACACAAGAAAACAACAAAGATATATTGATGATCGGGCGGCATTAAGATTAATCAATATCATAAAACTCGGTGCGCTTGACCACTATGTTAATTATCATATTATTAGATCGGAAAGATTCAAAGAAGACATTTACTTAGCTTTAGGAAAAATCAATGAATCTGTGTTGAATAAAAATAATAAACGCCATAGCAAATCAGATGATGTGTATAACTTCATAATAGAGAGTATTTTAAAGAAAAGAGAATCATTTCTTTCCAGACATGAGGTGGAAGTTCTTGCTGAAGAAGTAAAAGAAACATTTGATAAGCGTAGACCATCAGTGGGTGACTTTGAAATAGTAAAAAACTCAACGTACAGCAACATTGAAATAACAAGTAATTCTATTTTAACAGATGAAAAAACAAAGCTAAAAAATGGATATACACCTTTAAGCATTTTCTGGGGAACTAACAGAAAAAATTCATATTATACCGAAGGGTTGTATTTTACAAATGAACGAAACAATAGTGTTGAGAGAAGCGAGCAACTCAGGGTCGGTCGCTCTCTGGTCACCGTACCTGATTTACATAAAAAAGGAGAAATAGAAAGGCCAGAGAAATGGTGGAAATTCTGGAAAAATACAACAGAAAATATCAATCAGCATATAGTTATTCACTCCATTGACTTGATGGATAAAGATCAATGGAAGTTATCTTTACAGCAAGAAAGTACTGAAAAGGAAGGCCTTTTATTTATTCATGGTTATAACTGTAGTTTTGATGATGCCATCTACAGAGCGGCTCAATTAAAATTTGACCTAAAATTTTCCGGGTTAACATTCTGTTTTAGTTGGGCTTCTAAAGCTCAAGTTGAATCCTATACAGTTGATGAAGCAACAATTGACTGGAGCACCACACATCTGGAAGAGTTTATTGATTTAATTACAGATGAATTAAAATTATCAAAATTGCATATTATTGCTCACAGCATGGGAAACCGAGCACTTGTAGATGTAATTAAGCAGTGGAATGGCCGACAAGACAAAGTTCATACTGTTGTGTTCGCAGCCCCGGATGTTGATTCTGATAAAATGAAAAACACATCAAATTACTTTAATGCATTTGACAATGTGACTTTATATTCCTCTATAAATGACATTCCAGTAAATATATCTACGGCAGTACATAAATACCAGAGAGCAGGTAATTCAACCCCACCATTAGTTATGGATAACGCAGATACGATAGATGTCAGTAAAATAACAAAACCCTTATTCTCTCTTGGCCACAGCTACTACGCCGAAGCTTGTGAAGTGTTTAATGATTTATATTATCTAATTAATGAAAAAATCCCTGCATTAAATCGAAATGGTATAACTTATAAAGATGATTGGAAATGTTTTGTTCTTTCTTGATTGGCTATCCTTTTAAAAGGCGGTGCAATATTTAAATATGCCCCGCCTTTGACTAAACAATGAATGCCTGATCGCAGGCCACGTATGACCAGTGCTATCAATTCAGTGCGCCGCTACATGTTCCTCTGCTACGTATATGTGTTGCTTGGCATCCTTTACAGTTCAAGTAGGCGGGTTTCCATAGGTTTAACATTGATTCCTGCCGACGCTTCTTACTCAAGAAAGGGACTTAAACCTTGGCACTTCGTTGAGTTCCGCTTCTGGCACAAAGCAGTCCGACAAGGAGCGACAGCACTCAACACAATGAAAAAATGAGATATATAGTATGGCGAATCCTTCATAAGGGGAGGGACCTCACGGGGGAGGGGTTTATGATGGCTATTAATACGTAGTATTAATACCTGATTTCTTTGATATTACGATTGATACCACCACAGGGTCTGACAACTGATTGTCAGACCAGAAATTGTTCAAACGAAATCAGTACTTCTTCAGCCAGTCCCCCTGACTGGTGATGACGTTAATCTCTGCCACACTGCATGGGCCTTTAATGTAGACGGCAATCTCTTTCCCGTAAGGCAACGTTGAAGGTACCAGTGCTACAGGCTTACTACCTGAGTAGACCGTGGGCATCTTCTGAATCGGGCAATTACCCCGGTTAACGACAACATCGTTAATGGTGACGCTGTCAGTCAATGACTGAACATGAACACGCTGCTGATGCAAATTCGGATAATACGGATTCTTAACCTGCTCAAGACCAATCCTGACGGGAGCCTCTGCGGCGTGCAGCAGAGGTGAGACCACCAGTGCCACGGCGAGGATACTCATTGCTGTTTTCATTATTTTTTCCTTATTTTTGTTGGAGCAATAAAGGCTCACATGCGAGTCAGACATCCTGATTTATCAAACTCAGGCAAAATCTTTGCGGAATTGCTGAAGGCGAAGGTAGCTGAGGTCAGTCCGGTCGCCGTTATATGGATACGGTGGGATTTTCTGGCTGCATCCCAGAAGGCTTCGAAGTTACTGCCCCCGGCATCAGAAACTGTATCGTTTATCAGAAACGTGTCGCTGTTGTCGGTCTGCGCCTGAACGCTGCGTCCATCATCTCCATCGCTGGCGAGAGTTTTGCCATCGGGTGATGTGTACAGAACGAACACATTGTCCTCCGGTGAACAGGTCAGCAACAGCTCAGCGCCATTTTTGTTTTGTATCCGGTATTCCGTCACACCCTGCACACTGGAGCGGGTCCACGTATTAGCGGCTGCACTGGCCTGAGCAGACGCCAGTAGCATCAGCACAAGTACGGTTTTTTTCATAATAAAGTGTCCTTAATTATCGGTTTCAGCCAGCACTCTCCGGACAAACCGGAAGTGCGGCAAAGATTGAATGAAATGTGGGTCACCGGTCAGTTCGCTCACCTGTCTTCTGCACAGAAACTGCCTTGGAGTAAGGCAAACATCGGTAATGCTTTCCAGCAGAAAGACTTGTAACTGCCGGGCATGCTCACCGACCAGATACCAGCCGTTCTCGAAATAAATCAGGCGATAAGGTGCGAACCAGCGGTACTGCTGCCCCTCTGCGGTCAGATCCAGCAGAGTTCGTTCCAGAATGGCCTGCGTGATTCGCCAGAAACTGCCGAAGGGACCGGGCTTGCGCTCCGGAGGAGACTGCCAGACGATAAAAGGTGGCTCTACGGAGCTGTCAGTCAGCACCGATATCAGCCGGTTATCCATCGCCGGGAATAGCTGCTCTGTGCGGGTTACTCGTGCAAAGTGCAGAATATCCCGGTTGGTGCGCAGGCCTTCGTGCTGGTGGGTCAATGACCAGCAACCCTGCCGGTATGTCAGTTCCAGGCAGCTCAAGCGTTCACGAAAATCCCGGCGCAGGGTGCGCTCCGAGATACGAAACTCCTGAGACAACCCCGTAACTGACAACCGTTCACCCATCAGCAGGCGACTGATGATGATCGCCAGCCGTGATGCCATGCGATCGTGCTGTTTTTCTTCCGCAGACATAGTGAAGGGTTTCCGTTGATTACATTGATTTGTATTGATACTGCTGACGCAGACAAGCAACCAGCAGACAGGCGGGAACCGTAATCCGCCGTGCCGGACCTGCCATATCGGCAATCAGCCAACCGGTGCTCAGGGCGATACCAACCGGCCCGGCCAGTACACTGATAGAGCGGGTCAGGGTCAGATAAGTCACGATGGGTAGCGTGCGCCCCAGTACCACCTTCGCAAGCGTACTGAGCATCACGACCGACAGACGATAGGCTGCAAAACCAGAAGACCGGACAGCAGTCTGTATCGCCATCAGTACCAGCGGTACCGTTGGCGCGGTCAGTTCCGTGCCCATGCTGTCAGCAAACTCTCGCAGCTCAGCCCGGGACATTTCGCTGAGGCTTTTTTCGAGCATCTTCATCAGCAGGGAGAGCTCAATGGTTTCGGTTGCCTCCTCCTTCCTGTATTTGACGCCTGTATGGTCACAGACATCACATAAAACTTCCCGATACAGCACACCTTTTCCGCCTCTGAACACACTGGCGATACTGCTGGCACCGAAGGTCTGGATTTCAGCCACTATCTCTTGCCAGTAATTACGGTGGGCCGGGTAAAAGCGTTTGTAGTTGTCACTGCCGGACAGCGTTTCCGTCCAGCGCAGGGTTTTATCCCGTGGGTCATGGGTAATGAGGCTGACCAGTAAATCCAGGTCCTCATTCTCGCAACGCCCCAGGAACCGCAGGTCAGTATCTTCGCGATAAACGGCCATGTTCCCTCCATTCAGGTCTGTATCGTCAGGGCAAAAACGATAACAAACCCGCCTGCAGGGACATGGCCGATGCCACACGAAAATCAGCGTGTTACACAAGCAATGTCGGACAGGTGGTGTCCGAAAATAAAATACGGAAGATTATGCTGCGCAGGGCGGTGCTGGTGGTGGAATAAACAGGCGAATGGCGATCTGCCCTGTCAGACGGGTGACCAGCCAGGCTGCCGTACCGTTCAGCGCACCGCCGAACAAAGGGATGAGCAGGCCAGTTTTTAGCAGCAGTCCACTGTTTTTACTGAGCAGCACCTGACGCAGCACTGACAACACTGCCTTCTCGGCTTCCGGCAGGCTGAGCGCCTTTGCCATCAGACGGGTGATCACCCGGTTAACCGCATCCAGGCAGGCATCACCGGCTATTGCGCCCCAGCACAGCAGGCGGACCATCGGATCTCCGACTTCATGGCCGCCGGTCACGGCGACAGCGGCACACATCCGCATCTGAATAAACAACGACGAGCAGATATCAGCGGTGACCGTCAGGGGGAGCAACACATCACCGGCAAGACCACAGGCAAAACCGGAGCCACAGGCTTTAAGCGATTCAAAGGCCACGAGAGCCTCTGCGGCTTCGAGCCTGCTTTCAGCTGATATCAGATAATTTTCTGCCAGCTCAGTGGCAGAATCGGTGACAGCCGTGCCTTCAACGGCCAGGGTATACATCTCGTCAAATAGTTGACGTAATACATTGATATCCAGACTAACCTCCTTAACGACAGCCTCTGTGGGTTGTCGTTAAGGTGATATATAGCTGTATTTTTTTATTTTCAGTTTTTGCCGCAATCTCATATTAAGCGACTGTGTATTCTTTATGTAATTTTTTACGTGGCTGGCATATGAGATGAGTTAGTCTCAAAAAAATGCCTTTGAGTAAATGGTTAGCTTTCTCCTGTGATTTCTTTTTTAAAGAAATAACTCCAAAAAATAAAACGATGTGTGATGCGATGGTTTTGCTTGCCACTGTTGCGTCCTGCAGTGGTGTTTAACTATAGAACGTTCCGTATTGGTATTATTAAATAAAGATGGCAGGTGTGAGATATAAATAAGAAAATATAGAATCCCATTGGGTGCTGTTTTCATGGAGTGCCTAATGTTCCGCTGCAACCTGTCTGGAATATAAGGTTGTAAATTATACTAAGGCTAAAGTTATGAATTCGAAATATACATACGATCCGCGATACACTGATGGCGTAGAACGAACACTGGCGGCAGCGACTGATCAATACCCCAGGCTTTCTACATTTCGTTTTGATTTGCGGTTTCCGACTGACGGTACTGGTCGTCGTGATGAGCGTGTGATCTCGCGCTTCTTTGATTCGCTTAAATACCATGCTAATGCTCAGATGACTACCCGAAGGCATGCAGGACTTACCTGTAAGAATCTGACGTCCATTCGCTATATCTGGTGCAGAGAATACGGCCTGGTGGATAGCAACCGCCATTACCATGTGATGCTGTTGGTAAACAAGGACACCTTCCATACGCTGGGAGATTACCAGCCTCAATGCAACGATGGTATAGATTCACTGGCGAATGTTATCCAGAAAGCTTGGTGTAGTGCGCTGAAATTACCCTGGGAGGCCTATGCAGGCCTGGTTCATTTTCCGGAACAACCCTGTGGCTGGATAGAGCGTAAACGTCCTGAGCATGAAGACCAGTATGCTACGGCACGTCAGAGAGCAATGTACCTGGCAAAAGAGTACACAAAGCACTATGGAGATGGACGTTCTTTTGGATGCAGCCAACGGAATCCGTCAGTGATTGGATCTAGCCATATGTAATGCAGGCAGAGGGACCGTCCCTCTGCCTTGCTCTATTTGAACGTTATAGTTTAGCCTTAGTTCTTAGTTAACGCAGGTCCTGGCCCGTAAGGCCATATGACAGGGAGAAAAAATATAATGGCAACCTTTCTTTGGCCGAAAATAGTCAGAAGCGGCTGAAGGTTTTACCTGTATAAGTGGGGGTAGATGCCCAATTCGGTTGAACCAAAGTTTTATTATCTTTCTTGAAGATAATTATTCTACTCTGACTTTCAAGCCAATCCAGTAACATGTGAATTTTCCCTCCAGTTCTAAGTCTGTTAGGGCCATAGCGACGAATAAAGTTTTTATCAAGAGGGACTGAACGGCGCTGGCGAAACTTAACCTCAATCCAGGCTAGAAGTTCCATTGCATCCTGCTCTGGTGTTTCAGCAGTATCTACTTTGGCAAAGAGACGCATATGCTCATTGCTATACCAGTTGAAAATAGCGATGGCTGATTGAGTTGCACTTTCAGAAATATCTCCCGTATTGCCATCAAAGTAATGAATTAATGCAGCAATGCGTGCTATATTTTCAGCTGCTTTTGAGGCGAAATCCTTGAAGTCACCCAGTTTGTAATTACCCTTAAAACCGATATCACTTTCGGTCTTATTATAATAATCGATCCAACGTTTTTCAGCTTCATGTGAAAATTTAAGACAAAGGCGTTCGCCAGCACTGCATTCCAGGCTTTCATTAACAATTGTCATCAACCGGTTATGAAAGACTGGAATATGTTCCTTTGAGGATACTGGGTTTGTGATGAGGCGCGAACCCTGCGTTGACGTCGGATGACTAATCAGACATCGGGCAAAAAAGCCAACGCCTTTGGCCATGCTACCTTTGCGCTCAAGATAATCACGGAAGGCTTCAGGCTGAACCATCAATGATAAAGTCATACGGGCGTCGCTAATAATCGCATCGGGTTCATTTTTGCGTTCGATGCTAAATCTACTGCCATCCCACATTTTGTTGATGAAAGGTAAGTCGCCCAGCGCGTGACCACCAAAAATTGTTCCTGCCTCATCGGACATAACGCCCACAGCGTTCCAGTTGCCGCAGAGGAATGCTTTAATGGCTGCGGGCGTGGCATCGTTGAACGTCAGTTTGCGTCTGATAGGTAGTTCCGGAGGCTGAAGGGCCATTATTTCTGATTTTACCTCAGCAATATCTTTGCCCCGCTTAATTAGAGATTTAAGTTTATTTTCTAAGGCTTTTCTTACTGAGACAGCTATTTGGTTTTCTTTACAATAAGCCTGATACTCCCGATTATAATTTTTTTCGAGTTGCTCTTCTTTCTCGTGTAATGGCTTTAGTAACAAATTATCAACGGTGCTTTTGCGCTCACCTGATTCAGCAATAGTCAGCACAAAAAGTGATACTGGGCCATGAAAATTTCCTGGGCGAATAACGTCAATATAATTTTGACAGGCCAGAGACATTGCACCCAGAACGGACGCGCCAATAAGCGCTATAGGAGCTTTTGTTATCTGCTGTGCTTCATAAATTGCGTTTCTGATGACAGGCGGAAACTGGTCAACAGGAAAATTATTATCTAGTTGCATTGTGTTTTCCAGAGTGCACAAAAAAATAGGGAGCTATGTACATCTGCTGTGACGCCATGTCACAGCAGATGCAGGGTAAAAAGGCCAGTCATTAAACCTTTGGGCAGTGTTCCTCCAGCCATTTATCAAGCTCAGACTCCACCCAGCCGACAGACTGTACGCCGAGACGACGTCGTTTCGGGAAGGTTGCGTCATAGCGTGGTGATTTTGGGTTAAGCCAATCGTAGATGGTTGCGCGGGCGATACCGAGTTTGCCCACCACATCGGGCATACGTAGGATTTTCATGGGCTGGATATTATTAGTCATTTATTATCCTCTGTTAATTATTTGTATTTAAAGTATTTATTCTATGGAGTGTATGTTTTTTTGCCACCGGACACGGGGCCTTGTAAGCGGAATGGATTGTAAAGAAGTCATTTAGTGCCGTAAAATGGCATTAATTAATGACTTTTTTTGACACTAAAATATGCCTGCAATAACGTCCATACAAAAAGCCGCTTTTGATGTGATTGATAATCTTCACTTCGGCCAGGTTTTAATGAGTAAAGTGTGCAAAGATCCCATTGCAGAGTGGTATCCCCGCATTATCCTCAAAATCAACAATATTCTGAGAGAAGTCGGAATGACGGGAAAGCAGGCTGCGATAGCTAAGCACTATCTGATGGGGGCACTGGAAATTTATCTCTCTGTAGATGGCAAACTTTCTTCAGCCATGGCTGAGTATGCTGAACAGTCCCATTCAAATACGCTTTTTGAAGAAAGAACTATTTATGACATGAGTACTCAAACGGCGAGAAATTTCAGTTTCACAATGCTTTACACTGCTGCGGAAAAAAATGGTGTGAAGGGGGAGTTCATTGATAGAGCTATTGAAGAGTTAATGAATGATAAAAATCTAACATTATCTGCGACACCCTATCTCATTAGACATCGTCTTACCGAATGTTGCTATGCATTGGAATATGCAGACGCCCCTCTTGGGTTTTATCGGGAGCTGGTAAGTCTTGGTATTATCTCATGTGGAAAATATTCTCTAAATATTGACACGTATGCGAAAAACGCTGAGTCAGGGGGGGCGTTGTTGTTTCTCAGAGCATGTTTGATTTTCGAGTTTAAGATACTGCAACGAGCGGTAGCGGTAATATTACCGCTAAAAAACAGCAATACGATTGCTTTACCATCTCCTGACCCAAGAATGTCTCCCTTAGATCAAAAAAATATTTCTGATTACTATAAAAGGTTAGTAGATGTCTGGTTTATGGGAGAGGCTAGGCAATCTTTTGTGAGTTTTCAATGCAAAGGCGATATTTCGATTAAGCATGTAGAGGCTTTTCTTGGAAATATAAATAAATATTATCTTCACAAACGTATGTTTAGTGGAACCCAAGGCAGTTGGCTGGGAACGCTGGGGGCATTCGATATTGCATGTGAACATGATGATGAGCCTGCAATGGCAATTTATTCCGAGGGTGGGAATAGCCGCTCAATCTCAGAAAGAGTAAGATTGAAGTACTTGGAGTACGGTTTTAGTGTATCAGCTCGGAGCCTTTATCTCCGCTATAAATCTGTAAAAAAAGAACGTTACTCTCAAGTGAAGTATTATCGCTTTCTTTTGCTGAATCAGAAATTCATAACTCCATGGCACCTTGATAAGGATAATTATTACGAAATGGCCCTCAGTTTTGATAGTGCGGAGAGTGACTAATAAAAATGATAATGGAGCAGAAGTAGCAGGTATGGTATGCGCTTCAAGCGATATGAAAGGGCCTTCTTATTGTAGGAAGGCCTTTATGTATCAAGGGTAAGTGATATATCCCATAATCGCGCAGATTAACCGGTAATCATTAACGTAGAAGATTTCCGGATTCTCAGTGCTTTGCTCGCCGATAAAGAAGACTTGAGCTCTCTCTTTAGCTTTTTTATTTACTGCTTCTTTTGCTTCTTCCTGTACAGTTTCAAGCTCATTCAAAAGCATAGTCTTTTTGGCTTTTGACCAGTCTCCCCACTTAATGTGTAGTTTATAGCTACGTGAGGGCTTAAACTTACCAGATTCGTCTTTTACCCATTCTCCCGAGAGCGGAATGACAATTCGGTTTTCGTCTTGTTCAAATTTCTGCCACAACAACTGTGAATAAAAAATTCGGCGCTCAGGGTAAGGCTGAACCGGATCTTTAAGTTTTTTAAACGCGGTCATGTAAGTATCGGCATCAATACTAGGGATATTTAATGACATACCACGGTCATACGGGAAGCGAATAAATGCCCTACAAATCTGGCGAATAGCATTAACCGGGCGGCGGGATTGCCGCGCTGGAGCATTTCCCTCGCTGGATGCCGATGTTGTAGAACGTATTGGATTGGGTTTGTTGTTGCTACCAGTAGTGTCAGGATCAACAACGGGTCGATTTTCAATCAGTTTTAATCCTGCAGGCATCAAACCCGGTGCGCTATCTAACATGCGGCGGACACTTTTCTTCTGCCCCTGTTTAACCACTATGCTTTCTGCATCAGCATCGCAATTAATGTGCTCTTTTCCAGGCATTTTATTAAACGAAGGTCTTTTCTTACTTCCTTTTTGCCAAGCAGAAGGATACATCTCAATCCCACATCCCCAGCATACGTAACCGTTCGTATCTACAACATCAAGTAACCAAAGATCTTCTGCCTCAATAATCTCACTGGTATATTTATCACGTGCAGATTCCATGATTTCTCCTTTAAACAGAATTCCTGTGAAGGCGGCTACTAGCCTTCATTCAAACCGTTGTTCCAATGCCTCATCTTCCAATCGCTCGCGTTCTTTTTCCTTTTCAACCCAGTTAGTCAGTTTTTTATAAACAGCTCTAGCCGACTCAGAAATGTCTGCACGCTCGTGGGTGACCAACCGGCCTATCGCTTCAACCCTGGGTTGCATCACGTTCGCACGACTACCGGACCATGATGAAGGTGCTACGTGTTCGGCAAAGATCTCAAGGACGGCTCGTGGCTCGGGTGAGGCTTCTAGAAATCTCAGAGCATCATCCTGCAAGCAAATAGGACTTTGCTCCCCGTCTTTTGACCATAGATTAATACCTGAAGCGACTGAAGCCCAAACCTGAGGGTCTTTAGTGGTCCCGCACCATTCAATCAAAATATCTACATTGATTTTCGCAATAGGAGACTGATGTGAATCATCATGATTGATGAAATGCAGCCGCCTCTGTTGTTGATCCTCCGTACCATCAAAAATGCGACTGAGAAATTCTTTTGGCATCCATGCAGTGGTGATACCGATAGCGTCTTCGAAAGAAAAAATGTAGCCAAAATGCTCATCAACAACAGCGAAGATTGTATTCAGCCATTCTAGCTTTTCAGCCTCGTTGCCATCGAAGCGCAATGTGGCATCGATAACACGTTCCATTGCATAATCCAGATATCCGCCGAGATCGTTGTGATCTCTTTGGAACCTCTGGATTGCAGCGGATAGTCCGATTGTTCTTAGCGCAAGACCTAGTGTATCCGTAGCATCTCCTTTATCAGGTAGTTTCATACTCAATGCTTCCAATACTACTTCATCACCATTCGGTTTACTCAGCAGCCTTTGAGCAAGCTCGAGAACCCTGCTTTCTGGCAAATTAGAGAATTGTTCACCCCACAGAATTGCCCCATACATATGGGGCCGTATGTCAGAGTCATCCAGAAGCGACATGCAACGATCCAGATCGATTTCAGTAAACTCCTGCCAAGGATGTAGGTTGACTAATTCGAATCGAAGTTCGGAATGTTGTGCGCACTGATCGAGCAGTTCCTGCGCTAATGCTTTATCGATAGAATTCGTCTCTTCTATGAAACCTCGAATAACAGAAAAATCACTTTGAGATTTATGCTGTAGATTCATTTGAGTGATAAGTTTCTGCCAATAAACTCGTAGGTCAGGTGCTCCTTTAGCTAAGCCTTTACCGAATTCGACGCGATAGGGCATCCCATCTCGTAAGAATAAATTAGGGCCTAACTCATCAAGTTCATGCGTGGATACTGCAAAGTCTTGCCCTAACTGGAACGCTTTTGCGTTAAGTATTTCCTTTATTTTTATGAATTTGTTAGGCCCCTCACGCTCAAAATCGGCATTCAGCGCCCAAAAATCACGCCCCTTACTGAGTACATAAGCCATAACTGCCGGAACCAAGTCATTAGGCTCCAATTCTCGTTCCAATGTCACAAGTCCTTCCGGCAAAGGATCTAAATCTTCGTTGTCATTTCTTTTGGTATGGGAAAAGTAAATTGTTGAGCGGACCGCTTTCCAGCCTTCACCCCAAGGATGATGGGCATGTAATTTGCGAGTCGCATCAATTAATTTTGACCTCATTCCTTCCTGACGCCAAATCCAGCGAAATTTATTAGCTAAGATCAGCCGAGCATCGTCTTCAAGTTCGGGAACTCTTGAAGTTCCTAATCTCACCACAATGTCGATGAAGGTGATTAGCCACTCAACAAGCTCATCGTAGCTGGGTCGAAATCCATAATCTCTTGGCCGAGCACCAAACTCATTAATCCCGAATCCTGTCCACGGTGGTCCGCCGAGAGCAGTTTCAAGCATTTCGAGCCCCAGCCTTCTACGTCCGGCCATACTTGAACCAATGCATTCATTCATGACCGCAACACGTTGTTCTAAAGAGGCATGGGTACCGGATAGATAAGGTTGGAAAAACCTCTTTATCTTATTTCGAGCCGAATCATAATTATTGCTCGCGCTTTCCTGATCTGCGATACGGATTAAGAGCTTAATGCATCGTTCAAAGTATTTCGATTCATATGCAAGTAACTGCAACAATTTGATAATTGCTGTTCGTTGTGGGTTGTAGCGTGATTTAAAATGCTCAAAATTAGACGTAACAAGTGTTTCTTCAATCCGCTCAAGCAAAGCTCCCGGGGCAACTGGAGCGACATAATTCAGAATGCGTGTCGATACATCATCTAGGTCTATTATTTTTCCAAGCAGCCCTTCGGGCTGTAACCAAGCTTCAACAATCTCTTTAGCCACAGCATGGCTGTGCAATAGCCCCAACCTGTGCGCGAACGACATCAATAATCGTTGTCGATCCGGAGCTTCAAAGGTCATTCTAAGTTGATCAATCGGAATACTATTAAGTGCAGATGCTGCCAACTTGTTAGCAATGGCATGGGGAAGGATGGCTCTCCAGTGGGATCTTTTCTGAACAACGTGACGTTCCATCAACTTCGTAACAGTTTTGAATAACTGGATTTTGGGATACCCAGAGAGCGCACTCAATATTTCCAGTTCATCGGTAGCTGCATCTGGACTAGATATCGAGAACGAATACACCAGTGACAATATTTCAGCTTGCTCGCGTAAATGGCCGTCGGGATGATTACGTTGTTCAAACAAGCGATTAAACAACTGCGCATCTGAAAGTAGGGCTAAACTCTCACCTTCCTCAACTCTTTCCGCTATAGCCAAAGCCACTCTTGCATTCCCATCTGCGAACTCTGCAATCCGACGGGCATTATTCTGACCAATAGAAGGGAAGCGACGGATAAGAAGTTGCTCTGCCACCTCTGGACCATCTGTCTCAATGTGGATGACCTCAGTTGTCTGTGGTTTGTCATCCCTAATGTCGTACTCGATCGTGATGAGACTTACTTCTTTCCCTGCGGCTGATACTTTGCTGGCAAGCGAAGCATGGAGTTCTGATGGGCAATTATCAAGGATCATAATTGCTCGTCGGCCTTCAGCGAGTAGGTTATCAAGCATTGCTGTAGCCGACGGTACTGGCTCATAGCCAGTATCAACATAAATAGCTACTGTCCGGTCAAGCGCATCTGTTCCAACAGTTTCATCAAAGAGCGCCTGAACGATTCGAGTCTTCCCAACACCAGACAATCCTGTAATACGAACAGCCTTATTTGTCGAACGGATCAGTGCTCGCATTGGGTTAATTGCTTCATCAATTTTGAGTTTTTGCCCCTTTCCCGATGGTAAAGTAATGGTTACGCCTGGGGCTGAGATTAAAGTGTCTGTAACACCTTGTGGTGGATTGCTCCAGGCTCCGTAGGGTTGCCAACCGGAATACCCTTGCCCAAGCTTTGCTTTTACCCACAGCATGACTGATGGATGTTGGCGCAACCATTGGATGAGTTTGGAGCGGTCGTAGAAATCAAGATGAAGATAACTTTCGTTAGGATCATCTTTTACTGCATCTCTCATCGCTTTGAGACGATCCTTCTTTCCTGACGGCGAGCAATCATCACCCAGGCTGACAATGATGTAACTGCCTTGCTTTCTGGCTTGTTCAGAGATGATGGATGAAAGAGCTTTGCCAGTACCCATCTCCTTCTCAATTGAAGCCTTTGGCATCTTAGGTTTCTTTGCCTGAAAGACCGTATCAGACCTTACAAGAAAGCCAGCCTTCACTTGATCAACTGGGACCTGAACATGGATATCAACTCCACCATCAGGGGCTGTAATTGAACCAGACCAATTTACACATGCTGGGCTATGGCCGTGCATTGCCACTTCAGCTTCTGCTAGCCGAGCGATCAGCTCTTCTAGCTGCGTATCGGAGAGTCGAAGTAATTCGTCTTTTTCAATTTCAAAGATTGCCACATCCTAATCCTATTAAAGATACTGCGACTATATAAAAAGTTACCCTTATTCTAACCAATGACAGAAGGAATGTCCCTTAAACCGTTGCAGTTAAAGCCATTCTCATCAAGTAGTTAAGGTTTTCTTACTCAGCACTGTGATGTTGATCATACCCACTTTGCGTCAAACTATTAGTATGTATGAAGCACATTGTTGGCCTGATTAAGAAATGGATTGGTATGTGAGGTAATGTCATTTATGAGCTTAAAACTATTTTTAATCCCCTTTGCTTTACAACTCTATTTATTATTTTATTCTTATTTATACCATGATTAATTGGTATGGTGGTTTAATTTTATTTATTATTTTTTTTGTTTGAAGCACGGTTGAAGGATATTAATGATTTCTACGTCATGCTGAGAATGATTAAATTTGGCGGGTTTGGTTCGATATAATGAATATCTTTTTCAAAGAAATTATTTATATGGTATAATGCAATAAAATCATATTGAGGTAAGAGGGTGCTATGAGTGGAACTTTTGATTTCTTAGCTGGTTCATTGGCTCTTGAGAATAAACCTTTCCATATGCAGGTTGCAGAGCTAATAAAAAATAAGTTTCGTCATTGTGAGGGATATATTGGCTATAAGCTTGCAACTTTGGGACGGGCATCAGACTCCGATGTTCCAGATTTTATCATTATAACAAAAGAACATGGCATAATTTTAGTTGACATGGTTGAAAGTAAGGTTTCTCGTGCGGATGAGGTGCAGGGGAATGAAGTTTGGCATTATGAGCATGGAGGTTCGAGTGTAGCAAGGAATTTTATTGTCGAGTTATATGAGGAGGAGGTAAAAAGTAGATTAAAAAACGATGCAAATTTCTACAACAGAAGAAAAAAAACATGCACAGTTCCGATCACTAGTGCTGTTATTTTTTGTAAAAATAATAATAGTGAGATAGACAATTTCTATCAAGAGTATGCTGATTATGAAAGTTCAGCTATTGAATATGGCGAGATTGAAAATTGGTTAGATAGCGTTGAAGAAGGGTTCAATTGCGATTCTAAAGTTCTGGGGCGAATTTTTTCATTGTTAGAGGGGACGTTTATATATGAAAATAAAAAAATTCTCGATGAAGAACCGCCCCTTAACACTGTGAATGATTATATCAAAAAATCTCTAAATATAACATTTAATCAAGATCACTCACAACGTATTGCTTCAATGCAACTAACTCCGGGCCCTCAGAGAATTCGTGGTTTGGCCGGAACAGGTAAGACGATAGTTCTTTCATTAAAAGCTGCGATAACGCACAAAAAATTTCCAGATTATAAAATATTATATTTATTTAATACACAAAGCTTATATCAAAATGTGCAGAGTTCAATCGCCAGATACTATACTTTAGAAGCCAAAAAAGCGCCAGATTTTGAATCGAATCTAAATGTCTTCCATGCGTGGGGTGGTAGGCAGAAACCGGGACTGTATTCACATATTTGCCAACAGTATGGATTAACTCCACTAACATTAGGAGATGTACGTGGAGCAAGTGATGCTTTAGCTGTCATATATGCAGAACTTCTCAAAAAAATCGGTAGTGATATAAAGCCTGAATATGATCTTATTTTAATAGATGAAGCCCAAGATTTTCCTAAAGAGTTGTTTGAAGTGGTCTTTAAACTAGCAAAGGGCAAACCTCACGAGAAAAGGATCGTGTGGGCATATGATGAATTCCAGTCATTGAAGGACACTCAGATTAAAGGTCCATCTGAGCTATTTGGTCTGGCCAAAGATGGCACCCCAAATATGAGCGATGATGTTTTAGACGGATTCTATCCTGGTGACATAAAAAAAGATATTGTTTTATCCAATTGCTATAGGACTCCTCGTCCTGCTCTTATGACTGCACACGGAGTAGCATTAGGACTTTATACTAATAAGCCGAATGAAATGTTTTATAACCATGATGAATGGAAAGCTATTGGCTATAAAGTTTTAAATCCTCAGACAAAAATCATTGCAAAAGGCAATGATGTTCAAATAGAGAGACCTAATGAAAATAGTCTAAATCTGTTGGAAGGAATTATGACAGAGCAGGGTAAGAGGGCCCTTAATCTCATCCAGACTAAGGTGGAAAATGATAGGGAAAGTCAATATGAATACATTGCAAGTAACATCAAACGCTTAATTGATGAAGAAAATGTCTCGCCTGAAGAAATAGTCATAATTAATTTGAAGTCCTCTAGTAACAAAGATGAGATGCTACGTATTCAATTCATCTTAAATAATTACGGTATTCACTCTGTAATTCCCGGTTACGTTGAAAGCTCAGATGTCTTTAAACCCAAGGGGTTCGTTACAATCACAACCCCTTTCAGGGCTAAAGGGAATGAAGCTAATATTGTATTTATTTTAAATAGCCAGTTAGTTGTTAATGATTTTTCATTAAGGATGCGTAATGCATTTTTTGTAGCAGTAACTCGAACAAGAGGATGGTGTTATATTGTTGGTTATGGAGAAAAAATGCAAATGCTTGTGGACGAAATTTCAGGAATCAAAAGAGATTTCCCTATATTTAATTTCATTTGTCCAGACCCAGATGATGTCAAAGCACGAAAAAGTTATCTCCACAAATCAGACTCTGAGATCAATGAGATGCAAAGAGTACTGGATTTAGTTAATAATAACGAAGAGTTAAGACGACTGCTACAGGAGCAGCTCATTGATAAGAAAGGAGATTAAAATTGAATTTCTCATTAGTGCAGCAAAGCTTAAACCATGTCGAAGCACTTTTAAAACCTGTAACTCAACAAAAATTAATAGAGCTTAAAGAAAGAGAGAAGGTCATAAGTTGGACAAATAGGAAACCAGGAATTTACAATGAAGTCTACTATCCTATTGAATATCAATGTGTAATTGATGCAAGGCAGTACTCATTATTGCTTAGAGATGGCGATTTTTTTCAATTTTTTTATGAGTTTGATGCGAAAACTGGCAATCTGAAAAAAGCTAAGTTGGCTTTCTATCCCTCACCAATTGATTGTAGAAATTCGTTGGATGATCTCAATGAAGCCGCTGAATTTGCTTTTGACCATAATGAAGAACTATATAATCATCTTGATAATTGGATTGCGCTATTGGAAATAAAAAACTATTTTCCAGCAAATACATCTCAAGTTAGATTTGATTATGATAGTACGGTTACTACACATGAGAAAGCACATCTGCAGTTTAGTAGTGTAAATAAACTTAGACTTCCGGCTGACTTTTTTCCTTTGCCATATGCATTTGTATTAATGGTTTCTGATCTTATTAATGGATGCTCAAAGGTAGACGCTAGACATATAAGCTTTACTAAGAGAAACAGCCTAAAATCGAACGTTTCTAATAGAATTATAACCTTGAAATCACAGTGAATTAACAAGCCTCTTTTATAAGGATATAAGAGGCTTGTTATTATTTGGCTAAATCTGATGACTGTCGAGAATTGACTGATTTTTGTGATTGTTTATTTCATTCTGAGTTCATTGCCGATTTTATATGTATGTATTTTTTATCGGCTTATCTTGGATTATTAAGTCTAACATCACACAACGCTTTTCAGGAATTCATCTTACCTATTAACCATATTATCACCGGCCCAACATTTTTCGCATTTACAGCTGGTAGCTCTATGTGTATAAACGCTATTAATCTCATACTCGTTGGTTTAATATTAACTTTGAACTTCTGGAGTGCAGAATCACCAATCCTAATATTAGTACTAAATAGCTGCGCCTAATAACGCGACACCCGCCGTTTACTGTCTGGTGGCTTAACCTGCAAGGGCTGGCTGAAAGTGGGACACTATTCCGCGCAGCTATTTAGTCACCCAACTAGCTTCATTCCTTTTATCCCACCTTCAATCCTGCTTCCACAATCCGCTGCCATCACAAAATTTGCCCACCACTGCATCATTGGACGACGTTGCTCTAGGTAATCGCTGCGGTTATAAGCACGCCGAACTTCATTCTTATCCACATGAGCAAGCGCTGCTTCAATAACATCGGGTGGAAAACCCTGCTCATTAAGGGCAGTACTAGCAATAGATCGCAGTCCGTGTGAAACAAGCACCCCACCAAAACCTGCACGTTTTAGCGATGCGTTTACGGTCTGACTGTTCATCGGCTGGTTTGGCTTGATGCGGCTGGGAAAGATAAATTCTCGATTTCCACTTAATGGCTTCATCATCTCCAGTATCGCAATTGCTTCATCTGACAATGGAACAGTATGGTCGCGGTTCATTTTCATACGTGCTGCAGGAATCTTCCACTCTCGCGCTTCTATGTCTACCTCTTCCCAGCGTGCTTCAGCCGCTTCGGCAGGGCGGGTAATAGTAAGAAGTTGCCACATGAACAGGCAGCGTGTGGAAAGGCTAATGCTGGCTGTTCGCATTGTCTGCATCAGTTGAGGTAGCTGATCCGGTCGAATGCTGGGCATGTTCTTTTTCTGAGGCTTTTCGAAGGCTTTACCGATATTAATGCTGGGAACAGCATCAATCAGCCCTGTGTTCTGGGCATAGATCATGACCTCATTAATGCGTTGGCACAGGCGACGAACGGTTTCCAGTGCTCCTCTGGCCTGAACCGGTTGGACGGCCTGAACCAGTGTGTGAGCTTTAATATCTGTAACGCTAACGTCGCCAATGGTAGGAAAGACATCTCTTTCAAGAGAGCGCCAGATATCGTCGGCATAGTCCTCGGTCACGCTGGCTTTCTTCACATTCCACCATCGTTCAGCTACGAGTTGGAAAGTATTGGTTTTGGCTTCCAGTGAACTGCGAAGTTGTTCTTGCCGATGCTCCTGTGGATCGATTTGTTTCGCGAGGAGTGAGCGAGACTCTGCCCGGTAGTTTCTGGCATCGGCAAGGGTAACTGATGGGTAGGGGCCGATGCTCTTTTTCGCACGCTTTTTGGTAACAGGGCGAATGTAGCGAAACTGCCAGATTTTACTCCCGCTGGATTTTATGAGTAGCTCAAGGCCATCACCATCATAGAGAACGTAGTCCGCTTCTTTGGGTTTGGCTGATTCGATTTCCTTAACGGATAGAGGTTTGGTTTGTCTTGCCATTGCCGGGTTTCCATAGTTTTAGGCACCTCAAAAACAATAAAGCTTTATGAGGTGCCTAACAAGGTGCCTAAAAGGTTCGGATTTAATTAGTTGGCATCAGACTTCGCGGGACAAATTCAAGGCACAAAAAAGCCCGCAGGGCTTGCGCCGTGCGGGCTCTTAGGACTTCATCGGATGACTCTGGTAATCACCGATGGAGAATTTTGGTGGAGCTGGCGGGAGTTGAACCCGCGTCCGAAATTTCTACATCCTCGGTACTACATGCTTAGTTTGTCTTTACATTCGCACGCCAGCTGCGGACAGACACGCCACTAACGAACTAGCCTGATTAGTTTTAGCACTTCAACCCCAGGCAGGGCATCCGCGCGATCTCTTTTGGGTTTGACCTCTCTTTATCCCCGTCTTAAGAGCGGAAGCTAGGGAGAGAGGGCTCTTAGCAGGTTATTAAGCTGCTAAAGCGTAGTTTTCGTCGTTTGCGACTATTTTTTTGCGGCTTTTTACGAGGCAAACCGCCCCTCGGCATGCACCTTGGGTTTCGCAAATCCCGTCGAATCCAGAATCAGCCCCAATAGTGTTGAACTGAGTATACCAGATTTCACTTCCTGGATACCAGCCCGAAACGCTAACTTATTGAATAGTACAATAAGTGTGCAGAATCAACGTCCTGCGTTTTTCATGATGCGCGCTTTATCCAACTGCCATTCGCGCTCTTTCAGGTCAGTACGTTTGTCGTGCTGTTTTTTACCTTTCGCCACGCCAATTTTCACTTTGCACCAGGCATTTTTCCAGTACATAGAGAGCGCAACAACGGTAAAGCCTTCACGGTTGATGCGCCCGTAAAGAGATTCAAGCTCACGCTTGTTCAGCAGCAGTTTACGCGTGCGCGTTGGGTCGCATACGTAGTGTGAAGAGGCGACGGTCAGCGGTGTAAAGTTCGCACCGAACAGGAAAGCTTCGCCGTCTTTCAGGATCACGTAGCTGTCGCCAATGTTCGCTTTACCCGCGCGCAGCGATTTTACTTCCCAGCCCTGCAGCGCAAGGCCTGCTTCGAATTCTTCTTCAATGAAATACTCGTGGCGAGCACGCTTGTTTTGCGCAATGGTCGCCGATCCTGGTTTATGTGCTTTTTTCTTCGTCATAAGTGTCGTAAAGCCGTAGGTAATCTGATTTCAAAAAGTCACCTCATTGCGTCCCGTGAGGTCTAACGCGCTATATTAGCACGAGATGAGGCTTAGCGTTTTTTTAACAGGTGATAAATGTTATTATTTGTCCGTTGTGTGACCATGGAAAATGCTATGCCTCAGATTAGCCGTACTGCGCTCGTGCCTTACAGCGCGGAACAAATGTATCAGTTAGTGAACGACGTTCAGTCTTATCCTGAATTCATCCCCGGGTGCACCGGGAGTCGTGTTCTGGAGTCCGGCCCAACGCAGATGACGGCGGCGGTGGATGTCTCCAAAGCGGGGATCAGCAAGACGTTCACCACCCGCAATACGCTGACCGATAATCAGAGTATTTTGATGCATCTGGTGGATGGTCCGTTTAAGACCCTGATGGGCGGCTGGAAGTTTACGCCGCTGAGCGCAGATGCCTGTCGTATCGAATTCCAGCTGGATTTCGAATTTACCAATAAGCTTATTGAGCTGGCGTTTGGCCGCATCTTCAAAGAGCTGGCATCTAACATGGTTCAGGCGTTCACGACCCGCGCCAAAGAGGTTTACAGTGTCGCATAAGATTGCGGTGGAAGTGGTGTATGCGCTGCCGGAAAAGCAGTATCTGCAGCGCGTGACGCTGGAAGAGGGGGCCACCGTCGAGGCGGCTATTCGCGCTTCCGGCATCCTTGAGCTTCGCAGCGATATCGACCTGGCGAAGAATAAGGTCGGGATTTACAGCCGTCCGGTGAAACTTGGCGACGTATTGAAAGAGGGCGACCGGGTTGAGATTTATCGCCCGCTGATTGCTGACCCGAAAGAGTTGCGTCGTCAGCGCGCGGAGAA
>Ga0209370_1000820_pt1 | contig 33619 bp, 46 predicted proteins | sample AgamicAtPrz_FD_187164 | JGI IMG/M metagenome (GOLD analysis project Ga0209370, IMG submission 187164) | Agave microbial communities from Guanajuato, Mexico - At.P.rz (SPAdes) (version 2) | ecosystem: Host-associated > Plants > Phyllosphere > Phylloplane/Leaf | place: Guanajuato, Mexico...
TTGGGCGGATGACCGTCTGGGCTGATCCGCCTGGGGCAGAAACAACAAAGCCCCGCATTTCTGCGAGGCTTTGTGTTGTATGGTGCCGGCACCAGGAGTCGAACCCGGGACCTACTGATTACAAGTCCAGGATGAAAGCCAGTAGGCAATGGAAAAACTACCCAAGACCCTGATTTTTTTGGACATTAACGGTTATTGAGCACGCATAACGATTCGCTGTGTGGACGTTATGTGGACACTCTGAAGCGTGTCGCCTTGCACAGCGCTTCAATTCCTTTCACACCGTGAAAAAACTATCACCCCCGTAAGCCCCGCGCCGCTGCTGGCCTGCAGAACCTCTTTCACCACCGCTGTGGTTTGCACAATTTTTTGATGCAAAGCCCGCCGGCGGGAGGGGGATAAGTCCGTTTTCAGGTCGATTTTTTTCCTGGCAGCGATTTTTCAGCGGCATGGGATCTTCGGCAGGTCGGCGAGCCTGGTCGTGTAGTTGGGGCTGAGAAACTGCTGCTTCATTTTCCAGTTGGGGTCGACGGGCACCGCCCCGGGGTGGATGGTGCTGCGCCCCCACCTCGAATTGATGCTGTCGAGCACCTGCATGACCCGCTCAGACGACTGGGGCTGTTGCTCAGTGAACAGATCCAGGGTGTGCTCGGTACGCGCGCACAGGTCAAGCAACAGCACCTCTGCTTTGCTGTAGGCGAAGCCGGGCCGATACGCGGCCTCCAGGGCACGCATTGCAGCGTTGATCAACAGCCTGGTGTCGTCGGTGGGGTAAGGCAGTTTAACGCCCACACCATTGGCGAATTTGGCCTCGTTCGGGTTGAACATGCCTGTGCGGATGCTCACTCGCAGCTGCGCACAAACCGAACCCTGTGCCCTGAGTTTTTCTGCCGCCCTGGTGGTGTAGGTGGCCACCGCTTCGCGGATAGGAGCCAGCTGCTCGAGGCGGATGCCGAACATTCGGCTACAGCAGATCTCTTGCCGTGGTGGCGCAGCGTCCTCGAGCTCCATGCAGGGGATGCCGTTCAGCTCGCGGGCCGTGCGCTCGAGCACGACGCTGAACTTCTTGCGCAGGCTCCAGGCATCAGCCTGAGCGAGATCCCACGCGGTGATGATGCCCAGCGGTTCCAGCTTGGCCTGCAGGCGCTTGCCGACGCCCCACACCTTGCCCACTTTAGTGACCTTCAGCACCTTGGCCAGGCGCTCCGGGTCGGACAGATCCACCACCCCGCCAGTCTGCGCCCGCCAGCGCTTGGCTGAGTGGTTGGCCAGCTTTGCGATGGTTTTCGTCGGGCCGATGCCTACGCCGGTGGGTATGCCGGTGCACTGCAGTACCTGGGCGCGGATCTCCTTGCCCAGCCTCTCGAGCGAGGTGGTTATGCCGGTCAGCTCGGCAAACGACTCGTCGATGCTGTACACCTCGGCGCTCGGTACCAGGCTTTCGATGACGGTCATTACCCGCTGGCTCATGTCCCCATACAAGGCGTAGTTCGAGCTGAAGGCCACGATGCCGTGCCGGCGCAGCAGGTGCCTCACCTTGTGGAAGGGATCGCCCATTTCGATGTGCAGCTTGGCCTCGGCCGAGCGGGCGATAACGCACCCGTCGTTGTTGCTGAGCACGACGATGGGCGTTCTGATCAGGTCTGGCCTGAACACTCGATGGCAGTTCGCATAGAACGAGTCCGCATCGATCAGGGCGAAGCGGCGCTCAGGCATGGGAGTAGTGCCGGCGGATGCTATAGGTGACGACGCCCCAGATCCGCAGTTCGTCGCCTTCCATCACGTATCGCGGCGGGTAGTCGGGGTTCTCCGACGTGAGCACCAGATTGTTCCCGTCTTTCTCCAGGCGCTTCACGAACTGGTCGCCGTTGAGGCAGGCGATGACGACTGACCCGTGCTTGGCCTCCTTGGCCTTGTTCACCACCATCAGGTCTCCGTCGAAGATGCCGGCGCCGGTCATGCTGTGGCCCAGAGCCCGGGACAGAAAGGTCTGAGGCAGATTGATGTCCAGCAGCTCGTCGAGCGATATGCGCTCTTCCAGGTAGTCCTGGGCAGGGCTGGGGAAGCCCGCTGGCACGCGGTCAAGGAACAGCGGCAGCATGGTGGTTGAGGGGTCTAGCGAGCAGATGAATTCGGCGGTGGGCATGATGGCAGACTACAAGCACTGGTTGTGCATACAGTAGCCTGCAAAGGGGCGTGACGGTCAAGGCCGCGGTGACGACTGGCTAGACGCCGAAGTTAAGAAGCAGCATGCCTTCCATCAGTTCAAGAACCGAAGTTGCTATAGGTAGTTATTTCGGCTCTGTTAAAGCGCTGCTAATGCATCGCTTGTCCATATTGGAGATTGAGTCATTTTTTTCGGCTAACTGAACTCGTATGTCATCCCACTCAAGAGTCATTGAAATAGGCTTTGCGCCTTCGGCAATAGCGACGACAGAGTAAGCTGACAAACCAAATGCATCGCCATCGTTTATATCTGCATACTGTTTGGTAAATCGCTGAATTAGTTGTCTTGAGGCTTCTACTGAATCGGCAATCAATTTTCTCACTTCAGTCTGTAGCTCGCTTATACACCCCATGTACTTGCGCGACACCCTCTTTAGGTCGACCTGATCTCCTAGCTCATTTAGCACGCTCTTCTTAAAGCCGGAGTTCTCGCGCAACCTTTCCTTCAGGGATACCACATCAAGATTGAATGTTAGCGTATCGCCTTTTTTGCCATCTTTAACTGACCATTTACTAGGCGTACCAACTTTATGAACAGCATCTGAGCTGTGAGATATATGATTGCGGAGCGCTTCCGCAAAGCGATATTCAAAACTCGAGTCATATAGCCTGCTTTTAAGTGCATTGACGTCGGCCTCAATAGGGGCTTCGCCAGCAAATGCCTTAGCGGCCATACTTGGAATAAGCTCAGTGTAATTTTTCCCCGTGATGATGAAGTTCGCTATCCGCCTATTGAGTACAGCCAATATCTTGTAGGCCTTACTATAGTCAAATGAATGATCAGTCATCTGATCCATGGTGATCAGAAGAGCCTCTCGCTCCAAGTCGGTAAAATTACCTAATACGAGATCATATTTCTCTTCAATGAAGAGTGCCGCGCTAAGAATTGCTCGCGCAGCAGCAATGCCTTCATAATCAGCAGCACTGATAGGCAAGGAAGGAATATTGCCAAGAAAACTTTGCCTGAGATAATAAGGAGCTTGCGCGGTCATTGCTCTTTCACCTTAATTCAATATCCATTCGCATAAGCAATAGCTGTATTGACCATAAAACTATAGCGCAGACGAAAAAAAGCCGGCGTTAGCCGGCTTTTATTAGTACGACATAAAACCGAGTTTACCAGGCTTCTATTCGCTCACTGCGGTGGTGCAATATCCGGAGAATCTGAATTTCGTCGCCTATCACCCTGTAAGACGCAAGGTAAGGGTACTTAGTCAAAACCAGTTCACGGACATCAGGAACTGGAGATTGGCGCCCCGAACCAGGGAAACTTACCAGAATATCTAACGACTTCAGAACCTCAAGAACTACACCAGCAGCAGGTCCAGGCAGGAGGTAAGTCGCGTGGTACTCATGTATCGAGTCAAGATCGCTTTCAGCTTTGTCGGTCAACTTGATTGTTGGCACGCTTCACCCACTTAGCACGTACGGCTTCGATGTCGGTCAAATTGCCTGCCTCTGCGTCTTTGATACCTTCCTCAATCGCTTGGATGTGCCAGGCCTCAGCTTCAAGGTACCGCGAGACGGCACGCTTGAGGTGATACTGACGGTCGCGATCCGTCGCGAGAGCGATTGAGTCGAGCTTTTCAACGAGTTCCTCTTCGATTCGAAAAGACAGAACAGGCGATGCCATGGTAGCTACCTCAGGGATTGAATACAACGTATACAATGCATACGATGTCTCCAATGTATCCCACCCCGGGGCCCTATTCAACGATTTGTTTACTTTTGCAACCCTAAAAAACCCATAAAAACTAGGCAAAAAGCTCAATTTGTGAGGCTGAGGGGCGATTCGATACCGTTCGTCGGTTAAAGGGTTATGGGTTGAAGCGCACTTAAAAGATCAGCTGAGGCGCCAGAGTTAACAAGAAACGCAGCAGCATCCGCAGGGCTCGGCGCGGGCCCAGGCACATGCGTATGCGCCGCCAGCTGGGTGTTCATCTGCTCCACCAGGTCGAGCAGGTCGCAGAGGATCTGCAGCACGTTGACCGACTCCGACCCCAGCCAGGTCTTGGGCGCCACGCTGCGGCGTATGCCCTGGATCCGCTCGATCATGTCGCCACCTACTGCGCTGTTCAGCTTCTGGCCCACCACCAGGTTCAGGTCGCGGCCGGTAGCCTGGTGCAGGTCGTCCACTGCAGCCAGGCTGGCCGAGCCGCCCGATAGCAGCTTCAGCGCGCCCAGGGCTTCCAACGTCTTGATGCCGCCCACCGACTCGGTGCTGTGATCCAGGATCTGCACCGAGCTGCTGTCGTACTGCTCGGCATTGTCCATGGCCTCCACTTTCCGCTCGATCGCCTTGTCTTCGATCCGGCCATCGGTCTGGCGTAGCCAATTGCCGTCCGCGTCGACGCGCTGCTGGCAGGCCTCGCTGTGCTGCCACACCTGGTCGCCTTTCGGTACCCGCGGCAGGCTCAGACCCTGGGCGAGGATCTGCTGGATGAATGGCTTGCTCGGCAGGCCGTAGGCGAAGCACACCACCACCGCGGTACCTTCCTCGGGGAAGCCATACATGCCGGCTTCCTGGCCGCCGTTCGGTACCGGCAGCGGCAGGCTCTGCAGTATCGGCAGATCCGGATCCGGCTCGCCGTTGGGCAGCAGCACTTCAACGTCGACGGCGAAGCGCGGGCGGAAGTCGTCGCACAGCCCGGGCTGCGCCGGCGCGTCCGGTACCGCGACCACGCGGCCGAACCGCGGCAGGTGGTAGCCGCCGGTCAGCTCAGGGAATTGGCGCTCTACAGCGCGGCGGATTGCGTCTTCCATCGGATGGCCATCTGCGTGTCGACGAGCGTCACCGAGGTGATGCGTTCGTCCAGGTTGATCGATACGCCTGGTCGCAGCCCGGGCAGGGCCGCCACCATCGCGCTTTGGTTGCCCTGGTAGCCGTCGAAAAGCTCGGCCGGCAGTGACAGGGCGCTGCGTGTGCCCCAGTAGCTGTGGGCCCAGCTGCCCACGTACACCTCGCCGTCGCCCTGCTGTTGCCACATGAAGTCCGGGATATCGAAAACCCGGGCCAGGCTGTCCAGGGCCTGGTACCCATTGGCCAGGCTGTAGAAGAAAGGCGCCTTCACGCGGGCATAGGCCTGGTCCGGTACCCGGAACTGCAGGCCGGTGCGATCGCCGATATCGGCCAGCACCTGGTGCAGGTCGACGTGCCGCAAGTTCATGGGCAACGGCAGAGCCAACACGCTGGTCAGCTCCCGGCAGAACAGCACCTGCTGCTGTGGGTGTGACGACGTGCAGCGCTCAACGTGGCCGATGAAATGGCGCTTCAGCGGGCTCTGGTCGTAGCCGAGATCGAGCGTCACCAGGCCGCGCACCGGCTCGGTGGCGGTGATGGTGAAGGTCGCCCGGCCAGGGCTGCGCAGATCTAGCCGCACCTCGTCTTTGATCAGTGGGCACGGCTTGCCAGCGACGGTCAGCACCTTGTGCAGCTTCATTCCAGTGCCTCGTCCAGGCGCTTCAGGACGCGCTCGAAGCCGGTCAGCTCGACAGGCTGTTCACTCTCGCCGGCGGCGCCGGTTACGGCCTGCCCCGGGGCGGACTGCTGCTTGACCGGGTTGCCCGGCCGGCGGGTTTCCACGCGCTCGGAGTTCGACAGCTTCTCGGCCAGGGTGAACTGCACACGCCAGGCATGCAGGCTGTCGTCTTCGCGAGCGCTCACGCCCTCGGTGAACTCGACCTGGCGCACGCCGAAGGCTTCGGCCGTGTCGTTGACGATGCGGTATGTCTTGCGCTGCCCGCCGGCGCCGGTGGCCTCTGCCAGGCGCATGAGCGCCGTCAGCTGGCCGCGCTCGCGGTAGGTGATCATCAGCGCCACGGTTAGCGTCTTGGGCTTGAAGCCCTTGTGCGCAGCCGCGGTGTTGCTGGTCTGGCCAGACATATCGGCCGATTCGATGCGCAGGTTGGCGGTCACCTTCAGCGACTTGCCCTGCACCTTTTGACCATCGAGCAGTAGCGTCATAGGCCGACGAGCTCCTGGACGAAACTCAGACCCTGGCGGGAGCCCACCAGCACTACGCCGGCGCACAGCACCCACTCATGCCCGGGCGGATCGAGCTGCAGCAGCTCGGCGCGCAACTGCGCCGGGTTGCCGGGGCCCAGCAGGCGGGCGCGCATGGTGTCGTCAGGCGTGCCGCCCTCGAGCAACGCCTGCAGGTCGGCCAGTTGCTGGTTACGGCCCTGCTGCTGCGCTGACTTGCGAGCAGCCAGCGCCGCCAGGTCGGCCATGGGCGAGCTGTCGGCCGCGTAGCTCTCCAGCACGGCCAACTGACCGGCCATGGATTGGCGCGCCGCCTTGGTGATGGTACAGCGCTCAAGGGGGAGTGACTGCCAGCGCGGCAGGGGCTCGGCCTTGGGCATTACCCACTTTTCCGCCTCGAGCTGCGCCAGGTGCCGGGCACGGCGCTCGGCGCGCACCAGGTCCGGCACCGGCATCAGCGCATTGAAGCGGGCCAGGCTCTCGGCAAAGCGGTCGTAGCGCGTGGCCAGGAACAGGATCGGCAGCGCGTACAGCTCAGCGATCGGCGCCGGCGCAGCGGCCAGTTTGCTGGCCAGCAGCTGCACCAGGTTCGGCGCCGACAGGTAGCGCTGGTGCCCGCGGCCCTGGCCAATACCCGATTGGAACGGCGTCACCGCCAGGCACGCCGGCGCCTCGTCCATCTGGTTGGCGAGCGCACCGCGGCCGGCGGCGATCACGCCCTGGGCGGCCTGGCCCACTGGCCCCGGGTTGGTGGTGACCACGTTGGCGAGCCCCGCCAGGCGGGTGGCGGTGGTGGCCAGCTCGCCGCCGGCGACAGACTGCGCCGCCTCGAGGTCGCCCATCCACTGGGTCGCCTGGGTGGGCCAGCGCATGGTGATGGGGGCCCAATGCATTATTCGCTCACCATTTCGGCACCAAGTAGGGCGAAAGCTTCGACGGCTGCTTGAGCGATTTGTTGGGCTTCTTGCTGCTCGCCTTTTCCCATCAACATGCGAATAGATTCTTTTGCCTGCAGTCGTGTTTCCCGTATCAAATACAACGCACTTCGATAATCCTCGGCTTTCCCGATGATGCTTAACGCTGCTTCTTCATGAGTCCTGCCAAGGATCGCCCATGCCGACACAGTGCGGGGAATTGCATCGTCTGGGCAGCCAGCTTCGATGAATGCTGTCGCTTCTGAGAATGCGCGGTCATATTCAGCCGCCCTGAGTGGATCACCCACTAGCTTTAGTCGTGCGCTATCGGCCTGTTTGTCGATTTGGCGACACAACGTTTCGATCGTGATTTCTTGGACCACCATCATGGTGAGGGGAAAACCTTCATCATCCGGAAGGATTTGCTGACCAAGCGCCTGAGCGGCAATCAGGTCTTTATGACGAGCAGCGGATATTTCTCGACAATCACTGGGTCGCGCCATTCCGTCGAGGTAGAGGCCACCAGTTGATGGACTGTAAAAGGGCATGGCTATTTTCCTAGTGCAATAACGAAAATGTCGCGGTTACCGGCTGCGGCCGTATAGATGTCCTGTCGATTCATAACGATTGTCGTCTTCGTCAGAATCCGAAACTGAGATGTCACGCCGTCGTCGACCCGGGCGGCAGAGGTCAATACACCGCCAGCAATCGCATAACAGGCATCCGGCCATGCCAATGGCCAGGTGAATACCGCCTCCGTATCAGAGGACAGCGAAATACGGCCGTACTGAATCAGCACACTTCCAAGCCATGTCGGGAACAGAACGTATCCACCGGCAGCGGTGAACATCGCAGCGAAGCCCCAACGGAGTTTTTTGGGCGTGATGTAGACGGCATCGTCTGTGCCGGCATCGGTTTCAGGCTGAGTCGCTGCTTTAGCAAGTCCCGACTGGGTTTCACTGGCCAGCGCGGCAGAGGTGGCAATATTCAGATTGCCGGATCCGTCGAAACTGCCAGAGCCAGTCACGGCACCTGACAGACCTATAGTCCGGGCATTGGCCAGCCTCGCAGCCTTCCCCACGGTGGTAGCACCCGAAACGATGTTGGCGATCGCTGTCCAGATGACCGACGTCGCGGCCTTCACCGCCTTCGTGGTGGCCAGGATCAGGCTACTGTCGGTGCTCTCGTCATCACTCTTGGCGTTGGGCAGGTTGCCCAGGCCCACGTCATCCTTGGTCGTTGCTCGAGCACGCAACTGGGCGTAGTCGCCCACGCGGGCAGCGAAGTGCGATACAAGCGGCCCGGCGATGTTCTCGACCGGGCGCCGGTCGGTGATGGTATTGGTGTTCACCAAGTCGGCGATCGGCACGCAGTAGTGCTGCACGCCGGCACTATCCAGGTAATCCGCTTTCCCAGCGCCCCACTCCACGCTCCAGCTGGCTACCACGTCGCTCAGCTCGCGCTGCAGCGCCACGTCCAGCCAGGCAGTCGTCGGAAGTGCTGGCGGCACCACCGGCAGCGGCGCCGCGCCCTGCAGGCGCACGCCTTCCACATAGGCGGTGCCAGGCTTGAGCTGGTACGCCGACCCGACTTTCTCCAGCTGCAGGGCGCTGCCAAAGAAACAGGCCCGGCCGAACACGTCGCGGTTGGCCAGGCGCTCGCGCTCATCGATGCCGGCCAGGCGCACGGTGAAGTCGTGCTGCCAGGTGCTGGCGTCGATCATTACGCCGGTCAGCTCCTGTGCGCCGTCAAACTTCAGCAGAAAGTTGCGGGTGACGTTGTTGCCCAACTGCAGAGGCGGGTTGTTGCGCCGCTTCTGCTGCAGCGGCACATACGCCACCATCAGCAGTACGCCCTCGGCGCTCTCCAAGCCGATCCAGTTCCAATCGAAGTCGCCGATATCGCTGCCCAGCATCAGGCTGTAAACCACCTGGCTGGGGCTCACATAGCCGGCCTGGGTAACCGGGTAGATGCCCGCAATCTGGGCTGGGGCAGGCTTGCCGGCAGCGCGGTCGACCGGGCCATTCACGTTAAGGGCTGGCACATTGGCCAGGATGAAGCGAGACGCGATGAGTGTTTGCTTGGCGGCCTGTTTCTGTGCGATCAGGTCTTCACCGGCAAGGGTAAAACTGGCTCCCATGACGGGCTCCTAAAGGGTGGCGACCAGCGTCTGCTGGTCGTCGTTGAAGTCGACAGCAACCAGGCGAACGGCTACCGGTGTAATGGTCACGAAGTCATAGCGGCGGCAGGTGCGCCCGTACTGCTGGATCAGCACGCGCAGCAGCTCGGGGTTCTCGGCCAGCTGGGTGTTGCTCAACTGCAGCAGCACCACGTCCCAGTCGCGGTCGGGGTGGCGTTCCTCGATCTCGACGTACCCCACGCCCAAGCGCTGCAGGATGCGCTTCATGCCGGCGGTGCTGCCGGCGTCCACGGCATTGATGAATGCGTGCTTCACACGCAGGCGGTAAAGCGCTTCGGGCTCGTCCTTGAAGCGGGTGATATCCCGCTGCCAGGCCAACAGATCGAGCACGGTCAGGTGGCAGGTGTCCGGATCCATCTGCAGCAAGGGCCAGCGCAGCCAGCCCTCGACTCTTTCCCACCAGCTCTGCGCCGCGGCTGTCAGCTTTGTGAGCTGCGTACCGTCCAGCCAGAAAGGCAGTTTCAACTTGATCATTCGTGTACCCCATTCGGGAACTTCACTATTTCGCGGGGGTCGCACCCCGTGGCGGCTGGCTGAACCGTCGCTCCTCCCCAGGTGCTCGTCGGTCGCCGCCTTTCCTTTCTCCCTGCGTCATGCACGCCGTATTACCTCCAGGCTCTGAATCCTCGGAATGCTCAGCTCCGACACGATGTCGGTGTTCGCGAAGCGCATCGACTCGATGCCGGCGAACTGGGCGTGTAGTTCCTCCACCAATCGACTGAACGAGAACCGCGACTGCGGAAGCGTGCGCGTGGGCCCGTAATCGATCGGGGTGCTCTCCCGGAACGCCGCCCGAATGAACATGGCCACGTCCTCGCGCAGCTTCTCGCGCTGCGCGGTGGTGAGCGTCGAGCGGGGCCACAGCTCGACCTCGAGGGCGTGCAGGGTCTCGGGCATCACCATCACCACCAGGTCGTCGCCGTGGCCGTGGTTGCCCTGATCACGGATGTGGGTGTTGATCTGTTCCAGGAACGCAGAGGCCGGCACGTCTGCATCGAACAGCACGTAGGCGTTTGCGCTGCCCGGGCCGCGCGGGGCGCCGTGCTCGAAGTAGACGCCCTCGGGGCTGACGCCCGGGAAAGCCGAAATCATGGCGCGGTACACCGCGTCGGTGTGCCACTGGTTCACCGCTGAGAACTGGTTACGCACGCGCAGGCGCAGCTCGTCGTCAGGCTCGGCGTCTGCACCAGGTGCGGTCAGCCAGGCGTCAGCGTTCACCACCTGGGCAATGCCCGGTACCGGCTCGGGCAGAATCGCGTAGTACCCCGGAGCAAGGTTGTAGCCGCTGCCGGTGTCGATCGCCTCTGCCGGGATCTCGAGCTGCATCACGCCGTCGCTGAAGACTCCGGCCACAGTGGTGACCAGCTGGTACACATGCCCATTGATCGCCGGCGACTGCACCACCGTGCCGGCAGGTACCTCGAGGGCGCCGCCGGCGGCGATTCGGGTGAACAGGAGATTGCCCTGGGCGCGGGTCGAGCCTTTGCGCTCGACGTTCACAGCCCACGCCAGCATGTCCAACCAGGTGCCGGTGGCGGTCTTCACAAAGAAGTTGGGCAGCACCGTGCCGGCGACGAACTCAAGGATCCACAGCACCGGCTTGGTTACCAGGGCGGTGACGATCCGCCAGAACGGCGAATAGGCGCTGGTGTTGCTCAGCGCGCTGCCCTGGTCGGTTACCTCTTTTTCCCAGGCCTGGCGTAGCGCTGCCTCGGTGGTTGGAATGCCGGCATCGTTGAGCGCCTGCTTGAAATCCACGGTCACAGGGTCACCTCAATGTCTCCGAATTCAATGGTGCGAGCTGTTACCAGGTAGATGCCGGCATCCTGCTCGCGGATCTGCGCCGTGCCCGGTACCAGGCGTTCGTCGGCCTCCACCAGCAGCTCGAGCTGCTGGATGCAATCGCGCTGGCGAAGGCGATCGCGCTCGGCCACCAGGGTCACCAGCAGGCCGCTCTCGCGGATCATGTGGGCGATGTCCTGGGCGATGCTGGAACGGTCGTCCACCAGTACGGGCTGGCGTGACGGATCCAGATCCAGGTCGTTGTCGGTGATCAGCAGATCGATGTAGAAGCTCATCCGGCGGCCATCTGCAGCATGTTCTCGATCTCCAGCGGGCTGATCGCCTTGCCGGTGTGGATTTCCACTTTCTCGACATGGGTGCCGCGGTTCTGGTTACTGGTGTTCTGGATGCTGGTCAGCAATCCACCTGGCGGCACCGCATTGGCACGCTGTGGGGAAAGGCTGGGGATTGCATCGTTGATGGCCTGCTGCGCCTTGCGGGCGCGCTCTGCCTGCAGGGTGGCGGCGTCACCACCAGGCATATCGGGCATAGCGCCCACGCTGGCCTCGATGTTCACGCCCGGGATCTTGTTCAGCAGCTCGATCAGCCCGTTGATGGCCTTATGGAAAATCCCCACGATGCCGTCCCAGGCAGCCTGGGCCATGCCTCCCCAGCCGCCCATGCTGTCGAACCAGGCGCTGAGCGCGGCCAGCTGGTCGGATACCCACTTGAAGGCCTCGGTGTTGGTGATGGCCGCGACGATCTCGTCCCAGTACACGACGGCGGCCACAAGCGCAGCGCCGAGGGCGACCACGCCCAGCACCACCCACACGATGGGGTTGGCCAGCAGCGCGGCATTGACCAACCACAGCGCGCCCTGCCACAGCAGCGACGCGGTTTTCACGATGCCCATCCACGTGGCCATCAGGATCAGGCCGCTGACGAACAGGCCGATGTAGAGCGTGTGCAGCAGGAAAGCGCCGATGCTGCGCCAGGCCACGACGTTCAGGCCAAGCCAGGCTAGCTTCGACAGACCCACCACCATGGTCATGGTCGACACCAGGGCAATTACGCCCATGATCGCCAGGGCCAGGATGCCGATCACCCGGGCGAGGTTCGGGAACATCTGCGTCCAGCGCATCAGGGTGCCGGCGATGTCCGTCAACCAGGCCATCAGCGGGGCCAGGATCGGGATCAGCACCTGGCCGAACGACACGCGCAGCGCCTGAACGGCGGCGCCGAACTGCTGCCACGGGTCGACCATGGCCTTGGCCATCTTGTGCGCCTGCTCGAGGCCGCGCACGCGGCCCAACTGGTCGATGCCATTGGCCAGGCGTCCTGTGTCGCCCATCAGGGTGGTGATCAGGCGCGCCGCTTCGCCGCCGAAGGCGTCACGCAGCTTCTTGCCGTTGGCCTCGATCGACAGATCGCCGAACCGGCCCTGCAGCTTCTCCAGGATGCCGAGCATCGGCAGCAGCCGGCCCTGCTGGTCGGTGAAGCTCATGCCCAGCTTTTCGGAGGCGCCGGTGATGTTCTCGAAAAAGGCCTTGTACAGTCCGCCGGCCTCGCCGCCTTCCATGGTGCTGCCGAGCGTGCCGAGCACGGCCATCTGCTCGGCCAGGCTCACACCCGCGGTGCTGGCCAGGCCGCCGGCAGCTTTGAAGGCCTCGCCGATCTGGTCGCCACTGGTGCGGAACAGCTGCACAGCCGTAGCCGTCTGGCCGGCCAGGTTCTCTACCCAGGCGCCTTTGCCCATGGCATCGGCCTGGCCCTTGAACAGGTTGTACATGGTGCCGACGTAGGCGCCCATGGTGTCGGCGTCGGCCTTGGTGGCCTTGGCCAGCACGTTGCTTGCGTTGGTAAAGGTCGCCAGCTGGGTGCCGGTCAGCCCCTTTATCGCACCCTCGATGCTGTAGGCCGAGGCCACGAAGTCCCGGGCGTTGGCGCCGTAGGCGACGGAAAAGGCCAGTGACTTGCGGTTCAGCGCGTCCAGGGCGTCCTCGGCAACACCCAGGCTGCGCACCTCGCCCAGGGCGCGGTTCTGCTCCAGGGCGGGCTCCATCGCTTTGTTGATGGCCACGCCGGCGCCCACCATCGCGGCCAGACCAATGCCCGACTGCTTGATGTACTTCTCGCTTTGGTCGGCGAGATCGGAGAACTTCATCTTCACCTTGGCGAGCGGCGCGGTTACCTGCTCGTTCAGGCGCATGATGAAGTTCAGGCGGGCGCTGCGATCGGCCATCAGTTCCTATCCGTTCAGTGCGTGCGCGATGCCGTTGGCGATCGCAATTTCCATCCGCCGCCAGTGCTCGTCCTCGAGCCACTTGGCGGTTCCCAGCACCTCGGCTGTGGGCTCGATACCGGGCATCCAGCGGCCGGCCAGGGCCAGCAGCTGGCCCAGACCGTCCTCGGTCAGTCGTTCGGCGTGGGCGAGCGCTTTTTTACGGTCACTTCAACGTCCGGGCCGTACTCCTCGAGCAGCGCGCCGGCGATCTGCATCGTCATCAGCGGGTTGGCCAGCAGCTCCTTCAGGGCGGATTTCTGCTCCTGCTTGACGGTGCCGGTCAGCAGGTTGTGCGCCGGCGCGACCTTATTGGTCGGGGTCATGGCGTTGAAGTACTTGGTCACGTCCTGGGCGGTCAGGTTGAAGCTGAACTCGGTTTCGCCGATCTCGAGATCGATGGTGCGGCTGGCGGTCATGGGGCGTTCCTTAATTTCAAAGTGGATTGGGTTGCCGCGGGAGCACGTTGCGCACGTACGCCTGCAGGCCGATCAGCATTTGCCGGGTCAGGGCGAGCTGGTCACGGAGGGTGAAATAATCCTGTCGAGCGTCTGCTGTGAGTTCGGCGGTTCCTGCATCAGCCACGCCGGCGGCGCCGGGATCGGCGTGCACAGTGGCGGGGGCGGCGCAGGTTGCTGCGAGGCGCAGCCGCTGACGGCCAACAGCAACATCAGCGCGCAGCTGCTTGTTCTGATCGAGCGCATGGTTCAGTTCCTGGGTGTTGGTGGTGTCGAGCTGCTCGAGCTCGGTCAGCAGCTCGCGGCCGAGGCGCAGCGTTTCGCGCAGCGAGTTGACGGCCGCGGTCTGGGTGCCGGCGGTGGCCACCGCCGTGTCGCGCTCGGCCGACACGTTGTCGAGACGCCACAGCGCGGCCAGCAGAGCCAGCACCAGGAACGCGACCAGGTAGCGCGGAAATCCAGTCATCGTGCGCACCAGTCAGCCTCGGCCAGGCGCCGGCGGTGCAGCCCACGCACGAAAACAGGCTTGCCCTGGGCGTCCTTCACGTAGGCCCAGACCGGCTTGCCGCCAGGGGCCCAGGCCAGCGCCTTGCAGCCGGCGGCGATATCGCCGGCGTTGATCAGGCCCACAGCCCGGCTTGCGCAGGTGGTGGGCACGCCGAAGTTATGGGCGTGGCTGCTCAGGGCGTCGAAAGTGTTCTGGCTGATCGCCGGGTTGGTCAGGCAGTCAGCAAGGCGCAGTTGATCGCGCTCTACCACCAGGCGCTCGACCTCGGCGCAGCGCTCGTCCGACCAGAACTCGCCGACAACCACTGGGTGGGGGCTGGTGTGGCGGGTGATGCCCTTGCACACAGTCGGCAGGCCACCGGCTAGGCGATCGGCGTACACCACGTTCTGCCCGTCACCTTCCCAGGTGCCCAGGAAGGCCTGCAGCTGGGGGCTGAACATATTCAGGGCGCCGCTGCCGATCAGCAGCGCCACGGCGCTGGCGGCAACCTTTGCACGCATGTTCACGGCTTGGCCTTCCAATCGCGCAGCATCTGGCGGTACTTCGGGATCAGCAGCAGGATCTGAAGCACCATGTAGAGCGCGGTCAGCCCGTAGGCCACCGCCGACCAGTCGATGGCACCGGTCGCGCCGGTCGCGGCAACGCCCAGGGCGGGCGATGCTTTCGCAATGGCGAGCGCGGTGTCCTGGGCAACCTGGTTTGTGCTCATCGATGAGCCCCTTTTTCGAAAGTGGTCTGGCAGGGAACGCAGCGGGTCATGCCGCCCAGCGCTTGGCGCGCCGGCGGAATCTCCCGATTGCAGTCCTGGCAGTGGGTCAGGCTGGGGCCCGTCGAACGCGGCCGGGCCAGCTGGGCGGCGATGGCCTGGTCACGCTGACGCTGCTCCAGGGCCTGGGCGCGGTCGAACGGGCACGTCATCAGCGAAGGCCCTCGATCTCGGCAGCGTCGAGGTACGGCACGCCGTTGATGCGGATGAAGTCAGGCGAGGTAACGTCGAACGGCACCTTGTGCTTGGTCTTCTCGCCGCCCTTGCTGTCGATGTTCAGCAGGCTCGACACCTTGAGCTTCAGCCCGAAGGCCTCCACGCGCAGTTCCTCATCACCGGCCTTGGCGAAGAACACGCTGTCGAACGGTTCCAGGGCGCGGAAGCTGCCAGCGCGGCGCGCCGCCTCGATAAGCAGCGTGAAGTTGGACGTGTCCAGCTCTAGCTCGCCGGATGCGCTCACGTCGCCGTCGACGTGGCCATTGGGTACGCCCTTGTCCTGGGCAACAGCCGAGTTATCGGTGATGTCCAGGGTGGCGGTCTCGACGTGAACCAGCAGGTCGCCAATGTTCACGTCGAAGTTTTTGCCGCTGATACGTGCCATGCGGGCTTACTCCGAATCGTCTTTGGAAAGGTCGAGCGCGATGTTCGCGGTCAGGTCTTTGGGGCAGTTGTGCGGGCGCAGCTTCAGGTAGGCCTCGACCTTGGTCTTGCTCATCCACACCAGCTGCACGTCGCCGTCGACCGGGGTCTGGATCTCGCCCGGGAACTGCTGGCCGGCGAACAGCACCGACTTGGCCATGGCGCGCAAAGGGGCCATCAGGGCGCTGGTGTTGGCGGCCATGCTGTTGGGGGTGTTGTTCAAGCGGCGATCGGCAACGCGCTGGATCAGCAGCACACGCACGCGGCGGGCGGCCTTGTCGGCGATGCGCAGGTACTCGACTACCTGGAAGTCGCTGCCTGGGGCGTCCAGCATGTTGCCGTCGCCCCAGAACACGCCCGGGTAGTCCGGATAGGTCTGCGGTACCGAGAGGCGCGCCTTGTCCAGTTCGGCCAGGTAGGCGTCGGGCAGCGGTACGCCGTCTTTGTCTTTCGGCTTGGCGCCCAGGCCCACCACGGCGCCGGTGGCCACACGCATGGGGCTGTCGGCGATGCTTACGGCAGCGTTGGCCAGGCGGCCGGCTAGTACACCCAGGTCGTTGCCATGCAGTTGCGGCACTGCCAGCACGCGGGGCGCGGCGATGTCCTTGGTGATGGCCCGCTGCGCTACCAGGTAGGCCGGCCAGTCCTGGGTCGCCTGCTCGATGCCGGGGGTGCAAGCCATTACGAAAGTCCGGCGGCCGTAGGTGTTGTTCAGCGCGACGGCGGCGCCGTGCATTTCCACCAGCTCGGCACCGGCGGACACCGGCGCGGTGATCACCACGGCCTCGACCGAATAGCCTTGCTGCTGGGCGTGCTCGAGCGCTTCCTGCCAGGTCACGTCGTCAGCGATCGGCGCGGCCAGGCAGGCCCAGCGGTCGCCGCCGTTCTGGCGAGCGGCGGTGATCTGGGTCTTCAGATCACTGGGCGGCACGCCCAGCTCGCCGTCCAGGTCGCTCTGCGTGTTCAGGGGGATCAGCTTGCCGACGCCCTTCGGGGCCGGGCCGATGAAAAGGAAATAGCGCTCGATCTCGGTCACGGCACCCTGGCCGAGGTTGAGATTGTTGACGCTGACTTTACCGAGTGCCATGTGGGTGCCTCGTTAGCGGGGAGAGTTGAGGGTTTGCTGCAGCACCAGTTGCACCAGGTGCGAGACCTCGCTGGGCGATGCGCCCAGGAAATCGCGCTTTGGCAGCTTGATGTCCCAGCTGGTCGGGCCTGGCTTGTCGCCCTTCAGGGCACGGATCAATAGCCCGGCCTGGCCAAAGCGCACGTGCTCCTTGATCCAGTTCACTGAGGCGCGCTGCCAGCGGGTCTTGCCTTGCTTGTTCACGCGGGGCAGGCGGATCCGGAAGCCCAGGCGGCGCAGGCGCTTGGCCTGCTCGTCGGTGCTCGGCGCGTCGACGTTCACAGGGTTGGCCTTGCGGGCCATGGCGGCGGTCATACGCTCGGTGCGGCCGTGGTGGTGCTGGTCGGCGATCCAGCCCTGCAGGCCGTTTTTCCAGCCCAGGGTCGCCTGCTCGTCCGAAAGCTGGACGACGTTCAAGTACTTGCTCTTGATCAGGCCGCTAAGCATCTTGCGGCGGCCCTTGCGCTTGCCCTTGGCGGGCTCGTAGGCCGAGCCGTCCAGGTTGGTCTGCTTGCGCACGCGCTGATTGCTCATCGAGCGCACGCGCTTACTGACGGTGTTCAGCAGGCGCCGGCGAAGCTTGGGCGTCAGCTTCAGGAGGGCCAGCTGGGTGTTCACGTCCAGCATGCCGTCCATGCGAAAGTCGAAGGTGTTACGCGCCACGGCTGGCCACCTCGCCGTGCTCGGCTACCCACAGGTCGAACGGCACGAACGCCCAGCGCTTGCCGAACGCCTCGATCTCGCCGGTTTCGTCCTCGGCCAGGTACTGCGGTTCGACGAACTCCAGGGACAGCTCCACGTCGGCCAGGTCGTTGTCCAGCTGCTCGATGTCGAACGTCGGCGCCGGCAGCGCGTGATCGGCGCGCCCTTCGTCGTGGTTCTCCAGCCAGCTGCCGATCAGGGCCATCAGCCGGCCCGGGTGATCGGCGAAACGCTCGAGCACGATCACAGCCCGATAGCGCATATCGCCCAGATGTAGGCCCTGCAGGTCGTCCTTCCAGACCAGATCCAGGGTCACCTCCTCGGCCCAGCTGTCCAGCTGCTCGGCGGGCACTAGCTGGCACTGCAGCAGGTAGGTGGTCAGGGCGCGCAGCTTGTTCATAGCAGGGCCGCCGTGATGCGGCCGCGGCCCTGGATCGAACGCACAGCCTGCTGAGAAAAGGCCAGGAACTGCTCGCGGGTCTCCGGGCTTTCCTTGGCGACGTTGGCTGCCTCGGCGCGGCGGATAACCGTGGCGAACTGCGGCAGCAGGTTGGCCTTGGCGCGGCAGTACACGGCGCGCTTGTAGGTTGCGGCCATGTGGGTGCGCTCGGGCAGTACCATGGGATCGGCCGCGGCCACGTTGGTGATGCCGGCGGCTTTCCACTGGGTTTTGCGCTTGGCCAGGTCGCCGTTGACCTCGCCCATAGCGCAGGCCAAACCATCGGCCAGCAATTCCACCAGGTACTCCGCCGGCAGGCGGTAGCCCTTCTGAAACTCGGCAATAGAGAGGTTCGGCCAGAAGCCGTCATTCTCGATCGCCTGTTCCACCAGGTTGGTGGGTTTGCCGGAAAAGCTCATTGCTGGCCGCTCGAATAGGGCGGGAACACTGCGTATGGTGGGTACGGGCTACAAGTAGCTGTATCACCAAGGCAGGTCCCGCTGGGGGTGGGTAGACGGTTACTCGGAGTCGTTGCTTTGCGGCTCGGCCTTGCTCAGCGATTTCTCGCAAGCCTCGCGGCGAGTCTTGACGCCGATTTCTGGGTAAAGGGCTTCAGCGCGCTTGAAGTGCTCGACAGCCGGCGCCCATTCCTCGTGCTCCATGGCCAGCAGGCCGAGCAGCTTGTGGTAGCGGGCCGGGATGCGCTCGAACAGCTTCCACTCGCCGTCCACCAGGGGCAGCAGATTGGAAACGTAGGGCTCGGGACTGCGGCCTGCCTTGTGCTCGGCCTCGGCCCAGACGATCAGCTCATCGGCGACGAAAGTCGGGATGTTGCGATCGAATGGCAGCTTCTGGTCTTGCGCCATGGCGAAGGTGGCCAGCTCCAGGCCCTGCTCGAACTGGGCCGTGTCGAACAGCCACACCAGTACGTACATCAGCACCGGGTTGGCGTAGTTCAGGCCGCTGTCGCGGTAGCGCTGCACATACTCCAGGTACTTGGGCAGCAGCTCGTCACGCTTCAGCACGCGGCGCTGTTCGTGGCTGTCGATCTGGCTGATTCGCTCCAGATCGGCGGCAAGCGAAGCCTCCATCAGCTTGAGGTGCTTCTGCGCGTTCGCCGGGCTGCTCAGGGCATTGGCGGCGGTGTAGGGCTCGGCGGCAGGTGCCGCGCTGGCGGCAACGCCGCCGGCGAGCACTGCGCGCTTGTGGCGCAGGGCGAGGCTCACTCCGCGTCCTCCAGGATCTCGACGTTCTCGGTCAGCGCGAATTTCTCCAGCTGCTCGATCACGTAGCCTTCGTTACGGCTGTTGAAATCCTCGACGCGGGAGCGGCGCGGGTTGTCGATGGTCTGCTTACGCCAGCTGCTGTCCTGGTAGTAAATCGACAGGTTGTCCCAGCTGGTGACCAGCACGGCGTTGACCGGGAAGTTCGGCACGGTGAAAGCCGGCATGCCGCCGTAGGTGGCGATCACCTGGGCGTTTTCGATGCGCTCTTTCTCGGTCGGCTTGCCGGCCTGCTCGGTGTAGAGCTTGGCCTTGTCGGCGTGCAGCAGGTCGCTGCCGATGATCGCCACCAGGTCACCGTCATCACGCAGGATCTCATCGACCATCTGCTTGGTGTCATGCACCAGGGCGTCGAGGTTGGCGTAATCGCCGCCTTTGCCCATGGTGATCTTGCCGGCCACCTTGCCCGAGTTCAGTACCTGCGCCGGGATCTGTTCACGGGCTTGCTGCAGCCAGCCTTTGTTCACGTCCTGGAGCTTGGGAAAGGCATCCAGATCGGTGTCCTTGGCCGCGTGGGTGCCATGAAAACCGATCATGATCCGATCCTGAGCGATGCGCTTCTGCACGGCGGCCGAGTAACGATCGGCGAAGTCCGGGAACTTGGCCCAGGCATCGACCTTAGCGTAGGGCAGGCCCACGTCAGATTGGGTGTCGGACAGCTCGTACTGAGTATCGTCGAGCGCCGAAACATCACGGGCCACGCGATCCTTGGTCTTGGTGTCGGTGCGGCCGGTAACCGGGCCATTCACACCGATGAAGATCTTCTCGCCTTTGATCTCACCGACCGGCACCACGTTGATGCGCTCCAGAAAGTCAGCGCGAGCGGTGATTGCGTCGTTCAGATCCTGGGCAATTGACGGCTCGACGGTGAACTGGCGGCTGGCATCTTCTACGCCGTAGCTTTCCGCCATGTCGGCCTGCAGCTGTGCGTATTGTTCAACAGCCCGTTGGCTGAGTGGCTGTGCCATGTCAGAGCACCTTCTTCTTGGCCGGGGCAGCGGCGCCGGTGGTGCGCGGCAGCGTGCGGCCGCCGGCGGTGTTTTCCAGAGCGCTGAAGCGCTTGTCCAGGCTGGCCAGGGCGGCGGCAACCATGCTCAGCTCGCTACCCTTGCCCTGGGGCTTGCGGCGCGAGAACTCGCGATCGGCATCGGCTTTGTCGAGGATGTCCTGGACGGCATCGGCAACGGTCGTCACTTCGTCCTGCTCGGCCGGTTCTTCTTCCAGTTCGTCGGTTTCCGGCTTGAGCAGCGCTTGCATGCCGGCGATGACGAGCATCTGTTGCTCGATCAGCGCGGCCAGCGCCAAGGCTGTGGCTTCATCCATTGGTGGGGTGCTCTCGGTTGGGGTTTGCGGGGTTTCGGTGGGCGCCACGGCGGCGAAGCGCTTGAAAAAGGTGGTCAGCGCGGTGATCAGCCCTTTCGTATCGGTGCTGATCGGTTCTTCGTCGCGCAGCTGACCCAGCTCGACGGACGCTGCGTAATAGGTCGCCTTGTGGGTTCGGCGGGAGAAATACAGCTCCTGGGTGCCCAGGCTGGCTGGCTCGTCGGTGACAGCCAGGCCGGTGAGGTATGCCTTGCCGGTATTGGCGAAGTTCGGATAGATCTCGATGCTGGTGAACAGCTTTTCGCCGCTGTCGTTGAGGTGCAGCAGCTTGTCGTTGGGCTTCAGCTGCGCCTCGAGGGCGACCTGGCCTTCTTCCAGTTCCGGGTCATCCTCGACCAGGCGCACCGCGAAAACGGTTCCGTGCGAACCCCAGCAGCGCTCATGCTCGGCCCAGATCACCGCTGTATAACGCGACGGCTTGTAGGTCTCGGCGATTTCGCGCAGCTCCTGCGGCGTGATCTCGCGGCCATCGGCGGTCGGGCCGCTGGTGGCAACACGTTTCCAGTACGAAACAAGGGAGCGAGGCATGGGCTGAAAGTGGCTCGTCGGTGATCAGAGGCCCCCACGATATGCACCCCGAACTGCCCCAACAATCGAATCCGTTTTGGCCTGTTTCTAAAATTGAAAAATAGGAATAAATAGGATTTTATCTGCGCGTTCGCTGCGTTTTCGCCGCATAGACTGCGGCCCATGCCATACGCCATTGAAGTAAAAGAAGCCGCAAAACGCCTGTTCCTTCGCCGCACCAAACCGAAGGAAATCCAGGCGCAGCTCGGCCTGCCCAACGTCCGGATCGTGTACTACTGGATCGCCCGCGGCGGCTGGGACGACATGCTCACGGATGAAGAACCGCTGACCGCTGTCAGCCGGCGAATCACCTTGTTGCTGGAGAAGCCCGACGCCCTGGGCAAGGCCGAGCTGGACGAGCTCGACCGCCTGACCGGGATCCGGGAGCGCCTGCTGAAGCAAGCCAGCCGGCCGGCCGCACCGCCGACGACGAACGAGCCCGAACAGCGCGAAGGGAGGGATTCGCCCCGGGGCGAGCGCCGGGAGCGTGGTCACCGCGGCGATGGCGGCGGCAAGCGCAAAGAGAAGAAGCCCAAGAACGACATCAGTGGCCTGACTGAGGTGCACTTCCTGGAGAAGTTCACCTCGACCATGTATGGCTACCAGCAGCAGCTGTTCGAGGCGAAACAGAACCCGCTGACCCGGCGGATCCGCAACATCCTCAAATCCCGCCAGGTGGGCCTGACCTACTACTTCGCCGCCGAGGCCTTCATGGACGCGGTGCTGACGGGCGACAACCAGATATTCCTGTCGGCCAGCCGGGCACAGTCCGAGATTTTCCGCAGCTACATCGTCGGCTTCGCCAGCTCCTGGTTCGGTATCGAGCTGACCGGCAACCCCATCACCCTGAGCAACGGCGCCGAGCTGCGCTTCCTGTCGACGAACAGCAGCACCGCCCAGGGCTACCACGGGCACGTATACGTCGATGAGTACTTCTGGATCCGCGATTTCCAGAAGCTGCAGACCGTGGCCAGCGCGATGGCCACCCACAAGAAATGGCGCATCACCTATTTCTCGACGCCCAGCGCCGTTACCCACCAGGCGTACCCTTTCTGGACCGGCGAGACATACCGCAACAGCAAACGCGGCAAAAAGTCGGGCCAGGCCTGGCCGGCCGAGGCGGCCTACACCGCCGGCGCGCTTTGCCCGGATGGTCAGTGGCGCAAGGTGATCACCATCCAGGATGCGATCGCCGGCGGCTGCGACCTGTTCGACCTCGAGCAGCTGCGCAACGAGTACGACGACGATCGTTTCGAGCAGCTGTTTATGTGCAAATTCATCGACAGCAGCCAGTCAGCCTTCACCCTGTCGGATCTGGAGCGCTGCTATTCCGATATCGCCCTCTGGACGGACTACGAACCGGATGAAGCCCGCCCATTCGGCAACAGTCCGGTATGGCTCGGCTATGACCCAAGCCGCACCCGCGACGACGCCACGTGCGTGGTGGTGGCCCCGCCGCTCGAGCAGGGCGGGAAATTCCGCATCCTGGAGAAGCACAGCTGGCGAGGCACGTCGTTCACCCACCAGGCCGCCCAGGTGAAAAAGCTCACCGAGCGTTTCAACGTCCAGCACATCGGCATCGACATTACCGGCGTGGGTTATGGCGTGTTCGACCTGGTGCGCGACTTCTACCCGCGGGCGACGCCGATCCACTACAGCCTCGAGGCGAAGAACGCCCTGGTGCTCAAGGCTCAGGACACCGTGCAGGGCAGCCGCATCGAGTGGGACGCCGGCTGGAACGACATCGCCGCGGCCTTCCTGACCATCAAGCGCGGCACCACCAACAGCGGCCAGATCACCTACAGCGCTTCGCGCACCGACGCCACCGGCCACGCCGATATTGCCTGGGCAATCATGCACGCCCTGGCCCACGAACCTCTCAACACCAACAAGCGGCGCCGTAGCCGCTACGCAATGCAGGGTACCCATGGCCAAGCGACCACCAGCAAAGCAGCAACCCCAGGAACGACGGCCCATGCGGGCCTTCACGTTCGGAGCACCCGAAGCAGTGCTGAGCGACAACATCAGCCAGTACCTGGGCGTGTTCGCCAGCGACAACGGGCAGATTTACACGCCACCCGTGTCGCGCATCGGCCTGGCCCGCTTGCTGCGCGCCAACGCACACCACGGCGCCATTCCCAAGTTCAAGCGCAACATGCTGCTGCGTGAGTTCCTGCCCTCTGAAGGCTGCAGCGCGCGGACCATGGGCAATGCCGCGCTCGACTTCATGGTGTTCGGCGAGGCGTACTTCTACGTCCGAGAAAACGTGTTCGGCCAGGCGCTCGCCCTCGAGCACCTGCAGGCCATCAACATGCGGGTAAAAGTCGATGGCGGCTTCCAGATGCTGCAGCGCAATGGCCAGCCGATCGACTTCCTGGAACACGAAGTGATCCACGTGAAGGACTACGACGTGGAACAGAACATCTATGGTGTGCCCGACTACCTGGGCGGCCTGCAGGCGCTGCTGCTCAACGAGGCGGCAACGCTGTTCCGCCGGCGCTACTACAGCAACGGCGCCCACGCCGGTTACATCTTCTACACCAACGATCCGGACCTGAGCGAAAAGGACGAGGACGAGCTGCGCGCCCAGATCTCGGCCAGCAAGGGCGTGGGCAATTTCCGCTCGATGTTCGTGAACATTCCCGGCGGTACCGAGAAGGCGATTCAGATCATCCCGGTGGGCGACTTCCAGGCCAAGGACGAGCTGGAAAAGGTGAAGAACATCACCCGTAACGACGTGATCGCGGCATGGCGGATGAACCCCGCGCTGGCCGGCATCATCCCGGAGAACAGCGCCGGCTTCGGCGATATCGAGAAGATTGACCGCGTATACACGGCCAACGAGATCAGGCCCATCTGCATGCTGTTCGATAGCGTAAATGACGTGCTGCGAGGAGATCGGCACATAGGCTGGCGGGAGCTGCCGGCGAACGGGCTTGTCAGCTAGAGCCGCCGGTTTTGGACTTGAGGAAGTCTTTCAGAGCAGTCGCTAGTTCTTGAAGAATACCGAGAATGCCTTGGCCGATTGGCAGAGGCTTCTCATCGTTCGGGTTGGGCTCTGCTGCAAGGCGCATCATCAGCAGGAAAAGCACCACGGGCAGTATCGCTAGCAGCCATAGCAGCATAAGCCCAGCGCCTTCATCTTTGGTCTCGAACGGTTTGACCTGACCCCAAATGAAAGCCATGAATGTGAAAAATACGAAAATGGCCGCCGCGTAGATTGTGACGAAGATGACGCCGCGTTGAAGCCTACGGGTGTCAGCTTCGTCTAGCTGACTTTTGTTGAAGCGCACCGTCTCTGGATTGGCAGGTGCTTCTCCAGCAGACAAGTCGATGGATTGCTGAGCTTTGGAGTTTTCGGTTGCAGCTGCTGCATCTGGAAGCGGTTTATTAATGCCATTAGATGCATTTCCACCTTCCTTGGGGGGATAGCGCATAGATCCTTCTCGACTATAGGTAACCTAAATTTTTAAGGCGGTAATGCATCGCCGCACTCGAAACGTTCAAGACGCGGGCCATGCTTTCCACGTCATGGTTGCGCTCTTTGAAGATCAGCCACTCAATCACCTCTCGCGGCATGAGCAGCTCGGCAGCAAAGGTATTGGCATCTCGCTCTTTGTAGAGGTTCGTGTTGGAGCTGTAATTTCCAGCAGTGTCCCGGAACGAGTTTCCGTGCTGGAGGCACATGTGGCCCAGTTCGTGAGCAACAGTAAAACGCTGCCGAACGTTAGCATCGCTGGAGCTGTAGCGGATGACCGGCTTCGATCCCTCGATTTCAAAGGACCCACTGATGCCACAGAAAACCATGTCGTGATCCTGATAGACCTCTGCTCCCATGGCGCGAGCAATCTGGGTAGGGTCGACAGGCAGCTTGCGATCCCAATAGGCATCGAGGACGGCTTTAGCTGTTCGTACAGGCATGTCGACCTCCTTGGCTATCTGAGTGGGCGCGGCATTTTACAGGAGGCCTGTTCATAGATACAGGTAATTTGGCCTCTATAAGCATATATATGCATAAATTGACAAATAACAACACCGATCATCTGTGATCAACCGTGTCATTGGGGGGTGTGTGCAGCAGGACCACAGCATCTTGTGCTTGTGATGACACTATGCCACTTAATATTGTGTGAAAATGGTACCTGATACGGCACCTGGGGAGGGAGCGATGAAGATTGTCTGCAAGGCATGCAACGGTAAAGCACGGATCGCATCACGCCAGGTGCTTTCACTGGAGTTCTCGAAGCTGTATTGCTTGTGCCTCGAGCCCCAGTGTGGCCACCAATTCGTCATGAACCTGACCTATTCCCACGCCACCCGGCCCCCAGCCGGGACCATCGAGCAGCTGCTGTTCGACCGGCTGCGCGACCTCCCCCGGGCGCAGCAGCGACAGCTGTTCGATCAGCTCGGCGCCGCCTCGGCGTGACGCTGGATAACGGCATCAATCGTTTCGAGCTGATTGATATTAATCTGCAAGTAATCCATTAATCCTGCTCTCGCCCGTTCGGACAGTGTCTGCTCCACTGTCGCAATAAAACCGATCAACTCGAACGCGTTTCTAACTTGCTCGAGTGTGTCGCGTGTCCCGTGTAGTTCCCTCGCGCCAATGTGCATCTGACTCTCCGTTTATCCTGTTGGCGGGGCGCAGTCTAAGTAATGGCTTTTTAAAGCGTCAAGAGGATTGTGAACAAATCCTCATTTCCAAATATGCGTCCTGACGATATATCGAAAGCTTTCCAGGTGCACACACTTTAGGTCAACACAAATCAGTGCTAATGCCAGGCGCCATGGGGGCTATAGCGATTTCGCTAATTAGCTAAGCCGAACTTAGGCTTTTGCAGCTGCATTAAATTACGCTCTAACGAAATAACGCAGGCGCGTTCTGGTAGGTGGATGGGTGGGCACCTGGTTACGTATATACGTAGTTACGTAAGACCGCAAATCCGCATTTCCGCAAAAGCGCTTTTGTACTTTTGTGCTTATGTACCAACGGCTTCCAGCGAGTGGGCTTATCTATTGTCAACGCAATAAGGTTGACAATAGATAGGGCAATAGAAAAGACAATAAGCAAAGCAATAGAAAAAGGGAGCCGAAGCTCCCTTTCTTTTAGCCGCTGAAATCGGCTCAGTCGTTTTCCTCTGAAGGGTCATGCACCGAGTAGGTGGCCACGCCCTGGCCGCAGTCCTCCAGAATCAGCAGCTCGGGATTGAGGCCCAGCTTCTCGGCCACTCGCTCGGCTGCCCGCAGGGCACTCTCCGCGCTGCTGGCCGTGACGTTCTGGCCCTTCGCTCGGGCCTGGTAGGCCCCGGTGATCGGTCGCACGGTGATGATCATGCCGGCACCTCGTCGGCGGTCGCCGGCTCCAGCTCGGCAACCTTTCGCGTCAGCAGCTTGATCAGCTCGTCCTGGGTGGCGATCACCTGGTCATCGCGCAGCGACTGCTCGAGGCGGTAAACGATCTCGCCGTTCATGCTGCGCTGGTTATCTCCTGCAACGTCGAAGATCTTATTGCGCAGGCCATCGGGCAAGCGAACGACGAATTTGTCAGCGGTGCGGGAATCCATACGGCTCATGCTTGTTTCCTTCAATTCAGGGTGTAGAGAGTAGCGGTGGTTTTGCGTGCCAGCGGCTTTGCCAGCACCTGGTGCACCAGATCAGCGTCGGAGTCGGTAAGGTCGCCGGTGCGCTTTGCGTCCTCGGCCAGGCGGAACAGGTGCCGCCGTGCCTGGGGTGTTTTCGCGACCAGGTAGCCGATCAGAGCGCCGCCGACCGCGGCGGTGGCCCTTAGATGGCTGGCTGTTGTGGTAGCCTGCGTTTCGCTGCTGGTTGGGTGTGCTGCTTTCATGGGTACTGCTCCTTGCTGGTGGTTGGTGTCGGGGAGTTGCACCTCCTCGACACCCTTCGTTCAGCCCGCCGCGTTCTGCGCCGTGGCCGTGTAAACGCGGTGCATCTTGTGCCGCACGTCGAATTTCCCCAGGTCTACGCCGTCCACGTTGCGCAGGTGAATCACTGTCACCTCCGGCGGGATTTCATGCGGTTGGGCCTGCCAGTGGGTGATGGTCACCAGCTCGGCCATGTCCTCGGCAGTCGCGTAAAGCAGGTAGGCCGAGGCGATAGGCAAGGTGCCGTCCACGCCGTTGGCGGTGTAGTGGATATTCATGCCTCGGCGACCTCCGGCGCCCACAGCTCGATCATGCGTTGCCAGAGCTGGCTGCCGTCCTGCACCCGTTCGTGCACTTCCACAGTGGGGTCGTAGTCCATCACCAGAACGTGCATGCAGTCCTGGAACAGGTCGAGATCCAGGGAGCGCAGATCCGTCAGGGCGAAGGGAAAGTCGTCACCGTTGTAGAGGCTCAGCAGGAAGCGGCCGATTACCCCGCCGCGGCAATTCTTCATCAGTGCGTAGGGCACCAGGCGGTTCAGGGCGTAGGTGCCGGCCTGCTCGATGGCCGGGCGCTGCCGCTGGTAGGCGATCGCCTGAGCCATGGCGGTTTGCATGCTGTTGGTCATGGTGTGTTCCTTCAGTGGGTCGCGGGGTGGGTGGCCAGCAGATCGAGCAGCGCGGTGAATACCTCGGTGCCCATCCGGTTGGCGGTCAGGTGGCTGTAGTCCAGGCCGATCTCGCTGTTGATCCACCGGGCCCAGTCGGGGCGCACCAGGTTGATCATGGTCAGCAGCAGTGCACGGCGCGGCACGTCCAGGCCGTGCAGGGTTTTCAGTACCGCCTGCATGGGGCCGAGCTGCAGGCTGGCCCAGTTGCTCGGGTGTTCGGCCAGCCTTGGGAAGGCCTCGACGCCCACCAGGTGCGCAGCGCGCTCCCAGGCAGCGAAGAACGCGAAGTGATCCTCGAGCGCAGGCGCTGCAGGGCGAACAGCAAGGGCTTGGAAAGTGGTGGTGGTCATTGCGAGATCTCCATTCCGCAGGCAAGACGGGTGTCGTTATGGCGAGAAACGTGTGAGGGGGCCGCGAACGTCCGGAACATCCGGAACACGGCGAGCGCGACTGTCTGGAGCCCGCGGATTCCGGGGCCTCCAGCGATTTGGAAATGTTCCGGTGCTACCGGAACATGCCGGAACACGATTTTTCGGCAAGCGGCTGTAGGCCTTGTGGCACTAAGGCTGCAGAGGTTTTCGGGGAAAACCGTAAACCGGAACATTGCCGGAACATGCCGGAACACGATTTTCTTGAATGTTCCAGCTGGTTCCGGAATGTTCCGGCGAGACCTGAACAGGATTTCAGCTGTAAATAACTGAATTAATTGAATATTTATTTCATATTTATAAATGTTCCGGATGTTCCGGACGTTCTGACCCTCTACGCACAGCAGACCCTTTTCACCCTCCCAGGCACCCATATCCACATAACGCATAGGGTTCATCAGGCCACCCCCCCACGCTTGTGGAACATCCAGCAGTTGATCGAGCGCTTCTCGATGCGCGAGCGGACTTTGCGGATCTCGATGAATTTGTGGGTGGTGCTGTTGGGCAGGGAGCGGCGCAGCTGCGTGTCAGCGATCGGCTCTTGTCCGGCCTTCCTGCAGTACTGCTGGAAGTGCTCGATGTTGATGGCGATCAGGTTGGGATCGATGCTGTGGTTCAAGGTCTCGACGGTTTCTTCGGTAGTTACGCCCTCGCTGTCGGTGTTCGAGATCACCAGCTCGTTGAGGTAGTGATAGATCTGCCAGAACTTGGCGGCCGTCGCGTTCTCCTTCTTGCAGCGCTGCTGCCGGTCGACTGCGCGCATCTCCAGGTGCTTTGCGAGTTGCTCGGTGTGGTCGTCCGTCCAGCTGCTGAACATGCCCTGGGTGGCATAGGCGCACGCCAGTACCTGGGCATGGCACTGCACGATGCGGCCCTCTGTCAGGGCACTGACCTTCTGCATGCGCGCTTCAAACCGTGGGTAGGCGTCGAAGTACCGGGCAAGCCATTTCTGTTCAAATGTGAGGCAGCGGCGCAGATATCCGCCCAGTTCCTGGGCTTTCATGACCTTCAGGCGATCTGCAATCGGCTTCAGCGCAAGTGAGTGGTGTTCCTTGGTGCAATGCATATGCACGATGCGCGACAGGATCGCCTCGGAACCGTCGACGCTCTCGTTCTGCGAAATGGCCAGGGCGCCGCGCCAGATGCTGACCCGGGTTTCGTTACCCGCCGTGTTTGCGCCGGTGACACGCAGTGCAGCGTGATAGTCGAACAGGGTCTTCCAGTCGTCCCAGGCAAACTGGATGGTGATGGTTCGGCCCTGGGCATCGACGAAGGTCTTATCAGACTCGATCAACACCACCGGCAGGTTGCTAGCCTCGCCTAGCGTACGGGCCAGGCCGACCGGAGTCGCGCCGGCGCCGGTGGGTTTCACGCCCTCCATGTTGTCGCGGCCGATCAGGCGCCACAGGAAGCGCAGCAATGTGGACTTACCTGCACCAGGTTCGCCGGTCAGCTCGAGGAAAGGGAAAGATTCCTGCACGCTCCCGATCTGCTGCACGAACAGCGTGCCAGTCCACCATGACAGGGCGGCCAGCCCGTTTAGGTTGTGCACGGCCAGGAAGTCATCGAACCAGCTGCCGTCGAAATCCTGGCCGCGCTCGAATCGGGTGTTCACCAGTGAGGTTTTCACGCCGGCACCCTTCACCTCGAGGAAGCCATGCTTGTTCACGGCCAGCTCGGATCCGTTATGGAAGCCGAACTGGGGGAAGCAGTAGGTCTTACCTTCCTCGTCATACCCCAGGAACGGCAGCGTGCGGACTGTACGCACCGGCCGGCGTTCATCGTTGAGCCACTTTGCTTTCAGCATTGCCAGCTCGCGGGCGCCGCCCTCGAAGTTGCCACCTGGTGTGAAGTCCAGCATGGCCCGCACGAACCCACGTGGTTCAGCAATGGCACTCGATGGCAGTGGAGCCTGTGTGTTCCTGGTGCGATCGGGAAACTGGAAGTCGAAGTAATACCGCTGCTCGCGGGTGATCACGTCCTGCTCCAGATAGTCCAGGCTGGGAATGCAGTTGGAGATCTGCGAGATCCGCACGTGGCTGGCAAATTTGTCGCGGTTGCCCTCTACCTTTTCCTCACCGAGATCCTTGCTCAGCTCGGCCTGGTTCACCTTTGCCGAATAGAGCTGGTTCCTGAATTCCAACAGGTAGAAGGCCGCAGGGCGCTTGATGTAGAGCAGATAGGCCAGCTTGGTGGTGTTCTCGGCAGTGAACAGCCTGCCGCGGTAGATCGCTTCTTCCAGGAAGTCAGCGGTCAACTCTCCATCGCGATACACGTCGTCCCAATCACGCTCGCCTGCGAGCGCAACCAAACCAAATTCGTGCATGCCACGAATCATCTTCAGGTACTTGGGGATGTACTTGCGGCCGGCGATATCGTCGTCCAGACCGATGATCCACTGCACGCCAATCCCTTTATGCGCCTCGATGATCAACCATGGGAAATTGACGCAGCTGATCGAGGCGATCGCCTTGAAGCCGGCCAGGTGTAGTGCGATGGCGTGAAAGATGCCCTCCACGACGTAAACGCGGTCGTTCTTCTCGATGACCTGGCCAGGCGGCATCCAGCCGTCGTTCTGGTAACTCATGCCGTACTTGATGCCAGCCTTGTGGTTCTTATTGGCCGCCACCATCCGCTCGTCGATGATCCGTTCCCAGTAACCATCGCAGAGGGTAAAGCGCACGGTATCCGCCCAGGCGCCGGAGTCGACCTTTCTGGTGGCTTGCGTGTACCAGCCTGCAAGCTGGGCAATGTCGAAGCCACGGCTTCGCTGCAGGTAGGCGTCGGCCGTGGCGTTCGGGTTGGTTGGGGTCTTCGGGAAACGCTCGCTCAGATTCTCGAACAGGAAGCTGTAACGGTCGCGTGTCTTCTGCTCGAACTGGCAGTCGTTCTCACGGTTGCATTTGATCTGCCAGGGCTTGTCCTTGCTGACGAACAGCTTGCGCTGGCCACAGCTAGGGCAGAGCCCTTTCTGCAGGTACTTGTCCGAGTTGCTCTTGAAGTCCAGCTCGTGGTCGTTCTCCAGTTCACGGACAACCTCCACTCGATAGATCACGTCGAAGTCGATCCTTGCCATCTGGTTCATTGGCCTGCCTGTACCCGCACCAGTGCACGCTCAGCTTGGGCCGCAGCCTCCATGGTCATGTGCACCATGTTGATCAGCACCGCGGATTTCGACCCTTCCTCCTTGGGGCGGATCAGGTACTGCCCAGTTTTGATCGCGCGTTCCACGGCGCTCTTGGATTGACCAGACCGCACCACGAACTCGGCGATGGTCACGTATGGCGTGTCGATGGCTATCTGCATTCTGATAATCTCGTGAGGTTTGTTGGTGGTCATAGGGGCTAAAAGTACCCATATGGAACCAACTGTAAGTACCCATACGGAACCATGTCAAGAGAGAAGTGTGAGCCAATGGAGTTAGCGGAGAAGCTGAAGGCGATTCGGGTAAGGGAAGGGATGACCCAGTCGGAGTTATGCGAGGCGACAGGCCTTAGCCTGAGCAGCTACAAAAAATACGAACTTGCGCTGCGAATTGAGGTGAGTTCTGTGGCGCTGCTGAAGATCGTGAATCACCCACGCTTCGAGAAATACGCGCTGTGGCTCGTCATCAATAAAACTGCTCCCGAATGTGGGCAGATCAGCCCGCTGTAAGCATGTCGATCAAGAAACTCCCCAGTGGGGAATGGCTGGTCGATTGCCGGCCGGAAGGGCGGGACGGGCCACGCATCCGCCGGCGGCTGCAGTCCAAGAACGAGGCGATGCATGTCGAGCGCCGCATCATGGGCGACGGCTCAAAGGGCGAGTTCGAGAAGAAGCCGAAGCGAGACGAGCGGCGCCTGTCTGATCTGGTCGATGCCTGGTTCAAATCGCATGGCACCAGCCTGAAAAGCGGGGAAGAGCGGCTGCGCGCCCTGCAGGCGATGGCCGAGCGCATGGGGAATCCAAGGGCCAGCGACTTCAATACCGCCCACTTTACCCAGTACCGGGCCGATCGCCTGGCCGGCAAGTGGGGGCGTGAGACCTACGGCAACGGCCGCAAAAAGGGCGAGGACGCCAAGGCGGTCAAGCCCAGCACCCTGAACCACGAGCTGGCCTACCTCCGCGCCGTGTTCAACGAGCTCGAGCGCCTGGGCGAGTGGGTAGGGGAGAACCCGCTGGGCAAGGTGCGGGCGCTGAAGTACGACGAAACCGAAATGGCGTACCTGGACGTCGACGAGATCCCGAAGCTGCTGCAGGCGCTCGATGCTGTCTCGGCCAAGGCCGGTGTGGTCGCTCGAGTGTGCCTGGCCACCGGCGCCCGCTGGGGTGAGGCAGAGGGCCTGCAAGCGCGCCAGGTGCGCAATGGCCGCATCCAGTACACCAAGACCAAATCGTCGAAGAACCGCGCCGTACCGATCACCGACGAGCTGCAGGAGCAGATCCTGGCGGCACTGCCGTTCGGCGACTGCTACAAGCGCTTCAGCGAAGGCGTCCAGGCGGCCGGCATTGAGCTGCCAGAGGGCCAAATGACGCACGTGCTGCGCCATACCTTTGCAAGCCACTACATGATGAACGGCGGGGACATCCTGACGCTACAGCGCGTCCTGGGGCACGCCTCGCTGACTATGACCATGCGCTATGCTCATTTCAGCCCGGGGCACCTGGCTGAGGTGGTGCATTTGAATCCGTTGCAGCAATCACTAAGACACAAGGAGTGAGTTATGCAGTTTTTCAAGCTGGTTGATGTTTCTGATCGTGAGGTCATCCTCAACCTCGAGCTGATTGCAGCTATTACGCCGTTGTATTCCGGCTTCGCAGAAGGGGCGAGTATTCAGCTGACTCAAGGGGTGAGTCTCAGCAACCGTGAAACCGCATTCATAAATGTGAGTGGTGAGACTGCTCAGGCGTTGATGCTGAAGATTGGCGCAGCTATCTAGTTGTATCTGCTTTTTCGGGCTAAGGAGTGTTGCTGATGGCTGAGCAATTCAAGATTGTTCACGGCGCCGATGGTCACCGGTACGTGATTAACTCCGACTACGTTGTCGGTCTCAAGACCCAGCCTGGCGCGGGTGGACTTATGTATGTTCGCGGTATGGCAAGTGAATCGGAACGACTTCAAATCACTCTTGCTCAGGACGAGTTTGCTGCCGCTGAAGATTGGCTTTTGAAGCTGTCACACGATTGAGCGTGGACACTATGTGGACGCTGACACGCTGTGCAATGCAGTGTGGACAGTCGCCAGATAAAGCAAAGCCCCGCATTGCGGGGCTTTGAGTATGGTGCCGGCACCAGGAGTCGAACCCGGGACCTACTGATTACAAGTCAGTTGCTCTACCAGCTGAGCTATACCGGCTTTTGAGGGGCGCCATTATATCGATTCGTTTGCATGAGTAAAGCGGCG
>Ga0209370_1000822_pt1 | contig 33531 bp, 27 predicted proteins | sample AgamicAtPrz_FD_187164 | JGI IMG/M metagenome (GOLD analysis project Ga0209370, IMG submission 187164) | Agave microbial communities from Guanajuato, Mexico - At.P.rz (SPAdes) (version 2) | ecosystem: Host-associated > Plants > Phyllosphere > Phylloplane/Leaf | place: Guanajuato, Mexico...
AGGCGTTCACGCAAAAAGCGAGAGTAAACGCGACGCGCCGAAAGTTTACAAGCCCCGGATCTCATTGCCCGAAGACCATTTATTCCGGCCTACGGTTGCGGAGGGCTGACTTGTGTATAAGACGATGTGTCTAGGCCTCGCGATGCAACTGATTGACCCGATGTATTTATTGTGGATCGGAAGTGAGCCCACAAATGGACCGTGCTTGCAAATGCGTATATCCCTGAAACAGTTGATATATTCTGCATATAGTGAATCCATTCGTGAAGCAACAGACTCGCCTCAGTCGGATTTTCCAGTTTAAGATCGGCGTTTTCATGACTCACAATGCTCGCAAGCTCTGGCGGGAGTGTGATGAGCATCAAGTCGTCGATGTACGAGGGATTCATGGCAAGCAGCGGATTGTCGATAAACGGAAATTCTTCGGAGTTTGTTGGATGCTAGCACGGAGTTGCGCCAGCATACTCACTGTCGGTCCTGACTAGTGCGGGAGCAATGAACTGGCGCGGCGAATGGATCTGAGCGATCTTTGATGATCGCTTCATTGGCTTACGTCTTGACTATTGCTGCTGTCTGTGGTGACAAGTTGATAGATCGTCGACTCGGTCTGCGTTAAGGGTTCGCCCCAGATCTATTTAATATCGATAACATCGTGGGCGGTTATTGAACCGCAATGGGGAGCACGTGAACTGCGCCGTCAGAGGACAGGCACTGTCGCGCGACGGATAACCCATGCTGGATCTGGTTTCCCGCAAGGTATCGATCTTGGGGTAGAAAGCTGGTGAGTAATCCGATCAGCACAAATGTACTTGGATCTGCATAATCACCGTCACCGGATCGTGTTGTCCAAATGCCGCCGCCACTAATTCCGCCAGGGTTCTCTAGCAACGCGGCTTCCTCTTTGGATGCGCCAGTTAATTGCGATCCATCATCGACGTACACGTTTTCGAGCTCAGGGAATTCGAGCAGGACGTGATCCTCAAGGCTTTTCCCGGTCGGTCGGGCCGGTGTGGCTTGTGTCACATAGAAGAGTGGTTTGGCCGCAAATTCCTTCTCTCTAAAGGCGGTTGGGTTGATAAGTGCTTTTGGTGTGCCATATGCGATGAACAGCCCTTCTCTAAAGCTGATTCCCGTTTCTATCCGGCTCTCGGGGAGAAACATCTTATATTTGGAGATTGCTTCAATGCCCTCCAGCGACAGCTCAAGAAATGCCACGTCGATCGCATCTGGAGTTCCAGAATGTACTTCTCCTCCTTTGCCTAACCCCTTGAGAATATAGCTATTAAAGCCCTCTTGTCGGTCGCCGAAGATAAGGCAAATCTGGCGCGGCGGAATACCTCGAACTACATGAGCGGCGGTCAATATGCCATGCCGACCTTCCAGATTAATAAGTGTGCCTGATCCTATGTTTTTGGGCGTGCCGTCTTCGCTAATTGTTGTTATTGTGATTGAGAATGAGCGTAATTCGTCCCTGATCCGGATTGTCTCTTGTCGAAAATTGTCAGGGGTCGGCATATGAAGTGTGTTGTTTGTCCGCGCGATTCTGTTGAGTCTGGTCGAAAACGCTTGTGCCACGTAGGCGGAGCGGCGAAAACCGCCCAATGTACCGTCACGTAACGGTCGTTAGACCAAGCAATGAGGCTAGAAAAATCTGTATCTGCTCCGCCGGCAGGCCGGTTGGGCGTCTATCCAATATAGATCAGGCTTGGGTGCGAGACGGTTAAAACGTAGTGCGGCGGGACATTCTCGAACGTCCCGAGAACAAAGATCCGTAATGACCCGGGGGTTGCAGAGAGTTGATGAAGATGCGCTTTAAGTGCTTGACCGGTCGTACCGGTACGCAATGCCCCCTCATCGATCTCAACGATGAGACTCGTTCCGTTATTGTTTGTTTCCCGCAAAAGGATCATTGCGCCGGTGGCTGTCATTTCAACTTTTGAAAGCATTCCGACGAATATCTTCCGCCCAACGGACGCAACGTCGATCCCTTTACGGAAGGCGATAGGGTGGAATGCCGAAAAGTAAGTGTCACCGGGATTCCATTCGGCAGTCAGCGTTTGTGTTTTTTGGGTAGCGGCCGAGAGGGAGTCCCAATGGGTAGCAAAACGTTCGACTAGCTGAGATCTGCCTTGGCTCGTCCCGGTGCCAGTCGTTCCACGCTTGCCGGTGCCCGTTGCTACGCCGGGACCTGTTGGGCCAACGTCGAGTGGTGTTTTCCCGCCTCCGGTCTTCGGCGCAGTAGGCTCAACCCAAACTGCAGGTGCTGCAGTTCGATCAGGGCTTGCGTTTCCTGACACCACGGACGATGGAGTAGTCGGATGTGGCGGAAGGGGTTCGCGCGTGCAGCCCTTGTTGTGACGTCCTCTAAAGTATGACGAGGGACTGTTTTTCCTCGCTGGTTTCGACTCCTTGGTGATCACGGCTTTGATCTTCACTCCACAGCGTGGATCGGCACATTTGAACTGCACGGCGGCGTTTGCGTCGGCAGACGTCTTGAATAGTTTCTCGACCGCTACGATCGAAACAGGGTCACCCACTGCACCCAGTGGGACATAGGCCGACGTCAAGATTGCTTGTTCATGCATGACGACTCTCGCACTTTCTGAGTTAGGAGCACACAACAGCACATTGGTGCGCCATTGGGCTCGGTGTCGATGCCCGGCGACAAGACAAGCTTGCCGGCCGAAAATCATCAGACAATATGCCTTAGTTGGAACTTTTTGGAAAGTTTCAAGAAGCAGAGCAGCGTCCGGAGCGCCGGAATGTGGCTGTTTTTTGCTGGCTTGGCCAAAGGTGTTTGGTCGTTGAGAGAGCGATATGGCCCTGATAAAATGACAATACGACCGAAAAACCGCTCACATACAGGTTGTCGGCTCGCCCCTCGCCCCTCGCCCCTCGCCCCTCGCCCCTCGCCCCTCGCGCCGCAGCGCATGCCTGAGCGAGTCCGCAGGAAATTTGCCGGATTTTCGCCTCACTTTTCTTCCTCTGATCTGCCCGAAATGTCCGATGCCGCCAGACAGGCGTTGCTGCGCGCTTCTTTTCCGCGTTTTCCGGAGCTTGCACGCCTGCTATCACAATTCCAACCACGGTCGAGAGCACACCGACGACTTTCTCGCCGGCGTTTCCATTCGTTGCGCAGACCACCAACTTCGACGATGTCTTTGCGTGCGCCGCGATGCTTTCGGGCAAGAAGATCGAAGAGGTGAGGGAGATCGCTGTCGCCAAGACAAAGCATCCCGCACGGGGGCCGTACTATCTCGGCGAGACGCAGATTGCCACGCTACTCGCCCAGCTTGGACTCGTTGTAACCGTCTACAAGGAGGTCGGTCGCGTGGCTGACGTTCCCGACGTCGCGCTGCTTCTGGTCGACTACAACGCCGATATGGAAGTCGGTCGGCACATCCTGTTTCACCGCGCAAAGGCGTCGCATGCCTCCGGCACGACGATCGAATATGCGCTCGATCCTGCACCGTGGTGTAAGCCTGCCGACCGCGTGCGAACCAACTTCAAGAACATTGCCGGTCATTGGGCGATCGGCATCCACGCCATGAACACCAAGAACGGTTCGGGCAAGTAACCGCTCGTGCTAGAACCAAAGTTACCCGTCGCCCAAGCATCAAGAGCCAGTGCTGAAAACGCTGGCTCTTGTGCGTTTACGGCCCGCGGCGGTTGTCACATGAACGGAGTTCTTATGACATGCACCCAACCGAATGAGGCTCGAAGCATCCAACTGGCTACACCGCTGTTTGCCTTGGGCCGGACGGTAGCGACGCCCGGTGCGCTCAATCTGCTCGACCGTCACGGCATCGCCGCCGACCAGTTTCTCCGTCGCCATATCACGGGCGACTGGGGCGACGTACCATCCGAAGACGCGAAATCGAACTGGCTGGCTGTGCGCCATGGGTCGCGCATCCTGTCGAGCTTCAGCGTTGGCGGCGAACGCTGCTGGATCATCACCGAGGCCGACCGGAGCGTAACCACCTTATTGCTGCCCTCAGAGTATTGAAGATGCCGGGCATCCAGACCACCGTCCGCGTGACCGAAACCGGCTTTGAACCAGCGTTCCGGCGCGTGCAGCAGGCCGGCGACTTCGACTGCGCGTTTCCCGTGGTTGCCATGATCGCCAATACCACTCTCGAGGCGGTGCGCGGCGTGGCTATCGCGGTTTCATCATCCGGCACACGGGCCCATACTGGATAACCAGCGACCTGATCGCGAACCTTCTCGAACACTACGGATACGAAACGGGTATGTACGAGGAGCCCGCGTCGGTTGTTGATATCCCCGATCTGGCAATTGCGCTCGTGGACTACGACGACCATGGTGCGACGGGCCTGGCGAAGATGGGATGGGGATGGCAGGCCGGTACCCTGGTGATTTGGGCTGATTGTTGATGATCAACGAACACTAGACTATGACTGCCGAAATGAACCGATGGCATTCGAGGAGGGGCAAGTTTGCAAGACACCGATAATCAAAACTCTTATCTGGGACGTTTCTGGCTACCGCAGCAGGACGAAAAAACTGCGATACCTGGTGTTATGGAACTCGGCGAGGCGGGTGCTACGGTACGCCTAGATGGTGCTTTGTCTGAAACAGGCTTGCTGGCTGACGTTATCGTTTTTGCTAGGCTACAAGGACGACACACGAAAGCCACGTTATTTAACTGCTTCGCGTCCGCAAGTAAACGGGGTGACGGTACGGTTGTCGCGTCCAAGCTCGACTCTACGCTGGTAGCGCTTGGGTCGCTGAGCGAAGATTTGGGTGGCCACGTGGTGCAGTTTCAGTTGCCCGGAAGCCGGATGTGGTTTCACGAGCGATGCTTTGACGTCCAGTTCGGGGAATCGTCGGAGGTTACAGTCCGGTTCAATGCCTATGAGTCGTCAAAGTACCCGTTGGCGGATGGTCTAACACTCGAAAGATATTATTCAGCGACGGTGCCCATGGGGGGCTGGGGCGCAGAGCGGTTCGAGATCCATCGCCCAATGGGTTTTCGTATATTTACGCCCACGCGACTGGACTTCGATCGGCTGTGGGTAATGATGTCTCGCTTGCGAAGGTTTCTGGAATTTCTATCGCAACACCCATTTCCGCATACGAATCTCTTGATCTTTGAAGACGCTGATATCGTGCATGGGACGCCGGGTATCGAGATTAGGAATTCGTCCATCCGCACTGTCAAGCCAAAGAGGTTCGAATGGGACGAACAGTTGGCGCGATTTGATGAAATACAGGAACGGTTTCCCCAACTTCTTCAACGTTGGTTTGTGGTTCACCAAGCTTACCCAGAGCCATTCAGCCGCTACTTTGCCGCCTTCGACCATGACCGGGCAGATGTTATTCTTCATTTTCTTTGGAATGTTGCGGCGCTGGAAGAGTTGCACAAGTTGCGCACGACACGCGCATCGAAGAATAAAAAAGGGTTTGATCTGCTGGACCGCCTCAAAGAAATCAGGGAACGATGGTCGACAGCGTTCGAACACCTACCGTCGGATGCCGTGCTTGAGCAAATTAAGGATAGCAGGCATTACTACGCCCATGCTGCTGGTGATCTCAAGGATAAGGCGGCGAAGGATTGGATTCTGCTTCGCTATGCGGACTTTGTGTCAGCGCTATGCAATTTGGAAATACTGGCATTGCTCGGTTTCAGCAATAAAGAGGCGATCAAGCTTGCGAACCAGTACCCGATGCGGGAATCGCTGGCATTAACGAAATATCCGACCGCTTGACTTGGTTTAGCAGTGCAGGGTTTGTGTTGGACTGCTGCTGTTACGTAGATGTAGTCCGTAGTTAGAGGCTTCGGCTTACGTGTAACCGTTTGGGTACATCAGGGCGACAGAATCTGGAGGCGTGACGGTATACGAACCGCAAAAAGCGGCCGTATACCGTCAGAAATACCGTCGCAAAACCGTAGATTCAGCTGGGCGCGACGAGACGCCAGTAGACGGGGGATTCAAAAAAAGCGAATTATTTCAACGATTTAAAGCCATCCTGAGACGCACTGAGCATCCGCTCCACATACCGCGCGATCATGTCGACTTCGAGGTTGACCTTGTCGCCGGCCTTCACGTGACGCAGGGTCGTGACCTCGACCGTATGCGGAATCAGGTTGATCGAGAATTCGCAGCCGTCCGCGCGATCGTCGACCGTATTCACGGTCAGGCTCACGCCGTTCACCGTGATCGAGCCCTTGTACGCGAGATAGCGGCCGAGTTCGCGCGGCGCGACGATCCGCAGTTCGTGCGACTCGCCGACCGGCGCGAAGCGCGTGACGGTACCGAGGCCGTCCACATGGCCCGACACGATATGCCCGCCGAGGCGGTCGTGCGCGCGCAGCGCCTTCTCGAGGTTCACTTCGCCGGGTTGCGCGAGGCCGACCGTCCGGTTCAGGCTTTCGCGCGACACGTCGACGTCGAACGCGGCGGCGGTCTTTTCGATCACCGTCATGCACGCACCCTGGATCGCGATGCTGTCGCCGAGCGCGACATCGGCCAGGTCGAGGCCGCCGGCCTGCACGGTCAGGCGCACGCCGGCATCGGCCGACGTGCCGAGCGGGGCGATCGATTCGATGCGGCCGACGGCCGCGACAATTCCAGTAAACATCGTGACGATTCCGTTCAGTGAGAGGCGTCGGCCGGCGCGACACGCGCGAGGATCCGCAGGTCGTCGCCGATCCGCTCGATACCGTGGAACGCCAGTCGGGTGCGCGCATCGAGGCTGGCCGGCGCGGCGAGATCGAACATGCCGGCCGCGTCGGCGCCCAGCAGGCTCGGCGCCAGATACACCAGCAGTTCGTCGACGCACCGCTCGCGCAGCAGCGAACCGTTCAGCTTGTGGCCGGCCTCGACGTGCAGTTCGTTGACGCCGCGCGCGCCAAGCGCCGCCAGCATCGCGGGCAGGTCGACCTTGCCGTGCGCATTCGCGAGCGGCACGATTTCCGCGCCGCGCGACTTCAGCACGTTCGCGCGTAGCTCGCCGGCGGCGTCGAGCCGGCCGCAGAAGATCAGCAGCGGCGCGCCTTCGAGCAGCCGCGCGTCGAGCGGCAGGTCGAGGCGGCTGTCCACCAGGATGCGTTGCGGCTGACGCGGCGTATCGATGCCGCGCACGGTCAGCAAGGGATTGTCCTCGCGCACGGTGCCGATGCCGGTGAGGATCGCGCACGCGCGGGCGCGCCATGCGTGCCCGTCGAGGCGCGCGGCCTCGCCGGTGATCCACTGGCTTTCGCCGGACGGCAGCGCGGTGCGGCCGTCGAGCGATGCGGCGGTCTTCATCCGCACCCACGGGCGGCCGCGCGTCATCCGCGAAACGAAGCCGATGTTCAGCTCGCCGGCTTCATGCGCGAGCAGCCCGCAGCGCACGTCGATGCCCGCGTCGCGCAGCATCCCGAGGCCGCGGCCCGATACCTGCGGGTTCGGGTCTTCCATCGCCGCGACGACCTTCGCGACGCGCGCGTCGATCAGCGCGTTCGCGCACGGCGGCGTGCGGCCGAAATGGCTGCACGGCTCGAGCGTCACGTAGACGGTCGAGCCCGCGACATCGTAGCCGCGCGAACGCGCATCCTTCAGCGCCTGCACTTCCGCGTGATCCTGCCCGGCCGGCTGCGTGAAGCCTTCGCCGATCACGTCGCCGTCCTTGACGATCACGCAGCCGACGCGCGGATTCGGCGCGGTCGTGTACATGCCGCGCGCCGCGAGCGCGAGCGCGCGCTGCATGTGGGCGAAATCGGTATCCGAGAACATGCGCGCGGCCCCGGGTCAGGCGGCGAGTGCCGCGAACGCGCGGCGCGCGGCCGCGAGCGTCGCGTCGATCACCGCGTCGTCGTGCGTGCTCGATACGAAGCCGGCTTCGTACGCGGACGGCGCGAAGTACACGCCCTCGTCGAGCATCAGGTGGAAGAAGCGGTTGAAGCGCGCGATGTCGCTCTTCGTGACTTCCGCGAAGCTGGTCGGCACGCGCTCGGCGAAGTACAGGCCGAACATCGCGCCGATCGAGTCGGCCGCGAACGGCACGCCGGCCGCGCGCGCTTCGGCCGCGAGGCCGTCGGCGAGCCGCTTCGTCTGCGCGGTGAGCGCGTCGTAGAAGCCCGGCGCCTGGATCAGTTGCAACGTCTTCAGGCCGGCGGCGACCGCGATCGGGTTGCCCGACAGCGTGCCGGCCTGGTAGACGCCGCCGAGCGGCGCGAGGTGGGCCATGATGTCGCGGCGGCCGCCGAACGCGGCGGCCGGCATCCCGCCGCCGATCACCTTGCCGAGGCAGGTGAGGTCGGCCGTGATGCCGTAGTACGCCTGCGCGCCGCCGAGCGCGACGCGGAACCCGCACATCACTTCGTCGAAGATCAGTACGGCGCCGTGCTTCGTGCACAGCGCGCGCAGCGCGTTCAGGAATTCGGGCGTACCGCGCACGAGGTTCATGTTGCCGGCGACCGGCTCGACGATCACCGCGGCGATCTCGTCGCCGAACGCGCCGAAGGCTTCCTCGAGCGCGGCGACGTTGTTGTATTCGAGGACGGTCGTGTGCTTCGCGATGTCGGCGGGCACGCCGGCCGACGTCGGGTTGCCGAACGTCAGCAGGCCCGAGCCGGCCTTGACCAGCAGGCTGTCCGCGTGGCCGTGGTAGCAGCCCTCGAACTTCACGATGCGGCTGCGGCCCGTGAAGCCGCGCGCGAGACGCAGCGCGCTCATCGTGGCTTCGGTGCCGCTCGATACCATCCGCACCTGCTCGATCGACGGCACGAGCTTGCAGATTTCCTCGGCGATCTCGATCTCGGCTTCGGTCGGCGCGCCGAACGAGAAGCCGTCGGCGAGCACGTTCTGCACGGCCGACAGCACTTCCGGATGGACGTGGCCGACGATCATCGGGCCCCACGAGCCGATGTAGTCGATGTACTGCTTGCCGTCGGCATCCCAGAAATACGGGCCTTGCGCACGCGCGACGAAGCGCGGCGTGCCGCCGACCGAACGGAACGCGCGCACCGGCGAGTTGACGCCGCCGGGAATGGTCTTCTGGGCGCGTTCGAAGAGAATCTGATTGTTGGACATGAGCGAAACCTGCGAGAGAAGGGCGCGGGGGCCTGTGCACGGGCCGCGGCGCCTGGGCGGAACGATCGTTTGATTGTACCGGAGAGACGCGCGGCAGGCCCGCCGGGCGGTCTGCGGCCTTTCGGCGCGAGCGGATCGCCAGGGCGCAAAGGCGGCTCCGATTCGCCCCGGTTTCCGCTTATCGCGGCGCCTTGCGCTTGCCGGTCAGCTCGGCCCAGCGCTTTTCGAGCGGGCCTTCGACCATTGGCTTGATCGACGTCCCGGAGCTCTGCGCATCCCAGGTCTGTACCGAATACGGATGGACGCGCAGCGCGTCGCGCGCGATCACGACGTCCTGGTGCGCGTCGACCAGCCAGTCGTACACGAAGTCGATGCACAGCCGGTAGCCGCGTTTCGTCGCCGGGTCGGGCACCTCGTACGGCGCACGCGTCACGTAGCCGGAGCCGAACACGCCCTTCGGTTCCTTCGCGACGCGGTGCAGGAACACGCGGTCGCCCGGCAGGATGCCGCGCGCGAAGCCGCAGCCCCACACGTCATGCACGGCCTCGCCGGCCTTCACGCGCGCGGCGACGTCGGGCAGCTCGGGCCATGGCCATTTCTTGGGGCTCCAGATCAGCAGGAAGGCGGTCATCGGGTCTCGGTCGTACGTCGAATTGGTCAGACAAGAGGGGCGAGCAGCAGCAAGCTTAATCGAATCCGCGCGCGCGCTCGTTCGGCGCACGACGAGCGCGGGCGTATCACCGCCCGCCGTCGCACGCGGGCCGAGGCAGGCAAAAAAGTTGCGCGTACAATCATGGGCCTGAGCGCGCTGCTTGCGGCGCGGCTTCCCGTCTTCACCGCCACGCGCGCCCCGATGCGCGCGGGCTCCCATTCCGGATACCCATGTCTCACGTCGTCCGGCGCCGGCCCGATGCCCGGCTGATCCTGTTGCTCGGCGCGCTCGCGGCCTGCGGGCCGATCGCCACCGACATGTACCTGCCGAGCCTGCCGTCGATCGCCGCCGGCTTCTCCGTCAGCCCCGGCGCCGCGCAGCGCACGCTGACGAGCTTCATGGCCGGCTTCTCGATCGGCATGCTGCTGTACGGCCCGCTGTCCGACACGTGGGGGCGCCGCCCCGTGCTGCTCGGCGGGATCGCGCTGTTCACGCTCGCAAGCATCGGCTGCTTCGTGTCGGGCTCGATCGACATGCTGATCGTGGTGCGTTTCCTGCAGGCGCTCGGCGCCGGCGCCGCGTCGGTGCTCGCGCGGGCGATCGCGCGCGACGCGCACGAGCCGAGCGACGCGGCGAAGGTGCTGTCGATGGTCGCGATCGTCACCGCGGTCGGGCCGCTGCTCGCGCCGCTGATCGGCGGCCAGATCCTGCGGTTCTCCGGCTGGCGCGGCGTGTTCGTCGTGCTGGCCGTGTTCGGTGCGATCTGCGCGACGACCGCGTACCTGCGCGTGCCCGAAACCTGGCCGAAGGAGCGGCGCAAGAGCGCGGCCGTGCTCGCGTCGTTCGCATCGTATGGGCGCATCCTGTCCGACCCCGTCGCATGGGGGCACATGCTGTGCGGCGGGATGGCGTTCGCGTCGATGTTCTCGTACATCACCGCGACGCCGTTCGTGTACATCGAGTATTTCCACGTGTCGCCGCAGCACTACGGGCTGCTGTTCGGCCTGAACGTCATCGGGATCATGATCGGCAACTTCGCGAACACGCGGCTCGTCGGCCGCATCGGCTCGCTGCGCATCATCGCGGCCGCATCGCTCGTGAGCTGCATCGCGTCGCTCGCGGTCGCGTTCGTCGCGCTGACGGGGTTGGGCGGGCTGTGGTCGATCGTCGTGTGCCTGTTCTTCGTCGTCGGCGTGGTCGGGATCCTGTCCGCGAACTGCACGACCGACCTGATGCACCGCTATCCGCACAACGCGGGCGCGTCGGCGGCCGTGTTCGGCGCGATGCAGCTCGCGCTCGGCGCGCTGGCGAGCGTCGCGATCGGCGCACTCGCGGACGGCACGCCGTTCGCGATGGGCGTGACGATCGGTGTCACCGGCGTGCTGTGCTTCGTCGGGCGCTATCTGGTGCTGCGCTGGCATGGACGGCCGGTGAAGGCGGGGGCCTGAACCGCGCCAGTCGGGCCGCACAGTGAAAAACGCCACCGCGCGCGATGCGCCGGTGGCGTTTTTCGTTGGGACGCAGGCAGCGGCTGTTGCCGCGCCGCGCGTCAGTCCCGCGCGACGTCCTTCGCCGCCGGCGATGCGCCGTGGCTCAACCAGTCGAGCACGTCGGCCGTTTCGTCGTCGGTGGCGCGTGCCCGCGCCTGCGCGACGGCCTCCGGCAACTCACCGTTGGTCGATGCGCGACGGATCGCGACGCCGACCGCGAGGATGTCGATCATCAGCAGATGCAGGACCCGCGAGATCATCGACAGCTGCGACTCGCGCATCTCGATGTGATCGGTCTCGAGCGCGACGGTCGCGCGCTTCGCGAGCGGCGTGTTGCTCGACGTGATCGCGATCACCTTCGCGCCGGCCTGCATCGCGACGTCGAGCACGCGCAGCAGTTCGGGCGCGCGTCCCGACTTCGACACCGCGACGATCACGTCGCCCTTGCCGAGCAGCGCGGCCGACGCGGCCTGCATGTACAGGTCGCCGTACGCGATCGTCGGGATCCCGAAGCGGAAGAACTTGTAGTGCGCGTCCTGCGCGACGATGTTCGAGTTGCCGAGCCCGTAGAACTCGATGCGGCGCGCGCCGTTCAGGATCTCGATCGCGTTCTCGACGTGCTCGAAATTCAAGTGCTCGCGCAGTTGCAGGATCGCGGACACCGTGTTGTCGAGCACCTTCGCGCCGAAGTCGGTGGCCGTGTCGCCGAGATGCACCTGGCTGTGGCTCATCGGAATCGTGCCGGTGAGGCCGGTCGCGAGCTTCAGCTTGAAATCCGACAGCCCCTGGCAGCCGAGCGAGCGGCAGAACCGGATCACGGTCGGCTGGCTCACGTCAGCCTTGCGCGCGATGTCGACGATCGGATCGTTGATGATCGAGCGCGGATGGTTCAGCGCGAGATCGGCCACGCGGCGCTCGGCCGGCGTCAGCGCGTCGCGCATCTGGCGGATCCGCTCGAACACGGCCGACGACGCGCCGCCGGAACGGTTCGACAACTGCTCCGCGAGAATCGCCGATACGCCGAGGAACGCCGGGTATTCGGCGGTGATCAGGTAGGTCGGGATGTTCTCGAGGTAGTGCGTGAAGCGGCCCTTCGCCTCGAAGCGCGCGCGGAACGACGAGCGCGTGAACAGTTCGCCGAGCTTCAGCGCGACGCCGCCGCCGATGTACACGCCGCCGAGCGCGCCGAGCGTCAGCGCGACGCTGCCCGCGAACGCGCCGAGAATCCCGCAGAAGCATTCGACCGTCTCGAGCGCGAGGGCGTCGCCCGCATGCGCGCGCTCGACGATCTCGACCGTGTCGACGGTCGCGGCGACGCGCTTCTTGTCGCGCGCGGCGAGCGCGCGATAGATGATTTCCATGCCGGGGCCCGCGCACACGCGTTCGAACGACACGTGCGGAAATTTCTTGCGCGCGTATTGGAGCACCAGATCCTCGCGCTCGTCCTGCGGCGCGAACGACGCGTGACCGCCTTCGCTGCCGAGCGCGATCCAGCGGTCGTCGGCCGGGATCAGCCCCGACACGCCGAGCCCGGTACCGGGCCCGAGCAGACCGATCACGCTGTTCTGACGGCGTGTGCCGCCGCCGATCTGTATGCGCTGCGCATCGGTCAGGCCGGGCAGCGCCATCGCGAGCGCGGTGAAGTCGTTGACGACGAGCAGCGTGTCGAAGCCGAGCGCGCGGCGCGTCGCCTCGATCGAGAAGCGCCAGTCGTGGTTGGTCATCGTGACCTGGTCGCCGTCGACCGGGTTCGCGATCGCGATCGCCGCGTGGTTCACGCGGCTGATCTTCACGTCCTTCAGATACTTGCGGATCGCGTCGGTGATCGTCGGATAATCGGCGCCGGGATACACGCGGATCTGCGTGATTTCGCCCGGGCCGGTTTCCAGCGCGAAGCGCGCGTTGGTGCCGCCGACGTCCGCGAGCAGGCGCGGGCCGTCGGCATGCTGACCCGCGACGACCGCCTTACTTTGCGCACCAGTAGACATCGAGCTGGGTCCCCTTGTCGTTGGCCAGTTGGGAAATCGCGTTCTTCTGCAGCGACGCGGCCGCGGCGTCGAGCACGTCGCGTTTGCGCTCGCCCGCGATCAGCAGGAACAGCCGGTCGACGCGCTTGAGCGCATCGAGCGAATAGCTCACGCGCGCATGGGGCGCCGCACCCGGATGCACGGCGACGAAGCGCTCGGGCGTCGTGATCGCGTGGTCCCATTCGGGCGCGTCGGCGAAGATCGACGCGGTGTGGCCGTCCTCGCCCATGCCGAGCACCGCGACGGTCGGCACGCGGTAGTCGGCGTTCGCGTTGAGCGCGGCGACGTGCGCATCGAGCGTGCTGCGCGTGTCGACGAGCGGCAGGAAGCGGGCAGGGGCCGCCGCGTGTTGCAGCAGCGTGTCGCGCACGAGTTGCGCGTTGCTGGCCGCGTCGTCGTCCGGCACCCAGCGGTCGTCGACCAGCGTGACGTCGACGCCGGCCCAGTCGAGCGCCGCGTGCGACAGCGTGTGCAGGAACGGGCGCGGGCTGGTGCCGCCGGACACCGCGAGCGTCGGGCGCGCGGGGCCGGCGAGCGCCGCGCGCAGCGCATCGCCGACGGCGCGCGCGAGCGCTTCGCTTTGCGCTTCCTGGGTGTCGAAAGCGTGGATCTCGATCACATCTCCTCCGGACTGCTTTGTCTGTTCAAATCGTACGAATCGTGACGCACGTTGCCGCGTACGGTGGCGTACGCGGCAACGGTTTTTGTATCAGTTCTCTTCTTCGAGCCAGCAGGTGTCGTGCTGCGCGAGCATCGCGCTCGACGCGGCCGGCCCCCACGTGCCCGCCGCATACGGCTTCGGCGGCTTCAGCGTGCGCGCCCATTCGTTCAGGATCGGCTCGACCCACTGCCATGCGGCTTCCTGTTCGTCGCGACGCACGAACAGGGCGAGCCGGCCGTTGATCACGTCGAGCAGCAGGCGCTGGTACGCCTCCATCTGCCCTTCCTTGAAGAACTGGTCGAACGCGAGGTCGAGGTGCACGCTCGCGAGGTTCATCCCTTCGCCCGGCTGCTTCGCGAGGCAGTACAGGCGGATCGTCTCGTTCGGCTGCAGCCGGATCACGAGACGGTTCGCACCGGGGCGCAGCGCCGTCGGCCCGAGCGCCGAGTGCGGCACCGGGCGGAAGTTGACGACGATCTCCGCGACGCGATCGGCCAGCCGCTTGCCGGTGCGCAGGAAGAACGGCACGCCGGCCCAGCGCCAGTTCTCGATCTCGACCTTCAGCGCGACGAAGGTTTCGGTCTGGCTGTCGGGCTTCACGCCCGGCTCGGTCGCGTAGGCCGGCACCTGCGCGCCCTTGATCACGCCCGCATGATACTGGCCGCGCACGGCAACCTTGCCGATGTCGCGCGGATCGATCGGCTTCAGCGCGCGCAGCACGCGCAGCTTCTCGTCGCGCACCGAGTCGGAATCCATCGAGTGCGGCGGCTCCATCGCGACGATCGACAGCAGCTGCAGCAGGTGGTTCTGCACCATGTCGCGCAGCGCGCCCGTATTGTCGTAGAAATCGCCGCGCGCCTCGACGCCGAGCTCTTCCGCGATCGTGATCTGGATGCTCTCGACCCATTCGCGGCGCCACAGCGGCTCGAACAGCGCATTGCCGAAGCGCAGCGCGAGCAGGTTCTGTACCGGCTCCTTGCCGAGGTAGTGGTCGATCCGGTAGATCTGGCCTTCCGCGAAGATCTCGCCGACCGCGTCGTTGATCGCGTTCGACGATTTCAGGTCGTAGCCGAGCGGCTTCTCGAGCACGATGCGCGAGCCTTCGCTCAGGCCGACCGACGCGAGCGCCTTGCAGATCGGCACGAACAGCGACGGGCCCGTCGCGAGATAGAACACGCGGATGCCGGGCAGCGACGCCACCGCGTCGCGCAGCACGCCGTAGTCTTCCGCGCGGCCGAGGTCGAGGTGCACGTAATCGATGCGATCGAGGAAGGACTTCCACGCCGCTTCGTCGAACGCGTTGCCGGCTGCCTTCACCGCGTGCGGCTTCACATGCGTGTCCACCCATTCCAGATACGCCGCCCGATCCGATTCGTGTCGCGCCACGGCGACGATCCGGCCGCTCGCCGCCAGCATGTTCGCGCGGTGCGCTTCGAACAGCGCGGGCAGGATCTTGCGCATCGACAAATCGCCGGTGCCGCCGAAAAGTACGAAGGTAAAGCTGGAATCGGTATGCATGTGTCTCCGCCGTGTTGGGGGTGCCCGGAAGCGATCCGTAGTGCGATAAAAATATTTTTGACACTGAATTGTAGTTTAACTACAATCCGCCGCAAGGGGTAGCACCTGGGTGAAGAAAAAAAGAAGTGCGGTCGACGAACTGCGCGAGCTTCACCGTCGGGAACGCCTTGTGCCGAATGTTATCGGACATTGGCGGCGCGCATCGTTGGCGCGCCGTCGGCCCCGGGCTCGCGTCGCATCATCGCGGCGGGCCAGAAACACAAAGAGGAGACACGCCGTTGAATCTCGATTCACGCTTTCTGTAAGAGCCCGGCCGGTCATCGGCCCCGTACGCTGCATGCGTCCCGCGGCTCGATTTCCCCGTCGTTATCAAGAAGCCGGTTCCCGGTCAGGGAACCTCACGAGTTGATTCAGTCTGGAGGAGATAAGTAATGAAAGTTCGCTCGATCATGGGCGCGCTCTGCGCCGCAGGCCTGATGGCTGGCGCCGTGGCGGCGCAGGCAGCCGAGAACGTAACCGTGCTGCACTGGTGGACCTCGGGCGGCGAGTCGAAGGCCGTCGGCGTGCTGAAGGACGACGTGCAGAAGCAGGGCTACGTGTGGAAGGACTTCGCGGTCGCGGGCGGCGCCGGCGCCGCGGCGATGACCGCGCTGAAGACCAAGGTGATCAGCGGCGATTCTCCGTCGGCCGCGCAGATCAAGGGCCCGCTGATCCAGGATTGGGCCGATCAGGGCGTGCTCGTCAACATCGATTCGGCCGCCGGCGACTGGAAGCAGAACCTGCCGCCGGAAATCGACAAGATCATCAAGTACAAGGGCCATACCGTCGCCGCGCCGTTCTCGGTGCACCGCGTCAACTGGCTGTACATCAACAAGGCCGCGCTCGACAAGGTCGGCGCGAAGGTGCCGACCACCTGGCCCGAATTCTTCGCGGTGGCCGACAAGCTGAAGGCCGCGGGCATCCAGCCGGTCGCGATGGGCGGCCAGCCGTGGCAGGACCTGACGCTGTGGGAAGACGTCGTGCTGTCGCAGGGTCCGGCGTTCTACAAGAAGGCGCTGGTCGATCTCGACCAGGCGACGCTGACGTCGCCGCAGATGCTGTCGGTGTTCGACACGGTGCGCAAGATCCAGGGCTACTTCGACACCGGCCGTAACGGCCGCGACTGGAACCTCGCGACCGCGATGGTCATCAACGGCAAGGCCGGCATGCAGTTCATGGGCGACTGGGCGAAGGGCGAGTTCGAGAACGCCGGCAAGAAGGCGGGCAAGGACTACGTCTGCGCGCCGGTGCCGGGCACCGCGAATTCGTACACGTTCAACGTCGACTCGTTCGTGTTCTTCCAGCAGAAGGGCGAAAAGAACGCGACGCCGGGCCAGCTCGCGCTCGCGAAGACGATCATGACGCCGGACTTCCAGGAGCAGTTCAGCCTGCTGAAGGGCTCGGTGCCGGTGCGTCTCGGCGTGAAGATGGACAAGTTCGACGACTGCGCGAAGAAGTCGTATGCCGACGAGCAGACCGCGATCAAGTCGGGCGGCTTCGTGCCGTCGCTCGCGCACGGCATGGCGCAAAGCGACGCGACCGCCGGCGCGATCACGGACGTCGTGACGAAGTTCATGAACTCGCAGCAGGATTCGAAGAGCGCGGTCGCCGCGCTCGCGAAGGCCGCGAAGGTCAAGTAACGCGCGCCAGGCGCCCGGCCGGACACGCTTCATCGGCCGGGCGTTTTTGCATGTGCAGCAAACGGGCTCGCCCGCGAAGCCCGTGTCGTACCCGGCGCCGGCCCGGCCTGCGTCGCCCTCGTTCCAGGAGTCGAATCAAGTGGCTGCCCCTCTTAGCGGAAACGGATCCGGCGCTGCCGCCGCACGGCGTACGTCGCCGATGTCGGCCTTCGCCGATCGCTGGATCCCGAAGCTCGTGCTCGCGCCGAGCGTCGCGATCGCCGTGGTGTTCATCTACGGCTTCATCCTGATTACCGGCTATCTGTCGCTGACCAACTCGCGGCTGTTGCCCAACTACGAATTCGACGGCTTCGGCCGTTACACGGACCTGTTCCAGAACGACGTGTGGTGGACCTCCGCCGCGAACCTCGGCTGGTTCGGGATTCCGTTCATCGCGATCTGCGTCGGGCTCGGGCTGTTCCTCGCGATCCTGCTCGACCAGCGGATCCGCAACGAAGGCGCGCTGCGCGCGATCTTCCTGTACCCGATGGCGCTGTCGTTCATCGTGACCGGCACCGCATGGCAGTGGATCCTGAACCCGGGCCTCGGCCTCGAGAAGGTGATGCACGACTGGGGCTGGACGAGCTTCTCGTTCGGCTGGCTCGACGATCCGGACAAGGCGATCTTCTGCGTGGTGATCGCGGCCGTGTGGCAGTCGACCGGCTTCGTGATGGCGCTGTTCCTCGCGGGGCTGCGCGGCGTCGACGGCGAGATCTTCAAGGCCGCGCAGGTCGACGGCGCGACGCTGCCGACCATCTACCGCAAGATCGTGATCCCGAGCATGCGCCCGGTGTTCTTCTCGGTGCTGCTGATCCTCTGCCACATCACGATCAAGACCTTCGACCTCGTCGTCGCGCTGACGGCGGGCGGCCCGGGCACGTCGTCGTCGCTGCCGGCCATGTTCATGTACACGTTTTCGTTCAACCGCGGCCAGCTCGGGCTCGGCGCGGCGTCCTCGGTGATGATGCTCGCGACCGTGGTCGCGGTGCTGGTGCCGCTGATGTATATGGAATCGAGGAGCACCCGCAATGCAGCCTAAGATGACGATCAGCCGGGCGGTGATCTATGCGGCACTGATCCTGTTCGCGCTGTATTTCCTGTTCCCGATCTACGTGATGCTGTCGACGTCGTTCAAGGACCTCGACCAGCTGCGCACCGGCAACCTGCTGACGCCGCCCACCACGTGGACCGTCGACCCGTGGTTGAAGGCGTGGAGCGGCGCGTGTACCGGCGTGCGCTGCGACGGGATGAAGCCGTTCTTCCTGAACTCGCTGCAGATGGTGATTCCGGCCGTGCTGATCTCGTCGCTGATCGGCGCGTTCAACGGCTACGTGCTCACGCACTGGCGCTTTCGCGGCGCGGACGCGCTGTTCACGATGATGCTGGTCGGCTGCTTCATTCCGTTCCAGGTGATCCTGCTGCCGATGGCGCGCCTGCAGGGGATGCTCGGCCTCGCGAACACGATTCCGGGCCTCGTGTTCGTGCACGTCGTGTACGGCATCGCGTTCACGACGATGTTCTTCCGCAACTTCTACGTGAGCGTGCCGGCCGAACTCGTGAAGGCCGCGCGCATCGACGGCGCCGGCTTCTTCACGATCTTCACGAAGATCCTGCTGCCGGTGTCGCTGCCGATCTTCATGGTGTGCCTGATCTGGCAATTCACGCAGATCTGGAACGACTTCCTGTTCGGGATCGTGTTCTCCGGCGTCGATTCGATGCCGATCACGGTCGCGCTGAACAACCTCGTCAACACGTCGACGGGCGTGAAGGAATACAACGTCGACATGGCCGGCGCGATCATCGCCGCGCTGCCGACGCTGCTCGTCTACATCGTCGCCGGCCGCTACTTCGTGCGCGGGCTGACGGCGGGCGCGGTGAAGGGGTAAGCGCGGCTTTATCCGATACGACGAACCGGCCGCGCACCACGCGCGGCGCATCGAAACGAACCCGACGCGGCGCCCGAGTGCGCCGCGCGAGACGAGACAGAGGAATCACAGCATGGCAAGCCTTTCCATCCGTGACGTGTACAAGACCTACCCGAACGGGGTGCCGGTCCTGAAGGGTGTCGACATCGAGATCGAGGACGGACAGTTCCTGATCCTGGTCGGCGGCTCGGGCTGCGGGAAATCGACGCTGCTCAACATGATCGCCGGGCTCGAGACGGTCACGAGCGGCGAGATCTGCATCGACGGCAAGGTCGTCAACGACCTGTCGCCGAAGGATCGCGACATCGCGATGGTGTTCCAGTCGTACGCGCTGTATCCGTCGATGACGGTGCGCGAGAACATCTCGTTCGGCCTGAACATCCGCAAGGTGCCGAAGAACGAGCAGCAGCAGATCGTCGACCGCGTGTCGGCGATGCTGCAGATCCAGCATCTGCTCGACCGCAAGCCGGGCCAGCTGTCGGGCGGCCAGCGCCAGCGCGTCGCGATGGGCCGCGCGCTCGCACGCGATCCGTCGCTGTTCCTGTTCGATGAGCCGCTGTCGAACCTCGACGCGAAGCTGCGCATCGAGATGCGGGCGGAAATCAAGCTGCTGCACCAGCGTCTCGGCACGACGATCGTCTACGTGACGCACGACCAGATCGAGGCGATGACGCTCGGCGACCGGATCGCGGTGATGAAGGATGGCGTGGTCCAGCAGTTCGGCGCGCCTCAGGAGATCTACGATTCGCCGTCGAACCTGTTCGTCGCGGGTTTCATCGGCGCGCCGCCGATGAACTTCATCAATGGCAAGCTGGCCGAGCAGGGCAGCGGGATCGCGCTCGAGATCGACACCGGCCTCGCGCGCAGCGCGCTGAACCTGCCGTTCGACGCGGCGAAGCTGAAGTCGCACGTGGGCCGCGAGGTGATCCTCGGGCTGCGTCCGGAGCGCATCACCGACGCGCGCAACGCGCACAACGGTGAGGCGTCGAAGCTGCAGCCGATCGACGTGCGCGTCGACGTGACCGAGCCGACCGGGCCGGACACGCACGTGTTCGCGCAGGTGAACGGCAAGCGGATCGTGAGCCGCGTGCATCCGGCCGCGAACCCGCAGCCGGGGCAGACGCAGTCGCTGCTGTTCGACGTGTCGAAGGCCGTGCTGTTCGATCCGGCGTCGGAAGAGCGGATCGCGTGAGGTAGGCGCATGCGCTGAACGAAGCAAAAGCGGCTGTATCGAATGGTAATGCCGTTCAGTTAAGCAAACTGAACGGCATTTTTGTTTGAGTGGTCAGTTGTAAACGCTGGGCGGAGGTGTTGACTTTCGGCGCGATGCTTTTGAACCACCTCACCAGACGGCATTACCGCTGTAGGGCCGATTTCCCGCCTTCCCGGTGCGCTCCCGTTACAAAAAGCCGTTCGCCGGGGATCGGGGCGGCGTCGCGCCGATCAATGACTTTGATGATGTCATCATTTACGCAATTATTCTAAGCAAATCGGCGAATTGACCGTTCGCGCGTGCTTGGACTATCCGTAACTGACGACGCGGAATCACAAAGCTCCAGCTCTGAGCCTTATCGTTCTCGACACCGCATCCCATAGTGCGACGGCTTCGCTGGTGGTGAGGGAGGGTGGGTCAAATTTCGCAAATTTCCCCTGAACCTCGTACTGGCCACCAGTGCTCAACTCCATCGAGAAGTATGGCGCGGCAGGCTTGCTCGTGGTTTCGTTGACAGCAATTGAGAAGGTGTCACCACGTCCGTCCCCTGGCTTCAAACTTTCATATAACCATTCGGTAGCCGTCAGGCCCGACAGTTCCAGGGCTCCTTTGCGGACGTCCTTGCCGTCCATCGCCTTGAGTGCCGCCCGCGCTTCGGCACTGTCGGCATGCCGCGATACAGTTGTATCGTCAATAAATTCAGGCGAGGTGAACACACTCCAGATTACGTCTCGCATGTGAGTCGGGCTGAAGAATCCGGCATTCACCGCTTCGTTGCTCCCCGCAGGCGCAGGTAGAAATCCGCCGGCAAAGCATACGCCCGGCTCAGTCGGAATCTCGTCCGGGGAGCGACCACGCAGTTTTTCCAGCAGGCTCAATACCACGGCTGTTTTCGCGGGAACCTCATTCTTCACGTCGAACTGTTTGACGATGGGGTCGTCGGTCTGATCCGGATCGGTGTAGTCGTAGGTTTCGATCTTCAGCAGAAACCGATACCCCCGGTCCCACTTGTACCCCTCGATATGCCGTGTGGCCGGATCGTCGTAAATGGTGCCGCGATGGATGAAGTAGTAGGTGTTATCTCCCCGTGCCTTACCGGCCGAATACAGGAACGGATACGCATCCCGGCTTTTCGTCGCCTTTAATGCCGCCTCACGCTGTGCAATTTCCTGCCGCCAGGCGTCTTGCGTCATCGCCTTCGCCTCGATACTGACGTCGTGTATCTTCGCGTAGCCGGATTCCCAGGCATCGCCCGGCATGTCGATCAGATAGCGGCCCACGCACCGCGTCTTTAGATTTGTCGTCAATTCAGTCACGGTTTGCTTTTCCTGTTGGCTCAACGGTGCCGGCTTGCGATCGCACGCGGCAACGGTGAATATCAGGCAGGCAGCGGCGAGTGTTGCACGCACTTTCCTCATGCCTTGTAGTCCAGCGCTGTGCCTTTCACGCTCTGCGCGATGCGCGTAATAGCATGAAGTGTGAAGCGTCGGGTAGCGTCCAGCTTGTAGGCCCCTTCGTGATCGACACCCGCGAAGGCGGCGCAGGTACGGACCAGATGACCAGACGCACGGCCCGAACGCACCAGCACCGTGCCATCGCCATGCTCGTCGGCATCCCGCAGGACAAACTTGGAGACCGTGGCTTTTCCATCGTGCGTCGTCTCGACCAGTTGGCCGCCGGTCGCGGGGTCCTCCGTGCCGCGCATCCCGAGCAGCGTAGTCATCGGCGGAACGCCACCGCGCAGCGGCGGCGGGTATGTTGCGTCCATGTCACGTTGCCGTATGCCGAGTGTTTCGCGTCATCGCCGTAAAAGGCATAGGTGTTGGCGTGATACCGGCCACTGATGTCGTTGTGAAACGATCGGACTTGGCGTCGAATCAAGTCTGCAAACTTCTTCCAATCCTGATCGACGGTTTTCTTTTCGGGATCGAGCGGATTAAGTAGCAGGTCATCGCACAGCCCCCACCAAGTGCCGCGTACCGTATAGATTTCGCTGTATGGATCCGATGCCGGCAAGGCGACGAACCGATCCCCGTCCCGAATCTGCAGCCAACCCACACCGTAATCGCGGCTCGGCAACAACTGCAAAGGACCCGGTGCACTGCCGACCACCGCAATCATGTTGGCAGCGCTCGGACCCAGCGCCAGCCCGGCTACCCCTTCAGTTCCGGCCTTCATCCGTTGGTAGGTCGCCGCCGCCCCCGTGGCGGGCATCACGCCGTGCACCACCCCAAGCGCCTTGTCACGCAGGCCCAAGACTTCCGAGTAATAGCGCGCCACCAGTCCGCCCATCGAATGGGTGACAAGAATTACCCGGTCGCACCGGTAGTTGAATTGTTGGCGGTACCACGCCGTGATTTCATCGATCCGGGATTTCAGGCGCTCGGCCGACACGGCGTTCGATTGCAGCCAGTTATAGCCGACCGCATGGACCGGAAACTGGTACCGATACGAGAGCGCCACCTCGTCGCGTTCCAGTTTCTCCAGACCGGGCGTGACGATACGGCACAGGCTCTCGCGCAAGCCCTTGCGGCCATAGTCGGTGCCCGCATGCGCATCGTTCAGCGCATTTTCGAGCCAGACCAGCCACTCGCCATAGCTCATGTATGCCACTTCGCCCCAGCCGCGTCGACGCAGCTCGTCTTGCGTCTGCGCCGTACCGGTTGCAATCCTGCCGCGACCGTGGACCTGCGTCTTGTCCGGATCGAGAAGTTGTTTGCGTTCCTTTGGCTTTTTTGCCATCCAGGGCATCGCGGACCATGTGTCGTTGAGCAGCCAGACCGGCATTGTCGTCTCTTTTGTTTCCAGATTGGTCCCCATGACTCCCGGCACAAAGACCACCGGGATGACCCGATCGGGGACCATGTAGCACACGGCTATGCTGTCATCGGACAAAGACGTCACCGACGAAAAATGAACCGATCCATCGTCAGCGATTGTCGGTTGGATAATGCGTTCTTCTGTCGCCAATTCAAGTGTCCCCGTCGTTCGTCACGAGCACCATTCAACGTACGATGGCCGGCGAACGCTTGCGAACACGATCAGGTACGCCCCCGTGCCGGTTAAATGGCATCCCAAAACCCGACTGACTATACGAGATTCGTTGGACGAGTCGAAACCCTCGTATTCGGTGCCACAATGTATCGGGTTTGAGCAACGGTATGCATCCCGATCTGCACGCGCTCGCAACAACTGGCTGCGAGCGCATCTTTGAAACGCATCGTCGCAACTGAACCCACGGAACCGGAGTGCAATGGGGAGCAAAAATTTTCGCAAATTCCTTACGCTGGGCACTGTTACCAAGTGTCACGACAACATTGCGCGAGCGAATCCGAAACCACATCTATCATTCGAGCCGTGAGCCCGCATACCCTGATTCCGGCTAAATCCCATACCCGATGGGACGTGATCGACGGCACGCCGGACGATGCGATAGTGCGCATGTGCGCATGCGCGCGTCCCCGCAGGCGCGCAAACAATCTCCTGAACTGCCACAGTTCTGTCAGGCCCTGCGATTAACGCGATTGATGCACACGCGAGCGCGAACGCGTGCCGATGACCTTGCTGGATGATCGCCAACGCTTCAAACCGGCCGATATCGTCGCCTGTTATGGGTGTCACCGGCAGATCGAAACCAGCTACCGGGAATTGAAGCAATCGATGCTCGGCACGGCTGACCTTGCGCAGCCGGCCCGTTAAAGGGGCCTACCTGAAGATCTGGGGCGCATTGATCGCCTACGACCTGATTCGTCGCGAAATGGCTACTGCCGCATGGCAAGCGAAACTCGATCCGACCGACATCCGCTTCGTACGAGCGTTCCACGTCTTCCAGCACGAAATGATGGGGGCTGCCGTGACACCGGCGTTCGGCAAGATACCTGCGCGGCTCGATCGCCTGCACGCTCGCTTCGCGTTTGAGACCGTGGAAAAACAACGGGGGCGTGAATGCCCCCGTGTGGTTAGAGCTCGACCCAAGCATTACGCCGTTCGGCACATCAAAGTCCCTTAACTGAACGGCATTACGTCTCGAACGGCCCCTTTCGTTTTGGCGATGCGGTTGGTCTTGCTGCGGCAGTCAATGCGGCAACCGCACGTCGAACTTGAACGTCGCGAGCCGTGCGGCGAGGATGAAGCCGGTCGCGAGCAGCACGCTGTACACCGAGTCGAACTGCAGCCACACGAGCAGCAGGTAGAACCAGCAGCCGACGAACGCGCAGGTCGCGTACGGTCGCGAATCGCGCAGGATCAGCGGGATGTCGTTGCACAGCACGTCGCGGACGATCCCGCCGACCACGCCGGTGATCACGCCCATCATCACCGCGATGAAGCGCGGCATCTCGGCGTCGAGCGCGATCGACGTGCCCGAGATGCTGAAGATGCCGAGCCCGATCGCATCGGCGATCAGCAGCAGCCGTTCGGCCGACAGCCGCGACAGCATCCGCAGCACGAACGGTGCGAACAATGCGAGCACGAAGATCACGATCACGTAGTCGTCGTGCACGACCCAGTAGAACGGCCGGCGCTCGAGCAGGATGTCGCGCAGCGTGCCGCCGCCGAAGGCGGTCGCAAGCGCGACGACGAACGTGCCGACCGAGTCGAGGCGGTTCTTGCGCGCCTCGATGAAGCCCGAAATCGCGAAGGCCAGCGTGGCGATCGCCTCCAGTACCGCGATCGCGAGCGTCAGCCTAGGATGCGGCACGCGGCCCCCGGTCGGCCGGCGCCGCGTGCGGCTGCAGCAGCACGAGCACCGCGCCCGCGCCGCCGTCGTGGCCGCGCGCCTCGCAGAATGCGATCACTTCCTCCTTCTGCACGAGCCACGCGCGCACCTTGCCCTTCAGCACCGGTTCCTTGCCGATCGAGCCGAGCCCCTTGCCGTGGATCACGCGCAGGCAGCGCAGCCCTTTCTTGCCGGCTTCGCGGATGAATTCGGCGAGTGCATCGCGCGCTTCGTCGCGCCGCATGCCGTGCAGATCGATCTGCGCCTGCACGATCCACGCGCCGCTCCTCAGCTTGCGCACGACGTCGCGGCTGATGCCGGGGCGGTGGTAATAGAGCGAGTCGTCGCTGTCGAGCAGCGTCTCGGGATCGAATTCGTCGGACAGCGTCGCGTTCAGCACGGCTTCCTCGTCGCGCTGCGTCTGTTTCGGCAGCGGGTCGGGCGGCATGCGGCCCGACGACGCGCGCGGTGGCGCGTTCAGCGGCCGGATCGTGCCGATTTCGTTGCGGAACAGGTTCGCGTCGGCTTCCGCCTTGCGCTCGGCCTGCTCGGTTTCGATGCGGGCGCGTTCGCGACGATCGGCTTCGCCTTGCAGCGACTTGCGCAATGCGCCGAGGCCCGCGAGGCCCTGGCCGCGCAACGCGGCCGCGTCGGGCGCGGGCGGCGGCGCGTCGGGCGCCGGGGTCACGGGGCGGGCAGCGATCTTCCGCTTCGCGGGATCGCTCGGATGGGGCTGGTTCTTCGCCATGATTCGGTAACGGGGCAGGCGCGTTCGGGCGCGCGGGCACAAAAAAGCCGCTGCGCGGCGGCAGCGGCTTTCCGGTCGAGCCCGCTTCGCGGCAGCGGACGCCATTGTAGCGCCCGCCGCGGCAAGGCTCCCGGCTTACTTCTTGTCGTGCAGGCTTTCGAGGTAGCGCTGCGCATCGAGCGCGGCCATGCAGCCCGTGCCCGCGCTGGTGATCGCCTGGCGGTACACGTTGTCCTGCACGTCGCCCGCGGCGAACACGCCCGGCACGCTCGTCGACGTCGCGTTGCCGTGCAGGCCGCTCTTCGTCAGGATGTAGCCGTCCTTCATCTCCAGCTGGCCCTGGAACAGATCGGTGTTCGGCTTGTGGCCGATCGCGACGAACACGCCCTGCACGTGCAGGTCTTCCGTCGCGCCGGTCTTCACGTTCTTGATGCGCAGGCCCGTGACGCCCGATTCCTCGCCCGTCACTTCGTCGAGCACGTGGTCCCACTTGATGTCGACGACACCTTCCTTTTGCTTCTCCAGCAAGCGGTCGATCAGGATCGGCTCCGCGCGGAACTTGTCGCGGCGGTGGATCACCGTGACCTTCTTCGCGATGCCGGTCAGGTAGAGCGCTTCCTCGACGGCCGTGTTGCCGCCGCCGATCACCGCGACTTCCTGGTTGCGATAGAAGAAGCCGTCGCAGGTCGCGCAGGCCGACACGCCCTTGCCCATGAACGCTTCCTCGGACGGCAGGCCGAGATACTGCGCGGACGCGCCGGTCGCGATGATCAGCGAGTCGCACGTGTATTCGCCCGAGTCGCCGATCAGGCGGATCGGCTGCTCGTGCAGCTTCGCGGTGTGGATGTGGTCGAAGACGATTTCGGTGTTGAAGCGCTCCGCGTGCTCCTGGAAGCGCGCCATCAGTTCCGGGCCTTGCACGCCCTTTGCGTCCGCCGGCCAGTTTTCGACGTCGGTTGTGGTCATCAGCTGGCCGCCCTGCGCGATGCCGGTGATCAGCACCGGGGACAGGTTGGCGCGTGCCGCGTAGACGGCAGCCGTGTAGCCGGCGGGGCCGGAACCGAGAATCAGGACTTTGGCGTGTTTGGGCGTGGACATGTGCGAATCCGTAAAAGGCGGCTGCGGCGGGCGGGATGACGCTCGCCGGACGGTCCGGGTTGACCGGGATGCCGTCATAGATGGGTATCAGACGCGCATTATAAAGGCCCCGTTGCTGCGCTGCCGAACGAGAGTTTCAATCGTGGCGATAGCGTTTCGCGGCGTGCCGTCCGTCCCGCCGCAGCCGGCCGGGTGGCGGTCTGCCATGTGGTGGCGCGTTGTCGCCCGGGCGGGCATCCGGCCGGCTGGCGGCCGCCGGCGGCGCCGGTTCGGCGCCTCGTCCCCGTTATGTAACCGTCATTTACACTTGGCGGCGCGGTGCAGCGTTTACAATAAGCGCGATCGAACGACAGGCGGGCGCACGGCCCGTCCTCTTTATACGGATTCATGGCAAAAGCTCCTTATTCCGCCCAGGCACAGGCGTTGCCGCACCGGATGTCGAAGCTCCTCACGGAGATCCGCTGGATTCTCCAGGTCGCGCTCTGCGCCTTTCTGGTGATGGCCCTGCTGAGCTACAGCCGGCGCGATCCGAGCTGGACGCACGCCGCCCAGGTCGATCACATCTCGAACTGGGCCGGCCGCGTCGGCGCGTGGACGGCCGACATCATCCTGCTGCTGTTCGGCCTGTCGGCCTACTGGCTGATCGTGCCGCTCGGGCGGCGCATCGCGGTCAACTACCGCCGGATCACGCGCCACGACGCGATTCCCGACGAACCGGAGCGGCCGATCGGCTGGCTCACGGAAATCTTCGCGTTCGTGCTGGTCGTGCTCGCGTGCGACGGCATCGAGGCGCTGCGCATGTGGTCGCTGAAGGTGCAGTTGCCGCGTGCGCCGGGCGGCGTCGTCGGCGAGGCCGTCGCGGGCGCGATGTCGCATGCGTTCGGCTTCACGGGCGGCACGCTGCTGCTGCTGATCGCGCTCGCGATCGGCCTGTCGCTGTATTTCTGTTTCTCGTGGCTGTCGGTCGCCGAGCGCGTCGGCGGCGCGATCCTGTCCGCCGTCAACGTCGCGAAGCTGCGCCGCGAGGCCGAGCGCGACCGCAAGCTCGGCGAGGCCGCGGCGGTGCGCCGCGAAGGCAAGGTCGAAGAAGAGCGCGTGCGCATCGAGGATCACGAGCCGGTGACGATCGTGCCGCCGGTCGTCACGCCCGCGAAGTCGGAGCGCGTCGAGCGCGAGCGCCAGGTGCCGCTGTTCACCGACCTGCCGGGCGATTCGACGCTGCCGCCGGTGTCGCTGCTCGACCCCGCGCCGAAGACGCAGGAGGCGATTTCCGCCGATACGCTCGAATTCACGTCGCGCCTGATCGAGAAGAAGCTGAAGGATTTCGGCGTCGAGGCGAGCGTCGTCGCCGCGTATCCGGGCCCGGTCGTCACGCGCTACGAGATCGAGCCGGCCACCGGCGTGAAGGGCAGCCAGATCGTCAACCTCGCGAAGGATCTCGCGCGTTCGCTGTCGCTCGTGTCGATCCGCGTGGTCGAGACGATTCCCGGCAAGAACTACATGGCGCTCGAACTGCCGAACCAGCGCCGCCAGACGGTGCATCTGTCCGAGATCATCGGCTCCGAGGTGTATGCGGCCGCGTCGTCGGCGCTGACGCTGAGCCTCGGCAAGGACATCGGCGGCAAGCCGGTGTGCGCGGATCTCGCGAAAATGCCGCACCTGCTGGTGGCCGGTACGACCGGGTCGGGCAAGTCGGTCGGGATCAACGCGATGATCCTGTCGCTGCTGTACAAGGCGACCGCCGAGCAGGTGCGCCTGATCCTGATCGATCCGAAGATGCTCGAAATGAGCGTCTACGAAGGCATTCCGCATCTGCTGTGCCCGGTCGTCACCGACATGCGCCAGGCCGGCCATGCGCTGAACTGGACGGTCGCCGAGATGGAGCGCCGCTACAAGCTGATGAGCAAGCTCGGCGTGCGCAACCTCGCCGGCTACAACAACAAGATCGACGACGCGGCGAAGCGCGAGGAGAAGATCCCGAACCCGTTCAGCCTGACGCCGGAAGATCCTGAGCCGCTCGGCCGCCTGCCGAACATCGTCGTCGTGATCGACGAACTCGCCGACCTGATGATGGTCGTCGGCAAGAAGGTCGAGGAGCTGATCGCGCGGATCGCGCAGAAGGCGCGGGCGGCCGGCATCCACCTGATCCTCGCGACGCAGCGTCCGTCGGTCGACGTGATCACCGGCCTGATCAAGGCGAACGTGCCGACGCGGATCGCGTTCCAGGTGTCGTCGAAGATCGACTCGCGCACGATTCTCGACCAGATGGGCGCCGAGTCGCTGCTCGGCATGGGCGACATGCTGTACCTGCCGCCCGGCTCGGGGCTGCCCGTGCGCGTGCACGGCGCGTTCGTCGCCGACGACGAAGTGCATCGCGTCGTCGACAAGCTCAAGGAGCAGGGCGAACCGAACTACGTCGAGGGCCTGCTCGAAGGCGGCACCGCCGACGGCGACGAGGGTTCGGCCGGCGCGGGAACCGGCGAAGGCGGCGGCGAGTCTGATCCGCTGTACGACCAGGCGGTCGAGATCGTCATCAAGAACCGCCGCGCGTCGATCTCGCTCGTGCAGCGCCATCTGCGCATCGGCTACAACCGCGCGGCGCGGCTGCTCGAGCAGATGGAGCAGTCGGGGCTCGTGTCGGCGATGTCGTCGAGCGGCAACCGCGAAATTCTTGTGCCGGCGCGCGACGCGGAATGAGTCCGCGGCGCCCGCAGCGCCGGCCACCCAGGGAGAAAACCGCAATATGCAGCAACTTTCGTTCGCCCCTTCCCTTCGTTCGACGCGGCGCTGGCTCGGCGCGGCGCTCGCCGGCGCATCGCTGATGCTCGCGGCGACGCACGCGTTCGCGGGCGGCACCGAGCAACTGAAGGCCTTCGTATCGCAGGTGCGTTCGGCGAAGGGCGATTTTACGCAGCAGATCGTCAAGGCGCCGGCCAAGGGCGCGAGCGCCGCGCAGGCCGCGCCGAAGCCCACCGACAATTCGAGCGGCACGTTCGTGTTCGCGCGGCCGGGCAAGTTCATCTGGACGTATCAGAAGCCGTACCAGCAGGTGCTGCAGGCCGACGGCGACAAGCTCTACGTGTACGACCGCGACCTGAACCAGGTCACCGAGCGCAAGCTGAACGGCGCGCTGGGCGCGAGCCCCGCCGCGATCCTGTTCGGCAGCAACGATCTCGACAAGAACTACACGCTGCGCGATGCCGGCGAGAAGGGCGGCATCGAATGGCTCGAGATGCTGCCGAAGGCGCAGGACACGCAGTTCCAGCGGATCGGCATCGGCTTTCGCAACGGCACGCTCGCCGCGATGGAGCTGCACGACGTGTTCGGCAACGTGACGCTGCTGACCTTCACGAACATCCAGACGAACCCGTCGCTGAAGGGCGACACGTTCAAGTTCGTCGTGCCGAAGGGCGCGGACGTGATCAACGGCTGACCTTCGTTGCACCGTTTTCCCGACACGGGCCTGCCGGCGACGGCGGGCCCGTGTTGTTTGGGGACGCGTGTAACGGGCGCGTGCAACAGACGCGTGTAACGGGCGCGTGCAACAGGCGCGGGCACTGCCCATCCGGCCCGGCGGCGCGCTCGCGCGGCTGTCATAATGTCAGGTCCGGCGGCCGGTTCGGCCGCGACCGTTTGATGTGGAGCGAGGGTTCATGTCCGACCTGTTTCAAGTCGAGCCGCGCCGCCCGCTCGCCGAGGCGCTGCGGCCGAAAACGCTCGCCGAGGTGATCGGCCAGACGCATTTGCTGGGCGAAGGCAAGCCGCTGCGGCTCGCGTTCGAATCGGGCAAGCCGCATTCGATGATCCTGTGGGGGCCGCCCGGCGTCGGCAAGACGACGCTCGCGCGGCTCACCGCGCTCGCGTTCGACTGCGAGTTCATCGCGCTGTCCGCGGTACTCGGCGGCGTGAAGGACATCCGCGAGTCGATGGAGCAGGCGAAGGACACGCTCAATCGCACCGGTCGCCACACGATCCTGTTCGTCGACGAAATCCACCGTTTCAACAAGGGGCAGCAGGATGCGCTGCTGCCGTTCGTCGAATCGGGCCTCGTGACCTTCATCGGCGCGACGACCGAAAACCCGAGTTTCGAGGTCAATTCGGCATTGCTGTCGCGTGCGCAGGTGTACGTGCTGAAATCGCTGAACGACGACGAGATGCGCCAGTTGCTGAAGCGCGCGCAGGAAATCGCGCTCGACGGCCTCGCGTTCGACGACAAGGCGATCGATACGCTCGTCGGCTACGCGGACGGCGACGCGCGCCGCTTCCTGAACCTGCTCGAACAGGCGCAGACTGCAGCGACGTCGGCTGGGGTCGCGACGATCGATGCCGATTTCGTCAGCAACGCGATGACGCTGAACGCGCGGCGCTTCGACAAGGGCGGCGACAACTTCTACGACCAGATTTCGGCGCTGCACAAGTCGGTGCGCGGCTCGAGCCCGGACGGCGCGCTGTACTGGTTCTGCCGGATGATCGACGGCGGCGCGGATCCGAAGTATCTCGCGCGGCGCATCGTGCGGATGGCGTGGGAAGACATCGGCCTGGCCGATCCGCGCGCGTTGCAGGTGGCGAACGACGCGGCCGAAACCTACGAACGGCTCGGCTCGCCGGAAGGCGAACTCGCGCTCGGGCAGGCCGTGATCTATCTCGCGTGCGCGGCGAAGAGCAACGCCGGCTACAACGCGTTCAACCAGGCGATGGCGTTCGTGAAGCAGGACAAGTCGCGCGAGGTGCCCGTGCACCTGCGCAACGCGCCGACCAAGCTGATGAAGGAACTCGGCTACGGCCACGCTTATCGTTACGCGCACGACGAGCCGAACGCGTATGCGGCCGGCGAGACGTACCTGCCGGACGGGATGCGCGAGCCGCGCTGGTACCAGCCGGTGCCGCGCGGGCTCGAATCGAAGATCGCCGACAAGCTCGCCTGGCTGCGCGAGCTCGATCGCGAGGCCGGCAAGAAGGACTGACGGCGCCGCGCGGGCCGGTTCGATCCGCGTCGCCGCGCGGGCGTCAGCGCTTGCGGCCCGGCTGCTGTTGCTTCCAGTATTCGAACGGCTCTTCGTGGCATTCGATGTCGAGTTCGGCGACCCGCGCATGCAGGCGTTCCTGCGCGTCGGCGATCGCGAGGTTGTAGATCGCCGGCGCGATTTCCTGAATGAAGAAATGCAGCAGCGCGCCAGCCTGGATGTTACCGATCGGCTCGTCCATGTTTTCTGTGAAATAACGTTGCAGCGACGCGATCGCGCGATCGCGTACATCCTTGTCGAGTTCGATGGTCATCGGATTCCTTGGGGGCTGTGACGACGCGGAGCCGGCGCTCCGCTTGATTCGGTTGCCGCCGGCCGGCGCGGGCGTGTCGCGATCCGTCATGGCCAGGCGCGCGGCGATTCGCCGGCCGCCGATGCGGCGGACCGCCACTGCGATACTGCCATGGCCGCCCGTTTGCGGCATTGTCCATCCGGCCGGTGCCGTGGCGGCCGCGGGGTGCGTTAGAATTCCCGTCTTACACAACGATTTTCCAAGTCCTCCCATGCTCGACATCCAGTTGCTGCGCAAAGACCTCGACGGCGTCGCCAAGCGCCTCGCCGATCGCGGCTACACCCTCGACGTCGCCGCGTTCTCCGCACTCGAAGCGGAACGCCGCGCGATCCAGACCCACACCGAAGAGCTCCAGGCGCGCCGCAACAGCCTGTCGAAGCAGATCGGCGCGATGAAGGGCAAGGGCGAGGACACGTCGGCCGTGATGGCCGAGGTCAGCGGGATCGGCGACGACATGAAGGCGTCCGAAGCCAAGCTCGGCGAGATCCAGGCGCGCCTGTCCGACCTGATGCTGGGCATGCCGAACGTCGCGCACGAAAGCGTGCCGGTCGGCAAGGACGAAGCCGACAACGTCGAGGCGCGCCGCTGGGGCACGCCGCGCCAGTTCGACTTCGCGGTGAAGGATCACGTCGACGTCGGCACGCCGCTCGGCCTCGATTTCGAGACGGGCGCGAAGCTCGCCGGTGCGCGCTTCACGATGCTGCGCGGCCCGATCGCGCGCCTGCACCGCGCCCTCGCGCAGTTCATGATCGACACGCACACGCAGCAGCACGGCTATACCGAAACGTACACGCCGTACATCGTGAACCCCGAGATCCTGTACGGTACGGGCCAGTTGCCGAAGTTCGCGGACGACATGTTCCGCGTCGAGAAGGGCGGCGCGGAAAACACGGTCACGCAATACCTGATCTCCACGTCCGAAATTTCGCTGACGAACACCGTGCGCGAGTCGATCGTCGACGCCTCCGCGCTGCCGATCAAGCTCACCGCGCATTCCCCGTGCTTCCGCTCGGAAGCCGGTTCGTACGGCCGCGACACGCGCGGGATGATCCGTCAGCACCAGTTCGACAAGGTCGAGATGGTGCAGGTCGTCGCGCCGGACGCATCGTACGCGGCGCTCGACGAGATGGTCGGCCACGCGGAAGCGATCCTGCAGAAGCTCGGCCTGCCGTACCGCGTGATCACGCTGTGCACGGGCGACATGGGCTTCTCGGCCGCGAAGACGTTCGACCTCGAGGTGTGGCTGCCCGCGCAGAACACCTATCGCGAGATCTCGAGCTGCTCGAACACCGAGGCGTTCCAGGCGCGCCGGATGCAGGCGCGGTTCCGCAACGCGCAGGGCAAGCCGGAGCTCGTGCATACGCTGAACGGTTCGGGCCTGGCGGTCGGCCGCACGCTCGTCGCGGTGCT
>Ga0209370_1000823_pt1 | contig 33521 bp, 26 predicted proteins | sample AgamicAtPrz_FD_187164 | JGI IMG/M metagenome (GOLD analysis project Ga0209370, IMG submission 187164) | Agave microbial communities from Guanajuato, Mexico - At.P.rz (SPAdes) (version 2) | ecosystem: Host-associated > Plants > Phyllosphere > Phylloplane/Leaf | place: Guanajuato, Mexico...
CTATGAAACTGTCTATGTAGCGGCCAAAGGGGTCTTCGCCCGGGCGGTCCAGCGATGCGGTGGGCTGTGCGTCCGACCAGGCGCGGAACAGCAGCAGCAGCATGCGGTGGTGAAAGATGTCGGAAAAGCGTGCCAGCGTTGCGTCGTCATGCTGGCGCAGGCGCTCGCGCACGTATTCGGTGATGTGCGTGGGCAGCGGGCCGTTGGGGCCGTAGAGGCCGAAGTTCCAGACCGTCATGCGCTCGGGCTCGCCGGCGCGCGAGGGCAGGATTTCGGCAATGGTGGCGGGGGCGAAGGCCAGCGACGGGTCCTGGCCCAGGCGCAGCGGCTCGTCCTTGGGGCGCGTGGCCTGGCCCAGGCGCGGCAGCGCGGGATGGCGTGCCTGCAGGTAGCGCAGGCTGTGCATCAGGTCGAACTGGTAGGGCTTGGCGCTCAGGCGCTGCCAGAACAGGCGCGCCCGGGCGTCGTCGGGCCCGGCGGCCTGCACGGGCGCACGCACGGGCGCCGGCACTGGAGCCGGAACCGCAGACTGGAGGTGTTCCGGTTCGGGCAGGGGGGCGTGGGCGGCGTTGCTCATATGCCGGGCCTTTGTCCGGGGCGCGGAGTCCAGCGCGCGACGGGGCCGCGCTGGCGCGAGTGCAGCTGCAGCTCGGTGAAGCTGTTGACGCCCACATGGCGGGCGAAGAATCGCTCCAGCACATTGGACAGGGGCCAGGGGCTGACACCGGCCATGGCCGGCTCGTCCACGCTCAGGTGTACGCCCACGCCGCGGCCGTAGACCAGCTGGCGGTGCTGGGGCAGGCGGCGCGTGATGGGTTCGATGCGCATGCCCTGGATGGCGGCGATCTGCCCGGCCAGCTGGTGGTTGCCCAGGTCCAGGTACAGGCGCAGCAGTTCCTGCAGCGTGGCCGCGCCTTCCTCGTCGGACAGATCGGTCATGGCCAGGTAGTTCAGGCTCAGGTGGGAGATCAATCGCCAGGTCAGGCCTCCGTCGGCCACGGCGGGGATGGGCGCGCTGGGGCCGGCGATGGCGCGGGCCCATTCCACGGGTGCCGATTCCTGCAGCGCAAAGTCGCCGCCCGGCTGGTTGACGCGCATGAGCAGGGGCAGGTCGCGGTTGGTGCACAGGGTGTGCATGGACAGCTGCTTGAGGTCGTCGGAGAACGGGGCCTCGCGCTGGTCCACCAGGGAGATGAAGACTTCCGAGCCCAGGTACTGCGTGCGCGGGCCGCTGCGCAGGCTGCGCTCGGAAAACAGCCGGGGCTCGCGCCGCGTGGTGAAGTAGGCCTGCTCGGTGGAGTGCAGGCCGTGCGTGGATGCGTACAGCGGCGCGAATTCGCGGTCCTGGGTCTTGCCTTCGTGGTGGCCGGTGACGGCCTGCACGCCGTAGACCTCGAAGTCCAGCGGCCGCGTGCGGTCGGGAATGACGTGGTACTCGTGCACGTTGGAGGCCACATGCAGGCGGTCCGCCGTGTACTCGAACAGGTTGATGGCCGGAATGCAGTGCATCAGCAGCTTGGCCGCGTCGATCTGCGGCTCCAGCGTGGGCGCGGCGCGGCGCAGCAGCACGGTGATGCCCACGCCGTCATGGGCAATGCGGCGCATGCTGCGCGACAGGCCGTTGATCGAGAAAAACCGCTGCCGCGCGGGAAACGCAAAGTACTCGTGCAGCAGACGGTGGCCCTGAAAGGCGCGGTGCGAATAGGGAATCAGCGCCTGCTCGCTGTCATGGCCTTCGGCGCGCAGTGCATCGGGCTGCAGCACGTCCCAGACCTGGCGCGGGTCCTGCGGGTGGTGGACAACGATGGCCAGCGTCTGCGTGTGGATGAGTTCCTGCAGGTGGGAGGCGACGACATCGCCCGCATGGATGTAGACCCACAGCTGGTCCATCGCCAGCTGCATGCACTGAGAGGCGTCCAGCGTGGCCAGCTGCAGGCGCAGGTGGCCGCCGGCCTCGCCCAGCTGGGGTACCAGGGCATGGGGCAGGTCCAGCGCCGGGCCGCCCAGGCGCGCCTGGCGTATCTCCAGCGGCCACAGCGTCAGCGGCCCGCCGGTGCGGAATTCGCAGATGGTCTGCTCTTCCTGTGACTTGTGGGTGCGCAGCACGCTGCCCGAAGGCAGGGTGAAGCCGTCCACGAGGTTGCCTTCCTTGGCGCTGGGCTTGAGCTGGACCACCACCATGGATGGCGTGGGCGCCAGGTAGTGGGGGCAGACCATTTCCATCATGCGCTGGGACAGGCGCGGAAACTCCGCATCCATCTTCAGCTGGATGCGCGCGCTCAGAAAGCTGAAGCCTTCCAGCAGGCGCTCCACATAGGGGTCGGCCACATCGGTGTCGTGCAGGGAAAGGCGGCCCGCCACCTTGGGGAAGGCGGCGGCGAACTCGGCGCCCAGCTCGCGCAGATAGGCCAGTTCGCGGTTGTAGTACTCGACGAGGCGGGGATTCATGGTGTGGGTGGCGGCGTCCGGGCTCAGGCCCTGAGGTTTTGCAGCGAGACCTGGCCGGTCTCCAGGTCCAGGCTGGTCTTGAGCAGCAGCTCCAGCGGATAGGGCATGGACCAGAACTGGCAGCGGATCTCGAACTGCAGCGTGTTGTGGTGGTTGAGCTGCTCGGTGGAGGCCAGCAGCGTCACGGCCAGCGTCTTGGGCAGGATGCGCGGCTCGAAGGCCAGGATGCTTTCGCGGATGCTGCGCTCCACATGGCTCCAGTCCAGCTCGGACAGCAGCTGGCCGGCCAGTGGCGGCATGCCGTAGTTGATGACCGAGCGCTGCACATGCTCCAGCCCCTCCATCTCCACGTGGTCCCAGGCATCGCGCGCATTGAGCAGCCAGCCCAGGTCGCGCAGCAGGGCCTCGCGCAGGCGGGATTCGTTCACGAAGACCGCATCGGGCCGCTCGGTGCGCAGATGGGGCTCATGGTCGGTCAGCCGGTCCAGCAGGGCGGGCTGCAGCCGGTCCTTGGCTGCGGTCGCCTGGTTCTGGCGCGTGCGCAGCGTGGGCATGGGGTTGAGGGGACTGGGGCGCATGCAAGGTCCTCAGGAGCTGAAGTGGCTGGAAATGGAGGGCAGGCTGGAGGACTCTTTTCCCCGCAGCGCCTGCTCATTCACCCATTCCCGGCTTTTGCCGCGCACGCACCATGCGGGGTTGCTGACCCAGTCGGTGAAGTACATGCTGGGATGGCCTTGAAGGATGTTGCAGCGCTCATATCCCATCCGGGGCATGGCGTAGTGCTGCAGTGGCGCAATCACCAGAAAGGACACGGCAATGGAAAGCACATTGATGGCGAGGACGCCCATCAGTGCGTACTCCACCTTCTTGAGCACGGTCTTGCTGCAGGGAATGGCATTGGCGATGACCGCTGCAACCATCACCAGCGGGAAGGCCAGCGCTGTGATGGCCAGTGGCGACAGCGGCGTGATCCTGACGGCGGGCGCGCGATCGAGCAGGCCCCGGATGTCCGGCGCAATCTCCGCCAGCACCAGGTATGCATTGGCCGCGAGCAGGGCCAGGCCAAGGGGGATGGCCCAGATGGCGTTCCTGCGGTTCTGGCGGACGCGGTCTTGCATGGAGTATTCGGTCCCTGTCACTTCTGGCGGTTGATGCTGCACAAGAGGCCGGTACTGCCGGGGCCGGGCGCGCAGGCGATGTCGCCGTCGGGCTGCTGACCGTTGTCCTGGTTCAGCTTCTTCCATTCGGGCGACTGGGTGTTGACGCGGTACAGGCCTTGGGGCGTGTCATCGGTCAGGGATTTCAGGGCGGAAATCACCTTTTGCTTGATCTGCCATTTCTGGTCGGCTGCATTCAGCGCCATGCCTGTGACCAGCACGGCCACGGCCATGGCGGCCAGCGGGAGCACGGCCACGGCGGTGGCGCCAGCCACGGCAGCGCCTATGCCAAGGCCCACCATGGTGGCCAGGCCGGCCTTGACGGCCTCCACGCCAATGCCGCCGACCAGGTCGTGCATGGTCTTTTCGTCGTTGAACATGAAGTCCAGCGACTCGATGAGGCTGGAGACCAGCACGCCCAGGATGAAGCCGCCCCTGGCCACGTTCTGCAGCCCGCGCATGCCCAGGCCCATCTGCACCATGCGCGGGTTGGAGGCCAGGTAGCGCGTGCCGCGCAGCAGGTGGCCGCGCAGGCCCGCATGGCCCCTGATGATGATGTAGGTGCCGCTGGACGTGGTCTTGACGTAGGAGCCCACGCCGGCCATGCCCAGGGCCTGCAGGGTTCTGGCGATCATGTAGGCATCCATGGAGCCCAGGGCCGCAGGCGCGACCCAGGGCTCGCCCACGTTGGGGCTCATCACCTTGGTCCAGTACTCTCCCAGCGGCGTCTGCGCCAGGATGGCGTGCAGCCGGGAGGCGAGCCGCGGGTCGATGCGTGCCTTGTCCGCGAGGATGCCCAGGTACTCCAGGGGCGTGAGCACCAGGACATCCAGCTGGCGCCTTTCCATCTCATCGGCGATGGACTTGGCGTAGTTGACTTGGAAGAGGGTGAAGGCAATCGATGCGGACATTGTGGGCAGGTGTCTGGTCTTGCGGATGGGGAAAAGGGGCGGGGGATCAGGCAGCGGTGCTCAGCGTGAGCTGGCGCACCTGCAGCATGGGAAAGTCCTCGGAGTCGGTGACCCAGGTGCGCTGGCCGTGGCCGGCCACGTGGCCCGAGGATTCGTCAGGATCGGAGGAGCCTGAGTCCAGCGGGCTCCACTGCGTGCGGCGCGACATGCGGACGGCGTCGTCATCGCCGGGCGCCAGCGGATAGCGCGCAGGCATGAAGCCCTGCAGCGCGCCGCCCTCGCGCAGCGTGACCTCGCAGGGCAGCCAGATCAGGTCGCGCAGGTCCTGCACGGGCTCGAAGCCGATCTGTGCAATGGCGTCGAAGGGCAGCCAGTAGTAGCTGCCGTGGGCCAGCAGCTCGCACACGGGGCCCAGGCGGGTATCGCTGTCGGCCAGCCATTCGAAGCGGTGCTCGCCCATGTGGCCGGCCGTGGCGGGCGCCTCGTCCAGGGCGCGGGCGCGCAGGTCCTGGGCGGCCGCGCCTTCATGGGCCAGGGCGTCGATCAGGCAGGCCAGCCATTGCGCGGGCTCGCCCATGAGAAAGGGCTTTTTCTTGCCGGCGAAGACCTCGGCGCGCAGCACTTCGCAGCGGATGGCCTCGCGGTAGGCGCGCGCCATGGGCTCGCACGACGGGTCGAGCTGGGCGCACAGCTGCAGCTGCTCCAGCGCCTTTTGCCATTCGCCCAGCACGCACAGCAGCTGGAAGTAGTAGACGCGCAGGGGCGCCGAGGCCGGGGCCTGGCGGATCTGGTCCTTCAGGGCCTTGAGTTGCTCGTCCAGGGAAAGCTGTGAGGTGAAGCTGGGCAGGGGCATGGTGAAAACGCAGGAAAAAGAGAGGGGCGGGGTGCGGCTGCGCCCCGGTCAGTCGTCGTAGGAGCGGCAGCCCCAGCGCACGGCGTCGGGCGCCTCGCCGGCCACATGGCCGATGACGATGCGCGGTGGCGTCTCGTCCAGGCCCTTTCTGAGCGGCATGGCGCGTGCGTACTGGGCGGGCAGTTCGCCGAAACCTTCCAGGTTCCAGCTGCTGCGCGCCTGTGGCCGGGCCTTGGTGCGCTGGACCAGCGCCTGCAGGCTGCCCGTGGCGCGCGCCGCGACAATGCTGCCGCTGCCGCCGCGCACGGTGATGGAGGACACCTGCGTGCCATCGATCTCCAGCGGCGTGGCAAACAGATAAAGCAGGTCCAGGCTTTCGCCGGGAGCGCGGTCCACCACGGTCACGCCCTGGGCGCGCAGGCGCTGGGCCAGCGCTTCGTCGCGGCCATCGGGAAACTCGATGCGGCAATGCAGGGCGTCGGTGAACAGGGTGGTGATGTCCGCTGCCGTGGCAGGGGCGGCTTGCACCGTGGCGCAGGCCGTGCCGGCCAGCAGCAGGGTGAAGAAAGCTTTGGAACAGGCGTTCATGGCTTGGCTCAATGGGCGCATCAGGCGCATCAGGGATGGCGGTAGATCTTGAAAGCGGGCTTGTGGGTGCGGTAACCGGGGCCTGCCCAGAAACCGTTCTGCTTGAAGTCCGAGATCCAGACGCTTCCGTCGAACATCTGCATGTGGCCGGCGGGCGATGAGGTGAAGCCCTGCATCACCGCCACATCGCCCTTCTTGTAGCCACCTTCGGGCATGGCGTCGTAGCGTGTGAAGCCGGCGGCCACCAGGCTGGTGCCGTAGTCCTTGGCATCGCGCGTGCGCTGCAGTGCGATGCCGCCAGCGCCGATCGCATCGCGCACATAGCGCGCGCAGTAGCCGGCCGAACTGGCGCGGGCATTGGTCTGCAGGGTGGCGACGGCGTTGTCTACATTCCAGGGCATGAAAAGCCTCTCTGAGTTGGGTCCTGGAGGGGAAAGCTTCTCCAGGCCTGTTTCTTGTTATGGGGCCTGGCCCTGGTGCGAGCGTGTCGGCACCAGAAGCCAGGTAGGCGGGCAGTCTTACTTCGCGCCCTGCTTCACGGAAGGCAGCTTGGACACCAGGCGCAGCGACACGGTCAGGCCTTCCAGCTGGTAGTGGGGGCGCAGGAAGAACTTGGAGGTGTAGTAGCCGGGGTTGCCCTCGACTTCCTGCACCTGCACCTCGGCGGCGGCCAGGGGCTTGCGGGCCTTGGTCTCCTGCGAGGAGTTGGCCGGGTCGCCGTCCACGTAGTTCATGATCCAGTCGTTGAGCCAGCGCTCCATGTCGGTGCGCTCGCGGAAGGAGCCGATCTTGTCGCGCACGATGCACTTGAGGTAGTGCGCGAAGCGGCAGCAGGCGAACATGTAGGGCAGGCGCGCCGACAGGTTGGCATTGGCCGTGGCGTCGGAGTCGTAGTACTCGGCGGGCTTGGCCAGCGACTGGGCGCCGATGAAGGCGGCCACGTCCGAGTTCTTGCGGTGCACCAGGGGCATGAAGCCGTTCTTGGCGAGCTCGGCCTCGCGGCGGTCGCTGATGGCGATTTCCGTGGGGCACTTCATGTCCACGCCGCCATCGTCGGTGGGGAAGGTGTGGGCCGGCAGGTTGTCCACCGCGCCGCCCGATTCCACGCCGCGGATGGAGGTGCACCAGCCGTAGTACTTGAACGAGCGGTTGATGTTGACCGCCATGGCGTAGGCCGAGTTGGCCCAGCAGTACTTGCCGTGGTCGCCGCTGTCGGTTTCTTCCTCGAAATCGAATTCATCGACCGGGTTGGTGCGCGCGCCGTAGGGCAGGCGTGCCAGGAAGCGCGGCATGGCCAGGCCGATGTACTTGGCGTCGTCGGACTCGCGCAGGCTGCGCCAGGCGGCGTACTCGGTGTTGGTGAAGATCTTGGTCAGGTCGCGCGGGTTGGCCAGCTCCTGCCAGGATTCCATCTGCATGATGGCGGGCGCCGCGCCCGAGATGAAGGGGCAGTGGGCCGCGGCGGCCACCTTGGCCATTTCACCGAGCAGCTCCACGTCCGGCGGGCTGTGGTCGAAGTGGTAGTCGCCCACCAGGCAGCCGAAGGGCTCGCCGCCGAACTGGCCGTATTCCTCTTCGTACACCTTCTTGAAGACGGGGCTCTGGTCCCAGCCCACGCCCTTGAAGCGGCGCATGTTGCGGTGCAGCTCCTTCTTGGAGATGTTCATGACGCGGATCTTGAGCATCTCGTCCACCTCGGTGTTGGTCACCAGGTGGTGCAGGCCGCGCCAGGCGCCTTCGAGCTTCTGGTAGTCGTCGTGGTGGATGATGCGGTTGATCTGCTCGGACAGCTTGCGGTCGATCTCGGCAATGATGGCCTGCACCGTCTGGTAGGCATCGTTGGACAGCGTGATCGCCGAGCCCAGGGCCTGCTGGGCCAGCGTCTGCACGGCCGCTTCCACGGCTTCGCGGGCCTGGTCGGTCTTGGGCTTGAATTCCTTTTGCAGCAGGCTGCCGAATTCGCTGCCGGCCAGCGCCTGGGTCGATTGTTCGAGTTGGGTTGCGGTATTCATGACGTGCTTGCCTTCCTGATGTGCTGCCTCAAGCCTCGGATGCAGGGCCCGAGGCCTGCGGGGCAGTGATGTTGGGCGCGGCGGCCAGCGACTTGAGCAGCGCAGGGTCCTTGAGCACCTTGCCGATCAGCTCCTCGGCGCCCTGCTTGCCGTCCATGTAGGACAGCAGGTTATGCAGCTGGGTGCGGGCCTCCAGCAGCGAGTTGAGCGCGCCCACGCGCCGCGCGATGGCGGCGGGGGAGAAGTCCTCCATGCTCTCGAAGCTCAGGTCGATGTTGAGCTTGCCCTCGCCCGTCAGCGTGTTGTCCACCTGGAAGGCGACGCGGGGCTTGATGGACTTCATGCGCGCATCGAAGTTGTCGATGTCGATTTCCAGGAACTTGCGGTCGGCGATTTCGGGCAGCGGATCGACGGGCTTGCCCGACAGATCGGCCAGCACGCCCATCACGAAGGGGATCTGCACCTTCTTTTCCGAGCCGTAGATCTCGACGTCGTACTCGATCTGCACGCGCGGCGCACGGTTGCGCGCGATGAATTTCTGACCACTCTTGCCGGTTTTGGTGAGCGACATGCGGGTGTTCCTTTCAAGAAAAAAATGGGTCGCAGAAGTAAAAAGCCTGGAGTCCCGCCTTGCGGCGGACCGAAGGGCTGAGGGCGCAAGAGGCCGTGTGGAAACAGGTGGTTGGGGTGGGTGTCATGGGGCAGCCAGCTCCTTGAAAGCGAAGTCCGGGGCCAGCAGGTCCGTGTGTGGCCTTCATGTCTGCTGCTCCTGCAGGTGGGCGCCCGTGATCACTTCCACCTGGGCCAGGCTGTCGGGCGACAGTTCGCGCAGGATGTCCATGAAGCCCATGCGCATGAAGCGGGCGGCGCGGCGGATGAGCAGGGGGGCGGGGTTGGAGGGCTCGGTGCGCTCCACGAAGGCGGCGATTTCCAGCAACTGGGCAATCGCCTGTTCGCGGTTGCGCGCCGGGGTGTGGGGTGCGCCGGGCGCGGGCTGGGCTGCCAGGCCGTCCCCAGTACCGGCCTGTGCGGCCGGCTCGGTTTCAGCGGCCGTGTCGGCATCGCCTGTGGACTGGGGCTGCCATTGCTTGAGGGCCAGCAGCAGCTGGCGCAGGCCGTCGAGCTCGGGCTGCTGGTGGCTGGGCAGGTGCTGTTCGCAGCAGGCGCGGATCCGGTCGAGTTCCTGCAGCGCAGGGGTGACGGCCAGCAGGGTTTCGTGGCCCTCGGCATGCGCGCGTGCCGAGGCCATGCGCAATTCGTCGGTGGTCAGGTGCGGCAGGTCCTCGGGCACGTTGCCCTTGGCCATCAGTTCGGCGTCGCGCACGCTGATCTGGCCCAGCGCGCCGCGCAGGAAGTCGGCGTTGCGCAGGTCACGCACAAAGCCTGTCACATCGGACAGGGTGCCCAGGGCGTTCATGCGCATGAAGTAGTCGTCGCCATCCTCGGGCAGGGGGTGGACATGCTCCCAGTGGCGCTCCAGCAGGGCGCCGCACAGCTGCAGGCCCTGCAGCGTGCCGGGCAGGCCGTGCAGGATGGTCCAGGCACGGCACAGCAGCACGGCCACGCGCAGGTCCTTGGTGCGCTGCATCAGGGCCGAGGCCTGGCGCTCCACGTCGCGCCAGTCCGGTGGCTCGGCGGGGATGACGGTGTCGCCGAACTGCTGTTCTACCTTGCCCTGCGCAGCGCTTTCCATGGCCTGGAAATCGTTGTCATAGGTAAGGTCCGGGCCGCAGGGCGGCTCGGCGGCGGTCTCGGTCAGCAGGTCCTGGATATTGGCCATGGGCGGGTCGGTGTTGCTTGGGTATGGTGTGGAGTGGACGGTGCGATCTGGACGAACTCAGGCGCCCTTGAACAGCCGGGTGAACAGGCGGCGGTGCAGCACTTCGTGCTGGACCACTTCGTCAGGTGCGTGGCGCGGTGTGGCCGAGATCCACCAGACGGAGGTGGTGGAGCCCGGGCGCATGCAGGCGCGCCAGTCCATGCGCGGCAGGCGCGCGGCGTTGCCTTGCGAGGCGCCCATGTCAAGGTCGGCCAGCAGGCTGTGGATGGAGGTGCTGTCCGGCGTGCGGCCGTCCTGCTGGAACGGCCATTGCAGGGTGGCCAGCCGCTCATCGAGCTGCTGGGCCGACAGGGGCAGGCGCCGCGCGTCGATGAGCGCATCGCGTGCGCCGCTCAGAAAGCGTTCGATGTCCTGGTCCGACGCCGGCATGCCGGGGCTGCCGTCCACCGTGGCCATGATGGCCAGTGGAAAGAGCCGGCCGATGCGGTCGGAGCTGGGCCCGATCACGCCCAGCATGGGCTGGCCCAGGATGGAGGCGGGGCACAGGAAGAACCACAGGGGCGAGTGCACGAAGCGCGTGGACCAGTTGTCGGCCGCATCGCTGCGCAGCTGGTCCATGCCGTTGCGCAGCCACTCGTCCCAGCGCATGGTCAGTGCGTGGGGCATGCGCCGGCCAACGAAATCGCCCTGGCTTGGCAGCTTGCCCCACCAGGCGGCGCAGGGTCGCTGGAGGGTCATGGCGTTCACAGCCGGTCCGGACATTCGAATTCCTCCATGGCCTTGAGCCGGAATGGGTTGAGGACGCTGCTGGTGGTGACTTCCATGCGCAGCTTGCGTCCGTCGATGGTGAAGATGGCCGTGAAACGCTCGGGCGAATTGCCCGGCAGGATCTGGGCACGGTCGAACAGGCGGTGCAGCGCCCAGGGGCCTTCGGTCACGATGCCGGTGTTCTGGGCGCCGGCGGCCGTGATCTGCAGCCGGGCCTGGCCGGTGCCGCGCGTGCCCGGCCAGGAGACGGCCTTGGGGATTTGCGGGCCGTGCTGGTAGCGCACGATTTCGCCGTCCACGTCCAGCACCATCTGGGAGATGGAGGCGTCCATGTCCAGCGGCTTGATCTCCAGCCGGATGCCGGGCGTGTTGCCGCCTGCGCGGAAGAACACGTCGCGGATGGAGGCCGCGCGCTGAAAGGCGGCCAGCGAGGCAGAGCCTCCCACCGGCGTGCCGTCCACACCTTGCTTGAAGGTCCAGGGCACGGTGGAGATGTCCACCATGGTCTGCAGCTGGGTACGGAAGAACTCGTCCATGGTGCCGCCAGTGGCGAACAGGCGGGCGAAGTCGTCCGTGGTCACGTCGCGCGTGGCGCTCCGCGTGAAGGGGTAGCGGCCCAGGATGGCCCGGCGGCAGAAGTCGCCGATGGTGGCGTTGAGGTTGCCGCCCAGCGTGCTGCGCACGCTGCTTCCCACGAAGGACGAGGTGGACGTGGCCAGGGCCTCGTACATGCTGTTGAGCGGAGGCGGCACGCGCTTGGCTTCCGAGCGCACCTTCTCCAGCGTGCCGCTGAGCGAGGGAGGCACGCCGCCGCCCTGGATCACCTGCTGGCGCGCCGAGGCGATGACGGCCGCCGCCTCGTTGAGCACCTGCAGGCTGGCGGTGATGGGCGCCGGGCCCGAGCCGTTGCTGGTGGCAAGGCGCCGGTATTCGCGGAAGCGGAAGTCCACGATGTCGGCCTCCAGCGTGCCCGTGGCCAGCATGCCGCCCACGTTCAGCGGCTTGCCGGTCAGGCGGCTGAGCTGGTGCTGTTCCTCGCGGATGCGCTGCAGTTTCTCGCCCAGCCAGCTGCTGGTGCTGCCCGAGCTGCCGCCTTCCTGCTGGTCCGGGCGGCGGGCCAGCGTGGTCTCGCGGGCCACGGCGCGGATGAACTGCTCCAGGCTGGAGTTGGCGGACGAGTACAGGCGGGCCTGCTCGCCGGCCTGCTCCAGCGAGGCCGTGCGTATGGGGCGGATGTCGGCCAGGAAGGTTTCCCACAGGCGCGCGTACTCCATCAGGTACAGGCGCTTGACCTCGTTGGCCAGCTGGCCCGTCAGCACTTCCTGGGCCACGCTGCGCCGGCCTTCGGCCTGGCCCAGCACCCAGGTTTCCTCCTTGGCCAGCAAGGTGGTGACCTTGGGCAGCTCATGCAGGAAGAGGCCGTGGTAGCCGTCATAGGTGAACAGGCCGCTGATGCCCTGGGTGAGCGGCTTGCCGCTGGCACGCGCAAAGACCTGGGGCGCCTCGGGACCGCTGGCACGCACCACGCTGAAGTCGGGCGGCAGCTTGTCGCCGGTGTTCAGCAGCTGCTTGAGGCGGCTGTAGGCGCGCTGGGCGGGCGACATCTGGGCCAGGCGCTGGCGCACCTCGGCGACCAGGTTGGCGTCGATGGGCTGGGCGGAGACCACCACGCGGCCGTCGATGAGGCGGTCCAGGTGTTCGGACAGCTGGTCCACCAGGCCGGCCTGCACCAGATGCTGGGGCAGGGTGTTTTCCCAATCGCTGCGCAGCCAGGCCTTGACGAAGGTGGCGTCGAAGTGGTCGGGCTCGTAGAGCATGAGATAGGCCTTGAGCGTTTCGTAGCTGGCCTCGGGGCTGCCGGTGCTGACCTGGCGCAGCGAGCGCGCGACATGGCTGCTCAGGCGCGGCAGCCAGGCGTCTTCCAGCAGGCGCAGGTAGGTGGCGTGGGCGGCCGTCTGTACCTTGGGCACCTGCAGCAGGCCCCAGCGCCAGCCCAGCGGGGCCGATTCCTCGAAGCGGCTGCTCTGCGCCACGCGCGCCGCGTGGTTGAGCATGGGCACCAGGGCGACCACGTTGTCGGGGTCGGTGGCCTTGGATTCCTCCACGGCCTGGCGCAGCGTGCTGGCGTTGTCGGCCACTTCGTTCAGGTAGCGCTGGTTGTTCTCGTAGCTCAGCGTCCAGGCCAGGGCCGCGCCGCCCAGGGCCAGCAGCAGCGCGCACAGGCCGGCGGCCTGCATCAGGCGCAGCTGGCGCTCTTTCTTGGCGTTGCGCCCGGTCAGGCCGGACTCGTTGAACATCACGTCCTTGAACAGCGACTCCAGGAAGTAGCTGCGGCCCTGCTGCGGCACGGCATCGGCCGGCAGGCGGCCACGCAGCGCAAAGCGGCGCGACAGGGCCGACATCACGCGGTCGAAGGGCATGCCCTCCTGCGTGCCGCTGGTGAAGTAGACGCCGCGCAGCAGCGGCTTTTCCTTGAAGCGCGAGGCGGAGAACGCCGCATCCAGCGTGTCGCGCACCACGTCCTTGAGGCCGGCAAACTGCTGGGGCAGTGCGTAGAGCAGGCTGCGGCGCGCAAGGTCGGGCTCGGTCATCAGCCGCTGGGGTAGCAGGCGGTTGATCTGGGCGACCAGTGCGTCGAACTCCTCCATGTACAGGGCGCTGGCGGCCTGCGGGTCGCTGGCGGGCGAGCGCTGGGTTTTTTCGTCATAGGGATAGGTGAAGCCCCAGACCTGGGCGCGCTCCTCGCGGCTCATGGCGCCGAAGAACTCGTTGAAGCCCGCCAGCAGGTCGCTCTTGGTGACCAGCACGTAGACGGGGAAGCGGATGGTCAGCTCCTCGCACAGCTCGCTCAGGCGCAGGCCGATCAGCTGGGCCAGCTGGGCGCGCTCGGCGTCGCTGGCACTGAGCAGTTCCTGCACGCTGAGCGTGACGATCACGCCGTTGACCGGCTGGCGTCCGCGAAAGCGCTTGAGCAGCTGCATGAAGCCCTTCCAGGCTGCCTTGTCCTGCTCCGCATCGCTTTCCTGGGTGGTGTAGCGGCCGGCCGTGTCCAGCAGAACGGCCTGGTCGGTGAACCACCAGTCGCAGTTGCGCGTGCCGCCTATGCCGGGGATGGCACGCTTGCCGAACTGGGCCGCCAGCGGGAAGTCCAGCCCCGAGTTGATCAGGGCCGTGGTCTTGCCCGAACCCGGCGAGCCGATGATCAGGTACCAGGGCAGCTGGTAGATGTAGCGCTTGTTCCAGCGGCCGAACAGGCCGCCTTCGGTCTGGCCGAAGCGGGTCTTGCTCAGCGTGTCCAGGGCTTCCTTGAAGCGCGACTCCAGCTCGGCCACTTCCTCGGAGCCTGCTGCGGGCGTGCCGTCCGCCTCGCGCGGCGAGGTCAGGCGGGCCAGGCCGGTCATGAGGTGCTCGTTCATGCGCTGTGCGCGCCACCAGCGCAGCAGCAGGCGCAGGAACCAGAGGATGAACAGGCCGGCGATGATCCACCAGCGCACGGTGGGGCTGCCCAGCGGCTGGTAGGGCTGGATGAAGACGAGCGGGCCGACGAACCAGATGAGCAGGCTCAGGGCCACCAGGCCCAGAAGCTCCAGCATGTAGCGGTTGAACAGCCATGAGGCGATGCGACGGATCATGGGATCAGTTCCTGGTCTCGGGTGCGGCAGGCAGGGCCTGCAGTTGCTGGTCACGTTGCTGGGGTGCGACCAGCAGGACGATTTCCACCCGCCGGTTCAGCGCCCGGCCTTCTGCCGTGTTGTTGGGGGCGACGGGGTCGCTGTCGGCACGGCCCTCGGCATGCAGGCGCTGGCGGTCGCGCAGCGAGCCGCCCAGCATCTGGGACACGGCCTGGGCACGTTCCTGCGACAGGTTCCAGTTGGAGGGGAAGCGTGCCGTGCGTATGGGCAGGTTGTCGGTGTAGCCGTTGACGACGACCTTGCCCGGCACTTCGTCCAGGGCCGCTGCCACGCGGTGGATGACCTGCACGTAGCGGGGCTTGACGACGGTGGCGGCCGGGTCGAACAGGCCGTCGCCGCGCAGGATGACGGTGCTGCGGTCGGCCTCGTCGCGCACGCTGACCAGGCCTTCGCGGATCTCGGGCTCCAGGAACTGGCGCAGCCGCGGCTTGAGCGTGGCGACGGTGGCGGCCGCCGAGGTGCGCGGGAAGCGGATCTCGTTGATGGCGGCGAACAGGTCGTCCGAACTGTTGGACAGCCGGTAGCTGAACCACAGGTAGATGAAGAACGCCAGCAGCAAGGTGATGGCAGCCGCCACCCACAGCGGCACCATGGCCCAGGGCGGCGAGGCCAGGCGCTGCACGCCACGCCAGTGCACGGACAGCAGGCTGCTGCGGTCGCCGCGCGTGGATTCGATGAGCTGCAGCAGGCGCGCCTTCAGCGTCTCCAGCTGGGCGCGGCCGTTGTCTATCACGCGGTAGCGGCCTTCAAAGCCCAGCATCACGCAGTAGTACAGCAGCTCGATCAGGTCGATGTGCTGGTGCGGCGTCTGCACCAGGCGGGCCAGCAGCTGAAAGAACTTCTCGCCGCCCCAGGTTTCGTTGTGCAGGGCGACCAGCAGGCTGTGCTTGGGCCAGACGCCGGCACTGCCCCAGGGCGTCTGGGCGGCGGTTTCGTCCAGCACCGTGCAGATGCAGTAGCGTGCACCGATGATGGTTTCCATGGGCACGCCGCTGGCGCCTGCGCGCTGCTCGAACTCGCGGATGTGCTCGAGCAGCAGTTGTTGCAACGCGCGCGGGTCCTCGTTGGTGACCATGGCGCGGATCTGGGGGATGAGATTCAGCAGCCGGTTGGCGGCGGCCACCAGCGGGTTGCCGCCGCTGACCACGTCCGGCAGGTTCGAGCGCAGCGGCTCCTGGCCTGCAGGCGCGGGCGCGGCGCTGGCCGCGCCTTCGGCACGGCCCGTGTCGGCGTCGCCGCCCCAGGGCATTTGGTGGCTGATGTTGGAACTGTTCATGTCGGAAGATGCGTCGCGCCGTCAGCGGCGGATGGCCCAGAACTCCAGTTGCAGGTCGGGGAATTCGCCGGAGACGTGCATGGCAAGGCCGCCGGAGCTTTGCAGCTGGTTCCACAGATCGTGCGTGGTGTCCACCTCGAAATAGTTGTAGCCCGCGTGGTAGGGAATCTCGCGCGGGGCAATGGGCAGCGGCCGCAGCGTGACGCCGGGCAGGTGCAGGTTCACCAGGTCACGTATGCGCTCCACGGGGCCCAGCTTGGTCTGGGTGGGGAAGTGGGTGCGCAGGAATTCCGGCGTGGTCTGGGCATGGGCGGCCAGCACGAAGTCGCAGGTGGTGAGCAGTTCGGTGGACGGGATCAGCGCCACGCGCACGCCGTACTGGCGGTCGTGCAGCGGGATCTGGATGGCGTTTTGCTCCAGCACCGAGGACAGGCTGCGCCGCAGCTCCAGCATCAGCGGCGGGAAGCTGCGCCGCAGGTCGTCATGGTCGTAGGCGGGCAGCACCTCGGGGCGGCGGCGCTCGTGGTCGAAGGTGGTCAGCTCTGCGGCCAGGCGCAGCAGTTCCTCGAACAGGCGCTCGGGGTGGATGCTGGCGGTGCGCACCCAGTGCTGGGCCGCGCCCGTCCAGTGGTTGATGAGCTGCAGCAGCAGGAAGTCGCCGACCTCGCCGATGCCGCCGCGCTCGGGCTGGATCATGCGCTGGGCCAGCACTTCGCCGCGCTGGCGCAGCAGACCGTGGATTTCCTTGCAGAAGGTGTTGAGCACCGAGCTGGGCCCGTTGTTGACCACGGTGGGGATGAAGCCGGGCTCCAGCAGCACGCCGCCGCTGGCCTGGCGCTCCACCACATGGGCCACAGGCAGGCTGACCCAGCCTTCGGTCAGCTCGTGGGCGGGGCGCAGGCTCAGGCGCAGCCGGCCCAGCTGCACCTCGGCGGGCTGGGCACCCACGTCGTTGCTGTCCGCCACTTCGGTCACGTCGCTGAGATAGCGCGCAGGGCTCTGGGAGCCTTCGCCAAAGGTCACTTCGCTGCCCGAGAAGCGGCGCAGCGGCAGCGCCAGGTGGACCACCACGTCCTTGAAGTCCTTGCCGATGTCCAGCGGGGTGGGCGCCTCGTCGTCGCCCGGCAGCTGGAACGGCGTGCCGTCGGGCAGCACGCCGTGGGCCGAACGGATGCCCAGCTTGCCCATGCGCAGCAGATCGGTGTCCAGCTCCAGTTCCGAGAAGCCCCAGAAAAAGGGCTGCCCCGGCAGGCTGCGTGACTGCAGTTGCCGGAACAGGAAGCGCTCCTGCTGCTGGAAGTGCTGGGGCCGAAGGAACATGCCCTCGGCCCATATGACTTTGCGTTGCCAGACCATGGTGGATAGATGTGCGTTTATTGGGATGCGGGTTGAATGCGGACGGTGACCTCTTCGCGGGTCAGGTGCACCTGGTAGCGCACGGGCTGCAGCTTTTCGGTGGAGCCCATGCCCCACCAGCGCCGGCGCAGCTCCACGGAGTTGGGCGCGACGGCCGAGGCGCGCCAGGTGCTGCGCTCCAGATCGCGGTAGGCGGCGAACAGGCCGAAGGCGCGCACATCGGGGTTGCCCTTGCGCTCAATCACCTGGCGCTGGCCGGGCGCGACCAGGAATTCCTCGCGCCGCACGAAGTCGCTGCCCAGCTGGCCGTCGTCCTTGTCCTGCAGGTCGAAGAAGCCGGCGCGGTCGAAGGCGGCGGAGGCGCGCAGCTCGTAGATGCGCAGCAGCACGGGCTTGGGTATGCCTTCACGGTCCGGGTTGATGTCCATGTCCGCCACCACTTCGAATATGGCGGTGGGCACGGCTGTGGGCGCCACTTCGGGCGCGCGGCTCAGGGGGTTGAGGGAGCCGCAGCCGGCCAGGCCGGTCACCACGGCAGTGCCCAGGCCCAAGGCGCCCAGCGTTTGCAGCGCCTGCCGGCGCCCCTGCGATCCCTGCGGTTCCTCTGATCTCCACATGGCTTCTCCTGTCTCGATGTCAGTCATTGGTTTCACGCGGGCAGATCCACACCGTCAGCGCACTGAGGTTGTCCTGGTGCGGATTGCCGCTGGATACGACGCGGCCGACCATGCGCTGTATCCATTCGTCGGGGCGTTGGCTGGCGGCCAGCAACTGCTCCATTTCCGACTCGTGCATGCCTTCCCACAGGCCGTCCGAGCACAGCAGGAAGACATCGCCAGGCTCCAGGGCCACGGCGTCGGCGCGGATGCTGGGCGGCACCTGGCCTTCGGCGCCAATGGCGCCGGCCAGCACGTTGCGGTTGGGCAGGCGGCGCGGGTCGTTCTCCTCGTACAGGCCGGCGTGCAGCAGCTGCTGCACCAGGCTGTGGTCTTCGGTGCGCAGGTGCATGCGGCCCGCGCGGAACCAGTACAGGCGCGAGTCGCCCCAGTGCGCCCACAGGGCCCGGCCCTGCTCGGGATCGATGCACAGCACCACCACGGTGGCGCTCATGTGCATGCGCGAGACCGAGGTGGACTGCTGGCCGCTGACGCGGTGCTCCGCCTGCGAAATCAGGGAGGCCAGGCTGGCGGGCGCGAACAGCGGGTTCTCCCGGAAGCCTTCCAGCACGGCCTGCACGGTGAGCTGGGCGGCGAGCTCGCCATGCCCGTGTCCGCCAGCGCCGTCGGCCAGCGTGCAGCACAGGCCGCCGGCGCCCAGGTCCATCAGGCCCATGGCGTCTTCGTTGCTGGAACGCCTGCCGCTGTGGGAGGCGCTGGCCACCTGGATGCTGTAGCGGTGGCCGTCTCCGTCGAGGTAGGCGATCACGGCTGGCCTTTCACGGACTGCTCGGCGTTTTCGTAGGCCTCGACGAAGGTGCGGCCCGAGAAGGCCATCAGGTCGTCCTCGGCATGGCGGCGCAGCACGTCGAAGTTGTGCTTGTAGTCGTCCCACAGCGCGGCCTTGCGGCCATTGGTCAGCAGCTTGTCCAGCAGGCCGGGATTGGTTTCTGTTCGGCGCTCCAGCTCGGTCGGGTCGAACCGGGTCAGGGCTTCGGCATAAGCGGCGCGGATGCCGGCCATCAGGGCCAGCTGGTGCACATGCAGGTCCTGGAAGGCGTCCTGCATGGCTGGCAGCGGCTTCATGAAACCCGGGAAGGTCTGGTGGACCATCTGCATGAGCACGCCCTCGGAATTGGGCAGGAACTTGAGCGGGTTGTTGGCCCCCGTGGCAATGATGGTCACGCCGGCGCGGAACTCGCGCTTGATCTCGGAGCGCGCAGCCAGCAGGTCGATGGTTCCCTGCACCGCAATGCGCAGGGCTTCGCCGAAAGTGCGCATGAATTCCGGTGTGACCTCGAAATGGGTCTTGGCCGGGTTCAGGCCTGCGCCTTCCATGAAGGCTACGGCCAGTGCCTGCAGATCGGCGTTGGCGGCGGCCGGCTGGGGCTGCACGGGAATATCGACAGGCGCGGCGGTGGAGGGCAGGGCGCCGATGGGGATGGCGGCGTCGCCCTGGCCGAGGATGCTGGAGGCCGCGGGGATATTGACGTTGATGCCTGTGTCAAGGAGGGGGGGCGAGGCAGCGGCAACGGCAGCCCTGGTGACGGGCGCAACATGGGCAAGACCGGACTTGAAGAGGTCCAGATCCAGTCCATTGGTGGGCAGCAGACCGTCCAGCGCGGCCGGCTCGGCGGGGATCTGGGGCAGGGGCGCCGGGGCAGGCGCAGCAACCGGAATGTCCTGTGCCTGCGCCGGTGCCTGCGTCTGTACCTGCGTCGGTACCTGTGCCCGTGCCTCTACCTGTACAGGCAGCTGCTCCTGCACTGCAGGAATCACGGTATCGATCACAGGCGGGAGTGCGGGCTGGGCTGGTGCTGCCGCCTCCTGCGGTGGCACCGGCTCTGCGGGCTGTGCATGCGACTGCATGCGCGGCAGATTGAAGGCCTGGCCCAGTTCGGAGCCCCGGCCCGAGGCCTGCTGCAGCGGCTGCGCATCGGGGGGCAGGCCGCCCTGGTCGAACAGCGCAAGCGGGTCGAGCTTTTGGGATTGCTCGAAGCACGAAGGCAGGCCGGTATGGGAGGCATCATGCAAGGCCTCGGTGCTCAGGCCCTTGAGCGGCAGGGTATGGACCATGCCGTCATGGCGCTGCTGTATCAGCTCGCCCGTGCCTTGCGATGGCAGGCCGGCCCAGCCTTCCTCCTGCTGCCGAGCCTGCTGGGGCGGCGGAGCAAAGGGGTCGAAATCATTGGGGATCAGCAGGGGGCGATGCTGCGGCTTGGCGGGCTGCGGCATCGCCGGTGCAGCCTGCTCGGGCGGGATGGCGCTCTCGATCGAAGGCACGGCAGGGGTCTGGATGGCATCCAGGCTCAGTGCCGTCAGGCCTTCCCAGGGATCGGCGATGCCGGGGGCGGCGGCAGGCAATACGTCTGCCAGCGGCGCTGCCTCTGCCAGCGGCGTTGCTTCCGGCAGGGGGGGCTGTGCGGCGACGGGAGGCGGGACGATCTGGGGCTGCGGGGCGGCTGTGGTGGGTGGGGCCGCTGTCTGCGTTGCTTGCGCGGCTTGCGCGTTTTGCATTGCAGCCGAAGGCGGTGCCTCGAAAGGCGTGCCCGGCGCCACGGCGGCCAGGGTGTAGGCGCCGATACGGATGCGCGCACCCAGGGGCAGGCCCACTTCCTGGCCCGAACGCACGGGCTGCTCTGCCACCCAGATGGGATCACGCTCGCTCAGGTTCGCAACAAAGGCTCCCTCGGAATCCAGCCTGACCATGGCGTGCACGCGCGCGACGGAAGCGTCCGGGTCCGAGATGATGAGCTTGTTCTGGCCACTGCGTCCGATCGTGCCGCCGGCCATGCCGAATACGGCATGCCAGTGGCGATCGACCGGAACGCCATCGTGGTCCACGACCCTGAGTTCGATTTTGTCCATGGAGTCTTAGGCTAGGCAGTTTTCAGGAAGCGTCGGGATGCCTCAGGAGGCTTTGCGCGCGGGCGCAGGGCGCTTGTTGCGCAGCGCGGCACGGGCGTTGTTGAACTCCCGGCCCCAGATGGGATGGCCCTTTTCGGCCTCGGTCAGCTGGAAGGTGGGGTCCAGGGCCAGGGCCATGTCGAAGTGCTGGCGGCAGGGCTTGCGGCGGCCTTCCACGCAGTGGCTGAAGGCGATGTACTTCAGCGCCTTGACCTGGCTGCTCATGGGCAGTTCCTGTGCGGTGGACAGGGGCGTCAGCGCCGTGATGGCGTCCTCATAGCGGCCGTCCACATAGAGCTGGATGGCTTCGACCAGCTCCTGCTCCTTGATCACCACGGGGTCCACGGGCTTGACGGGCTCCGGAGGCTGGACCACGGTCGGGGCCGGCTCGGGCTCCACGGGCTTGGGCGCGGTTTCACACGCGGCCAGGCCGAAGGCAACGGCCAGGGCAAGGGTCAGGCGCTGGATGGAGTGAGGAATATTCAGGGTCATGGACATGGTCAGCGGGCATCAAAGTCATGGGAAAGGGTCACCGACTGGCCGTCGGTGATGCGGATCACCTGCCGATAGCTCTCGAAGCCGGGATTGCGCAGCTCCACCGTGTGGGAGCCTGGCGCCAGCTTGAGCAGCACGACGGGAGGGGTGACGCCGGACGGCTTGCCGTTGATCAGCACATTCGCCCAGGGGCTGACCCTCAGGCGCAGGTTGTGATCTGTCCGTGGCGTCTCAGACCGTGCGGCCAGCGCTGCGGAGCGCGCTGGAGCAAGGCCGGGTGTCAGGGCGGTGATCGAGGTGATCACGCGGCTGTTCAGTGCAAAGCCGCCGGCCGTGGGTGCCGCAGGCGCCGTGCGCAGCCGCTGCGCGGAAGGGCAGCGCTGGATCCAGCGGTCCTGGGCGCGGCTGTAGGCGTCCCGCCACGGCGTACCCGTGGTTTCGTAGGCCTGCAGTGCAAAGCCCGGGTGTGCGGAGAACGCGGAATCGAAGGCCGCCTCGCAGCGCGCCCATTCCTTGTGCGTGCAATAGGTGTAGGCCAGGTACTTGTGGGCGGAGGCCCGCTCCATGGGATCGGCCAGCCCGCCAAACAGCGCCGCCTGCAGCGCACGCTCGGCCTGGGCCAGGTCGCGCGCCTCGAACAGCGCAATGCCCTGCGCCAGCTGCGGGCGTCCTGCCGAGCCGGTTTGGGCGGGCGCGGCCTCTTCGCATGCCGCCTGGGAATGCGCCAGGCAGGGCAGGCCGAGCACTGCAGTGCACAGCATCCATCGCCAGCGGTGGTTCATCAGTCGAGCCATGGGCCGCGCTCATTCGAAAAGATGGTTCACGGTCACCGACTCGCCCTTGGTGACCGTGATGGTCTTGGTCACCGTGGAGGCCGCACCCGGGTTGCTGATGTCGATGCGGTACTCGCCCTCTGGAAGCTCCATCTGGGTCAGCGGCGGGCTGGTCCGTGCCGGGGCGCGGTTCACGGAGACATAGCCCCAGGGCACGACCCGGAACACCACCTTGCCCGTGGCCGCTGCGGGCTTGACGGGGCGGGCTTCGGTCTTGGACGGCTCGGTGGGCAACGGCTCGGACCCGGTGGCCACCGTGACGGGGACAACGGGCGTGTTCTGCTCGGGCTGCGAAGGGGCAATCTCGGGCAACGCGGCCTGCTGCTCGGGCGAGGTCATCGGCTGCACCTGCTCCGTGGAGGCCAGCGAGGCCTCGTTGAGCAATTGCTTGAGCAGCGCCTGGGCCTCGGTGCGGTGCTGTCCTTCGGGGAAGCTGTCCAGGTAGTCCTGCAGGCGGGCCAGGCTGGACTGGCTTTGCGCCTGCTGCCAGGCCAGGCTGTCGCGTGCTGCCAGGGTCTTGGCGCGTGCCTGGTCCTGGGAATGGTCGTACCACAGCACGCCGCCGCCCGCGATGGCAGCCAGCACCAGGGCGCCGATGGCCAACGGTAAGGCCATGCTGCTGCGCCTGGCCTTGGGCGCAGCCTGGGCCCCCGCTGCTGGAGGCCGGGCAGCCGCAGGCTTGGCCTGGGCGGCCGGCGCTGCGGCGGGCTGCTCGGGAACGGGTGCCGGTGCTGAAGCCGGAGCCTGAACCGTAGCCTGAGGCGCCGGCATGCCTGGCAGTGCCTGGTCGATGTCGATGAACGGGCCGTTGCCCAGGCCCATCGGGTCGGCTGCAGAGGCCTGGGGCGCAGATGGGGGTGTCATCTGAGGCGTGGCCATGGCAGCAGGTGTGCTGGGGGCCGGCGATGCCGGGGCCACGGGTGGAACCGTTGCAACAGGCGGCACGGGCAGCACAGGTGGCATAGGCATGACCGTCGCCACGGGCGCAACCTGCGGGGAGGGTGCGGGAACGTAGGTTTCCGTGATCGGCAGGAACCGGGGTGCCTGCGCCGATGCCGACTCGCTGGCCATGGCGGCCTGAACGGCCGCAGGCGTCGTGATCGGGATGTAGATGGGGCTGGGCTCCACAGGCGCAGGCGCCGCCCGGTTTTCGGCAGACAGGCCCAGCAGGCTGCGCAGTTCGGCAATCGACTGGGGCCGGTCCTGCGGGCGCACGGCCAGGGCTTTTTGCATGCCCTGCAGGAAGGCGTCGGAGTAGCCGGGAACCTGCTCGGAAGTCAGCGGCTGCATGGGGTCCGTGACCATGCGCGCCACCGAGGTGGCAGGAGTGCGGCCCGTGGCGGCCTGGTGAATGAGGGCGCCGACCTGGTAGATGTCCGTCCACGCGCCCTGGGGCATGGCGCCGTCGTCCACGTACTGCTCGATGGGCGCAAAACCGGGCTTGAGCACCATGGTCAGCGCCTGGGTCATGTCGCCGATGATGCGGCGCGCGGCGCCGAAATCCAGCAGCACGGGGCTGCCATCGCGCTGCACGAAGATGTTGTCCGGCGCGATATCGCGGTGGAAGCAGTCCTGTGCATGCAGGACCTCGAGCACATCGAGCAGCGGGGCCAGCAGGGTGCTGAGCTGGGCCTGGTCGATGCGGCCCGACGATGCCTGCAGCACGCGGCCCAGTGTCTGGCCCTCGTAGTGGCGCATCACCATGTAGGCCGTGCCGCCGGCTTCGAAGAATCGGTAGACATGCACCAGGGTGGGGTGCGAGAAGCGCGCCAGCAGGCGGGCCTCGTTGATGAAGCTGCGCAGCCCGGCGTCGAACGCGCCACGGTGCTGCGAGCGCACATGCACCTGATGGGAGCTTTGCCGCCCGGCCAGGGCCGAAGGCATGTACTCCTTGATCGCGACCTCGCGGTCCAGCGAGAGGTCACGGGCCTTGTAGACGATGCCGAAACCGCCTTCGCCGATGACATCGAGCACGCGGTATTCGCCAATCTGGACACCTGCCGGAAGGCAGTTGGTCGAACATGCTGCTTCGCTATCCATGCAATCCCACCCAAGATGTTGTTTCACACCCTGGCGGGCGATGTCTGTCGCGCAGCCAGGGTGCCGAACCTGTTCGAGGCCATTGGACAAGGAGAAAGCCGGCATCACACCGGCAATCTGTCTCTGTAAACCGTTGGTTTTCCTCAATCAGCCTATTGTCTGAAGCCAGGGGCCAAAGACGAGCGTCATGGATTCGTCATGAATACAAGATCGTATTTCAATCGGACTCCGAATGCGGCGTGAGTGTAGCTTGAGTTCCGCAAAAAGCCATGACACGAATCGAATGGATATGAGGTGGATACATTTTTTTTCAGATGTATCCGCCGTAACAATTCAGTCTGCTCAATTGTTTGTATTTTGCCGGCCTTATCCACTATCATCGCGGCTCCAACAAAGGAGGGCGGTTCACGACAGTGAGGATTGCAGGCGATTGTCAATACATTCCTTGACCATCCAGGGTATGCGCCGCACTGATCTGAATCACGTGTTAAGTGAATCGGTTTCGTGCGCTCTACCCGAGAGTGGTTTCCCCTTTGTTCGCGTGTGAACTATCCGATGCAATCAGGCTATTGGGTTGCATGCGAACGTTTAATCCATTAGTTCGAGAGGTGTGCAATGTCCGTTGATATGTTCATGAAGGTCGAGGGCGCCAGTGGCGAGTCCCAGGATTCCAACCACAAGGGCTGGACCGACATCGACTCCTTCACCTGGGGTGCTACCCAGCCCAACACCATGTCCAGCGGCGGTGGTGCCGGCGCCGGCAAGGTGAGCTTCCATGACCTGAACGTCATCGCCAAGGTGGACAAGTGCTACCCCGCCGTGCTCAAGCACTGCGCCACGGGCAAGCACCTGGGCCAGGTCGACATCTCGCTGTGCAAGGCCGGCGGCTCGCAGATCGAGTTCACCAAGATCACCCTGACCGACGTCATGGTGACGAACGTGACCGTCAGCGGCGCCAACTCCTCTGACACCGTGACCGTGAACTACTCGTTCCAGGCTGCCAAGGTCAAGACCCAGTACTGGGAACAGACCAACCAGGGCGGCAAGGGCGCCGAGAGCCAGATGGGCTTCAACATCAAGGAAAACCGCGAAGCCTGAGCTTCCTCCCGCAGCTGTGCTGCTGCGGCAACCCGCGTCGGACTCGTCTGGCGCGGGTGTTGCCGTGGACGTGCGGGAATATGGCCTCCATCTATCGATGGAGGCTTTTCAGTATGGAAAGCCGAAATCGGGCTGTTGAAGGAATATTGGGGAGACGTGCCTTGAGGCCGCGTGGGTAACCGCGTGCCTGGCTGGTTTTTGTGTCATTTTTTTGACGTGGTCCAGCTTTCCATTCCTGTCAAAAGCTGAATGTCGTTAGGCTTGTCAATCTTTGACAAACACAAAAACCCATGGCTGCGGGCATGGGGAGTCGACTTGCTCGCTGCACTATCAATGTGCAGAAAATTTCTGATAAAAATGAAATGCCGTGGATATGCGCAGGATTACCGCGCGTGGGTTCCTGTGTCTATTGATTAGGCACATTGAATGCCTGGTGCCGGGGCCTGCGAACCGTTGTGGTGCGTTTGGCCCATACTGCGGCGAGTGGCGGAGCATACACGAACATCGGACGTTGTCGAGAATATTTTTGCCGGTCCAATTATTAAAACGCAATTCGTTTCTTTAATAAATTCCACTGCCAACTTGTGTACAAGAGAGAGTACTAAATGCGTGAATGGACCATTGCCCATTGCCGGCGTGCAAACCCGTCAGAGAGATTGCAGCAGCAATCGGCGTATACCCTGTCACCGGCCGCAAATCTGCACGGTGCCGCAGGCATGGCTTCGCTCTTTTCCACCGCCCTGCGCCGGGTCCTGGCTGGCCTTGGCTGTCGCCAACGGCAGGGGCGGTGTTCTCCAACCGGCATGGCAGTCGCATGAGCATCGCGGTTGCCTCCCCGCCCGTGTGCGAGACGCGCCAGGGGCCTGCAAGCAGCGCGCACTCGCTGGCCGCGCAGATCTACGCTTGCCTGAAGAACGACATCTTCGACTTCCGCCTGCTGCCCGGCGACCGCTTCAGCGAGGGCGAAATCGCCACGCGCATGCAGGTCAGCCGCACGCCTGTGCGCCAGGCGCTGTTCTGGTTGCAGCGCGATGGCTATGTCGATGTGCATTTCAAGAGCGGGTGGCAGATCAAGGCCTTCGACTTCAAGTACTTCGAGGATCTCTATGAGGTGCGAACCCTGATGGAGACCAGCGCCGTGGCCAGCCTGGTGGGCGAATCGCTGAAGTCATTGCAGCCGTTGCGCGAGGTCTGGTGCGTGCCCGAGGAGCAGCGCGAGACCGACCCCGCCGTGGTGGCCTCGCTGGACGAGGCCTTCCATACCGGCTTGGTGGCCGCGACCGGCAACCAGGAGATGGCGCGCATCCACCTGGACATCACCGAGCGCATCCGCATCATCCGGCGCCTGGATGTCATCAAGCTGCCGCGGGTCTCGGCAACCTATGACGACCATGCCGCCATCCTCGCGGCCATCGAGGCTGGCGATGCGGCGCGGGCCCAGTCCTGCCTGAGGGAGCACATCGCCGACAGCCGGGCCGAGGTCAAGCGCATCACGTTCTACATGCTGCAAACGGCGCGCGAGCGCTATGGCGCCCTGACGCAGATGGCCTGAGGGCCGCAATGTGTTGCTGGAGGGCCTCTTCTGAGGCCCTTTTTCATGGCCGGGCCGCCGCGGGAAGGCGGCGGACATTCGTTCCCGCGCAGCAAAGCCTGCAAGTCGCGGGCAAGGGGCCTGCTTTTCCCCGCATCGCTGCGGCGGCGTCCCGGTAGTCTTCCTGCCAAACCGTGGACGGGCCTCGCGCCCGCGCCATCTGCCAACTCACAGGGAAGAGAACATGAGCATCAGAACCGACAACCTGAACGTGCAAAGCCTGCTGGCCCGCGCCCAATCCAAGCTCAACAGCAGCACGACGCAGGCGGCTTCGGATTCGGCCGGCAAGAAGAGCGCTGCGGAGACCAGCGCCACCAAGACGGACAGCAACAGCACCAAGACCGAGACCACCGAAGCGGAGAAGGTGCGCAAGCTGGCGCCGTCGCTGACCAAGGCGCACGAGCGCATTGCGGCCCAGGCCCAGGCGGGATCGACTTCGCTGTCGGCGTTGGGGCAGTTCAAGTCATCCCTGGTGGACCTGGCCTCGGCGGGCAAGGATGTGGCCGCGCTCTCGGCCACCAGCACCACCCAGTCGGTGCAAGGCGCGCTGGAAAAGCTGGTGGCGCGCTATAACTCCAGCGTTGCCAAGGGCAGCGTGAGCGCGGCGGCCGGCTCTTCCACCGATGTGGGTGCCACCCGCGCCCTGCGCGAGCTGCGCTCGGCCATCATGAGTGTCACGGGCAGCGCGACCGCGCCCAGCCTGGGCAAGCTCGGCATCGTCCAGCGCCAGGACGGCACGCTGGCGGTGGATGCCAAGGCCCTGGAAAAGTCCATGGCCGCCGATGCCGCCGGCATGACCTCGGCCCTGGCCGGCATTGGCAAGGCGGTGGAGAACAACGCCAACTCTGCGCTGTCCACGGGCAGCCGCCTCAGCTCGTCGATGGCCAGTCTGGGTGACCGGGTCAAGACGCTGCAGCAGCAGCAAAGTGCGGTGGTTGCCACGGCCGAGAAGCTGGGCGACTCCCTGGTCGGTTCGGCCAACTGGAACCGCATGGTGCTGGACGCCTACCTCAAGAACTGATTTCGGCACCATCCCCGCCCTGCATCCTGCTCCCGGAAAACATGAAAAACCTGCGCATCGGCCTCCGTCTCGGAGGCGGCTTCACCATTCTTTTGCTGATCATGCTGTTGATCAGTGTCACCAGCATCGTCAGCATGGGGCACATGGCCCGCTCGACCACGGAAATCACCGAGGTGGCCCTGGCCAAGGAGCGGATGATCAGCGACTGGTTCCGCAACATCCACTCGGGCTCGCGCCGGACCACGGCCATTGCCAAGAGCAGCGATCCCTCGCTGGCCACCTTCTTTGCCGAAGACGCGGCCGAGTCCTCGCGCCAGTCGAGCAAGCTGCAGGACCGCATCGAGCCGCTGCTGCAGACGCAGGAAGAAAAGGACATCTGGGTCGAGATCAAGAAGGCGCGCGCCGGCTACCTGGCGGGCCGCGACGTGGTGACCAAGGCCAAGGCCGAAGGCCGTGCAGAAGATGCCGAGCGCCTGTTCACCCAGGAGTACCAGCCCGCCACGCAGCGCTATATAGAGATCGTGCAGCGCCTGCTGGACATGCAGCGCGCCGCCATAGACAGCTCCGCCGCGGAAGTGCAGGTGCGCTTTTCTGCCAGCCGCGCCACCATCATCGCCGTGGTGTCCCTGGCGGTGGTGCTGGGCGCGCTGGCCGCATGGTGGATCACGCGCGGCATCACCGTGCCGCTGGCCGAAGCCCTGCGCGTGGCGCGCACCGTGGCCAACAACGACCTGACCAGCCGCATCACCGTTGATTCGCGCGACGAAACCGGCCAGTTGCTGCAGGCGCTGCGCCAGATGAACGACAACCTGGCCCAGGTCGTGGGGCAGGTGCGCTCGGGTGCCGACAGCATCGCCACGGCTTCGGGCGAGATCGATGCGGGCAACCAGGACCTGTCCTCGCGCACCGAGCAGCAGGCCAGCTCGCTGGAGCAGACGGCTGCCGCCATGGAGGAGCTGACCAGCACGGTCAAGCAGAACGCCGAGAACGCACGCCAGGCCAATCAGCTGGCCGCTTCGGCATCGCAGACTGCGGTGCAGGGCGGCAAGGTGGTGGCGGGCGTGGTGGACACCATGGGCGGCATCAGCGAGTCCAGCCGCAAGATCGCCGACATCATCGGCGTCATCGACTCCATTGCCTTCCAGACCAACATCCTGGCGCTGAACGCTGCCGTGGAAGCGGCACGTGCCGGTGAGCAGGGCCGCGGCTTTGCCGTGGTGGCGGGCGAGGTGCGTGCGCTGGCCCAGCGCAGCGCCTCGGCAGCCAAGGACATCAAGGACCTGATTGCAGACTCCGTGTCCAAGGTGGACGCGGGCACGCGCCAGGTGGCCGAGGCCGGTCGCACCATGGACGGCATCGTGCAAAGCGTGCAGCAGGTCAGCGACCTGGTGGCCGAGATCACGGCCGCCAGCCAGGAGCAAAGCAGCGGCATCAACCAGGTGCACCAGGCGATTTCGCAGATGGACACGGTGACCCAGCAGAATGCCGCGCTGGTCGAGGAGGCAGCAGCTGCGACCGGCTCGCTCAAATCCCAGGTGAATCAGCTGGCAGCGGCCGTGAGCGTGTTCCGCATCGACGGCGTGGCGCCGGCCCGTGCAGGGACAGGAGCAGCTTCGTCTTCAGTACCTGCCGCGCGCGCGCCTTCTGCGGCAGCGCCCATGCGTCCTGCGGCCCGACCGCTGGCCGCGTCCGCCCCTGCTGCTGGCACTGCACCTGCTGCTGCCGCACGCAGCGCATCTGCTGCCGCACGCAGCGCATCTGCTGCCCCACGCAGCGCATCTGCCGCCCCAGCGCCCTCCGCAAAGCTGCCTGCCGCCAGGCAGACCGTGGCGGCCAAGGGCAATGACGACGGGGACTGGACTTCGTTCTGAGTCCGCCCGGCTACGGTTGAGTTCTGCCGGGTTTGGCCGAGTTCAGCTACTTGGGGGCGCCCAGTTGGTACTTGGAGCCCTCGCCCTGGCCATCGGTGATGGCGGCGGCCTGGCCGGCGGCAGGGTTCACGCCGCCGGCATCTTCCTTGTTCGTGGCTCCTGCGCCGCTTGCGGGCTCCGATGCCTTGGCGGGCAGGGGCGCGGCTGGCGGCAAGGGCTCGTGCGGATCCCCCTTGGCATGGGGCATGACCTGCTCGGCCATGATCACGGGCTGGCCCAGCAGGGGCTTGTCCGGCGGGGGCTGGTTGAAGCGCGGCACTTCGGCCATGGGAAATCCCGCGCGCGTTGACGAGGTCTCGCCCGAGCAGGCGGCCAGCGTCAGCAAAGAGGTTGCGGCGACGCCCAGGGCCAGCCGTCTGGCGAGTGTCGTGGCCTGCACAAATTCATGGGGCATGGTTGTTCTCCGATGTCGATCTTCCGGCCGACATGCTCCCATGTGTCCAGGACTGGTGGCGTAGGTCCATGCCGGATTCCCGGTGACCGGCCACCGCAATCCTTGCTCAGGGCTGGCTGCCGCTGGCCTTCCACGATCCATCGGACTGCTTGCAGAACCAGAAACGCCAGTTTTCCGAGGTCTTTTTCAGGCGCACATCGGCCGACAGCAGGCGGCAGCTTCCGGCCGAGCCGGTCTGCACGGTCTGCTGCGGCTGCAAGGCCATCGTCACGCGCTGGTTGGTACGGTTCGGGCGGCTGGTCCATTCGGTCACGGAGCCGTCGGCGGCCTCGTTGAGCACCTTGGCCACGGTGGCCTTTGCGTCGGGCAGGTCCCTGGCGGGAATGCGTGCGGCGATGGTGTCGTTGAGGAAGATCAATGCTGCGGCATTGGCGCTGGTGGACACCAGCGAAGCGGCGGCGGCCAGCGATGCGACGGTGAGGGCAAAGGTTTTCATGCAATGGTTCCTGGAGTGTGGGCCGACGACCGCAGCGGGATGTCGGAAGGAAGGTATCGGGCCATGTTAACGGCTGCCGTGGTGGCGCCGTGTGTCGCGCACCGCTGAAACCAGCGCGGACTGCGGCCGAGTGTGGTCGAGTGCTGCCGAGGGCTGCGCAAAACCGTTACAGTCCCTGGCGGATTCCTTCGTCCATTTCCGCCAGAAATTCCACTGCATGCCACGATCTTCCAGCCACCAGACCACCCAGCGCTTTGCCATTCCATGGACGCTTGTTGCAGGCTTTGGTGCAGCGGCCCTGGCCACCCTGGTCATCGCCTTCGTCAATTTCCGAGCGTCCGAGGCGCGGGGCCAGGCCGTGAATGCCATGGACCGCACGACGCTGGCCATGCGCCAGCTCAGCCAGCTCAATGCCTCGCTCAAGGATGCCGAAACCGGGCAGCGGGGCTTTCTGCTGACGGGTGACCAGGCCTATCTGCAGCCCTACCAGCAGGCGCGCGATGTGCTGCAAAAGCAGCTGGAGGCGCTCAAGGCGCGCACGTCCAGCGACTCCGTCCAGCACCGGCTGCTGGACCAGATCGAGGACATCTCGACCCAGAAGCTGCGCGAGCTGCAGGAAACCATAGACTTGCGCAAGGCCGGCGACCTGGACGCCGCCATGGCCCTGGTGCGCCTGGACGTGGGCAAGAACGCCATGGACCGGCTGCGCGAGCTGATCGATGATCTCTACACCCGCCAGACCCGTGAGCTGGAGCAGCGCCGCCAGCTGTGGGTGGAGGCCTCCACCACCTCGACGTACTACTCCTGGGGCGGCTCCCTCATCTTGCTGGGCCTGATCCTGGCATCGGCCGCGCTGACGGTGCGCGAGTACCGCGTCAAGGCGCGCCAGTCGTGGGTGACGTCCGGTCTGTCCGGCCTGGGCCAGCAGTTGCAGGGCGACCGCCGGCTGGAAGACCTGGGCCAGAAGGCACTGGAATACCTGGCCACCTACCTGCGCGCCGAGGTGGGCGCCGGCTATGTGGTGGACTGCACCGACGGCGGTCTGCGCCTGTTCGGCGGCTATGCCTTGCCGCGCGAGCGCCTGCAGCACAAGCTGCTGCCCGGCGAGGGCCTGGCGGGCCAGGCGGTCACCTCGCGCAAGCTGCTGCATGTCAGGGACGTGCCTGCGCAGCACCTGCCGATTTCCTCGGGCACCGGCCAGTCCAGCCCGTTGCAGCTGATGGTGGCGCCCGCCATGGAGAACGGCGAAGTGTTCGCCGTCATCGAACTGGGCTTTCTGCGCGGGGTGAGCGAGGCAGAGCGCAGCCTGCTGGAGCGGGCGTCCGAAATGCTGGCAGTGGCCATCCGCTCGGGCCTGGACCGTTCGCGCCTCGAGACCTTGCTGGAAGAAACGCGCCGCCAGTCGGAAGAGCTGCAGGCCCAGCAGGAAGAGCTGCGCGTGAGCAATGAGGAGCTGGAGCAGCAAAGCCGCATCCTGCAGGAGTCGCAGACGCAGATGGAGCACCAGCAAAGCGAGCTGGAGCAGACCAATGCCCATCTGGAGGAGCAGACCCAGCAGTTGGAGTACCAGCGCGAGCAACTGCTGCGCGCCCAGGGTGCGCTGACCGACAAGGCGCACGAGCTGGAGCTGGCCAGCCAGTACAAGAGCGAGTTCCTGGCCAACATGAGCCACGAGCTGCGCACGCCGCTGAATTCCACGCTGATCCTCGCCAAGCTGCTGGCCGACAACAAGCCCGGCAACCTGCAGGCCGATCAGGTCAAGTACGCACAGACCATTCATGCGGCGGGCAGCGACCTGCTGGCGCTGATCAACGACATCCTGGACCTGTCCAAGATCGAGGCCGGCCAGGTCAGCGTCCTGGTGGAGCCCATGACCATCGCCACCGCCTTGCAGGCGCTGATGGAGCCGCTGCGCCCCATCGCCCGCGAAAAAGGCCTGGAGCTGGCATGGACGGTGGACCCCGGCGTGCCGGCCTCCATGCAGACCGACCCCATGCGGCTGGCCCAGGTGCTCAAGAACCTGCTGTCCAACGCGCTCAAGTTCACGGCCAAGGGCTCGGTCGACCTGCAGGTGTCCCGTGTGCCCGGGGGCATGCTGGCGTTCGCCGTGCGCGATACCGGCATCGGCATTGCCGAGCAGCAGCAGCAATTCATCTTCGATGCCTTCCGCCAGGCGGACGGCAGCACGCATCGCAAGTTCGGCGGAACGGGCCTGGGCCTGTCGATCTCACGTGATCTTGCCGGGCTGCTGGGCGGCACCCTGACCGTCTCCAGCACGCCGGGGCAGGGCAGCGTGTTCACGCTGACCGTGCCTGTGATCCTGGAGCTGGTGGAGCCTGGCCAGGCCTTGGCTGCCGCGCCGCTGCCCCGCCCGGCGCGGGAATCGCTGGCGAATGCGCAGGCGCAGGTGCAGACGCAGGTGCCGGTGTCATCGCCCGCGTCCGTGCCTGCCGTCGCCTCGGCCCATGTCGCGCCGGCTGCCCCCGCGTTCGCGCCGGCCATGTCTGCGCCGATGTTGCCTACTTCGTCCGCGGCGAATGCCCTGCGAAAGAGCGGGCAGAGCGGGCGCCGCATTCTCGTCATCGAGGACGATCTGCGCTTTGCCGACATTCTTTCCGAGCTCGCGCGCGAGATGGATTTCGAATGCGATGTGGCCAACACCGCGTCCGACGGCCTGGCCATGGCGGCAAGCAACCAGCCCAACGCCATCGTGCTGGACATCAACCTGCCCGATTTCTCGGGCCTGGGCGTGCTGGACCAGCTCAAGCGCAACCCCGTCACGCGCCACATTCCCGTGCACGTGGTCTCGGTGGCCGACTATTCGCAGGAGGCCATGGGACGCGGCGCCGTGGGCTACGCGCTCAAGCCCGTCAAGCGCGAGGAACTGGTCCATGCCCTGAAGCGGCTGGAGGCCAAGTTCACCCAGGACCTGCGCCGCGTGCTGGTGGTGGAGGACGACGAGCGCCAGCGCGAGAGCGTGCGCCACCTGCTCAGCCGCAGCGATGTGGACATCGTCTGCGCGGGCACGGCGGCGGCGGCGCTGGAGCATCTGCGCGGCGCCACCTTCGACTGCATGGTGATGGACCTGAACCTGCCCGACATCAGCGGCTACGAGCTGCTGCAGCGCATGACGGACCAGGACGATGTTTCCTTCCCGCCTGTCATCGTCTATACGGGCCGCGCGCTCTCGCGCGATGAAGAGCAGCAGCTGCGGCGCT
>Ga0209370_1000826_pt1 | contig 33404 bp, 26 predicted proteins | sample AgamicAtPrz_FD_187164 | JGI IMG/M metagenome (GOLD analysis project Ga0209370, IMG submission 187164) | Agave microbial communities from Guanajuato, Mexico - At.P.rz (SPAdes) (version 2) | ecosystem: Host-associated > Plants > Phyllosphere > Phylloplane/Leaf | place: Guanajuato, Mexico...
TCAGAACCCCCAGGCTTATGCTCAGGTAGGCCAGGAAATTCAGGAAATCCCCAACGCCCGACTGGGCTGAAGCGCCCGCCACTTTAGCAATGGTTATCGGTCCGCTCAAGTTTTTTACCGAGAGCTCCCCGAACAGCATTTTCTTCAGCGATTCGAGGGTCAGGACGCTCATGTTCCAGGTGCGGGAAAGTCCCTCGCCAACTGCTTCCAGCGGCCCATAGCTGACCTCGCGGAGCATCTTCGCCGGCCACTCGGCGGCCTTGACCCCGGCGCCCAGATAGCCGCCAGAAGCCTGGCCCTCACCTTTGCGCGCCAGGGTGACGGCAACCTCGAGCGGTACGCCGTCGCGCTCGACGCGCAGGCTGACCTTCTTCTCGGGACGGGCACGGACTGCGTCGACCACTTGCTGCCAGTCGGCCAGCTCCACGCCGTCGAGCGCCAGCAGCTTGTCACCGGTCTTGAGGCCGGCTGCGGCGGCCGGCCCCTTCGGATCGATCTCAGCCAGCACCGGCACCATCGCCGGGCGCCAGGGGCGCAGGCCAAGGGACTGGATCGGCTCGGGCTCGTCAACGCCCTTGAGCCATTGATTCAGGGAAACATTCAATTGACGCTCAGCGGTCGCGCCCTCATCGAGCACTCCGACCCGCAGCGTGCCGGTCTCGCCAAGGCGGCGCACCAGTTGCAGGTTGACCGCCGACCAGCCATTGGTCGGCTCGCCATCGATGGAGACAATTTCCTGGCCGACGCTCAGACCGGCGCTGGCCGCCAGGCTGCCGGCCTCGACGCCGCCGATGACCGGACGCACCTGCTGCGAACCCAGCATGGCCACCACCCAGAAGAACAGGATGGCGAGCAGGAAGTTGGCGATGGGACCCGCGGCCACGATGGCGATGCGCTGGCGGACCGACTTGCGGTTGAACGACTGCTCGACCAGCGCTGGAGGAACCTCGCCCTCGCGCTCGTCGAGCATCTTGACGTAGCCGCCCAGGGGGATCGCGGCGACGACGAACTCGGTGCCGTGCCGGTCATGCCAGCGCACCAGCGGCGTGCCGAAGCCCACCGAGAAACGCAGGACCTTGACCCCACAACGCCGCGCCACCCAGAAGTGGCCGAACTCGTGGAAGGTAACCAGCACACCCAGCGCAATCAGGGTGCCGACAATCATGTAGAGCGCAGTCATGTCCAATCTCCGGGTGACATTCGGCGGAGTCGGCCGCAGGCTTCAGCGGCCGTGGCGTCGCAACCATTCCCGGGACAGCTCCCGGGCACGCTGGTCGGCGGCGAACACCGCCTCGAGGGTGGGCAATGCCACCACGGGCTCCTGGTCGAGCACCTGTTCGATCATACCCGCGATCTCCGGGAAGCGGATACGCCGCTGGAGAAACGCCTCGACAGCCACTTCGTTGGCGGCGTTGAGCACCGCCGGCGCGCTATTGCCCGCCTCGGCAGCCTGACGCGCCAGGCGCAGGCATGGGAAGCGCTGTTCGTCGGGCGCCTGGAAATCCAGACGGGCGATGGCGAACAGGTCCAGTGGCGCGACGCCCGAATCCATACGCTCCGGCCAGGCCAGGGCGTTGGAGATCGGCGTGCGCATGTCCGGGTTGCCCAGCTGGGCAAGCACCGAACCATCGACGTAGTCCACCAGCGAGTGAATGACGCTCTGCGGGTGCACCACCACTTCAATCTGCGACGGCTTGGCATCGAACAGCCAGCAGGCCTCGATCAGTTCCAGGCCTTTGTTCAGCATGCTGGCCGAGTCGACCGAGATCTTGCGGCCCATGGACCAGTTCGGGTGCGCGCAGGCCTGCTCCGGCGTTACATCCAGCAATGCTTCAGCAGGGGTTTCGCGGAATGGCCCACCGGAGGCGGTCAGCAGGATCCGGCGCACGCCAACAGCGCCCAGGCCACGGGCGTAATCGCCGGGCATGCACTGGAAGATCGCGTTGTGCTCGCTGTCGATCGGCAGCAACACCGAACCACTGCGATGCACCGCATCCATGAACAAGGCCCCGGACATCACCAGGGCCTCCTTGTTGGCCAGCAGCACCTTCTTGCCCGCCTCGACCGCGGCCAGGGTCGGGCGCAGGCCGGCGGCACCGACGATGGCCGCCATCACGGTATCCACCTCGGACGCAGCGGCCACCTGGCACAACCCGGCCTCGCCCTCGAGCACCTCGGTGGCGCAGCCCGCCGTGGCCAGCCCCTGACGCAGGCGCGTGGCCGCCTCGGCGCTCGGCACCACGGCGAAGGCAGGACGATGACGTTCGCACAGGGCCAGCAGTTCGTCGATGCGCGAATAGCCGCTCAGGGCGAACACCTGGTAACGGTCAGGGTGTCGGGCAATGACGTCCAGCGTGCTCAGGCCGATGGAGCCGGTGGCCCCCAGCACGGTTATGCGTTGCACGGCACTCACATCACACCCCACTCAGCCGCCCACAGCAGCACGGCAAACATCGGAATCGCCGCGGTCAGGCTGTCGATGCGATCGAGCACGCCGCCATGACCCGGCAGCAGGTTGCTGCTGTCCTTGATGCCTTCCCGGCGCTTGAACATGCTTTCGGTCAGGTCGCCGACCACCGAGGACATCACAACAACGACAGCGCCCAGCAGGCCCAGCAGCACCTGGCCAATACTCCAGTCGCGGGCGAAACCCACGGCCAGGGTGATCAGCAGGCTGACCGCGAGGCCACCATAGACGCCCTCCCAGCTCTTGCCCGGGCTGACCTTCGGCGCCAGCTTGCGTTTGCCGAAGGCCCGACCGGAGAAGTACGCGCCAATGTCGGCAGCCCAGACCAGCACCATCACCGACAGGATCAGCCAGTTGCCCAGCGGCCAGTGCTTTAGCAGCACCAGGCCCTGCCAGGCAGGCAGCAGGACCAGAAGACCGATCAGCAGGCGACAGGCGGCGCTGCTCCACAGCTCGCCGCTACGCGGGTAGGTCAGCACCAGCCAAGTGGCCAGGGCCCACCAGATCACCGAGGCGCCCAGCACCCAGGGCGCAAGGTCGGGCATCAGGTAGAGCAGCATCAGGCCGCTCGCCACCACGGCGGCGTAGGCGATGCGCAGCGGCTGCGCCACCAGGCCGGCCAGGCGCGCCCACTCCCAGGCGCCGAGCGTTACCACGAAGCCGATGAACAGGGCGAAATCCCCGCCGTTGAGCAGGAAGAAACCACCCAACGCGATCGGCAGCAGGATCAGCGCGGTAATGATGCGTTGTTTAAGCATTAAGCACGGGCTCCGGCTTCGACCTGCTCGCTGGTCTTACCGAAGCGGCGTTGGCGCGAAGCGAAATCGGCCAGCGCGTTGCGCATGGCCTCGTGTTTGAAGTCCGGCCAGTAGAGGTCGGAGAAGTACAGTTCGGCGTAGGCCAGCTGCCACAGCAGGAAGTTGCTGATGCGGTGCTCGCCGCCGGTGCGGATGCACAGGTCGGGCAATGGCAGGTCGCCGGTGGCCAGGCAGGTCTGCAGCAGGTCCGGGGTGATGTCCTCGGGGCGCAGGTGGCCGGCCTGGACTTCCCGCGCCAGGCGCTGTGCGGCCTGGGCGATGTCCCACTGGCCGCCGTAATTGGCGGCGATCTGCAGGATGAAGCGGTTGCTGCCCACCGTCGCTGCTTCGGCTTCGCGCATCGCCGCCTGAAGCTCAGGGTGGAAGCGCGAGCGATCACCGATGATGCGCAGGCTGATGTTGTTGTCGTTCAGGCGCTTGGCCTCACGACGCAATGCCGAGAAGAACAGCTCCATCAGCGCGCCGACCTCCTCGGCCGGACGCTGCCAGTTCTCGCTGGAGAAGGCGAAGAGCGTGAGCACCTCGACCTTGGCCTCGGCGCAGACTTCGATCACCGCGCGAACGGCATCCACGCCGGCCTTGTGGCCGGCGACGCCGGGCAGAAGACGTTTCTTCGCCCAGCGGTTGTTGCCATCCATGATGATCGCGACATGACGCGGCACCGAGCCCGGTGCCGCCGACTTGGTCTTTTCCATTAAGAGAGCAACCCTGGCCTCAAACGGCCATCAGGTCCTTTTCCTTGGCCTTGAAGGCGGCATCGACTTCAGCGACGAACTTGTCGGTCAGCTTCTGGATCTCGTCAGCCGCGCGACGCTCTTCGTCTTCGCTGATTTCCTTGTCCTTGGTCAGCTTCTTCAGGTCGGCCAGGGCATCGCGACGCACGTTGCGCACAGCGACCTTGGCGTCCTCGGCAACGCCGCTGGCCTGCTTGGTGTAGCCCTTGCGGGTTTCCTCGGTCAGGGCCGGCATCGGCACGCGGATGGTGGTGCCGGCGCTGGACGGGTTCAGGCCCAGGTCGGAGGTCAGGATGGCCTTCTCGATGGCGGCGCTGAGGTTCTTGTCGTGGGCGACGATCTTCAGGGTACGGGCGTCCTCGACGGTGATCGCGGCCACCTGGTTCAGCGGCATGTCGCTGCCCCAGGCCGGCACCTTGACGCTGTCCAGGATGCTTGGGTGGGCGCGACCGGTACGGATCGCCGCCAGGTTGCGGGCCAGGGCCTCGAGGGACTTGCCCATGCGCTCCTGGGCGTCTTTCTTGATGTCGTTGATCATTTTTGAACTTCCTCGATCAGAGTTCCTTCCGCACCACCATGCACAATGTTGAGCAGGGCGCCGGGCTTGTTCATGTTGAAGACGCGCAGCGGCATCTTGTGATCGCGGCAAAGGCAGATTGCCGTGAGGTCCATTACGCCCAGCTTGCGATCCAGCACTTCATCGTAGGACAGATGATCGAACTTCTCGGCATGCGGGTCCTTGAATGGATCTGCAGTGTATACACCATCGACCTTGGTTGCCTTCAATACCACGTCGGCATCGATTTCGATGGCGCGCAGGCAAGCGGCGGAGTCGGTGGTGAAGAACGGGTTGCCGGTACCGGCAGCGAAGATCACGACTTCCTTGGAATTCAGGTGGCGCATGGCCTTGCGGCGATCGTAGTGATCGGTCACGCCCACCATGGAGATGGCCGACATGACGATGGCGGTGATGTTCGCCCGCTCCAGCGCGTCGCGCATGGCCAGGCCGTTCATCACGGTGGCCAGCATGCCCATGTGGTCGCCGGTAACGCGGTCCATGCCGGCTGCACTGAGCGCCGCGCCACGGAACAGGTTGCCACCACCGATCACCAGGCCGACCTGAACGCCGATGCCGACCAGCTGGCCGACTTCCAGTGCCATGCGATCCAGGACCTTGGGGTCGATCCCGAACTCTTCCGAGCCCATCAGGGCCTCGCCGCTAAGTTTGAGTAGAATGCGTTTATAGCGAGCCTGATGACCACTGCCCTGCTGAGCCATTGCGAATCTCTCCTGCGGCGTTTGTAAAAATCTGGCGGGCTGTTTCAGCCTGCGCGTAACTCTAGCGTGACGCACTTCATGCGTCAGCGAGCAACGGTCTCGTGAACCGCTCCCGCTTTGACAAAGAGGCTGCGCGCGTAAGCGGGCAGCCTCTTCGGGGCGACAGACGAATCCGTCTTACTGCTTGGCGGCAGCTACCTGGGCGGCAACTTCGGCAGCGAAGTCGTCAACCGGCTTCTCGATGCCTTCGCCGACCTTGAAGTAGGTGAAGGAAACGATTTCAGCACCGGCCTTCTTGGCCAGCGCGCCGACCTTGACTTCCGGATCCATGACGAAGGCTTGCTCTTTCAGCGAGGCTTCGGCTTTGAACTTGGAGATACGACCGTTGATCATGTTCTCAACGATGTTTTCCGGCTTGCCAGCGATCTTGTCGGCGTTCAGCTGCAGGAAGACGTTCTTCTCGCGCTCGATGGCCTCGGCGGAGATTTCCGACGCATCCAGGAACTCTGGGTTCGAGGCTGCGACGTGCATGGCGATGTTCTTGGCCAGATCGACGTCGCCGCCTTTCAGGACAACAACGGCACCGATCTTGTTGCCGTGCAGGTAGGCACCGACAACGTCGCCTTCAACGCGCACCAGGCGGCGGATGTTGACGTTCTCGCCGCACTTGGCAACCAGGGCTTCACGAGCGGCTTCACGCGAGGCGATCAAGGGAGCTGCGTCGGTCAGCTTCTGGGCGAAGGCTTCTTCGAGGCTTTCGGCAACGAAGTTCTTGAAGTCGTCTTGCAGGGCCAGGAAGTCGGTCTGCGAGTTCACTTCCAGCAGAACGGCGGATTTACCGTCGGTCTTGACGGCGATAGCGCCTTCAGCAGCGACGTTGCCAGCCTTTTTGGCGGCCTTGATGGCGCCCGAGGCACGCATGTCGTCAATGGCTTTCTCGATGTCGCCGCCGGCCTTTTCCAGGGCCTTCTTGCAATCCATCATGCCTTCGCCGGTACGCTCGCGCAGTTCTTTGACCAGCGCCGCAGTAATTGCTGCCATTTCAAAATCCTCTTGGAAAGTTTTTCAACCATTCCACCCGCTCGTCACGGGCGTTAAATTCTGCAAATCGCTGCCTTTATATCAGCTGGCCCATGATGCGGGGTCGTTGCTGACAGCAGGATTTCAAGGTGGCAAAAAGGGGGCCAAGCCCCCTTTTTGCGTGCCAAGTAGACGCCAGGCGTCAATTACTCGGCAGCAGGTGCAGCCGCTTCTTCAGCGTAGACTTCAGTGCCGCCGGCAACGTTGTTGCGGCCGCGGATGACGGCGTCAGCCATCGAAGTCATGTACAGCTCGATAGCGCGGATGGCGTCATCGTTACCTGGGATGATGTAGTCAACACCTTCCGGGCTGCTGTTGGTATCGACAACGCCGATGACCGGGATGCCCAGCTTGTTGGCTTCGGTGATGGCAATGCGCTCGTGGTCGACGTCGATCACGAACAGGGCATCAGGCAGGCCGCCCATGTCCTTGATACCACCCAGGCTGCGGTCCAGCTTCTCCAGATCGCGCGAACGCATCAGGGCTTCTTTCTTGGTCAGCTTGGCAAAGGTGCCGTCTTCGGCCTGGGTTTCCAGGTCGCGCAGACGCTTGATCGAGGCGCGGATGGTCTTGTAGTTGGTCAGCATGCCGCCCAACCAACGGTGATCAACGTATGGCGAACCGCAACGAGCAGCTTGCTCGGCGACGATCTTGCCGGCGGAACGCTTGGTGCCGACGAACATGATCTTGTTCTTGCCCTGGGCCAGGCGCTCTACGAAGGACAGAGCTTCGTTGAACATTGGCAGGGTTTTTTCCAGGTTGATGATGTGGATCTTGTTACGCGCGCCGAAAATGTACTTGCCCATTTTCGGGTTCCAGTAACGGGTCTGGTGGCCGAAGTGCACACCGGCCTTCAGCATATCGCGCATGTTGACTTGGGACATGATAGTTCCTTGATAAGTCGGGTTGGGCCTCCACGTATCCCAATGACCAACCCGTGCTTCCAGGGAAACCGGGCACCCAGGCCATCGTGTCGACACGTGTGTGGGTTTGAGCTGACGGAGGACATCCCCCGAAAGCGGCGCATTTTATACCACAGGCCGAGCGCGAACGGAACCCGGATCATGCTTCGTCCGTCAGTGGCTTTTGCAGCACCCGTGCTTTGCGGCCAGAATGCCTTCAATAGACCAGCGGATCCACGGGACTCTCCCGACAGATCGCCGCCGCGCTCTGGTAGAATCCGGTCTTTCCCGTTTGTTCGCGCCCTACAGGGCGCCGTAGAGAGCCTGTTCATGACCGTCACCATCAAGACCGCAGAAGACATCGAGAAGATGCGCATCGCTGGCCGCCTGGCCGCCGAAGTGCTGGAAATGATCGAGGAGCACGTCAAGCCCGGCGTCACCACCGAGGAACTCGACCGCCTGTGCCACGACTACATCGTCAACGTCCAGCAGGCGATCCCCGCCCCTCTCAACTACAAGGGCTTCCCCAAGTCGATCTGCACCTCGATCAACCATGTGGTCTGCCACGGCATCCCCAATGACAAGGCGCTCAAGGACGGCGACACCATCAACATCGACGTGACCGTGATCAAGGACGGCTACCACGGCGACACCAGCCGCATGTTCCATGTCGGCACCGTCGCGCCATGGGCCGAGCGCCTGTCCAAGGTCACCCAGGAATGCCTGTACAAGGCCATCGAGCTGGTCAAGCCCGGCTGCCGCCTGGGCGACATCGGCGAAGTGATCCAGAAACACGCCGAGAAGAACGGTTTCTCGGTGGTCCGCGAGTTCTGCGGACACGGCATTGGCAAGGTGTTCCACGAAGAGCCGCAGATCCTCCACTACGGCCGCGCCGGCACCGGCATGGAGCTCAAGGAAGGCATGACCTTCACCATCGAGCCGATGATCAACCAGGGCAAGGCCGACACCAAGGTGCTGGGCGACGGCTGGACCGCCATCACCAAGGACCGCAAGCTCTCGGCCCAGTGGGAACACACCCTGGTGGTGACCGCCAGCGGCTACGAGATCTTCACCCTGCGCAAGGACGACACCATCCCGCGCACCTCGGCCTGATACTGACTAACAGGAACGCGACTCGATGCCCCAGGTGGATCCCGAGCTGTTCGACCGCGGCCAGTTCCAGGCGGAACTGGCCCTCAAGGCAAGCCCCATCGCCGCTTTCAAGAAGGCCATCCGCATGGCCGGCGAGGTGCTCGACAAGCGTTTCCGTGAAGGCCGCGAGATCCGCCGGCTGATCGAGGACCGCGCCTGGTTCGTCGACAACATCTTGCAACAGGCCTGGAACCAGTTCAGCTGGGGCGCGCCGGACGGCATCGCCCTGGTGGCGGTGGGCGGCTATGGCCGCGGCGAGCTGCACCCGTTCTCGGACATCGACCTGCTGATCCTGCTCGACGCCGCCGAGCACGAGCAGTACCGCGACGCCATCGAGCGCTTCCTCACGCTGCTGTGGGACATCGGCCTGGAAGTCGGCCAGAGCGTGCGCACCGTCGACGAATGCGCCGAGCAGGCCCGGGCCGACCTCACGGTCATCACCAACCTGATGGAAAGCCGCACCATCGCCGGCCCCGAGTCGCTGCGCCGACGCATGCTCGACGCCACCAGCACCGCGCACATGTGGCCGAGCAAGGAGTTCTTCCTGGCCAAGCGCGCCGAGCTCAAGGCCCGCCACCACAAGTACAACGACACCGAGTACAACCTCGAGCCCAACGTCAAGGGCGGGCCGGGTGGCCTGCGCGACATCCAGACGGTGCTTTGGGTGGCCCGGCGCCAGTACGGCACCCTGAACCTGCACGCCCTGGCCGGCGAGGACTTCCTGCTGGAAAGCGAGAACGAACTGCTGGCCTCGTCCCAGGCCTTCCTCTGGCGCGTGCGCTATGCCCTGCACATGCTCGCCGGACGCGCCGAGGACCGCCTGCTGTTCGACCACCAGCGCAGCATCGCCGCGCTGCTGGGCTACACCGACGACAACCCCAAGCGCGCCATCGAACAGTTCATGCAGCAGTACTACCGGGTGGTGATGAGCATCAGCCAGCTGTGCGACCTGATCATCCAGCACTTCGAGGAGGTGATCCTCGCCGATGACGACAGCGGCGCCACCCAGCCACTGAACGCGCGCTTCCGCCTGCACGACGGCTATATAGAAGCGGTCAATCCGAACGTGTTCCGGCGCACCCCGTTCGCCATGCTGGAGATCTTCGTGCTGATGGCCCAGCACCCCGAGATCAAGGGCGTGCGCGCCGACACCGTGCGCCTGCTGCGCGAACATCGCCACCTGATCGACGACAAGTTCCGCAACGATATCCGCAACACCAGCCTGTTCATCGAGCTGTTCAAGTGCGAGATCGGCATCCACCGCAACCTGCGGCGGATGAACCGCTACGGCATCCTCGGCCGCTACCTGCCGGAGTTCGGCCTGATCGTCGGGCAGATGCAGCACGACCTGTTCCACATCTACACGGTCGATGCGCACACCCTCAACCTGATCAAGCACCTGCGCAAGCTGCAGTACACCCCGGTTTCCGAGAAATTCCCGCTGGCCAGCAAGCTCATGGGGCGCCTGCCCAAGCCCGAGCTGATCTACCTGGCCGGCCTCTACCACGACATCGGCAAGGGTCGCCAGGGCGACCACTCCGAGCTGGGTGCAGTGGATGCACAGGCCTTCTGTGCGCGCCACCAGCTACCAGCGTGGGACAGCCGGCTGATCGTCTGGCTGGTGCAGAACCACCTGGTGATGTCCACCACCGCCCAGCGCAAGGACCTCTCCGACCCACAGGTGATTAACGACTTCGCCCTGCACGTGGGCGACGAGACACGCCTGGACTACCTCTACGTGCTGACCGTGGCCGACATCAACGCCACCAACCCCAACCTGTGGAACTCCTGGCGGGCGAGCCTGCTGCGCCAGCTCTACACCGAGACCAAGCGCGCCCTGCGCCGGGGCCTGGAAAACCCACTGGACCGCGAGGAGCAGATCCGCCAGACCCAGAGCGCCGCGCTGGACATCCTGGTGCGCGAGGGCACCGACCCGGACGATGTCGAGCAGCTCTGGTCGCAACTGGGTGACGACTACTTCCTCAAGCACAACGCCGCCGACGTGGCCTGGCACAGCGACGCGATCCTCCAGCAGCCGGCCGACGGCGGGCCGCTGGTGCTGATCAAGGAAACCACCCAGCGCGAGTTCGAAGGTGGCACGCAGATCTTCATCTACGCCCCCGACCAGCACGATTTCTTTGCCGTGACCGTGGCCGCCATGGCCCAGCTCAACCTGAACATCCATGACGCCCGCATCATCACCTCGAGCAGCCAGTTCACCCTCGACACCTACATCGTGCTCGACAACGACGGCGGCTCGATCGGCGACAACCCACAGCGGGTCCGGCAGATCCGCGACGGCCTGACCGAAGCGCTGCGTACCCCCGAGGACTACCCGGCGATCATCCAGCGCCGGGTGCCGCGCCAGCTCAAGCACTTCGACTTCCCGCCGCAGGTGACCATCCTCAACGACGCCCAGCGCCCGGTGACCATCCTCGAGATCACCGCGCCTGACCGCCCCGGCCTGCTGGCGCGGATCGGGCGGATCTTCCTGGAGTTCGACATCTCGCTGCAGAACGCCAAGATCGCCACCCTCGGCGAGCGCGTGGAGGACGTATTCTTCATCACCGACGCCGACAACCAGCCGCTGTCCGACCCGCAGCTGTGCAGCCGCCTGCAGGAGGCCATCGTCCAGCAGCTGCAGGCCGGCCAGGCCAGCGATGCCAGCCCCACCCGCATGACCTTTTGACGATAACGAGACCTTGCGCCAATGAACCCAGCACTGACCCAGCTCCAGCCCTACCCGTTCGAGAAACTGCGTGCCCTGCTGGGGAGCGTGAAGCCGGCGGCGGACAAACGTCCGATCGCCCTGTCGATCGGTGAGCCGAAACACGAATCGCCGGCCTTCGTCGCCAAGGCCATGGCCGACAACCTCGACAAGCTGGCGGTCTACCCCAGCACCCTGGGCCTGCCGGCCCTGCGCCAGGCCATCGGCCAGTGGTGCGAGCGGCGCTTCGGCGTGCCAGTCGGCTGGCTGGACGCCGACCGCCATATCCTGCCGGTCAACGGCACCCGCGAGGCGCTGTTCGCCTTCACCCAGGCCGTGGTCGATCGCTCCGCGGACGGCCTGGTGGTCAGCCCCAACCCGTTCTACCAGATCTACGAAGGCGCGGCCCTGCTGGCCGGCGCCACCCCGCATTACCTGCCCTGCCTGGAAAACAACGGTTTCAACCCGGACTTCGACGCCGTGCCGGCCGATGTCTGGAAGCGTTGCCAGATCCTGTTCCTGTGCTCCCCGGGCAACCCCACCGGCGCCCTGGTGCCAATGGACACCCTGAAAAAGCTGATCGCCCTGGCCGACAAGCACGACTTCGTGATCGCCGCCGACGAGTGCTACAGCGAGCTGTACTTCGACGAAGACGCGCCACCACCAGGCCTGCTCAGCGCCTGCGCGGAACTGGGCCGAAATGACTTCAAGCGCTGCGTGGTGTTCCACAGCCTGTCCAAGCGCTCCAACCTGCCGGGGCTGCGCTCGGGCTTCGTCGCCGGCGACGCCGAAATCATCAAGCCGTTCCTGCTGTACCGCACCTACCATGGTTGCGCCATGCCGGTGCAAACCCAGCTGGCCAGCATCGCCGCCTGGCAGGACGAGGCCCATGTACGAGAAAACCGCGACCAGTACCGCGCCAAGTACGACGCCGTGCTCGACATCCTGCAGCCGGTGCTCGACGTGCAACGCCCGGACGGCAGCTTCTACCTGTGGGCCAAGGTGCCGGGCAGCGACGCCGACTTCACCCGCGACCTGTTCGAGGCCGAGCATGTGACCGTGGTGCCAGGTTCGTACCTCTCCCGCGAAGTAGACGGGGTCAACCCGGGGGCCGGGCGCGTGCGCATGGCCCTGGTCGCGCCGCTGGCCGAGTGCATCGAGGCGGCCGAGCGGATTCGCGCGTTCCTGGACCGCTGATGGCAGGCGCCCCTCCTCACAGGGGGGGCGCAATTCAAATCGAGGCAAGCATTAAGTACCGTCAGCACAGAACACTGGCGACCGATAGTTGGCACCTCTCAACCCCTGAAGGTGCACAACGATGTCCGATGTTCTCGTGGCAAACGCGATCTACCGCCTACGCCAGAAGCTGCAACTGCCCCAAGCAGTGAAGTCGCGCAAGAAACGCTCGGTGGCGGATCATTCCGTGTTCTGGCGCCCAGGCCAGACGCTCAGGATCTCGTTCATCGGCACGCCCTGCCCGTGGCTCAAGAAATCGATTTTCAAAACCGCGTGCCAATGGCTGAAATACGCCAACCTGAAATTCGAACTCCTCGACAACGATGTCGACGAAGCAGAGATCCGCATCCAGACCGATGTGCAGGAAGGCGTGAGTTTCAGTTTCCTGGGAACCCAGGCCCAGGATGTGGATGGCCCCACCATGGCCTTGGGAAGCAAGCTGTCCGACCCGCTGTTCGAGTCGCTCGTATTACACGAGTTCGGACACGCACTGGGCATGGAGCATGAACACCAACACCCACAGGCCAACATTCCGTGGGACCTCGACGCGGTGCGCAAGCTGCTGGCAGCGGTCCTGGCCGACGAGGCCAGCAGCCCGGATGAGCTCGCCGACCTGATCGAAGAGGACCTCGCCATTCAATTCCTGCCACTGCCCGATAACGGCGACCTGCTCATCCTGCCCTATGACAGGCGGTCGATCATGCACTACCGCATCAGGCAGAAACTCACGCACCACGCTTTCAAGCGCAGCCATAACCTGAAGATCAGCAAGAAGGACAAGCGCTTCATGCGCCTGGTCTATCCGGCCTCGTGCTAGTAACTAGCGGACCTGCCCAAGATTGGCCTCGCTCAGGTCCAGCTCGCCCAGCACCTGACGCACCACTTCGTCCCCGACCAGGTGCTGGCGATGCAGCTCGTACAGCTCCAGTCGTTGCGCACGCAGGGCACGCAGGCGCAGACGACGCTCCAGCTGATCCATCTGCTCGGCCAGCGCCCTGGCCTCGGCGCTGTCATTGTAACTGTCCAGTTCATCGCGGTACTCGGCCATCAGCCGCGCCTTGAGCTCGGTGGCCAGGGTCGCCTGGGCGGCATCCTGCGGCGCGTTGGCATCGATCACCTCTTCGGCCTCGAGCGCATGGATCGCGGCCTCGGCGGTGCGCCGCCAGGCCTCCTGCACTTCCTGGTGCAAGCGCTCGTCCGGGCTCTTGGTCACGCCACGCAGCAGGATCGGCAAAGCGATGCAGGCGCTGACCAGCGACAGCAGGATCACCCCGGCGGCGATGAAGATGAGCAGGTCGCGCTCGGGGAACGCCTTGCCCGCGCCGATCAGCAACGGCACCGACATCACGCCCGCCAGGGTCACCGCCCCGCGCACCCCGCCCAGGGTCAGCAACCAGCAGGAGCGCGCGGTCGGCATCAGCACCAGCGCAGGCTTGCCGCGCCAGCGCCGAACCACGCCGATAGCCCGCCAGATGCTCTGCACCCAGATGAACCGCAAGAGCACCAGCGCGGCGAAGATCGCCACCACGTCCAGGCAGCGCCAGGCAAGCGTTGGCCACGCGGCGGCCTCGTCGCTCACCACCGCCTTGATGATGTCCGGCAACTGCAGGCCCAGCAGCAGGAAGATCAGGCCATTGAAGGCGAACTCCAGCAGTGACCAGACACTGCGGTTGAGCAGGCGGGTGCTGGTTTGCCGGGGCAGCAGGTCCAACCAGCTCTGCATCATCCCGGCGGCCACCGCCGAGAGAATGCCGGACACGCCAAGTCGTTCGGCCAGCACGTAGGCGGCAAACGGCAACAGCAGCATGAACACCACATGGGTGGCCGGATCGTCCCAGCCGCGGGTGATCATCCACATGCGCAGGCGTCCGACCAGCCAGCTCAGCGCCACCCCCACCGCCAGGCCACCCAGGGCGACCAGGACGAAAGTCAGGCTGGCCTCGGTCAACGAGAACACCCCCGTAATCGCCGCCACCAGGGCGAACTTGAAGGTCACCAGGCCCGAGGCGTCGTTCATCAGTGCCTCGCCCTGGAGCATGTGCATCAGTGGTGTCGGCAGACGGTCCTGGGCGATGGCCGACACGGCCACGGCATCGGTGGGCGACAGTACCGCCGCCAAGGCGAAGGCCACCGCCAGCGGAATGCTCGGCAGCAACCAGTGGATGAAGTAGCCGGCGCCGACCACGGTGAACAGCACCAGCCCCACCGCCAGCGCCACCACCGGCCCGCGGATGCGCCACAGTTCGCGCTTGGGCATGCGCCAGCCGTCGGCGAACAGCAGCGGCGGCAGGAACAGGAACAGGAACAGCTCCGGGTCCAGCGCCACGTGCAGGCCCAGGGTCGGCCAGGCCAGCAAGGCGCCGGCGCCGATCTGCACCAGCGGCAGGGGCAGCGGCAGCACCCGCCCGACCAGTTTCGACACGCTCACCAGCATCAGCAGGATAAGGACGGTATAGGCTGACTGCATCGGCAAGCTTCCTGTTTGATCGGAGAAACCACAGCGAGGCGAAACATCGCCATTGAAACAATATGTTAGCGGGGATGCGCTATCGTGGACCGCTGCACGATAGTCGCAGCCTGGCCGGGAATATGTAACACAATGCTACGCGAGAAGCGGTGAAACACATCGGCGTGGCCTTCCAGCCCGCGGCCGTGGCGCCAGCCCCATCGATGCCGCATAATCGGCCCACCCAATCTTCAAGGAGCATCGGGGACGCCCGGCCCGACTAGGCTGCCCCAGGCATTCAATGGCTTACACTCTCTACGGCATCAAAGCCTGCGACACCATGAAAAAGGCCCGCACCTGGCTTGAAGACAAGGCCATCGGCTTCGACTTCCACGACTACAAGACCCAGGGCATCGACCGCGACAGCCTGAATCGCTGGTGCGACGAGCACGGCTGGGAAGTCGTGCTGAACCGCGCCGGGACAACCTTCCGCAAGCTCGACGACGCCAGCAAGGCCGATCTCGACCAGGCCAAGGCCGTCGAACTGATGCTCGCCCAACCGTCGATGATCAAGCGCCCGGTGCTCGACCTCGGCGAACGCACGCTGGTCGGCTTCAAGCCCGACCTGTACGCCGCGGCGCTGGCCTGATCCCGCATTACGCTCCATCCCCTTTTCGTACGAGGTAATCGCATGTCTCAATCGCTGTTCAGCCTGGCCTTCGGTGTCGGCACCCAGAACCGCCAGGGCGCCTGGCTGGAAGTCTTCTACGCACAACCGGTGCTCAAGCCGTCCGCCGAACTGGTCGCGGCCATCGCGCCGGTGCTGGGCTATGAAGGGGGCAACCAGGCCATCGCCTTCACCACCGCCCAGGCCGCCCAGCTGGCCGACGCGCTCAAGGGCGTCGATGCCGCCCAGGCCGCGCTGCTGACCCGCCTGGCCGAGAGCCACAAGCCGCTGGTCGCCACCCTGCTGGCCGAAGACGGCGCCCTGACCTCCACCCCCGAGGCCTACCTCAAGCTGCACCTGCTGTCGCACCGCCTGGTCAAGCCGCACGGCGTATCGCTGGCCGGCATCTTCCCGCTGCTGCCGAACGTCGCCTGGACCAACCAGGGCGCGGTCGACCTGGCCGAGCTGGCCGAGTTGCAACTGGAAGCGCGCCTGAAAGGCGAGCTGCTGGAAGTGTTCTCGGTGGACAAGTTCCCGAAGATGACCGACTACGTCGTGCCGGCCGGCGTGCGCATCGCCGACACCGCCCGTGTGCGCCTGGGCGCCTACATCGGCGAAGGCACCACCATCATGCACGAAGGTTTCGTCAACTTTAACGCCGGCACCGAAGGCCCGGGCATGATTGAAGGCCGCGTCTCCGCGGGCGTGTTCGTCGGCAAAGGTTCGGACCTGGGCGGCGGCTGCTCGACCATGGGCACCCTGTCCGGTGGCGGCAACATCGTCATCAAGGTCGGCGAAGGCTGCCTGATCGGCGCCAACGCCGGCATCGGCATTCCGCTGGGCGACCGCAACACCGTCGAGGCCGGCCTGTACATCACCGCTGGCACCAAGGTGAACCTGCTGGACGAGAACAACCAGCTGGTCAAGGTGGTCAAGGCCCGCGACCTGGCCGGCCAGACCGACCTGCTGTTCCGCCGCAATTCGCTCAATGGCGCGGTGGAGTGCAAGACCCACAAGTCGGCCATCGAGTTGAACGAGGCGCTGCACGCGCACAACTGAGAACCTGCCCGGGTTTGAAGTGATAAGATCGGGTCTGCTCCCAGGCTTCGCTTGTGGGCAGACCCATTTTTTATTCCAGGCCCCGCTAACATGTTCCAGCCCTCCCCGTGGCGTGCCGATTTCCCCGCCATCGCCGCCCTGCAACGGCAGCACCAGACCTACCTGGACAGCGCCGCCACCACCCAGAAGCCCCAGGCCCTGCTCGATGCCCTGAGCCATTACTATGGCCATGGCGCCGCCAACGTGCACCGCGCCCAGCACCTGCCCGGCGCCCTGGCCACCCAGGCCTTCGAGGGCTCCCGCCACAAGGTTGCCGCCTGGCTCAATGCCGCCGACTCGCGGCAGATCGTCTTCACCCACGGCGCCACCTCGGCCCTGAACCTGCTGGCCTATGGCCTGGAACACCGCTTCGAAGCCGGTGACGAAATCGCCGTCAGCGCCCTGGAGCACCACGCCAACCTGCTGCCCTGGCAACAACTGGCGCACCGGCGCCAACTGCGCCTGGTGATCCTGCCGGTGAACGACCTGGGGCATGTCGACCTGGAACAAGCCCTGCAATTGATCGGCCCGCGCACCCGCTTGCTGGCGATCAGCCAGCTGTCCAATGTGCTGGGGACCTGGCAACCGCTGGCGCCGTTGCTGGCCCATGCCCGAGCCCAAGGCGCGCTGAGCGTGGTCGATGGCGCCCAGGGCGTGGTCCATAGTCGCCACGATGTGCAGCAGCTGGACTGCGACTTCTATGTGTTTTCCAGCCACAAGCTCTACGGCCCGGATGGCGTGGGCGTCCTGTACGGCCGCCAGCAGGCGCTGGCACTGTTGCGCCACTGGCAGTACGGCGGCGAGATGGTGCAGTTGGCGGACTACCAGGACGCCAGCTTCCGTCCGGCACCGCTGGGATTCGAGGCCGGCACGCCGCCGATCGCCGGTGTCATCGGCCTGGGCGCTACCTTGGATTACCTGGCCAGCCTCGACGCCAATGCGGTGGCCGCCCATGAGGCCACCTTGCACCAGCACCTGGTGCGCGGCCTGGCTGATCGCGAGGGGGTTCGCCTGCTCGGCTCGCCCCAGGTGGCGCTGGCCAGTTTCGTCATCGATGGGGTGCACAATGCCGATATCGCCCACCTGCTGACCGAACAGGGCATCGCCGTGCGCGCCGGGCATCATTGCGCCATGCCGCTGCTCAGGCACCTGGGCCTGGACGGTGCGATCCGCGTGTCGCTGGGGCTCTATTCCGACAGCGACGACCTGCAACGCTTCTTCGACGCGCTCGACCAGGGCCTGGAGCTGCTGCGATGAGCCTGTCGGCCGAGGCCAGCCAGGCGCTGGAGAGCTTCGAGCAGGCGCGCGGGTGGGAGCAACGGGCGCGGTTGCTGATGCAGTGGGGGGATCGGCTGGAACCGCTGGACGACAGCGACAAGACCGAAGCCAACCGGGTGCATGGCTGCGAGAGCCTGGTGTGGCTGGTGGCCCAACAGGAAAATGGTCAGTGGCATTTCAAAGCCGCCAGTGATGCACGGCTGCTGCGCGGCTTGCTGGCACTGCTGCTGGTGCGAGTGCAGGGTTTGGCCAGCGATCGATTGGCAGCGCTCGACCTGAGCGCCTGGTTTACCCAGTTGGGGCTGGAGCGGCAGTTGTCGCCGTCGCGTAGCAACGGGCTGCATGCGGTGTTGCTGAAGATGGCGGAGCTGGTGTCCAACCGTTGAGTCGGTGCTTCCCTCTTCGCGGGTAAACCCGCTCCCACAGGGATTGTGCAAGACCTGTGGGAGCGGGTTTACCCGCGAAGAGGGCCCATTTATTCAGGCTTGATCCGCTCAGAAGGCCGCCGTGCGCCGGCCACCAGTTTCTCCACGGCCTTGCTCGCCGCGACCATGCCGAAGGTCGCGGTCACCATCATCACCGCGCCGAATCCACCGGCGCAGTCCAGGCGCACGCCTTCACCGACAAAGCTCTTCTGCAGGCACACGCTGCCATCCCCCTTGGGGTAGCGCAGCTGTTCGCTGGAGAACACGCATGGCACGCCATAGTTGCGGCTGGTGTTGCGCGAGAAGTTGTAGTCGCGGCGCAGGGTCGAGCGCACCCGTGAAGCCAACGGGTCGTTGAAGGTCTTGTTGAGGTCGCCGATCTGGATCTGGGTCGGATCGATCTGCCCGCCGGCGCCACCGGTGGTGACGATGGCGATCTTGCGGCGGCGACACCAGGCGATCAGCGCCGACTTGGCCATCACGCTGTCGATGCAGTCGATCACGCAGTCCATCTGCTCGGTGATGTACTCGGCCATGGTCTCGCGGGTGACGAAATCGGCCACCGCATGCACCGTGCAGGCCGGGTTGATTGCCCGCAGGCGCTCGGCCATCACCTCGACCTTGGCCCGGCCGACCTGGCCTTCGAGGGCATGGGCCTGGCGGTTGGTGTTGCTCACGCAGACATCGTCCAGGTCGAACAGGCTGATCTCGCCCACACCACTGCGGGCCAGGGCCTCGGCCGCCCACGAGCCGACCCCGCCAATGCCGACGATGGCCACGTGGGCCTGGCGCAGGCGCTGCAGGCCGTCGTCGCCGTAGAGCCGGGCGACGCCGGCGAAGCGTGGATCTTCTGTGCTCATGCTGATACCCCGAAAAAACCGGCGCGCATTATAGGCCAAGCCATGGGTTCGCGGGCATAGCGCACGGCCCGATCACGCCACCTGGGCGTGCCAGAGCGGCCACGGGTTGGAAAAATTCCTACCAAGCCTGCTTTAATGTCCTATCAAGCAACTATATCTGGACGACAGCCAGGCGGACCGAGAACTACATCCTCTGTCGACAATCCAACGGATTACCTTCCCCGGAATCCGTAGGACCCACGCCCCAGCGGCGACGCCTCGCTCCCCTCTTCGGAACCTCTAACACCTATGTCATCACGCAAATTCGGTCTCAACCTGGTGGTGGTCCTGGCCATCGCCGCGCTGTTCACCGGGTTCTGGGCCTTGATCAACCGCCCGGTATCCGCCCCCGCCTGGCCGGAACAGATTTCCGGTTTCTCCTACTCGCCCTTCCGTCTCGGCCAGAGCCCGCAGAAGGGCCAGTACCCCAGCGAGGACGAGATCCGCCAGGACCTCGAGCAACTGAACAAGCTGACCGACAACATCCGTATCTACACCGTCGAGGGTACCCAGGCCGAGGTCCCGCGCCTGGCCGAGGAGCTTGGCCTGCGCGTCACCCTGGGGATCTGGATCAGCAACGACCAGGAACGCAACGAGCGGGAGATCGAAAAGGCCATCGGCCTGGCCAACACCTCGCGCAGCGTGGTGCGGGTGGTGGTCGGTAACGAGGCGCTGTTCCGCGAGGAAGTCACCGCCGAGCAACTGATCGGTTACCTGGACCGGGTCCGCGCCGCGGTCAAGGTGCCGGTGACCACCAGTGAGCAGTGGCACATCTGGAAGGAGCACCCGGAGCTGGCGAAACATGTCGACCTGGTCGCCGCGCACATCCTGCCCTACTGGGAATTCGTGCCCATGAAGGACTCGGTGCAGTTCGTCCTCGACCGTGCCCGCGAGCTGCGCAAGCAGTTCCCGCGCAAGCCGCTGCTGCTCTCGGAGGTCGGCTGGCCAAGCAATGGCCGCATGCGCGGCGGCGCCGACGCCACCCAGGCCGACCAGGCCATCTACCTGCGTACCCTGGTCAACACCCTCAACCGCCGCGGCTACAACTACTTCGTCATCGAGGCCTATGACCAGCCGTGGAAGGCCAGCGACGAAGGCTCGGTGGGCGCCTACTGGGGCGTGTACAACGCCGAGCGCCAGCAGAAATTCAACTTTGAAGGCCCGATCGTGGCGATCCCGCAGTGGCGCGCCCTGGCCGTGGCCTCGGTGGTGCTGGCGATGATCGCCCTGGCCATCCTGCTGATCGACGGCTCGGCCCTGCGCCAGCGCGGGCGAACCTTCCTCACCTTCATCACCTTCCTGTGCGGGTCGGTGCTGGTGTGGATCGCCTACGACTACAGCCAGCAGTACAGCACCTGGTTCAGCCTCACCGTGGGCGTGCTGCTGGCGTTGGGCGCCCTCGGGGTGTTCATCGTGCTGCTGACCGAAGCCCATGAACTGGCCGAGGCGGTGTGGATTCACAAGCGACGGCGGGAGTTCCTGCCCGTGCAGGGCGACAGCGCCTACCGGCCCAAGGTCTCGGTGCACGTGCCGTGCTACAACGAGCCGCCGGAGATGGTGAAGCAGACCCTCGATGCCCTTGCCGCGCTGGATTATCCGGACTACGAAGTGCTGGTGATCGACAACAACACCAAGGACCCGGCCGTGTGGGAGCCGCTCAAGGCCCACTGCGAGAAGCTCGGCGAGCGCTTCAGGTTCTTCCACGTAGCCCCCTTGGCCGGCTTCAAGGGCGGCGCGCTGAACTACCTGATCCCGCACACGGCCAAGGACGCCGAGGTGATCGCGGTGATCGACTCCGACTACTGTGTTGATCGCAACTGGCTCAAGCACATGGTGCCGCACTTCGCCGACCCGAAGATCGCCGTGGTGCAGTCGCCCCAGGACTACCGCGACCAGCACGAGAGCGCCTTCAAGAAGCTGTGCTACAGCGAATACAAGGGCTTCTTCCATATCGGCATGGTCACCCGCAACGACCGCGACGCGATCATCCAGCACGGCACCATGACCATGACCAGGCGCAGCGTGCTCGAGGAGCTGGGCTGGGCCGAGTGGTGCATCTGTGAGGACGCCGAGCTGGGCCTGCGGGTGTTCGAGAAGGGCCTGTCGGCGGCTTACGCCCACAACAGCTACGGCAAGGGCCTGATGCCCGACACCTTCATCGACTTCAAGAAGCAGCGCTTCCGCTGGGCCTATGGCGCCATCCAGATCATCAAGCACCACGCCGGCGCCCTGCTGCGCGGCAAGGGCAGCGAGCTGACCCGTGGCCAGCGCTACCACTTCCTGGCCGGCTGGCTGCCGTGGATCGCCGACGGCATGAACATCTTCTTCACCGTCGGTGCGCTGCTGTGGTCGGCGGCGATGATCATCGTGCCGCACCGGGTCGACCCGCCGCTGATGATGTTCGCCATTCCACCGCTGGCGCTGTTCTTCTTCAAGGTCGGCAAGATCGTCTTCCTCTACCGCCGCGCGGTGGGGGTCAATCTCAAGGACGCTTTCGCCGCCGCGCTGGCGGGGCTGGCGTTGTCGCACACCATCGCCAAGGCGGTGCTGTACGGGTTCTTCACCAGCAGCATGCCGTTCTTCCGCACGCCGAAGAACGCCGACAGCCATGGGCTGCTGGTGGCGATTTCCGAGGCCCGCGAAGAGCTGTTCATCATGTTGTTGCTGTGGGGCGCGGCGCTGGGGATCTACCTGGTGCAGGGGCTGCCGAGCTCGGACATGCGCTTCTGGGTGGCGATGCTGCTGGTGCAGTCGCTGCCGTACCTGGCGGCGCTGGTGATGGCGTTGCTTTCGTCGTTGCCCAAGCCCTCCGAGAAGGTTGCAGAGCCACAACGGGCTTGAGATCGCCGGGGGCGCGTTGCGCCCCTTTCGCGGCACAAGGCCGCTCCTACACAGGCAGCGCAGTCTCTGTAGGAGCGGCCTTGTGTCGCGAAAGGGCCGCACAGCGGCCCCATTGGCCTGTCAGTTTGATATAAGATAACGCCCTCAGTTTCCCCGCCTTGCCTTGCCCCGGAGTCCCTCAATGACGGCCCCAGCCGAGCTCTCGCCTACCCTGCAACTGGCCTGCGACCTGATCCGTCGCCCCTCGGTCACCCCGGTCGACGCCGACTGCCAGACCCAGATGATGAACCGCCTGGGCGCCGTCGGCTTCCAGCTCGAGCCGATGCGCATCGAGGACGTCGACAACTTCTGGGCCACCCATGGCACCCAGGACGGCCCGGTGCTGTGCTTCGCCGGCCACACCGACGTGGTCCCCACCGGCCCGGTGCAGCAATGGCAGCATGAGCCGTTCGAGGCGCTGATCGATGCCGACGGCATGCTCTGCGGGCGTGGCGCCGCCGACATGAAGGGCAGCCTGGCATCCATGGTGGTGGCCAGCGAGCGCTTCGTGCACGACTACCCGAACCACCGCGGCAAGGTCGCCTTCCTGATCACCAGCGACGAGGAAGGCCCGGCCCACCATGGCACCAAGGCCGTGGTCGAGCGCCTCAAGGCGCGCAACGAGCGCCTGGACTGGTGCATCGTCGGCGAACCGTCCAGCACCACCCTGCTCGGTGACGTGGTCAAGAACGGCCGTCGCGGCTCGCTTGGCGCCAAGCTGACCGTGCGCGGCAAGCAGGGCCACGTGGCCTACCCGCACCTGGCGCGCAACCCGATCCACCTGGCCGCGCCGGCCCTGGCGGAACTCGCCGCCGAGCATTGGGACGAAGGCAACGCGTTCTTCCCACCGACCAGCTTCCAGATCTCCAACCTCAACTCCGGCACCGGCGCCACCAACGTGGTCCCGGGCGAGCTGACCGCGCTGTTCAACTTCCGCTTCTCCACCGAATCGACAGTCGAGGGCCTGCAGCAGCGCGTCGCGGCGATCCTCGACAAGCATCAGCTGGAATGGAGCATCGACTGGGCGCTGTCGGGCCTGCCGTTCCTCACCCAGCCGGGCGAGCTGCTCGATGCGGTGTCGTCGAGCATCAAGGCGGTCACCGGTCGCGAAACCCGCCCATCGACCAGCGGCGGTACCTCCGACGGCCGCTTCATCGCCACCATGGGCACCCAGGTGGTTGAGCTCGGTCCGGTCAACGCCACCATCCATCAGGTGGACGAACGCATCCTGGCCAGCGACCTCGACCTGCTGACCGAGATCTACTACCAGACCCTGGTGCGGTTGCTCGCCTGATGCTCGCCTGCCCTCTCTGCCAGGCGCCCCTGGCGCGACTCGACAACGGCGTGGCCTGCCCCGCCGGCCACCGTTTCGACCGTGCCCGCCAGGGCTACCTGAACCTGCTGCCGGTGCAGCACAAGAACAGCCGCGATCCGGGCGACAACCAGGCCATGGTCGAAGCCCGCCGCGATTTCCTCGACGCCGGCCACTACGCCCCGGTGGCCCGGCGCCTGGCGCAACTGGCCGCCGAGCGCCAGCCACAGGCCTGGCTGGACATCGGCTGTGGCGAAGGCTACTACACCGCGCAGATTGCCCAGGCCCTGCCGGCGGCCGACGGCTACGCCCTGGATATCTCCCGCGAGGCGGTCAAGCGCGCCTGCCGCCGCGCCCCCGAGGTGACCTGGATGGTCGCCAGCATGGCCCGCGTGCCCATGGCCGATGCCAGCTGCGGTTTCATTGCCAGCGTGTTCAGCCCGCTCGACTGGCAGGAGGCCAAGCGCCTGCTGGCCCCCGGCGGCGGCCTGATGCGGGTCGGCCCGACCAGCGGCCACCTGATGGAGTTGCGCGAGGTGCTCTACGATGAAGTGCGCCCTTACGCAGACGACAAGCACCTGGCCCTGGTTCCCGAAGGCATGGCCCACGCCCACGGCGAGATCCTCGAGTTCCGCCTGAGCCTGGCCGACGCCAAGGCCCGCGCCGACCTGCTGGCCATGACCCCGCATGGCTGGCGCGCCAGCGCCGAGAAGCGCGCGCGGGTGATCGACCAGCCAGAACCCTTCGAGGTCACCGTTTCCATGCGTTATGACTATTTCGTGCGCCAAGACTGAGCACACTGGAGCCCCCCCATGCGTCAACCCGATATCGAGATCTACCTCAAGGACGACGACGTCGATCACAAGCAGATCGCCGACTGGCTCACCCAGGCCCTGGGCCCGTGCAGCGAATGGAAGCAGAAAGGCCAGACCTTCAAGTGCACGGCCGGTAACATTCCGGTCACCTGGTTACCGAAGGCTGTGGGGAAATGGAACAGCCTGTACCTGGAAAGCGACCAGACCCCGTGGGCCGACGACATTGCCTGCGCCCGGGCGGCATTTGCCGCGCTCAACGTCGAAGTGCGTTGCGCGCCTGGCAGCTGGACGGAGGAAGACGGGGAAGAAGATGCCGATCGGTGGATCCGCATCAGCGCCGACGGTGAACAGGAAATCACCTGGCGCACCCACTGAAGGCGTTCGCATCAGGCTGCAAGTTCCACGGTCAACTTGCAGCTTGAGCGTGCAGCCGCGAGGCTCAGAGCCCTACCACGTCCTCGGCCTGCAGGCCTTTCTGGCCTTGCACGAGGGCGTACTCGACCTGCTGCCCTTCGACCAGGGTGCGATGCCCCTCACCGCGGATAGCCCGATAGTGGACGAACACGTCCGCACCACCTTCGCGCTGAATGAAGCCATAACCCTTGGCATCGTTGAACCACTTCACATTCCCAGTCTCACGAGACGACATCTGAACTACTCCGGATTTTTATTTTGAAGATCGCCTTGCTGGCGCGGGTTCACCGTCCGCGCCGACGCAGCTTGCACGAATATCCTGCAAGCGGCAGGCCGAGTATATGACAGGGAACAAAAAAAATTCATGACAGGGTCATTTTTGGCCGAATTTTGCTGAACTTACGCAGATACGGCAGACTAACGGGCTGTAAAACACGAAAACTTTCACCCAGGGCCCCACCCCATGACCCGTTCTCCCCTGCGCCGCCTCATCTTCGGCGCCCTGCGTCGCGTTCTCTACCTGTGGGTGCGCTCCGAAACCATCAACCAGTCCTCGCTGACGCTCAAGCTCGACCGCAGCCGACCGGTGTTCTACGCCCTCTCCTCGCCGTCGCTCACCGACCTGGCCGTGATCGACCACGAGTGCACCAAGGCGGGGCTGCCACGCCCGGTATTGCCGGTGGCCGTCGGCCCGCTGCAGGAGCCCGCGGCGTTCTTCTACCTGACCCCCGAGCCGGACTGGCTCGGCCGCCAGGACAAACGTGGCGCGCCACCGACGCTGGAGCGCCTGGTCGCGGCGATCAGCCAGCACGCCGAGGAAGACGCGCAGATCATTCCGGTCAGCGTGTTCTGGGGCCAGACCCCCGCCAGCGAGTCGAGCCCGTGGAAGCTGCTGTTCGCCGACAGCTGGGCCGTCACCGGCCGCCTGCGCCGCCTGCTCAGCGTGCTGATCCTGGGGCGCAAGACCCGGGTGCAGTTCTACGCACCGATCCACCTGCGCGAACTGGTGCAGCACAACAAGGGCCACGAGCGCACCGTGCGCATGGCCCAGCGCATGATGCGCGTGCATTTCCGCAACCTGAAGACCGCGGTGATCGGCCCGGACATCTCGCACCGACGCAACCTGGTCAAGGGCCTGGTGCACGACCCGCTGGTACGCCAGGCCATCAACGACGAGGCCGACCGCGAGAAGATCCCCTACGCCAAGGCCGAAGCCAAGGCGCTGCACTACGGCAACGAGATCGCCTCGGACTACACCTACACCGCCATCCGCTTCCTCGAAGTGGTGCTCAGCTGGTTCTGGAACAAGATCTACGACGGCATCAAGGTCAACCACATCGAGCAGGTGCAGGGCATCGCCCCCGGCCACGAGGTGATCTACGTGCCCTGCCACCGCAGCCACATCGACTACCTGCTGCTGTCCTACCTGCTGTTCCGCAACGGCCTGACGCCGCCGCACATCGCCGCCGGCATCAACCTCAACATGCCGGTGATCGGCGGCCTGCTGCGCCGCGGAGGCGCCTTCTTCATGCGCCGCACGTTCAAGGGCAACCCGCTGTACACCGCGGTGTTCAACGAATACCTGCACACCCTGTTCACCAAGGGTTTCCCGGTGGAGTACTTCGTCGAGGGCGGCCGTTCGCGCACCGGGCGCATGCTGCAGCCGCGCACCGGCATGCTGGCGATCACCCTGCGCAGCTTCCTGCGCTCCTCGCGCACGCCGATCGTCTTCGTTCCGGTGTACATCGGCTACGAGCGGGTGCTCGAAGGCCGCACCTACCTGGGCGAGCTGCGCGGCGCGAGCAAGAAGAAAGAATCGATCTTCGACATCTTCAAGGTCATCGGCGCGCTCAAGCAGCGCTTCGGCCAGGTCTACGTCAACTTCGGCGAGCCGATCCGCCTCAACAGCTTCCTCGACGAACAACAGCCCGGCTGGCGCGATCAGCCGCTCGGCCCGCAGTTCCGCCCGGCCTGGCTCAACGACACCACCACCCGCCTGGGCGAGACGGTCGCCCGTCACCTGAACGAAGCCGCGGCGATCAACCCGGTCAACCTGGTGGCCCTGGCCCTGCTGTCGACCAGCCGCCTGGCCCTCGACGAGCGCGCCCTGACCCGCGTGCTCGACCTGTACCTGGCCCTGCTGCGCCAGGTGCCCTACTCGCCGCACACCACCCTGCCAGAAGGTGACGGCAAGGCGCTGATCGACCACGTGCTGGGCATGGACCTGCTGGCCGAGCAGAAGGACGCGCTGGGCCGCATCCTCTACCTGGACGAAGCCAACGCGGTGCTGATGACCTACTACCGCAACAACGTGCTGCACATCTTCGCCCTGCCAGGGCTGCTGGCGAGCTTCTTCCTCAGCAGCTCGCGCATGAGCCGCGATCTGCTGGGCCAGTACGTAAGGGCGCTGTATCCGTACCTGCAGGCCGAGCTGTTCCTGCGCTGGACGCCCGAGCAGCTGGACGAGGTCATCGACCAGTGGCTGACCGCGCTGGTCGAGCAGGGGCTGCTGCGCAGGGAGCAGGACATCTACATGCGTCCAGCACCCAGCTCGCGGCAGTTCGTCCTGCTGACGCTGCTGGCGCGCACCATCACCCAGACCCTGCAGCGCTTCTACATGGCCACCTCGTTGCTGCTCAACAGCGGCCAGCACACGTTGAGCGCCGAGGAACTGGAGGAACTGTGCGTGATGATGGCCCAGCGCCTGTCGATCCTGCATGGCCTGAACGCCCCGGAGTTCTTCGACAAGACCCTGTTCCGCCACTTCATCCAGACCCTGGTGCGCGAAGGCGTGCTGCAGCCGGACGACAACGGCAAGCTGGGTTACCACGACAAGCTTGCCGAGCTGGCCGAAGGCGTGGCCAAGCGGGTACTGTCGGCAGAGCTGCGCCTGTCGATCCGCCAGGTAGCCTTGCACCGCGATGAAACACCGGAACCTGTGGCGGTCGAGTGAACTGGCCCGATCCCGGTCTACCCGATACGCTGAACCTGCTCCATTCTGCCCATAAGGAAATCCCCATGATTCGCTCCTCCTTGCGCTTCACCACCCTGTGCGCCGGCCTGCTGCTGTCGGCCAGCGCCCTGGCCCTGTCGCTGGGTGACCTGTCCCAGAGCGACGCCTCCGGCGGGCTGAAGGACGCCCTCACCCAAGGCGCGCAGATTGCCGTCAAGCAACTGAGCACCCCCGGCGGTTTCAGCAACAACCCCGACGTGCGCATCGAACTGCCGGGCAACCTCGGCAAGGCCGCCAAGGCCATGAAGATGTTCGGCAAGGGTGAACAGGTCGAAGCCCTGGAAACCAGCATGAACAAGGCCGCCGAGGCCGCGGTGCCGCAAGCCCAGGCGATCCTGGTGGACGCGGTGAAGAAGATGACCGTGACCGATGCCAAGGGCATCCTCAGCGGCGGCCAGGACTCGGCCACCCAGTACCTGAACAAGAGCAGCCGCGAGCAGATCCGCGCCAAGTTCCTGCCGATCGTCAAGCAGGCCACCGACAAGGTCGGCCTGGCCCAGCAGTACAACAACTTCGCCGGGCAGGCCGCAGGCCTGGGCGTGGTCGACGCCAAGAGCGCCAACATCGAGAGCTACGTGACCGAGAAAGCCCTGGACGGGCTGTTCGAGATGATCGCCAAACAGGAAGAGAGCATTCGCCAGAACCCGGCCGGTGCCGCGACCAGCCTGGCCAAGAAGGTGTTCGGCGCGCTCTGAGGCGTCGGTTCCGATCGCGGGTCAAGCCCGCTCCCACCGTGGGAGCGAGCTTGACCCGCGATGTCGTCAGTCCTTCCTGACCCTGAACCACGCCGCATACAACGCCGGCAGGAACAGCAAGGTCAACACCGTGGCGACGATCAACCCGCCCATGATCGCCACCGCCATCGGCCCGTAGAACACGCTCCTCGACAGCGGAATCATCGCCAGCACCGCCGCCAATGCGGTCAGCACGATCGGCCGGAAGCGCCGCACCGTGGCCTCGATGATCGCCTGCCAACGCTCCATCCCCGCAGCGATATCCTGTTCGATCTGGTCCACCAGGATCACCGAGTTGCGCATGATCATCCCCGCCAGGGCGATGGTCCCGAGCATGGCGACGAAACCGAACGGCTGGCGGAACACCAGCAGGAACAGGGTCACGCCGATCAGCCCGAGGGGCGCGGTGAGGAACACCATGAACATCCGCGAGAAACTGCGCAGCTGGATCATCAGCAGGCTCAGCACCACCACGATGAACAAGGGCATGCCGGCGTTCACCGAGCGCTGGCCACGCTCGGAGTCTTCCACCGTGCCGCCCACTTCAAGCAGGTAGCCATCGGGCAGCTCGCTCTTGATCTGGGCCAGGGTCGGCTGGATCTGCTTGACCAGGGTCGCCGGCTGTTCCTTGTCGTAGATATCGGCACGCACGGTGACGGTGGGCAGGCGGTTGCGGTGCCAGATGATGCCTTCCTCGAAGCCGTATTCCAGGGTCGCCACCTGCGACAGGGCCACGCTCTGGCCGTTGTCGGTGGGCACCGCCAGGCTGCCGAGGTTACCCAGCTCGCGCCGCTCCTGCGGAGTGCCGCGCAGGAGGATCTCGATCAGCTCGTTGTCCTCGCGATACTGGCTGACGTTGCTGCCGGTCAGCGAGCTCTGCAGGAAGCTCGACAGGTGCGCGGTGCTCACCCCCAGCGCGCGGGCGCGGTCCTGGTCGATATCCAGATACACCGCCTTGCTCGGCTCTTCCCAGTCCAGGTGCACGTTGACCACATGCGGGTTCTCGCGCACCTTGGCCGCCACCTCGCGGGCCAGGGCGCGGACCTTCTCGATGTGCTCGCCGGTGACGCGGAACTGCACCGGATAGCCCACGGGCGGGCCGTTTTCCAGGCGCGTGACCCGCGAGCGCAGGTCGGGGAACTGCTGGTCAAGGGTGCCGATCAGCCAGCTGCGCAGACGCTCACGGTCCTCCAGCGACTTGGCCAGCACCACGAACTGGGCAAAGCTCGCCGCCGGCAGCTGCTGGTCCAGCGGCAGGTAGAAGCGCGGCGAGCCGGTGCCGACGTAGGCGACGTAGTTGGCGATACCGTCCTGCTGCTTGAGCAGTGCCTCCAGCTGCTTGACCCGTTCGGCGGTGTTGTTCAGCGAGGCACCTTCGGCCAGTTTCAGGTCGACCATCAGCTCCGGCCGGCCGGAGGCCGGGAAGAACTGCTGCGGCACGAAACGGAACAGCAGGATGCTGCCGACGAACGCGGCGATGGTCAGGACGATCACCGTCTTGCGCCGCCGCACGCACCACTCCACCACCCGCCTGACGCGCTGGTAGAACGGCGTGGCATAGGGGTCGGGGGCATGCCCGTCGGCGCCATGGCGGGCCGCGTGAAGCTTGGCCAGGTCCGGCAGCAGGCGCTCGCCCAGGTAAGGCACGAACACCACCGCGGCGACCCAGGAGGTCAGCAGGGCAATGGTCACCACCTGGAAGATCGAGCGGGTGTATTCCCCCGTGCTCGAGGCCGCCGTGGCGATCGGCAGAAAGCCGGCGGCGGTGATCAGGGTGCCGGTAAGCATCGGGAACGCGGTACTGGTCCAGGCGTAGCTCGCCGCCTTGAGCCGGTCGTAGCCCTGCTCCATCTTGATCGCCATCATCTCCACCGCGATGATCGCGTCGTCCACCAGCAGGCCCAGGGCCAGTACCAGCGCCCCCAGCGAGATCTTGTGCAGGCCGATGCCGAAGTAGTGCATGGCGGCAAAGGTCATGGCCAGCACCAGCGGAATCGCCAGCGCCACCACCAGGCCGGTACGCAGTCCCAGGGAGAAGAAGCTCACCAGCAGGACGATCGCCAGGGCCTCGATCAGCACCTGCACGAACTCGCCGACCCCGGCCTTCACCGCCGCCGGCTGGTCGGACACCTTGCGCAGTTCCATGCCCGCCGGCAGGCTCTGCGCCAGGCGGGCGAACTCGCCTTCCAGGGCCTTGCCGAGCACCAGGATGTCACCGCCGTCCTTCATCGACACCGCCAGGCCGATGGCATCCTCACCCATGAAGCGCATGCGCGGCGCGGGTGGGTCGTTGAAGCCACGCTGCACGTCGGCGACATCGCCGATACGGAAGGTGCGGTCACCTACGCGGATGGGGAACTGGCGAATCTGCTCGACGCTGTCGAAACGCCCGCTGACCCGCAGTTGCAGGCGCTCGCTGGGCGTCTCGAAGAAGCCTGCGGTACTCACCGCGTTCTGCTCGCGCAGTGCCTGCTGCACGGCGGCCAGCGGCACGCCCAGGGTGGCCAGCTTGACGTTGGACAGTTCGATCCAGACCTTTTCGTCCTGTAGCCCGATCAGCTCGACCTTGCCCACGTCCTTGACCCGTTGCAGCTGGATCTGGATACGGTCGGCGTAGTCCTTGAGCACCGCGTAGTCGAAGCCGGCGCCGGTCAGGGCATAGATGTTGCCGAAGGTGGTGCCGAACTCGTCGTTGAAGAACGGCCCCTGCGCCTCGGGCGGCAGGGTGTGCTTGATGTCCGCGACTTTCTTGCGGATCTGGTACCACAGCTCGGGGATGTCCGCGGAATGCATCGAGTCGCGGGCCATGAAGGTGACCTGGGACTCACCGGGCCGCGAGAACGAGACGATCCGCTCGTACTCGCCGGTCTCCATCAGCTTCTTTTCGATACGCTCGGTGACTTGGCGCGACACCTCCTCGGCGGTCGCCCCGGGCCACAGGGTACGGATGACCATGGCCTTGAAGGTAAAGGGTGGATCCTCGCTCTGCCCCAACTTGGTGTAGGACATGGCGCCGATCGCCGCCAGCAGGATCATCAGGAACAACACGATCTGGCGATTGCGCAGCGCCCAGGCGGAAAGGTTGAAACCCATCGGGACTTACTCCTTGGCCGCCAGGTTCACTTCACGGTTGCTGCGGTCCACAGGCCGCACCTGCTGCCCTTCGCGCAGTACATGACCGCCCGCGGCGACCACCCAGTCGCCGGCCTGCAGCCCCTCGAGCACCGGCACGCTGTCGGCGCCATAGGCGCCCAGGCGCACCTGCGCGCGTTCCAGGCGGTTGTCCTTGCCGACCTTCCAGACATAGGCCTGGCCAGCCTCGGCGGTCACCGCCGAGAGCGGCACCGCCAGCGGCGAGCGTTCGGCATGCTCGATGAACACCCGGGCGCTCTGGCCGAGCTCGGCCGGCGTGTCGTTGGAGGTGAAGGCGATGCGTGCGGCAAAGGTCCGCGAACGCGGGTCCGCCGCCGGGGAAAGCTCGCGAATGCGGCCCTCGAAGCGTCGGTTCGGGTGCGACCACAGCTCCACGCTCACCGCCTGGCCGACGGCGAAGCGGGCGAACTGCTGCTCGGGCAGGCCGATGGCCACTTCGCGCTCACCGTCGGCGGCGAGGGTGAAGACGGTCTGCCCGGCGGCCACCACCTGGCCCACCTCGGCCTGGCGCTTGGCGATCACCCCGGCCTGGGGCGCGCGCAGCACTGCGTACTCGGCCTGGTTGCCGGCCACTTCGAACTCGGCCTTGGCCTGCTTCAGCCGCGCCTGGCCGGCACGGTAGAGGTTCTCGGCGTTGTCGAACTGGGAGCGGCTGACCATCTGCCGGTCCAGCAGCTTCTGGTAGCGGTCGCGCTCAGCGCGCACCAGCGCCAGGTTGGCCTCGGCCGCCGCCAGTTGGGCGCGGTTGGCCTCCAGTTGCAGGCGTACGTCCTGGGGATCGAGTTCGGCCAGCGGCTGCTCGGCCTTGACCCGCTGCCCCTCCTCCACCAGGCGCTTGCTGACCTTGCCGCCGATGCGGAATGCCAGTTCGGGCTCGAAGCGCGCGCGCACCTCGCCCGGATAGCTGTCGGCCGAGGCCTGCGCCGGTTGTGGCTGGACCACCAGCGCCGGGCGCGGCGCGGCGGGTGGCGCGGCCTCCTGGCCGCAGGCGGAAAGCAGGAGCACGGCGGCTGCCGGCAGGGCGAGGGACAACGCACGACGCAACATGATGAATGACCTTTGGCAGAGGGCGCATCGAATATTTATACTGGTGAGTATATTAAGTCAGCGAACCGGGCCGGGGAAGCGGGCGTGTCAGAGAAAATCCATATTGGCCTTGCGACGTATGCTGCAGCCGACGCCTTCACGACCCGGTAAGATGTGTCCCTTTCACACTGAATGCGGTCCCTCATGTCCAACGACGCACCCATCGGCCCAGGCCGGCCCAAGGACCTGGCCAAGCGCGAGGCCATCCTCGAAGCCGCCAAGCACCTGTTCCTCAGCCTTGGCTATGCCAACACCAGCATGGATGCGGTCGCTGCGGCGGCAGGTGTTTCAAAGCTCACCGTCTACAGCCATTTCACCGACAAGCAGACGCTGTTTGGCGCGGCGGTCATGTCCACCTGCCAGAACCAGCTGCCTGACTTGATGTTCGAGTATCCGGAAGGGGTGGCGGTGGAGGATGTGCTGCTGAACATTGCCCGGGGGTTCCAGGCGCTGATCAGCAGTGACGAGGCGGTCAAGCTGAGTCGCTTGATCTTTGCCCTCGGTAGCCAGGATCCGGGGTTTGGGCAGTATTTCTACGAGGCGGGGCCGAAGCGAGTGATGGCCGGGATGGCGGCGCTGCTGCACTGTGTCGACCAGCGGGGGTTGCTGCGGATCGACAACCCGATGCGGGCGGCGGAGCATTTCTTCTGCCTGGTGAAGGGGGCGCCGGATTATCGGTTGTTGCTGGGGTGTGCGCAGGCGCTGAGTGGGGATGAGGCTGAGGCGCATGTGCGGGAGGCTGTTGGGGTTTTTGTACGGGCTTTTCGGGGGTAGTTCGGGATTGGGTTCGGGTTCGGGTTCGGGTTCGGG
>Ga0209370_1000828_pt1 | contig 33322 bp, 43 predicted proteins | sample AgamicAtPrz_FD_187164 | JGI IMG/M metagenome (GOLD analysis project Ga0209370, IMG submission 187164) | Agave microbial communities from Guanajuato, Mexico - At.P.rz (SPAdes) (version 2) | ecosystem: Host-associated > Plants > Phyllosphere > Phylloplane/Leaf | place: Guanajuato, Mexico...
TGATGCCGTTCTGCAGATGCCTGACCTCGATACGATTCGAGTCGATCTGTTTTTCCGAGGCCATTGCCACCTCGCCAGGCTGACCATACCTGGCGGTATGGCTGGCTTGTTCCAGGCTCTTGATCGTGCGCGCATCACCCAGGTTTCGAAGCATGCCGGTGGAGCCACTGGCCAACGTGAAAACACTCAAGGCACCACTGACAGCCGCCGAGGCGAAAAGCGCATTGCTGGCGGTTCTCATCCAGCCGATCTGTTCCTTGCTGGCCTGCACGCAGACTTCAGCTTGGGTTCTGCGCCCTTGCGCGTTACCGTCGCGCACCTGCATGGCAGCGCGGAGAACGGCCAGAAGGCTCTGAAGATCCTGGCTGCAGGGCATCGACTGTGGCGCATCCAGGTCGACTTGCCCTGGCCGCTCGCCGGTCTTCGCCTGCGCTGCCGAACTGGGCATGGCCAGCATTGCCCACAAGGGCTTCGCGGCACTCTGTCCCTCGATGAGCGATGACGGGGAGTCAAGGGCAGGCAATTGATCGATGTTGCCAATGGACAGACTCATGATTGCTCCTTGATCAAGCGATGACGTTTCGACAGGCGATATCCGCGCAGGCTTTGTGGCGTGCGCTCAGCATCTCCAGCAGTTGCTCGAAGCGTTGCTGCTTCTTTGCGAGTAGTTGTTCAAGCTCCATGGCCAGTTGCTCGAGATAGCCGTGGCCCTGCTCCAGCACCAGGCGCATTTCGGCCAGTTGCGTTTCGCTGCGCAGCGCCAGCCCGTGCATGACCGAACTGGCCGCCTCACCCGCGCTCGCCTGCGTGGCGGTTGCCATGCTGGCGCCGGTCATGGTCATCTGCAGCCTGGCCCGGGTGCCCGCGCTGGCTACCGAGGCCCCCCCGCTGGAGGCCACTCTCTGGATTTTCTGGCCCACCGACAGGGCAACCTGCGCAGCCTTGCCACTCACCTTGCCGGCCAGCTTGGCCGCGACCACCGCAACGCTGCCACCACAGGTCAGCACTACCGAGGCAAGGGCCAGGGCGACTTCCAGCGCCATCAGCACAGGCCCGAGGTACTTCATCACTTCTTTTGCGATATGCCCGTCCTCGGCCGCCTGGTTCAACGACATGGACGCTACCCCCATGACGCCGCCGGCGATCATCAGGGCGCCCGCCACGGCGCCCAGCCCCGTCGCGACCATCACCGTGCCGACCAGGATGGACACGATGGCCGCCGCCCAGCCGAAGACCTTGGCAAACACGCTCGCCGTGCCGGCGTCCTGGTGGCGCTGGGTCACCTCTGCCATTTTCTGCGCGTTGAGCGCCATCTGCTGGCGATTCTGTTCGGTCATCTGCCGAACCTGCTGCAGGTTGAGTTCGGTCTGGCGGGCGCCCAATCGGCTCAGCAGTTCAGTGAGGCGGATATCCAGCTCGGCATCGGAGATATCTCCGGCGAGCTGACCGAGTATCAATGCCCCGACATCGGGTAGCGTGGCCAATGCCGGCTGCATGAGGTGCCCGGGGTCGACAATTTTATCGAGCAGGCCCTCAAGGTCCCGGCCTGTCGCCAAGGATTCCTGAGTCACCGGAAGATCCAACCTGACACTGCGCTCAGGCCGGGATGACGTGGCACCCGAGGCCATGTCGGTATCGCCTGGCAAGCCGACGGCACTTCCCGTCATTGGCGTTTCAATCTCGCTTGCAGCCGCGAGCATAGGCGGCTCAGCGATGAAAAATTCAGTCCGCATGGCTCGCAGCCTCCTTCTGTCGCAACGCCTCAAGCAGCGCCTGCGCCCTGCTCGCCAAGCTGCTCTGTTCAGCGGTCTCTGCCAGGGCCTGCGCATGTTCGTAGCCGCTGCGCGCCGAAACCAGGTCCCCCAGGTGCTGCTGGCATTCAGCGGCATGCAAGCAGAAGCGTGGATCCCGCGGCGCGAGCATTGCGCCGTAGGCGTAGGCCGGCAACGCTTCCTGATAACGCGCCAAGGCCTGGTAGCTGGCTGCCACCCCGAGAAATGCACGGGCGTCGTAATGGTCGAGCGCCGCCAGCCCCTTGAACATCGTCAAGGCCTCCTCCAGGCGCCCCGCCTGGTAGAAACCATATGCCTGGGCATAGAGCGTCTCCAGCTGTGCCGTGCCAACCCCGCGCAACATGGCGAACGTGCCGCCCTCGGCGAAGAAGCTTTCGATCGCCTCGACCTCGATGGCATCGGCGCCTGTCTGTCGTGCTGCGGTCATCAATCACCTCAGTTCTGCATAATCTTCGACAGCATCGAGAACCACGTCTCGACGAACTTCATCATCACCTCGGTGGAGGTGGCGTACCGCGACCCCACGTCATTGAGCAGAGTGGTCTGCTCGGTCACCTTGTCGTTGACGATACGGGTGCGATCGCTCAAGGCCTGGGAGAAGTTGGCCAGCGGGTTGTTGTCCTTGTCCCAGGTATATTGCGATTTCAGGTCGCTCATCGGTCCGCTGACCTTGCGCAGCGGACGATCATTGCCATGCTGCGAAATGCCAGGGGGCGTGCCTGCCAGAAACTGGCGAACCGTCACAGCTGTATCACCATACGAAGCAAGCAATCGGCGTTCAGGGCTGGCTTCCCAGGCAGCCGCATCCAGGTCGTACAACTTCGGGTCGAAGAGATTGAAGCCCGGGTCCTGAAGATCGAAGGTGCCCTTGTCCGCCATGACCACGTTGACCTTGGACTGGATCACGCTGAAGATTTTCAGCTCCGCAGTGAGGTTCTTCAGTTGCTCGCTGAGCTCGCTGCGCTCGGCTTTCTGTTTTCGCATGCGCAAACCCATCGCCGCCATCACCAGCTCGTCCATGCGTAGCCGCTCGCCCAGGTTCACCAGCTGCAGGGGTGCGCCCGGTAACCACGCCGCATAGGCTTCCAGCAACTGGATCAGCGCATCGACAGGCTGACCGGAGAGCGGATGCGGCAGCAGGCTGTCGAAGTACGGCCGGCTTTGTGCCAATCGCGCCTGCCCCTCGGGGCCCAGCAAGGTCTCGATGACCTGCCGCCGGTGCTCGCGGCTCAAAGGCAGGCCTTGATCATCCGCAGCCGTGATCGCTTTCTGGTCGAGAAACCGCTCCACCCTTTGAATGTCCACCCAGATCTGCGGGGGGTGCCACGCGATCGACAGGCGGCACGGAGGCTGGGCGATTGAATGCGTCGATAGAGCTGTTCATCATCTGTTTCCGGTTGGCTGGGTACCCCGTCTCGAGGTGAGGCTGGCCATGACCAGGCTGGGGTAGCGACAGATGAAGTTTATCGAGGCGATGGCGGTCGTTCCGTCAGGCCCGGCCGCGATTTTGTAGTTCAGGCGCAAGGTTCCCGACGCCAGAATGACGTCAGCCAATGCGCCCCAGTGGCTGGATGTTGACCTGCGTGGTGAGTTCCTGAAAGGACAGCACAGGCAGGTCGGAATACACGCCCTCGACCAGCTTGCGCACATAGCGTCGGATGTCCATGGACACGACCAGCACGGGCCGTGCCTGGGCTTCATGCAGGTTGCCCAGCGCAGCCTTGACCTGGGCGAGAAAGGCATCGCTCTGCGCAGGTTCCAGGGCCAGGTAGCTGCCGGCGCTGGTCTGGCGGATGCCGTTGCGGATCATCTCCTCGACCGCCGGATCGAGCAAGTAGGCCGGCAGCAGGTTGTGGCCGCTGGCGTACCTGTAGCAGATGTAGCGTTTGAGGCTGCTGCGCACATATTCGGCCAGTTGCACCACGTCCTTTTCCTTCTGCCCCCATTCGACCAACGCCTCGAGGATCGAACGCATGTTACGAATCGAGATGCCCTCGCTCACCAGCCGCTGGAAGACCTCGGTGATTCGCTGCAGCGGCAGGATCCGCTGTACCTCCTTGACCAGCTCGGCATAGCCCTGCTCCATCTGCTCCAGCAGGTAGCGGGTCTCCTGGATGCCGACGAAATCCCCGGCGTATTCGCACAGCACATGGGACAGGTGCCAGGCGAGCACCTGGTCGACCGCCAGGAAGGCACAGCCGGCACGCTCCAGGCGATCACGCAGGGTCTGCTCCGCCCAAAGGCTCGCACGCCCAGGCAAGAGCGCTTCGCCTTCTACGTAGGGCACGCCGACAAGCTCCAGCTGGCTGGGCTTCTCCTGAACCAGAAGATACCCAGGCATCAGCTTGCCTCGCGCCACCGGCACTTCCTGCAACAGGATACGGTACTCCCCGGGACCGAGCGCGCTGTTGAAGCGCAGGCAGATACCAGGGAACGGCACGCCATGGTCCAGGTAGAGCGCCTGGCGGACCCGTGCCAGTTCATCGTTCAACGAGGCGGCCTCCAGGGCGGCTTGCAACCCGCTGTCGACATCGATGAGCAAGGGCACCGTCAGGGCAAAGGCCTGCGGATCGGCCCCCGCCTTCGCCCTGCCAGCAGGCTTCAGCGCAGGCGCGCCGGCACCATTGGCCAGCAACGTCGGCAGACCGCCGCTGTGCTGCTGGCCCGCCTCTTCGACCCGCCGCTGGCGGATCGCCCACCAGCCTCCGCCGCCGACCATGAACGCGAGCATGAAGAACGTGACGGCCGGGAAGCCCGGAATGAGCCCGAACAATCCCAGCAAGCCTCCACCGATCAGCAGCGCCTTGGGCTGCGCCATGACCTGGCTGCCGATGTTCGCCCCAAGGTCATGGGCGCCTTGACCGTCGCGGGTGACGATGATTCCCGCCGTGATGGCGATCAACAACGCAGGCACCTGGCTGACCATGCCGTCGCCGACAGTGAGCACCGCGTAGAGCTGCAGCGCATCACCCGCGCTCATGCCCTTCTGCATCACGCCGATGGCCAGCCCCGCCAGCAAGTTGACGATGATGATCACCAACCCGGCGATAGCATCACCCTTGACGAACTTCATCGCGCCATCCATGGCACCGAACATCTGGCTGGCCTTCTCCACCTCGCCACGGCGCTCACGGGCCTCGTTGACGTCGATGACCCCGGCGCGCAGGTCGCCGTCGATGCTCATCTGCTTGCCCGGCATGGCATCGAGGGAAAACCGCGCGCTGACTTCCGCCACCCGCTCGGCGCCCTTGGTGATGACCAGAAACTGCACGATGGTGATGATCAGGAACAGGATGCACCCCACCATCAGGTTGCCGCCCACCACGAAGTCGCCGAAAGTCTGCACGATCTGCCCGGCATCGGCCTCCAGCAGGATCATCCGCGTGGTACTGATCGACAGCGCCAGGCGAAACAGCGTGGTGACCAGCAGCACCGAGGGGAACACCGAGAAATGCAGCGGCGAGACCACGTACACCGACATCATCAACAGCACCACGGCGATGGTGATGTTCAGGGCGATCAGCAGGTCCAGCAGGAGGGGCGGCAGCGGCAAGATCATCATGAACACTACCGCCAGCAACATCACGGCCAGCATCAGGTCCTTGCGCGCGCCGATCCGGCCGAGTATCCGGGTGAACTGTTTCATGGGCGTGCCTTGCGACGCTGGTACTCGGCATAGGTGGCCTGGGCCTGCTCCGATCGGCCGGCCATCTGCTGTGCCTGGCTCAGGCACAGCCACAAGGGCGGCCGCAACTCGCCCGCCTCACGCAGCGCCAGGCACTGCTGTTCGGCGCCCGACCAATCGCCCAGCTCCAGCGCCACCACCACGGCGGCCCGACACCCAGCGCGATGTTGCGGATCGGCGCGCAACAGCACCTCCAGCAACACCCGCGCCCGTTCGGGCCGACCGCATTGCAGATGCAACCAGGCCAAAAGCTGCAGGACATCCTGCTGTACGGTCGACAGTTCCATGTGTTCACACCTTGAGCAGGAAGTTGACGCAACACTCCAGCGTGCGCCGCTCGGCCAGCAGCGTTTGCACCAGTGCCGCCGCCTCTGGATCCCCGGGAATCTGCGACGCAAGCAGCTGCTCCACCAACGAGCCCAGCGCATGGGTGAAGCTTTGCGGGTCGTACAGCCTGCACAGCTCATGCTCGGGCCTGGCGTACGCCAGGCGCAGGCGTGCCGCTTGATACTGCGGGTACAACTCACGCAAGTGTGCCTGCACCAGCTGCCCCTGCATAGGCAAAGCGTCGCATGCCGACTGGGCAAGCGCCGCGTCGGCTGGCGCCCATGGCAGCCAGGAATCGTCTACCTGCCCGGCCGGCTCGATAACGCTCATGCCGCCAACACCTCGTTGCGTACCCGCGTCAGCAAGCGATACGCCCGATGCAAGGCCTGCTCGGTCAAACCGTGTTCGTCGAGGCCTGCCAGCAGCACTAGGCGATCATCGGCAAGCAGCCCACAGCGCAGCAGGCAACCGGGGGCCTGATGTTCGTGCACCTGCCTGAGCGCACACTGCATGGCGCGCTCGAACATCGTCCCGTGCACGGAAAAATCCAGCCACAGCGTCAACTGCCCCGCTAGCCGTTCGAGCCGCAGAACGTCGGCGCCTGGCAACTCCAGGCGCAGCAACGGTTCCTGCGGATGCGCTGGCGCCACCCCCAGGTCGTGACAGAACTGGGCGACGGCTGCCGTGCACAGATCCATGCCTATGCCTCCCGCGCGCCGCACAGCACTGCCTCCTCATCGTCGACGGCCTGATCCATGGCCAACTGCCAGATCGCCAACAGATGCTCGCGATGCGCCTCGTCGCTGAAGACTTGCACGGGCAGCAGACGGAAGATCCGCTGCAACTCCCGCAGGCACTGGATACGTTGCGCCTGCGGGCCAAGCGGCAACGCCACGAGCAGGCGCTGGATGTCCTGCACCGTCGCCCAGCGTTTATCGATCAATGCCAGCAGGTCGCTGACCAGGTCAGAAGGTCCGTACGCCACTGGGCTCTCCGGCGAGCTGGCGGAACAGCGCGACAGTGTCGCCTTCCAGTTTCTTGAGCGCCTGCACCAGCTTCATGTCGCTGACGACCTGTTGCAACAGGTTGTTGTCCAGGCTCGAGGACGGCCCATTGATATGGCTCGCCAGGCCGTTGAGCATGAACTGTGCGACATCGCCGATTGCGGCATCGCCAAAGCGCGCCCGCAGCTCATCCCAGGCATGCCTGAGCCCGCGATAGTCGCACAGGAAATCGCAGTACACGCCGCGCAGCGCCCCCACTTCTGCCACCCCCTGCGCCTGCGTCGCCTGGGCCAGCGGACCGATCTCGATGCCCAGCTCGATCGCCTGGCCGTGGCGCTGCGTCATGGCTGCCATGGCCTGGTCCAGTTTGTCGGCCAAGCCATGCGCATCGACCGACGTGCCCAGTGCGTCGCGGGCATAGGCCAGCGCCAGGTAGCGATGGCAGGCCTGAACGGAAAATCCATCCAGGCGATCCTGCAGCTCACCCGGGGTCAACCGAGGGTGCTGGCGCAACCAGGTCAGCAGTTCATCCAGTGACCGACGCTGCACATCCGGTACCTTGGCCAACATGACCTCGGCCTCCTGGCCGGCGCGCAACCCCAGTTGGCGCGCATCGGTAACGCGACTGCGGGTACTGAGCCGCGCGTTGGCCAGTGACGAGAACGCCATGGACACCTCCTCCGCCATGCTGGCCTGCTGCGCCACCGGTGCCGCCTGCCGAGCCTGCAGGGCCGGCTGCCCCTGCGCCTCCCAACCGGGCACCATGGCCGGCACCGGTTCACTGCGTGAAAAGCCGACACCTTCGCTCATCCCCACCTCGTCGTCGCATCGAACAATGAGCGCCATGCTAGAGGCAAGCTCAGCGCCCCACTGTTGCCGCTGGCCGCTTCTTTTTAGCTTGTCGCCAGGCGCGACAGTGGCCGACCGAAAACTAAAAACATGCGCCTCACAGTGAAATTCGCTGCGGGGCAGGCTACCTAGAATGGCGCCCATCATTCGCGCTGCAACCATTCCCATGCCGCCATCGCTGCTCCAGACTCCCCAGGCCCTGCTGGCCGCCGTGAACAACGCCACCTTGGTGCAGGTCAACGGCAAGGTCACCCAGGTCACCGGCACCCTGATCCGCGCTTTGGCGCCCGCCGTGCAGGTCGGCGAACTGTGCCGGCTGCGCAGGCCGGGCGGCCAGCCTGAACTGCTGGCCGAAGTCATCGGCCTGCAACAGGACCAGGCATTGCTCGCCCCGCTGGGGGACATGCAGGGGCTGTGCACGCGCACCGAGGTCTGCCCCACCGGCGGCATGCACCGCGTGGGGGTGGGCGAGCACTTGCTGGGGACAGTGCTGGACGGCCTGGGAAACCCACTCGACGGCAGTGCACCGGCTACACCACAAGCCTGGTACCCGGTGCATCGGGACGCGCCATCGCCACTGAGCCGCAAGCTGGTCGATACCCCCTTGAGCCTGGGTGTCCGCTGCATCGATGGCCTGCTCACCTGCGCCGTAGGGCAGCGCACAGGCATCTTCGCCCCCGCCGGTGGCGGCAAGAGCACCCTGCTGGCCACGCTGCTGCGCAACGCCGAAGCGGACGTGATCGTGCTCGCCCTGATCGGCGAGCGCGGCCGCGAGGTACGTGAATTCATTCACCACGAGCTCGGCGAGCACGGCCTGCGCCGTGCGGTACTGGTGGTCGCGACCTCTGACCGCCCGGCCATGGAACGCGCCCGGGCGGCCTTCGTCGCCACCAGCGTCGCCGAATATTTCCGCGACCAGGGCAACAAGGTACTGCTGCTGATGGATTCCCTGACCCGCTTTGCCCGAGCCCAGCGGGAGATCGGCCTGGCCGCGGGCGAACCGCCGACTCGGCGCGGCTTCCCGCCTTCGGTGTTCGTCCAGTTGCCGCGCCTGCTGGAGCGCGCCGGGCAAACGGCCAAGGGCTCGATCACCGCGCTTTATACGGTGCTTGTTGAAGGTGACGACCTGAATGAGCCGATCGCCGAGGAAACCCGTTCGATCCTTGATGGCCATATCGTTCTGTCACAGGCCCTGGCGGCTGCCAACCACTACCCGGCCATCGATGTGCTGCGCTCGGTCAGCCGGGCCATGAACCGGGTCGTCAGCCCGGAACACCGTGCCGCCGCCGGGCAACTGCGCGAATGGATGGCCCGGCATGAGGAGGTCGAACTGCTGCTCAGGATCGGTGAATACACGCAGGGCCAGGATCCGATCACGGACCAGGCCATCGGCAAACGCGAAGCCATCCGCGCCTGGCTGTGCCAGCCTTGCGACGAGAACGTTTCGCTGCGACAGAGCCTCGACCAACTACTGGAGATCACCCGATGCCCCTGACCGCCCTTGCGAAAATCAAGCAACGCAGGCTTGAGCGGGCCGAGCGTGAAGCGCGAAGCCAACTGGCCCTTCTACAGGCGGCAGAAAAAGCCAGGGCACACTCCGTCGAGTCATATCTGGCGTTTCAACGCGGGTCCCGCGAAGAACAACAACGCCTGTTCGCCGCGCATGTCGGCCAGTTGATCGACTGTCGCGCCTTGCAGCACTGGCGTCGGCAGGTCAGCCTGCTCGGTGAGCGCGAAGCGAGCCTGCACGGGCAAGTCGTTGCCTGCGAGGAGGCACTGGCGCGCCGGTACACGGCACACCAGCAGGCCCAAGCGCAGCTCGCCCGGACTCGGCAAAAAAGGGACAGCTTCGTCCAACTGCGGGACGAGGCACACCAACGCGCCACTCGGCTGACCGAGCGCAGGCAGGAGCTCGAGTTGGAGGAACACGCTTTGCTCGGAGGCTTGCAACCATGAAGACCCTGCCTGTGACTGCTTTACCGCCCCCCTCGACTGACACGCCTCGCTCCCCGCCCCGGCACAGCCAGCGGCTGTCGTTTGAACAGCTGCTGCTACCGCCATCAGACAGGCATGGCATGCCTCGAGAACCTGGCCATCTGGGCCCTGGCCATCCATGGGTACCCGCCCTGCCCCGGGCAGAGCATTATCCACCTGCGCCTGAACCACCCGCGCTGACCGAGGACTCAGTCAATCATCCGCTCACCTCGACGGCGCCCGAAGAAGCCGAGGCGCCCCGGTGCCCTGGCCCAAGCTTGCCCGAGGCCAGGCATCAAGACGCTCGCGAGCACACCGACAGCCTGCCGTGGCGGCTGCAGCCACATGAAAGCGCCATACCGACCACGGTTCATGCCGTGACCTGTGAACGTGCAGTGGTAGGCAGGGTATTGTCCTACCCAGGCACCACACTCACCGAGGACCTGCAGGCACTGGTGGATCGCCTGCAGTTGCAAGTGCTCGGCTGCAAGGCCGGCAACCGCGAACTGACCCTGCTGCGTGCTCGGTTGCCGCAGCTTGGCCCCGTCGAGGTGCGCATGCGCCACGTGGGCGCAGGCTTGCAGGTGGAGATCCAGGCCTTGCCAACGAGCCTGCGACAATTGCAGGCAACTTGCGCGGACCTGCTCGATCGCCTGCAACGGCTTGATCCTGCGCAGCAGGTCAGCCTCGGTTTTGCCGCCAACGGTGGCGGCGAGCAGGGTTCACGCAACCGGCGCCACGTGCTCGACGAATGGTGGCCCGCACCATGAGCCCGGCGAGCTTCCCATCCGCTACCCGACAGGAGCTGCACCTGCAGCGGTTGCTGAGTCATCGCCAGCGCAGCTATGTCGACGCAGAGCGCCAAGCGTTGCTAGGCATCGCCGCTTGCGCGGGCGATCCCGACCTGGCCGTGCTGGCCGCTTGGCAGGGCGTGTCGACGCGCCTGCTGTGCCGTCGGCAGCAACTGGCGCAATGGCTGGCGCCGCAATTGCAGGACGCCGATTTCGCCAGCCTGCCGGCGCCATTGCAACTGGCGCTGCTGCAACGGGACGGCCCATGGCTACCGGGCCTGCAATGCCTGGGTATCGAACCGGCAGGAGACTACCAAGGCACGCCCTGCCTGCAAGTATCGCTGAAGCATGCCGCAAGCGCCCTGACCTGTTGGGTGCAGGGCGATCTCGAGCGCCTGCTGGCCACATTGCCGCGGCGCCCGTTGCGCGAACGCCTGAACATCGCGCTGAACCTCTCGTTGCAATGGCACCCCCTCGAACTGTCGCTGCACGAGCTGCGTGGCCTCGGCATTGGCGACATCCTGCTGCTGCCCGCCGCCGCGCCGGTGCCACCCCGGTTGCTCGGCGTGCTCGACGGCCACCCCTGGGCAGAACTGCTGCTCACCGACACACATCTGGAGCTACTGCGCATGCACGATTCGTTACCGCTACCCGATACCGCACTGGGGGAACTGGAGCAACTGCCCATTACGGTCAGTGTCGAGGTCGGTCGCCAGACCCTCGACCTGCACACACTGACGACCCTAGGGCCAGGCGCCCTGATCGAGTTGCACAGCCCGATGGCAGCCGAGGTGCGCATTCTCGCCAACCAGCGCTGCGTCGGCAGCGGCCTGCTGGTAAGCATCGACGGCCGCCTCGGGGTGCGCGTGACCCGGTTGCTGGAAAACGGCCCCACATGATCCAGCTACCGGACGAACTGAGCCTGATCCTTGGCCTGGCGCTGCTGTCGCTGGCCCCCTTCATAGCGGTCATGGCCACCTCGTTCCTGAAGATGAGCGTGGTCCTCTCGTTGCTGCGCAATGCCTTGGGTGTGCAGCAGATCCCACCCAACATGGCCCTGTACGGCCTGGCGATCATCCTCAGTATCTACGTCATGGCGCCGGTGGGCATGGCCACCTACGACTATCTGAACGCCCATGAGACGGCCCTCGGTGACGCACACTCGATCGAACGTTTCCTCGACGAGGGCCTGGCACCGTTTCGCGCGTTTCTCGACAAGCATGTCCACGAACGCGAGCGCGCCTTCTTCCTCGACAGCACCCGCCAGCTGTGGCCCAGCCACTACGCCGAACAGGTCGACGGCGACAGCCTGCTCGTCCTGCTGCCCGCGTTCACCATCAGCGAACTCACCCGGGCCTTCGAGATCGGTTTCCTGATCTACCTGCCGTTCATCGCCATCGACCTGATCATTTCCAACATCCTGCTTGCCATGGGGATGATGATGGTGTCGCCAGTGACCATCTCACTGCCATTCAAGCTGTTGCTGTTCGTCCTGCTCGATGGTTGGGGGCGCCTATCCCATGGCCTGGTGCTGAGCTACGGGGGCTGAGATGAGCAATACCGAAGCCCTGCACTTCGCCAGCCAGGCGCTGTGGCTGATATTGATCCTGTCAATGCCGACGGTGCTGATGGCCGCGCTGGTGGGCACCCTGGTGTCGCTGGTCCAGGCCCTGACCCAAGTGCAGGAACAGACTCTGGGCTTCGTCGCCAAACTGGTCGCGGTGGTCGTTACCCTGTTTGTCACGGCCGACTGGATGGGCAGCGAGCTCTACCGCTACACCGACCTTGTGTTCGAGCGAGTGCCATGGGTGCGATGACTGTCCAGGCGCTTGAACAGGCCCTGCTGAACTTCGGCCTGATCCTGCCCAGGCTGCTCAGCTGTTTCATCGTGCTGCCGATCCTCGGCAAGCAGGTACTGGGCAGCGCGTTGATACGCAATGGCGTGGCGTGCTCGCTGGCGCTGTTCATCTACCCCAGCGTGGCGGGCACGCTGCCGCCAGGCCTGGATGGGCTGCGCCTGGGGCTGCTGATCGGCAAGGAAGTGCTGCTCGGCTTGATCCTCGGTTTCGTCGTATGCATCCCGTTCTGGGCACTGGAGGCCTGTGGCTTTCTCATCGACAACCAACGCGGCGCGACCCTGGCGTCCACCCTCAACCCGTTGCTGGGCAGCCAGACCAGCCCCAGCGGAGCGCTGCTGCTGCAGACCCTGGTCACCCTGTTCTTCACCGGTGGCGCCTTCCTGGGACTGCTCGGCGCATTGCTGGGCAGCTACGCCAGCTGGCCGGTGGCGAGCTACTACCCACAGATCAGTGACCAGTGGAACGCGTTCTTCCTGGCCCAGTTCGGCTATCTGATGACCCTGTGCATACTGTTCGCCGCCCCCCTGCTGATCGCCATGTTCCTCGCCGAGTTCGGCCTGGCACTCATCAGCCGTTTCGCTCCGACGCTGAACGTGTTCATCCTGTCCATGCCGATCAAGAGCCTGGTCTGCAGCGCGTTGCTGGTGCCCTACCTGTACCTGCTGATGGCGCACGCCCAGGATCAGGTGTTCGGCGCGCTGTACGGGCTGCGCCTGCTCGGCCCCCTGCTGGAGCGGTCATGAGCTCGGAGAGGACCGAACATCCCACTCGGGCCAAACTACGCGATGCACGACGTAACGGCCAGGTGGTCAAGAGCAGGGAACTGGTATCCAGCGTGCTGATCCTGAGCCTGGCCGTGTTGCCCTTGGGCTTTCCCGACTACTTCATCGGACACCTCAGAGCGCTGATGCTGCTTCCCGAGCCCCTGCTCCACATGCCGTTTCGCCAGGCATTGGAGCTGATGCTGCCGCAGTTGCTGCTCGAACTGCTGTGGCTCACCCTGCCGTTCCTGCTGACCACATTGATTGCCGCCAGCGCGGGCAACCTGCTGCAGACCGGCTTGGTGTTCAGCACGCAATCGCTCTCACCCGACCTGAAGAAGATCAGCCCGGCGGAGGGGATGAAGCGAATCTTTTCGGTCAGGAACCTGCTCGACTTTTTCAAATCTTTGCTCAAGGTACTGTTGCTCGGCGCACTGGTGCTCGGCCTGCTCAGCGACAACCTGCACGCATTGCTGCGGGTCCCGCTGTGCGGCATCGCCTGCATCCTGCCCTTGCTGGACAGCCTGCTGGAACAGCTGATCTGCGTCTGTGCCTTAGGTTTCATGGCGATTTCAGCGGCCGACTACGGTCTGGAGCGCAGGCAGCATCATCGGCAGTTGCGCATGAGCAAGGATGAGGTCAAGCGTGAGCACAAGGAGCAGGAAGGCTCGCCGGAGCTCAAGCGCGAGCGCCGCAAACGCCACCGTGAACTGCAGCAAGGGTCGTTGCGTGCGGATGTCAGGCGGTCATCGGTCATCGTCACCAACCCGACCCACATCGCCGTGGGCCTGCGCTACAAGGTCGGGGAAACCCCGTTGCCGCTGGTCACCCTGAAGTACACCAACGAGCAGGCCCTGCGGGTACGCCGGATCGCCGATGAAGAAGGCGTCCCGGTGCTGGAACGCATCCCCCTGGCCCGGGCGCTGTTCGCGGACAGCCTGGAGGAGCAATACATCCCCGGCGAGCTGATCCAGCCGGTCGCCGAGGTGATCCGCTGGTTGCAGGCGCAAGAGAAGACGCCACCGGTCTGAGCAGGTTTTGCTTGTTTCTCCAGGCCTTGGAGCCAGGCGCTATACCAAGATCCCACGCTGTGGCAATGGCCGGCGCACAGGCAGGATGTCCTCCCGCACAGACGGTCGAGCAGGCTGACGAAGCTGCGCCCATAAGGCCAGGAGCTGCGCATCGCGCCCCTGGTCATCGCGGATAGCGCGCGCAGCGGCGGCCAGCACCGCCTCATGGCCATGTTCGAGCGGGCTCATGCGGATCCAGCCTCATTGCCTGGAGCTCCTTGCAACACTCGCTGCAAAGCGCTCAACTGCCCTTCGATGCTGGCGTCGATGACGCAGCCTTCGGTTTCCAGTCGGCAACCGCCGCGTGCAAGCCGAGCATCACCGCAGATTTCCAGGGGGCCCGCGTCGGGAAACTGCTCGAGTATTTCCTCGATACGCAGACGAACCTCGGGGACCTGGTCAGGATGCACGTGCAGGATCAGTTCCTCCCGTGGGCGAACCTGCGCCAACGCCTGACGTGTGGCCGCGAGCGTCAGCTCGATGTCCGGGTATGCCCCCAGCACCTTGCTCACCGCCTGGTACACCACCTCGCTCAGCTGTCGGTCAGCCCGGCGATAGAGCTCGGCGCAGCGCAATCGCACGCTGTGCACCAGCGCCGCCTGCTCGACCGCGGCCATTTCCAGCCCGACTTCCCGCCCCAGCCGATGCTGCGCCTCGAGCACCGCATCGGCCTGGGCATCGATGTCGCTGGCACGCTGGCGGGCGCTTTCGGTCAAGGCGACGGCCTCGAGAAAGCGCTGGTAGTCGGCGCCGCGCAACACGGTACAGCCTGGTTCGACCATCGGCCGGCTATCATTCAGTTCAATAAATGGCAACATTCCGGGCTCCTGTCTCGGGCCACTTTCAGGCAAAGGATGCGCGCCAGGGCGCGCTGATCGTCGCTCATCGGCCAGGTCGGCAATGCCCCGGTGCCAGGCAGTCGCAGGGCCAGGCGTCGGGCAAAACCGGGATCGGCACAACCGCAGGCCTGTAGCCAGAACGCCAGGCCCTGCACGGGCAGCTCCACCTCCAGCGCGCCGCCTGGCAGCGCCTGCTGCCAGCCTGGCGGCCATGGACCGATGAGCAGCCGCCATTTCTCCAGGCAATAGCGCACGCCCTGATCGCCGAGGGCGTGGCGCAAGCGCGCCTGGTCGGCTCGGTCGAGCAGTCGCGCAATGGCCTGGCCATGCAACAAGCCGCCAACAGTGGCCAGAACACGTTCGAATGCTGGCTGCGGACAAAGGGCCAGCCCACCCAGGCGCTCCGGCATTTCAAAGTGCTCGGCCAGGTCCAGCGCCGACAGCAACCAACCATTGATCGCGCTGTCCCGGCGCCAATGTGGCAAGGCCAGGGCCACCTGCCGCAACGGTTCAGGGCAATGTGCCGGGTGCAGGTAACGCGCAGGGCAGTAGCGAAGCTGGAACAGGGTCATGCTCATGCCCGCAGGCGCCACCACAGGTATTGAGCGAGATTGCTCAGTACCAACATCCCCAGCAACGTCCCGATCAGCGCCAGAAGACGCAGGCGCGAACCCTCCAGTACGTGAATCGACAACAGGGTCGCATGACGCTCCCCCGGCCACAGCTGGCGCGCCTGCCCGGAAGGCACCAGCAACACACTGATGCGGTCGTAGTCGAGGCCTTCGATGCTGTTGCTCAACAGCTGTTTCATCTGCCCTATGTACAGATCCAGCGGCGCGTCCGCCGCATGCTTGATGAAGATCGACGCCGAAGCCGCACGGGCCGATGCCCGCAGACTGTCGCGGGGCTCAGGCAAAACCACATGCACCCGCGCCACCAACACGCCATCGATTTCCGACAGGGTGCGCGACAACTCCTGGGACTTCACATAAGTCAGCCGCGCGTGCTCCTCCAGTGGCGACGAGATCAGGCTGTCCCGGGGGAACACATCACTGACCGTGGAGAACATTTCCCGTGGATAGCCCTGACGCTTGAGCGCGGCTACCGCATGGCCGATATCGGCCTCGCCGATCAGGATCTTCATCTTGCCGTCCTTGTCCTGCGCCTTCACCGCATCGATGCCCTCGGCATCCAGCACCGCGAGCATTTCGTTGGCCTCGCGCTGGCCGAGGCCCAGGTACAGCTCGACCTTGCACCCACCCAGCAGCAGTACCGTCACAAGCAGCAAGCACTGCCATGGATTTTTCACAGTGCACCTACTGGGCTTTCATCAGGGTTTCGATGTTCTGCGTGGTGCGTCCCACGCCCTTGGCAATCAGCTCGACCTGGAGGTTGGTGCGTATCAGTGCCCAATGGGCATCCATCAATGCCAGCGGATCACCCACGCCCGAGACCAGGCTGGCATGCGCGTCCTGCCTGGCTTCGGCATGTTGCTGGCCCAGCTGAGCGACCTTGTGCAACAACCCCTCCTCAGGGCTGCCGGCGCTACTGGATAGCGCCAGCTCGAACTCGGCCACCTGGCGGGAGTCGACGTCCGGTGCCGCCAGGGACTGCAGATCGGTGACCACACGGGTCACCTCGGCAATGCCACTCATGCGCCGCCCTCCACCGTGAAGGAATCGTTGAACAGGTCCATCGCCATGGCGAGCACTTGCAGACGCTGTTGCTCTGCCAATGCCGGACCCTGCATCTGCTCCGGGGCGCCTGGCGCCTGTTCGATCAGACAGGCCTGAAATGCAGCAGCGTCCCGAACCGCAGGAACGGGCTGCGGGATCGAAGCTGTTTGCGCGCTCGTCAGGGACATGGTCAACCCGTTCATGCCACCACCTGGGCACGCATCCCCTCGGCAAACCGAATCAGATCGCAATCCTCGCTCTGCGCCATGCGCTCAAGCCGCCGCTCCAGCGCCGCCATGTAGCCCAGCTGGCGCTCGCACAGCGCCAGCCACGGGCCGAGGGATGGCCAGGGCGCCTGGTTGCCTTCTGCCAGGGCCTGTTCGCAACGTCCCGCCCCCATCAGGCCGGCGATACGTATCGCACAGGCGGCTTCCATGGTTTGCGGCTGCCGGGCAAGCCAACGCGCAATCGCCATCGCTTCGTCATGGTGATGGTGCTCGACACCCAGCAAGCCAAGGCGCGCCATCAGATTGTTCAGCGAGTACTCCATGCTCAGAACTTCTGCAGGATGCTGCTGATGGTGTTCTTGAAGGTCTGGCCCAAGGTCGCATCGACCTGGAACACGTTGGACCAGATGTTCGAGCGGTGGCGCATGTCGGCCAGCAACGCCGGGTCGTCGCTTTTTTCGTTGAGTTTCCTGAGCGACTCGAGGACGGCCTTGTTGGCCTCTCGCGCCTGCTTGACCATGCCGTCGTGGACCATGTCCATGGTGTTGCTGGTGCTGTCGTGGAACCCGCCGCTGATGCCAGTCATTTCAATGTTCCTTCAGTTTTTCCAGGATATTCAAGGCCGCTTCAAGGGCCGTTCGCTCGGCGTCCAACGCCTGGAATACCGCGGGCGGCAAGGGGCGCGACATCTGCTCGGCACGGGCCTGCCGCGCATCTTCCAGCAGCCTGTGCATCCGGGCGCGCATTTGTGGGTCACGTGTTTGCTGCAACAGCTCATCCATCATCGACGGGGCGCTCCTTCAGATTGATCGAGTAGTTCCGCCCACCCTTGCGCAATGTGATCGCCTGACCATCGATTGCCAGGATGCGGATACCGGAAGACATCAGCGCGCCTACCGGATAACGGCGGTTGTCCGTCAGCGTCACGTAGGGCACGCGCCCCAGTGATACCGCGCGCAGCGGGAAATCGAGTTTCCCGGGTACAGGTGCCCTGCCCTCATCGACCAGCTTCAACAGCGGATACTCGCCGAATGCCTGGCGGAACTGGCGTTGCAGCTTCAGAAAATGCTGATGCTGTCTGCCCTGCAGTGCACCACGCAGTACCAGGGTGTCACCGCGGTCCTCCAGGGTCAGCGCATCCTCCAGTCGCCATTCGCGCAGCAGTTGCGCCAGGCGCGTCCGGGCCTGCGAAACGGGCAGGCTGTGTGACACGACCTCGGAATCGGCTGTGACCGCCTTGCCCTGGGCTTCGGCCTCGGGAATCAGCAGTCGCGAAAGCAGCGCCAGCAACAGCAGCAAACCGCCGCCCGGGATCATGAACCAGCCGGCCCGCAATCCGGGGCCGGGGAGCGACTCGGGAAGCCGCTCGGCAAATACCTCGCCCTCTGCACAGAACGCCCAGCACAGCGGACCACAGCGCTGGATGGTCAGTGCCTGCAACTCGACATCCGCCGCTACCGTTACCCCGGCCTGTGTAGGTGGCTCGGTGGCTCCCCACTCCAGCAGGCGTACTCCGCCAGGCTCTACCATCAGCACCAGTTGGATGGCGGCGATCCCCGCGTCCACCAGCACCAGATCGGCTTGTGCCGGATCGGCGCCGATGACCACCCGGCCGGTTGCCAGGGACACCTCGGCCCCCGCATTCAGGCCACTGTAGACCCGCAGTTTCCAACTCATTTCAAGAACGCTCATCACGGGCAGGGCCCGCCTTCAAGCCATTGCCGACACTTGCAAGCCCAGAATCGATCAGCTTAGGCTCGATCAGGAACAGTCGAACCGATCGGCGTGTGCTGCTGGACTGATAGCGAAACAAGGCCCCCAGGAACGGAATGTCCCCCAGCAGCGGGACCTTGCGCAGGCTTTCACTCGTCTCGTCGCGGTGGATGCCACCAATCATCAGGCTCTGCCCCAGGTCGACCCGGGCCAGCGTGTCGATGACCGTGCGACTGATCGTGGGGATACCCTCAGGGCCCGTGCTGTTTGGCTTCTGGCTGCCGTCCTCGATATGCAGGCTCAGGCTGATTTCCGGCCGGTCCGCACTGCGGATCAGGCGTGGGGTCATCTTCAACAGGGTGCCGTAGGTGATGGCCTTGAGCTCGGCGACGCGTTCGCCCAGCACCCGGACATAATAGGTTTCGCTGTGGTCCAGCACCGCCAGGGTGTTTTCCTGGGTCAGCAAGGTCGGTCGCGACACCACCTGGGCGCGCCCTTCTCCCTGCATCAGCATCACCTTGGCCAGCAGCCGGTCCACACCCCGGCTGTCGACCAGGCTGCCGGCCAGCGCCCCCTGCGCCTGGCCTGCGCTGGTGCGGATGTCGATCAGCTGGTGCTTTCCAGTACCAATGCCGACCTGCCATTCCACCCCCAGCTCAGCCAGATGCTCGGCGTTGATGTCCAGGATCGTCAGCCCAACCTCGATGCGTGCCGCCGGGCGGTCCAGCGCCGCTACCAGGCGCCGGTACATGGGCATGCGCTCGGCGTGGTCACGCACGATGATGGCATTGAGCGACGCTTCGGCCTGGACAACGGCTTGACCGGAGCGTGCCGGCCCCTCCTGCGCCACAGCCTGGCCTTCGACCGCCCGCACATCGGCGTTCGTCAGCACCCGAGAGAGGAGCGTGGCCACGCCGGGTACCGCCACCCTCTGGCCCCGGTAGTCGATTTCACGGTCCTCGGCTACCGCATGCCTGAGCGCGATCACCTCGACGCTCAGGCTGCCACCGCGCTCGTCCTGCAACACAGCCTGCTGCTCCAGGGCCTTGGCGGTCTGCTCGACGCGGTCGAGATAACGCGGCGGGCCCGATACATACACCAGCCGCCCACCCGCCGCGGCGCGCCAGGCGAAGCGCGACGTCCAGCCGCCACCCTGCTGCAGGGCGGCGCGCAATTGCGGCTCGCGCACTTTGTCCAGATGGACAAGCCGGGTCTGCAGTTCGCTGGACTTGTCGACATGAAGCACCGCGCCGTCGTAGTACCAGGCCAGGTTGAACAGCACGGCGACCTGCTCGAGAAACGCCTCGGGGTCCGGCTGCTCGAACGTGGCGCTCACCTGGTCCCTGACTTTGTCGCTGACCACCACCGCCCCCTGGTAGTTGGCGGCGAAGTTGCCCAGCACGTCACGCAGGCTCTCGCCCTGGGCAACGTACTGGAACGGCTCCTGGGGCCAATCCAGTGTCTCGCCCTGGGTCGCAAGGCTGGCCAGCAACACAATCAAACCAGCGGTGAGCGACCTCAAGGCAGCCATACGCGAGCGCCTCCGTGGGTCATTGGCACTGGATCAGCCTGTTGCTCGCACAAGAGGGCCAGCAGGTCGACCTGAACACCCAGCACGTGATCCAAGATGCCAAGATTGACCTGGGCCAGGTCTACCTGTGCTTCAAGCAGCGGCTCTCCCGCTGGTGTCAGCGCCAGTCGCTGCGGACAGTGCTGCGCCCACACCGTCAGCATGCTCATCAAGCGGCGCAGGGCTTGCAGGTCGAGGCTCGCGCCTTGGCCCGCCAGCGACGACAGTGAGCTGCGAATCACCAGTCGCGAGCCTTGCGGCTCGAGCGACAGGGCATGCCCCTCGATGCACAGCTGGTAGTCACCGCGCTCATTGGCCAACCAGGGCGGCATGCCCAAACGTCGGGCCATTTGCCGCAAAAGTGTGTTCATACAGGCATCGTCCGTGCAACGGAGGGAACAGAAGATCTGTGGCCACGGCGAGCATCGCTGGGGGTACGGCCGAACCGTCGGCGGTAGCTCTGGCTGAAATACGACTGGCTGGAAAAGCCGCTTTCCATGGCGATGTCGACAATGCTCATGCGCGTGTTAAGCAGCAGATGGTGCGCGTGGACGATCCTGCGCTCGGTGATCCAGGCCCGTGGCGAGCAGTTGTAGAGGGTGTTGAACAAACTCTTGAACGCCGTCAGGCCCAAGCCGAAGGCCTGGGCGTACTGGTCCAGGCGCCAGTCGCGCAGATAGTGCTGTTCCATGAATGCGTGCAGGCGATCGACATTGCGATTGCCCTGTTGCCGCAATGCCGCCAGCAAGCTCCGCCCCTGCGGCCCGAAGATGAGCAGTAGCAACAGCTCCTCCAGACGCAGCATCGCCAGCATCGACGAAGTGCCTTCACCACCGAGCGCCGACAGGCGAGTCACGCATTCCTGTGCCATCGCGCAGGGTCGAAGCCGGAGGGTACTCATACCCACCTCGTCACGGCGTTCGAGGTGCGCAAGGTCGTTGCCATGACGCTGAACGAACGCCTGCACGAAGTTCACGTCCAGCGGCAGCCAGAGCACTTCGCATGCCTGCCACTGGGTCGCCACCAGGTAGGTGCCACGCTTGACGAACAGCAGCTCGCCTGCCTTTAGGTGAATGATGTCGTCCTTTTCGCGAAGCGCCAGCTCGCCCGCCAATACCGCGTAAAAGCCCTCGTGCCCCTGGGACGCGAACCCCGCCCCGACAACACCCAACTGCCGACCTTGCACACACCAGCCCTCAACTGGAGAAATCCCTATCACGCGAGGCGCTACTTCCCGTAGGACCCTTTACGCATCGTCGGGCAGCAGATCGTGCAAGATCAGAATGACCTTGCAGCCCTTGCCTCCGCGATGCAGACAGGGCCACAGGCTACGGCGCCTTCCCACGAATGAACGCAGGGATTGTCCTCACCAAGAGCGCGGCTATTCGCCATCACCTGTAGGAAACTCATCAGCCTGTAAGGCAATGCGAAGCACGCCTTTGCCGAACAGCAGGAAGCCCAGCAGCTAAAAAATGGCGACTACACCCGCTATCTTGCAGGATATGCACTGACTACCGTGGCAAGCCCTTTGATCGAGAGCTCGCCATGCCAGGCACGAACTATGACTATGCATTGACCCAGCTGTACGCTGCCCTGAAGCTGGAGCCCCCATTGACCTTCGAGCCGGTGATCAGCCTGCGGGTGGGTTCTTTTGTGTGCAACGTCACCGAGCACCCGGCGGACCACTTGCTGATGTTCATCGAACTTCCCGCAATCGATGACATACCCTGGGGCGAACAGAACCTGTTCTGCCAGGACACCTGCAAGCCTGTGATCGGTGTCGACCCGCTCACAGAGATGCAAATACTGTGGAATCGCCAGCCCCTGATGCAGCTGGACCGGGCCATGATGCATCACCAGCTGGAGCAACTGGTGCAGGCGGCCCACGATCTGGCGGCTGACGAAACAGCCTGAGCGCCGCTCAGCGCTGTCCCCAGACCTGCGCCTCACTCCAGCCCAGCGCGGCAAAATCCCCGGATCGCAGTGGGGCCTCCTCTTCGCAGAAGAATTCGTCCAACTGCGGTGGCCTGACCGCCGTGTCGCTGAGCATCGCGTGCACCTGGCCGCGATGGTGTATCTGGTGCTCGAACAGGTGTGACAGCAAGCGCAAACGTTGCTCCTGTTGCACCCGGTCCGGTCGCACGATGCTCACATAGCGCCGTAACTGATCGTCGCGCAATTGCCGGCAATAGGCGATCAGGCGCTGGTCGGCCTGGGCCTGCTGGGCCTGCAGGTCGGTGCAGGTGGCGAAAGGCTGCTCGGGTTGGAAGAAGCGCTCGCCGTCCGGGTCCGGCGTTTGGCCGCGCTGCTCGCACTCCAGCGCGTCCAGGTAAAACCAGTCCACCGTCAACAGGTGGTTGAGCGTAGCCTTGATCGACGGGAAGAAACTGCAGCGGGGGGCGACGAACTCGTCCTGGGTCAATTGCAGGCAAGCCTTGTACAGGCGGTGGTTGGCCCAGCCATTGTTGTAGGCCTGGGTCAGCAGATGATGCGACAGCGGCTCCATGGTCGGCTCCTTCAGGCGAAGCGTTGCAGTTGCATCTCCCGTAGCCGGCTCAGGGTCCGTTGGTACGGGAACGCCAGATACCCTTGAGTGTAGAGCGCTTCCAGCGGCACCTCGGCCTCCAGGTACAACAACACCCGACGGTCGTAGCATTCGTCCACCAGGGCAATGAAGCGCCGCACGCTGTCATCCTTCGGCGCCAGCGTCGGCAACTGGCGATCCCCGGCCTCGACGCGGACGGCCCCGTCCTCGGTACCGCGGGCAATGCGCCCGGCCTGCTGGATGCCACCCAGGGCCGGAATGCCGCTGACCAGGATCGCCGGAAAGCGGTCGCACAAGGCCATGAAGTCCATGGCGGCCAAGGGCTGCTCGCACAAAGCGCTGAAGTGGCACCAGAGGGCCTGCGTGCTGCGGCGCAGCACACCAATATGACGGGAGCCCAGCTGCAGCGGCTGCTCACTGCCTGGATCATGCGTGCTCAACTGGCAAAACACCGCGGCGAGCGCGCTCGGTTGCCCTGCCTCGCTGACCCAGTAGCGTTGCTGTTGCAGGCCGGGATGCAGGCGGTGGTCCTGCTCCCCCGCCACCGCCAGCACGCGCATGTGCCGCTCGATGGCGGCGATGGCCGGCAGGAACCGCTCACGGTTGAAACCATCGCGGTACAGCTGGTCAGGCGGCTGGTTGGACGTGGCGACGATCACCACACCGTGATCGAACATCACCTGGAACAGACGGCCTAGGATGATCGCATCGCCGATATCGCTTACGAACAGCTCGTCGAAACACAACACGCGTATCTCTTCGGCCAGCGCCCGGGCCAGGGCCGCGAGCGGGTCGGCGGTGCCATTGAGCTGGAACAGGCGCTGATGAACCCAGGCCATGAAATGGTGGAAATGCTGGCGCCGGGCCGGCAGTTGCAGGCTGCGATGGAACAGGTCCATCAACCAGGTCTTGCCTCGACCGACCGGGCCCCAGAGGTACAGGCCTTGCGTCGGCTTGCCCTGATGCAGGGCATCGAAGCAGGCCTGCAAGGCCGCCACCGCGGCTGCCTGGGCAGGATCGGCAACGTAGCCGCGCTCAGCCAGGGCCTTGTGATAAAGGGATTCGGGAGTCATGCCGCGCATGGTACGCCATCGCGGGGCAAGCCCGCTCCCACAACGTTGCCCCAGGGCAACTGTAGTAGCTTGCTCCAAGGGTTTACGCCGGGAACGATCATCCCTCTGTCAGCCCCACCTTCAGCAAGGCGCCATCCTTGGCATCGGTCAGCACGTACAGATACCCATCCGGTCCTACCCGCACGTCACGAATCCTGGCTTTCAGGTCCGCCAACAGCCGTTCTTCATGCACGACCTTGTCGCCCTCGAGCTTCAGCCGGATCAACTCCTGTGTCGCCAGCGCCCCGATGAACAGGTTGTGGTCCCAGGCCTTGAACGTGGGGCTGTCGTAGAACGCCATGCCGCTGATACCCGGTGACTTTTCCCAGACATGATGGGGGTCGACCATGCCGTCGACGTGCTTGCCCTTGGCCTCAGGGATCGGCAGCAACGAATAGTTGATGCCGTGGGTGGCGATCGGCCAGCCATAGTTCTTGCCAGGCTTGGGGATATTGATCTCGTCGCCGCCACGCGGACCGTGCTCGTGGGTCCACAGTTTGCCGGTCCAGGGGTTCAGTGCCGCACCCTGCTGGTTGCGGTGGCCGAACGACCAGATCTCAGGGCGCACGTTGTCGCGCCCGACGAAGGGGTTGTCCTTGGGTACCTCGCCGTCGGGCAGGATGCGCACGATCTTGCCCTGCAGCTTGTCCAGGTCCTGCGACGTGGCGCGCTGGTTGTTCTCGCCCAGGGCAATGAACAGGTAGCCGTCACGGTCGAACACCAGCCGCGAGCCGAAGTGGTTGCCTTCGGACAACTTGGGCTGCTGGCGGAAGATCACCGTGAAGTTCTCCAGGCGCGACTGGTCCTGGGTCAGCTGGCCACGACCGACCGCAGTACCGGCCTTGCCATCGCTGCCCTCCTCGGCATAGGACAGGTAAACGGTTCGGTCCTTGGCGAACTCAGGCGAGAGCACCACGTCGAGCAGGCCGCCCTGCCCTTCGGCCCAGACCTTGGGCACTCCGGAGAGCGGCGGCCCGACCTTGCCCTCGGCGTTGACGATACGCAGGTTGCCGGAGCGTTCGGTGACCAGCATGTCCTTGCCGCCGGGCAGGAAGGCCAGCGCCCAGGGATGGCGCAGGCCGTCGGCAACAGTGCTGACGGTCAGCCGGCCCTCCTCGCTGGGGTACTGCTGCTCGGCGGCGGCCTGCGCCAGCAAGGGAAACAGGCTGGCCGCGGCCAGAGTGGTCAACCAGGTGCGTGGGGTCATGCTCGCTTCCTTTGCAAGGGCTCACGGCACGCGCGGTGAATCGCGTGGTGGCCGGGTGGGTTCCAGGTTCGGGGTCTGCTGCTCGCGGCGCAGGTTTTCGCCGTTGCCGATACCACGGTTGTCGAGGGTGGGCGGACGCGGGTCGGGTTGCGTGGACGGACCGCGCACGGGCGGCATTGCCGGCACGCTGCCCTGTCGGCTGTTAGGGTTGGCGCGCATGATCGGACTGTTGTAGGGGTTGTTGCTGTCGTTCGCGGCAATCAGCGACGGCGCCAAGGGCGCGGCCTGAAGTGGCAACGCCAGCACCAGGCCGAGGCCCAGGATTGGCAGTGTGGGAATCATGCTTCACCTCCGGTACGAAAAGGCGCGCTCGAAGGTTGGATAGCCTACGGCGCGCAGGGTTCGACGCAAAAGGACGAATTTGGGTCCTGATGTTTCAGTATTGGCGTTATCCCACCTTGTGCCGCGCCGCATACAGGCACAGCATCTCCATCGCCAGGGTCGCACCGGCCAGCGCGGTGATATCGGCATGGTCATAGGCCGGCGCCACCTCCACCAGGTCCATGCCCACCAGATTGATCCCGCGCAACCCGCCGAGTATCTCCAGCGCCTGTACCGTGCTCAGGCCGCCACATACCGGCGTGCCGGTGCCGGGGGCGAAGGCCGGGTCCAGACAATCGATATCGAAGGTCAGGTACACCGGTCGGTCGCCCACCCGCTGGCGGATGGCTGCGACGATCGCCTCGGTGCCCTGGCGATGCACTTGGCGGGCGTCGAGAATGGCGAAGCCCTGGCTGTCGTCGTTGGTGGTGCGCAGGCCGATCTGCACCGAGCGCGACGGGTCCACCAACCCCTCCCGCGCCGCGTGCCAGAACATCGTGCCATGGTCGATGCGCTGTCCCGCCTCGTCCGGCCAAGTGTCGCTGTGCGCGTCGAAGTGCACCAGCGCCAACGGGCCATGCCGGCGGGCATGGGCCTTGAGCAGCGGATAGCTGATGAAATGGTCCCCGCCCAGGGTGAGCATGGCGCAGCCGGCCTCGAGAATGTGCTCGGCATGCGCCTCGATGCTCTGCGGCACCGACTGCGGCGTACCGCTATCGAAGGCACAGTCGCCGTAGTCGATCACCGCCAGGTGGTCGAACGGATCGAACGCCCAGGGCCAGTGCCGGGCCCAGGCCTGTTGCACCGAGGCGGCGCGTATCGCCCGCGGACCGAAGCGCGCGCCGGGGCGATTGCTGGTGGCGGTATCGAACGGCACGCCGCTGACCACCACGTCGACACCCCGCAGGTCACGGCTGTAGCGGCGCCGCGAAAAGCTGGTGATACCGGCATAAGTGCTCTCGGCGGCGGTGCCATAGAGGCTGTCACGGGTGATGGCCTGGTCGTTGTCCTGGGCGAGGTCCACGGTGTGTCTCCTGTCGTTGTCGTTCACTGGCGGCTGCGGAAGGCGGTCCACAGGCGGTTGCGCTGGCGCAGGTCGGCCAGCGCCATGCTGCGGTCGGCGAACAGGCGCTGGCGCACCGCGGTCGACGGATAGATATCCGGATCGTTGCGGATCGCCGCGTCCACCAACGGGGTGGCGGCCTGGTTGGCGTTGGCGAAGAACAGTGTGTTGGTCAGTGCCGCCAACGAGTCGGGGCGCAGCATGAAAGCAATGAAAGCGCGGGCCGCCTCGGGATGCGGTGCGTCCTTGGGAATCACCAGGTTGTCCTGCCACACCAGCGTGCCCTCGCGAGGGATACGGTAGATCAGCTCGAAGGGCTTGCCGGCGCGGCGCGCCTGGTCCGCGGCCATGGTGGCATCGCCGTTGTAGGTAAGCGCCAGGCACACGCTGCCGTTGGCCAGGTCGTTGATCTGGCGGCCGTTGGCCACATAGCTGATCGACGGTTGCAGTTGCTGCAACAGCGCTTGGGCCGCGTCCAGATCGGCCTTGTCCTGGCTGTACGGGTCCTTGCCCAGGTAGTTAAGGGTCACGCCGATCACTTCCTGGGGCGAGTCAGGCATGGCGATGCCGCAGTCCTTCAGGCGGCTGGCGTACTCAGGCTTGAACAGCAGGTCGAGGCTGTCCAGGGGCACATCGCCCAGGCGCTGGCGCACGGCCTCGACATTCACCCCCAACCCCAGCGTGCCCCAGGTGTAAGGCACGGCATGGCGGTTGCCGGGGTCGGCCTCGGCCAGCTTGGCCAGCAGGTCCGGGTCAAGGTTGGCATAGCCGGGCATCGCCTGCGCCTCGAGGGGCTGCAGGGCACCGGCCTTGAGCGCCCGGGCCAGCACCGTGGCCGACGGCACCACCACGTCGTAGCCGCTGCCACCGGTGAGGAGCTTGGTCTCCAGAACCTCGGTGGTATCGAAGGTGTCGTAGCGGACCTTGTAGCCGGTCTCCCTCTCGAATCGTTCCAGGGTCTGCGGGGCGACATAGTCGGCCCAGCTGTACAGGTTGACGACCTTCTCTTCAGCCTGCAGCGGCAGGGCGATCAGCAATGAAAGCAGGCACAACGTCGAACGCATGGCGGACACCTCGGCATAGGGGTGGGTGCCGCCAGCATGCCTGCCGGGTTACATTGCAAAAATGGCAACTTTGCAAAGCTGACATTCACCAGGAGCAATGTGATGCTCGGACAATTGCACGATCCGGACCTGCACCTGCTGCGGCTGTTCGTCACTGTAGCCGAGGCCGGCGGCTTCAGCGCCGCCCAGGGTGTGCTCGGGCTCAGCCAGCCCAGCATCAGCCAGCAGATGGCAAGACTGGAGACCCGCCTGGGTTATCGTTTGTGCAGCCGGGGCAAGGGCGGCTTCCGGCTGACCGCGAAAGGCGAGTTGCTGCTGCAGGCCACCCGCGGCCTGCTGCTGCAGATCGAGCAGTTCCGCCAGCAGGCCAACGGTGTTGCCGGACGCTTGCTGGGCAGCGTGCGCATCGGCCTGGCCGAGAACCAGGACCGCGACGTCAGCCTGCGCCTGGCCCAGGCCATCGCCCGATTTCGCCAGCGTGACGAGAGCGTGCGCCTGGAACTGACCAGCGCGCCACCGGCGGAACTCGAACGCTTGCTGCTGGAGCAGCGCCTGGACTGCGCCATCAGCTACTTCTCCGGCAACCAGGCGGCGTTCGACTACCTGCCGCTGTTCGAGGAGCGCCAAAGGCTTTACTGCGGCAAGGGACACGTGTTGTTCAGCCAAGTCCAGGTCAGCCGCGAGCAGTTGCTCGAGGCCGATCAGGTGAGCCACCCCTATCGTTTTCTCAAACAGGGCGAGCCGTTCCAGAGCCGCCGCAGCATGGCGGTGGCAGAGCAGATCGACAGCGCGCTGACATTTATCCTGTCAGGGCGACATATCGGCTTTCTGCCGTGTCACTGCGCCGCGCCCTGGGAGGCCCAGGGCCAGTTGCGGGCGCTGGATGCCACGCTGGATTTCGTGGTGCCGTTCACCCTGGCCAGGCATCGCGGGCAAACACCCGGTGAGGCGCAGCAAGCCTTCATGGAAGACCTGCGCATGACATTCAGCTCGCGTTAGGCCCCGGAGCGTCGGCAGGCCCCGCTTTCATCGCCGCCACGCATTTGCGACACTGCGGACTCGCCCGTGCCACAAGGCCAGATCCCCATGTATGCCCGCGCCTGCCTGATCCTGCTGTTGACCCTTGGTCTGAACGCCTGTGCCCTGTTCCAGGGTCGCGATCCGCTGAACATCAGCGTGATTGGCATCGATCCGTTGCCTGGCCAGGATCTGGAACTGCGCATGGCGGTGAAGATCCGCGTGCAGAACCCCAATGAAACCCCGGTGGACTTCAACGGCATCGCCCTCAACCTGGAAGTCAACGACCAGCCCCTGGCGGCCGGGGTGAGCGACCAGCGCGGGCATATCGGCCGCTACGACGAAGCGGTGCTGGTGGTGCCGGTGAGCGTCACTGCCTTCGCCTTCCTGCGCCAGGCCTACGGCCTGAGCCGGGTGGACTCGCTGCAGGGCCTGCCCTATGTATTGCGCGGCAAGCTGGCGGGGGGGCCGCTCGGTACCGTGCGCTTTACCGACAAAGGCAAGCTCGACCTGCCAACGGCCGCAGGCCCCGCCTGGTAATCAGCTTTACCGGCGGCCAGGCCGATCACTCGCCTGCGCCGGATGAACCGACGAAACGTACTCCGGGCCGCGGAGTCTCGTCCACGCTGAGCTCGAACACATCCGGCCGCGCATAGTGGCCGACCACATCGAAGTCGTAGCGCGCACGCACCAGTTCATCGGTATCGACCTCGGCGCAGAGCAGGCCACGCTCGCCCACCAGCGGCCCGGCCAGCACCTCGCCGAGCGGGCCGACGATCACGCTGCCGCCGTTGATCAATGGTCGCTCGGCCGGCCAGTTGGCCACCTCCAGGCCTAGTGCGGCGGGCGAGTCCTGCACCTGGCAGGCGCTGATGACAAAGCAGCGCCCCTCGGCGGCGATATGGCGCATGCTCACCTGCCACAGCTCGCGCTCGTCCACTGTCGGCGCGCACCACAACTGCACCCCTTTGGCGTACATCGCGGTGCGCAGCAGCGGCATGTAGTTCTCCCAGCACACTGCCGAGCCGATGCGCCCGGCACGGCTTTCGATTACCGGCAGTGTGGAGCCGTCGCCCTTGCCCCAGATCAGCCGCTCGGTGCCGGTGGGCATCAGCTTGCGGTGCTTGGCCACCAGGCCGGTGTGCGGCTCGAAGAACAGCACCGTGCAATACAGGGTATTGCCGCTGCGCTCGATCACCCCAATCACCAGGCTCGCCCCGGTACGTACCGACAAGCCGGCCAAGGTGTCGGTCTCGGGCCCCGGTACATCAATGGCATTGGCGAAATAGCGGGCGAAGGCTTCACGCCCCTCTGGCAAGCGATAGCCGAGCTGGGTGCCGAACCCTTCGCCTTTCGGATAGCCACCGAGCAAGGCCTCGGGCATCACGACCAGGTTGGCGCCGGCATCATGGATGGCCTGCTCGTAATCGAGGATCTGCGCCAGGGTGGCGGCCTTGCCGCCAGGCAGCGAACCGATCTGCAGGGCGGCGACGATGGACTTGGGCATCGAGGGAACTCCAGTCAGGAAGGTCCGTTGGATTCTCCAGCGCAGGCGTTCGGGGTGTTCGCCTGGCTCAGCGGTTGGCGCTGGCGGCGGCCATCATCTTGTTCACTTCGCTGCGTACCAGCTGGTTGAACTCCGGTGGCGACATGCCGTCGAGTTCGCCACGCACCCACTCGGCCCACTTGCCCTTGCGCCGCGGCTTCTCGGCGATCAGGCGCGCCGCCTCGCCCTTGGCCTTGGCCAGGTTGTTCTGCCAGTAGTCGAATAAGCGGGCCTTTTCTGCCTCGATCTGCGCCCGTTCCTGGAAGCTCATGTTGGCCAGATTGAAACTCATCGGGTATTACCTGCCGCTGGAAATGGGCGCTATCTTACACTGCGTCGACGCGCCACCGGTACGCCGCTGCAACTTTCCCGGCAGCGTGGTATCCATTGTTCAACGCCCAACCCTTCACGAGGATGTGTACATGGCCAGGAAAACCGCTGCGCAAGGCAACAACGATCAGATCAAGGATCAGGTGTTCAGCGAACTGCAGGCGTTGATCGAGGAATCCGAGAAGCTGCTCAGCGACAGCGCGTCGCTGGTCGGCGAGGAAGCCGAAGGCATGCGCGCGCAGTTGCGGCTCAAGTTGCGCCAGGCGCGCGATACCACCAGCCGCCTGGGCCAGAAGGCACAGCCGGTGGTCGAGGCAACCCAGGAGTACATCGGTGGCCACCCTTGGCAGACCGTGGCGATTTCCGCAGGCTTCGGCCTGGTGGTCGGGCTGCTGCTCGGTCGCCGGCAATAACTCAGGCGGCCTGCGCCTGCGGGATACCGCTGTGGAAGCGCAGTTCCTGGTCGGGCGAGGTGATCAGCCCGACCTCCACTTCGCGCACCTGCTCCACCATCCGGGCAATGTCCGCTTCGTCGCCATACTGGTGAGCCAGCTTCAGATAGCCTTGATAGTGCCGCGCTTCGCTCTTGAGCAGGCCGAGGTAGAAGGCGCCGAGCTCTTCGTCAAGGTGCGGCACCAGGGCGGCGAAGCGCTCGCAGCTGCGCGCCTCGATGAAGGCCCCCACCACCAGAGTGTCCACCAGCTTCACCGGCTCATGGGCCCGCACCAGCCGCCGCAGCCCCGAGGCATAGCGCCCGGCCGACACCGGCCGCAGCGGCACACCGCGACGCTTCATCAGGCGCAGCACCTGCTCGTGATGCACCAGTTCCTCGCGGGCCAGGCGCGACATCATGTTGATCAGGTCGAGGTGGCTGTTGTACTTGGCGATGAGGCTCAGCGCGGTGCTGGCGGCCTTGAACTCGCAATTCTTGTGATCGATCAGCAGGGTTTCCTGGTCGGCCAGTGCCGCCTCGATCCAGGCGTCAGGGGTGCGGCAACCCAGGAAAGCATCGATTTCAGGAATCAGGGACATGGTACTCACAATCACACGGGACATCGGCAGGACCGGCGATTATACCGGCGACCGCGTCGAGCACCAGTGACTATGCTTGATGCATATCAAGCAGCGGCGTGAGCGACGCCGTCTATAGTCAGGCATTGGCCGCCATCCTGAAGGGAGCTCACGCCCATGCAAGCCGTACGCAGCATCCTCGTCGTCCTCGACCCCGAGCACGCCCATAGCCGTGCCCTGACCCGGGCCAAACTGATCGCCGGGGTGACCGGGGCGCGCCTGCACCTGCTGATGTGCGACAAGAAGCAGGACCACAGCGCGCTGTTGAGCCTGCTAAGCAGCCAGTTGCATGACGATGGCTACGACAATGTCACCCATGAACAGAAATGGAAGGACAGCCTGCACCAGTCGATCATCCATGTGCAGCAAGCGGAAGGCTGTGAGCTGGTGATCAAGGAGCACCGCCCGGACAATCCGTTGCGCAAGGCACTGTTGACCCCCAGCGACTGGAAGCTGCTGCGCGAGTGCCCCTGCGCGGTGCTGATGGTCAAGAGCGAACGTCCCTGGACCGGCGGCGTGATTCTTGCCGCGGTGGATGTGGGAAACCAGGATGAGGCCCATCGCCTGTTGCATGCCAGCATCATCGACCATGGCTATGACATCGCCAGCCTGGCCAAAGGCCAACTGCACGTGATCAGCGCCCATCCGTCGCCCATGCTGGCGGCGGCCGACCCGGTCTACCAGCTCACGGAAACCATCGAAAAGCGTTATCGCGAGGCATGCTCGGCGTTCCAGGCGGAGTTCGATATCACCGATGACAGGCTGCATATCGCCGAAGGGCCGGCCGATGTGCTGATTCCCTATACCGAGAAGAAACTCGACGCCGTGGTGACCATCGTCGGTACCGTGGCCCGCACCGGCATCTCCGGGGCGCTGATCGGCAACACGGCGGAAGTGGTCCTGGATGCGCTGGAAGGCGATGTGCTGGTGCTCAAGAGCGAAGAGGCCAAGTCGCATCTGGCCGAGCTGGCGCGGGGCTGAGGAAATCGCCGTACAGCTTCGCGGGCATCACCGGGCGGTGGCGAAAGCCTGGCATGCGCAGTCATCCAGGCATCGGTCGCCCCATATCGGTGCAAAGCCACTAGAATGGGCCGCTTCTCCAGCCACAGAACATCCCCATGGACATCGATCAGGCCCGCACCTTCCTGGAAATCGTCCGCTGCGGCAGCCTGGTCGCCGCCGCCGAACGCCTGTTCGTCTCGCAGACGGCGATCAGCGCCCGTGTGCAGCGCCTGGAGCAGCAACTGGGCTGCCAGCTGTTCGTGCGCAGCCGCAACGGCGCCAGCCTGACCAGCGACGGCGAGGCGTTCGTCAGCTATGCCAACCAGCTGGTGCAGACCTGGGAAGCCGCGCGCCGTGACCTGCCGCTGCCCCAGGGCTGCCAGCAGGTGCTGCATGTGGGCGCCGAGGTGAGCCTGGGCAACCCGATGCTGCTCGATTGGGTCAGCGCCCTGCACCAGGAACTGCCCAGCCATGCCATCCGCAGCGAGGTCAGCGACGGCGAAGCGCTGCTGCGCAAGGTGGAGATGGGCTTGCTCGACACCGCCCTGGTCTACCAGCCGACCTATGGCCCCGGCCTGCAGGTCGAACAGCTGATGGAAGAGAAGCTGATCCGGGTGCGCCGGGTCGATGCGCCCGATCCGTACATCTACATCGACTGGGGCGAAGCGTTCCGCCGCCAGCATGATGCCGCCCTGCCCGACCTGTCGCGCCCGGCCCTGAGCTTCAACCTCGGGCCGCTCGCCCTGCAGTTCATTCTCGAGCACGGCGGCAGCGGCTATTTCCGCACCCGGGTGGTCCAGGCCTACCTGCAAAGCGGGGTGTTCGAGCGCGTGCCCCAGGCGCCGG
>Ga0209370_1000829_pt1 | contig 33318 bp, 18 predicted proteins | sample AgamicAtPrz_FD_187164 | JGI IMG/M metagenome (GOLD analysis project Ga0209370, IMG submission 187164) | Agave microbial communities from Guanajuato, Mexico - At.P.rz (SPAdes) (version 2) | ecosystem: Host-associated > Plants > Phyllosphere > Phylloplane/Leaf | place: Guanajuato, Mexico...
ACGCTGCTGGAAAAGAACCCGCAGGCCCACGTGGTCTTTACCGACGAGTCGCCGATGGCCGTGGCCTCGAGTCGCCTGAACGTCGAGACCAACATGCCGGAGGCGCTGGATCGCTGCGAGTTTATGATCAATAACGCCCTGTCGGGCGTGGAGCCGTTCCGCTTTAACGCGGTGCTGTGCAACCCGCCGTTCCACCAGAAGCACGCCCTGACGGATAACGTTGCCTGGGAGATGTTCCACCACGCCCGCCGCTGCCTGAAAATCAACGGCGAGCTGTATATCGTGGCGAACCGCCACCTGGACTACTTCCACAAGCTGAAGAAGATTTTCGGCAACTGCGCCACGATTGCTACCAATAACAAGTTTGTGGTGCTGAAGGCGGTGAAGACCGGGCGCCGGCGGTAAGATTTTGGGTGGGGGATTGTGCGGTCTGATGCCCTCACCCCAACCCTCTCCCACAGGGAGAGGGAGAAAACACTAAAAACGGCAACTTGCGTTGCCGTTTTGCTTTTACCTTGCCTCACCCCAACCCTCTCCTTTAGTGCGAGGGAGCAAACACTAAAAACGGCAGCAGGGCTGCCGTTTTGCTTTTACCTTGCCTCACCCCGGCCCTCTCCTTTAGTGCGAGGGAGCAAACAATAAAAAAGCAACTAGCGTTGCTTTTTGCTTTTACCTTGCCTCACCCCGGTCCTCTCCTTTAGTGCGAGGGAGTAAACACTAAAAACGGCAGCTTGCGTTGCCGTTTTGCTTTTCCCTTGCCGTTATATCTCCAGAGCCAGCTTTGTCCCCTGGGCGATGGCCCGCCGGGCATCCAGCTCCGTTGCCACATCGCACCCGCCAATCAGATGCACCGTTTTACCCGCCGCGCGCAGCGGCTCGGCCAGATCGCGCTTTGGCTCCTGACCCGCGCATAAAATCACGTGATCTACTTCCAGCAGCTGCGGCTCGCCGCCGATCAGCAGGTGCAGCCCCCGATCGTCTACCTTCTGATAGCTGACCGCCGGGATCATCTTCACCCCGCGCGACAGCAGGGTGGCGCGGTGGATCCAGCCGGTGGTTTTGCCCAGCCCGTCGCCCGGTTTGCCGGCCTTACGCTGGAGCATCACGATCTGGCGCGGGCTTTTCGGCAGCCGGGGCCCTTCCGGGCGTAACCCCCCCGGCTGGTTCAGGCTGGTGTCGATGCCCCATTCCACGCAGAACCCGGCGATGTTCTGGCTGGTGGCTTCCCCCGGCTGGCTCAGGTACATCGCCGTATCAAAGCCGATGCCGCCGCAGCCGATAATGGCGACGCGATCGCCTACCGGCACCTTATCGCGCAGCACCTCGAGATAGCTCAGCACCTTCGGATGGTCGATACCCTCGATGGCGGGCGTGCGCGGCACGATCCCGCTGGCGAGAATCGCCTCGTCAAAGGACTGAAGATCTTCTGCCGTCACCCGCTGGTTAAGACGCAGATCGACCCCCGTCAGGGCGATCATCCGCCGGTAATAGCGCAGCGTCTCGTAAAACTCCTCTTTGCCGGGGATCTGCTTGGCGATATTAAACTGCCCGCCGATCTCGGCGAGGGCGTCAAAGAGCGTGACCGCATGGCCGCGGGCGGCGGCGTTTATTGCAAAAGCCAGCCCGGCCGGGCCCGCGCCCACCACCGCCAGCTTTTTCCGCGTGGCCGCCGGCACCACCGGCATTTTGGTTTCGTGGCAGGCGCGCGGGTTCACCAGGCAGGAGGTCACTTTGCCGGCGAAGATCTGATCCAGGCAGGCCTGGTTACAGCCGATACAGGTATTGATCTCATCCGCCCGGCCGCTTGCGGCCTTGGAGAGCAGCTCCGCATCGGCGAGGAACGGGCGCGCCATTGAGACCATATCGGCATCGCCGTTGGCCAGCAGATCGTCCGCCACCTTAGGGTCGTTAATACGGTTGGTGGTCACCAGCGGGAGCGACACCTTGCCCTTCAGCCTGCGCGTCACCCAGCTGAAGGCCGCGCGCGGCACCGGGGTGGCGATGGTCGGGATCCGCGCCTCGTGCCAGCCGATCCCGGTATTAATGATGGTGGCGCCCGCCACCTCTATCGCCTGCGCCAGCTCCACCGTCTCTTCGAAGCTGCCGCCGCCCTCCACCAGATCGAGCATCGACAGGCGATAAACAATAATAAAATCGGTCCCCACACGTTCGCGCACGGCGCGCACCACCTCAACGGCAAAGCGCATTCGGCGGGGGTAGTCGCCGCCCCATTCGTCGTCGCGCCGGTTGGTGCGGGCGGCGAGGAACTCGTTAATCAGATAGCCTTCGGAGCCCATCACCTCCACGCCGTCGTACCCTGCCTCGCGGGCGAGGGCGGCGCAGCGGGCGAAGTCGTCAATCAGCGCCAGGATCTCGTCGTGGCTGAGGGCGTGGGGCGTGAAGCGGTTAATCGGCGCCTGAATGGCGGACGGCGCCACCAGATTCGGCTGATAGCTGTAGCGGCCGGTATGTAGGATCTGCAGGGCGATTTTGCCGCCCTCTTTGTGTACCGCGTCGGTGATAATGCGGTGGTGCGCCAGCTGCGCCGCATCGTTGAGCACCGCGCCGCCCGCCATCGCCACGCCAGAGGGGGAGGGGGCCACGCCGCCGGTGACAATCAGCGCCACGCCGTGGCGGGCGCGTTCGGCATAAAAGGCCGCCAGGCGCTCGGCCCCGTCCGGGTGCTCCTCAAGGCCGGTGTGCATGGAGCCCATCAACACGCGGTTTTTGAGCACGGTAAACCCCAGATCGAGGGGGGCGAATAACGACGGGTAGCGGCTCATATTCTCTTCCATTGTAAAATTATTGTTATGTGGTCGGATGAGTTACTAATTTAGCCAGCGGCGGAGGAAAGGTAAAAGCGGGATCGAATGATTGTGATGGGACTCAAAGATTGGGTGCAGCCTGATGCCCTCACCCTAACCCTCTCCCTAAGGGAGAGGGGATTCTGACTCCCTCTCCCTTAGGGAGAGGGCCGGGGTGAGGGGAAAACCCAGCGCAAAAGCTAAACCGAAGGGCGAATGTCGCGCACCAGCCCCGGCGCCTGCCACATCGAGGTGGTCAGCCCGCTGTCCACCAGCCCGAGCTGGTCGGCGTAGACCGCCTGCCACTTCTGCATCATGCCGTCGTACAGCTCCCGGTGTTGCGGATTTGGCGTAAACTCCCGGCTCCACTTCACCAGCTTCTCGCCGGTGGCGGCCATATCCGCATACAGCCCCGCGCCGGCACCCGCCGCAATGGCGCAGCCCAGCGCCGTGGCCTCTTTCACCTCCGGGACCCGCACCGGCAGGCCGGTCACGTCGCTTAGAATCTGGCTCCAGAGCGCCCCTTTGGCGCCGCCGCCGGCAAACACCAGGCTATCGAAGGTCACCCCGGAGAAGCGGGAGATCTGCGCCAGGTTACAGGCCGAGACGATAGCCGCGTTCTCCTCCAGGGCGCGGAACAGGGTGGCTTTATTGCACTTTTCCGGGTCGATAGAGAGGTTAATAAAGGAGGGGGCAGCGTGATACCACTGCTTAAAATGCATGGCGTCAGAAAAAATCGGCATCACGCCGTGGGAGCCCGCCGGCACCCGGCTCGCCATCTCCTCCAGCAGCGAATAGGTATCCATGCCCATCCGCCCGGCAATCAGCTTCTCTTCGGCGCAGAAGGCGTCGCGGAACCAGCGCATGGTGAGCCCGGTAAAGAAGCTGATCGACTCGGCCTGGGCCATGCCGGGGATAACGTGCGGGTTAACGCGGATGTTCATCTCGGGATCGGTACGCACCTGAGGCAGGTTAACCACCTGCTGCCAGAAGGTGCCCCCCAGCACCGCGGTCTGCCCGGCGCGCACCACTCCCAGCCCCAGGCAGCCGAGCTGCACGTCGCCGCCGCCCATCACCACCGGCGTACCCTCCCTCAGGCCGCTCTGCTGGGCGGCCTCCCGGGTAATGGCGCCCAGCACGGTGCCGGTCTCTTTCACAGGTGAGAGCATATCGGCCCGCAGCCCGGCCATATCCAGCAGCGCCGGGCGCCAGTCGCGGGTAAAGAGATCGAGCATGCCGGTAGTACCAGCGTTAGAAGGGTCAACCGCCAGCTCGCCGGAGAGCTTCGCCGCCAGCCAGTCGCTGATCATGGTGACGGTGGCGGCCTTACGGTAGATATCCGGGCGGTGGTGCGCCAGCCAGAGCAGGCGCGGCATGGCGCTCAGGGCCAGCGTCTGGCCGGAGACCTCATAAACCTCGGATTCAAAACGATCGTCGTGGATCTCTTTGAGCTCCGCCACCTCGCGGCTGGCGCGGGCGTCGACGTTGGCGCAGGCCCAGATGGCCTCGCCGTTGCGGTCGTAAAGCACGATGCCTTCGCGCATTGAGCAGCAGGCGACGGACTGGATATCCGCCGCGCCCAGCCGGGCCGCCGCCAGCGCCTGGTGAATGCACTGGCAGGCCAGCCGCCAGTTGGTCTCAAGATCGAACTCCATCGAGCCCGGCACGTTCTCCACGCTCAGGTGCTTCCACTCGGCCTGGCCGACCGCTATCTGGTTGCCCTGTAAATCGAAGATAACGGCGCGAACGCTGCCCGTCCCGGCATCTAACGCTAAAAGGTAACTCATGAATTCGCCTCGTGATGGGCACGGGCGACCCCTGATTATGCCAGGGCCAGCACCGCGCGGGCTGTGGTCTCTTCCGTCACCAGGCCATTGATACGGCGACCTTTTAGTGCGGCGTAAATCGCATCGGCTTTCTCTTCACCGCCGGCCACGCCGACGATGGTGGGCAACTGCGCCAGTTCGTCGAGCGTCACCCCCAGTAATTCCTGGTGGATCTCCAGATCCTCCACGCGTTCGCCCCCGGCATTAAGGAAGTAGCCGAGGATATCCCCCACCGCCCCCTTGCGGGCAAACATCAGCTGCTCCCCTTCGCTGATATAGCCGGAGCGCAGGATGGTGGCGTCCCGGCGCTGGTTTACCGAACCGATGCCCACCACCGCGGCGTCGGCGGCGGTGGCGGCAAGGATCACGTCCCGCACGCTGGCTTCGCGCTTTAAGATCCCGGCAACTGACGCGCTGGAGACCCGCAGCGGGGCGGGGATCATGCTTACGCTGCACGCCGCGTCCAGCTGGCCGATGCCGGTCATATAAGGCCCCACGCCGCCGGAGAGGGTCACCAGCCGCACCTGCTGGGAGCTAATAAAGCCGCTTAGGTGCTGAATGCAGCTCATGGTGGTTTCACCAAACCCCACCGCCAGCAGCTGGCCGGGCTCCAGCACGCCCATTAACGACTGGGCGGCACCAATCCCAAGCCGCACGCTCATTGGCGGGGTATTGAGGGCGGGCAGCACGCGCGCCAGCTTAAGCCCAAAACGCCGTTGCAGCTCGGTCTCCAGCGCCAGGCAGCCCTCGTAGCGGGAGTTAATCTGCACCCGTATCACCCCGGACTGCCTTCCCTTCTCCAGCAGGCGGGAGATCTTCAGGCGCGGCAGGCCGAGCCGCTCGCCAATATCGTTCTGCGTCAGGCCGTCGTGGTAATAGCACCAGGCCACCCGGGCCACCAGCTCTTCCTCGGTCAGCGCCAGCCCGGCAAATCGACTCTCTTCGACAGTGCGTTTATCGCTCATATTTGAACTCTTATAAAAATTTAGATCATATGTTCGTTATGCCTGCCACTGAATCTGTGAGCCATCCGGCAAAACGGATCTTTTAAATGGTTTTTGGTTTATCAGGATCTGAATCGATAAAACTGTGATCCCTGCACGGTTGTAAATATAGTTCACGGTCTACGCTTTTGAACATTATTAAATCTAAAAATCATTTGTTCAATGGCGGAGCGGAAATGACAGCACTTATAGAGGCGCGCGGCATCCATAAGCAGTTCTCGGGCGTTCCGGTATTGAAGGGGATTGATTTCACGCTGCTTCCCGGCCAGGTGCACGCCCTGATGGGCGGCAACGGCGCCGGGAAATCGACGCTGATGAAGATCATCGCCGGGGTCGAGACCCCCGACGAGGGTGAACTTTCCGTCGCCGGCCGCGCCTTTGCGCGCCTTAAGCCCGGGCAGGCGCACCAGCTGGGCATCTACCTGGTGCCGCAGGAGCCGATGCTGTTTCCCAATCTCACGGTGCGCGAGAACATTCTTTTTCGCCTGCCGCGCGGTAAAGACCAGGATCAACGCCTTACGGATAAGCTGCGTCAGCTCCAGTGCCAGCTCAGTCTCGACGCCGCCGCCAGCACCCTTGAAGTGGCGGATCAGCAGATGGTGGAGATCCTGCGCGGGCTGATGCGCGAGGCGAGGATCCTGATCCTCGACGAGCCTACGGCCTCGCTCACCCCCGGCGAAACCGAGCGCCTGTTCCGCCAGATCCGCGCCCTGCAGGATCTGGGGGTCGGCATTGTCTTTATCTCCCACAAGCTGCCGGAGATCCGCGCCCTTGCCAGCCACGTTTCGGTGATGCGCGACGGGGCGGTGGTGCTGAGCGGCGAAACCGCCCGCTTTGATGACAGCGCGCTGATCGCCGCCATGACCCCGGTCAGCCGTGACCGCAGCCTGAGCGACACGCAAAAGCTGTGGCTGGCGCTGCCGGGCAACCGCCGCACCCAGGCGCAGGATTTTCCGGTGCTGCGGGTCGAGGATCTCACCGGCGAGGGCTTTATCGATCTCAGCCTTGAGATCTACGCCGGGGAGATCGTCGGCCTGGCGGGGCTGGTGGGATCCGGGCGCACCGAGTTTGCCGAAACCCTCTACGGCCTGCGCCCCGCCCGCGGCGGGCGAATCTGGCTGGAAAATCAGGAGATCGGCGGCGATCCCGTGCGCTCGCGCCTTGAAAAGGGGCTGGTCTACCTGCCGGAAGACCGGCAGGTCTCCGGCCTGTTCCTCGACGCGCCGGTGCGCTGGAACACGGTGGCGCTGAATGAGCCCTCCCTCTGGCAGCAGCGCCAGCGCGAGGCGGCGGTGGTGGAGCGCTATCACCGGGCGCTGGGGATCAAGCTCAACCACCCGGATCAGAGCGTGCGCACGCTTTCCGGCGGCAACCAGCAGAAGGTGCTGCTGGCCCGCTGCCTGGAGGCTAACCCGCTGCTGCTGATCGTCGATGAGCCGACCCGCGGCGTGGACGTCTCCGCCCGGGCGGATATCTACCAGCTGATTAAAAGCGTGGCGGCGCAGAACGTGGCGGTGCTGATGATCTCCAGCGATCTCGACGAGTTCCCCGGCCTCGCCGATCGGGTGCTGGTGATGCACCAGGGAATGCTGAGCGGCGAGCTGCCGCGCCACGCCGTCAGCCTCGATCGCATGATGGCGCTGGCCTTTGGAGGGCAAGCATGAAGACCTTACTGAAAAACCGCGAGCTGAGCGCCTTTCTGGCCATTATGGCGCTGTTCGCCGTGCTGGTGGCGCTCAACCCGGCCTACTTAAGTTTCCAGACGCTGGGGATGATCTTCGCCAGCTCGCAAATCCTGATCCTGCTGGCGCTGGGCGCCGCGCTGGTGATGCTGACCCGCAATATCGACGTCTCCGTGGGCTCCACCGTCGGGCTGTGCGCCATCGCCGTGGGGGTGGCCCTCAACAACGGCTACGGCCTGCCGGTGGCCATGCTGTTTGCGCTGGCGATTGGCGCCCTGGCCGGGGCCTTTAACGGCCTGCTGGTGGTGGGGCTGCGCATTCCGGCGATCGTCGCCACCCTCGGGACGCTGGGGCTGTATCGCGGCGGTATGCTGCTGTGGACCGGCGGGAAGTGGATCGAAGGGCTGCCGCCGGGGCTGAAGGCGCTCTCCGAGCCCGTCGCGCTGGGCGTTTCGCCGCTGGGCATCGCGGTGCTGTTTCTGGCGGCGGTAGGGGCCTGGACCCTGTCGCGCACCGCCGCCGGGCGGGATTTCTACGCCGTGGGGGATAACCTCGCCGCCGCGCGCCAGCTCGGGGTGGCGGTCAACCGCACCCGAATGCTCGCCTTTACTCTTAACGGCATGCTGGCGGCCTGCGCCGGTATTGTCTTTGCCGCGCAGATCGGCTTTGTTCCCAACCAGACCGGCAGCGGGCTGGAGATGAAGGCCATCGCCGCCTGCGTGCTCGGGGGCATCTCGCTGCTGGGCGGCACCGGCACGCTGATTGGCGCGCTCCTCGGCGCCTTTTTCCTGACCCAGATCGACACCGTTCTGGTGCTGTTCCGGCTTCCGGCCTGGTGGAACGACTTTATCGCCGGGCTGGTGCTGCTGGGGGTGCTGGTGCTCGACGGGCGGCTGCGCCAGGCGCTGGCGCGCCATCAGCGGGCGCTGAAGTACGGCCGCTTCCAGCCGGGTAACAAAGGGGGAAAGCACGTCACCCCCTTTCCCAAACGCAAAAAAGAGGTGGCATAAATGAAGCTTAACTGGGAAAGCGCGCTGCTGATTTTACTGGTGCTCGAAATTCTGCTGTTCGGCGCCATTAATCCGCGGATGCTGGATATCAATATGCTGCTGTTCAGCACCAGCGATTTTATCTGCATCGGCATCGTCGCCCTGCCGCTGACATTAGTGATCATCAGCGGCGGGATCGATATCTCGCTCGGCTCCACCATCGGCCTGTGCGCCATCGCGCTGGGGGTGATGATGCAGGCGGGCTGGCCCATGGCGGTCGCCATTCCGCTGACCCTGCTGCTCGGCCTGCTGTGCGGGCTGCTCAACGCGGCGCTGATCCACTACACCGGCATCAGCCCGCTGGTTATTACCCTCGGCACGCTCTACCTCTACGGCGGCGGGGCGCTGCTGCTCTCCGGCATGGCGGGCGCCACCGGCTATGAGGGGATCGGCGGCTTCCCGGAGAACTTTACCGCCTTCGCCAACCTTACCCTGTTTGGCCTGCCGATCCCGCTGGTGCTGTTCGCGCTGATTACCGCCTTCTTCTGGCTGATTACCCATCGCGGGCGCTTTGGCCGCCACCTGTTCCTGATTGGGCAAAACCCGCGCGCGGCGCGCTACGCGGCGCTGTCGGTTAACGGTATGCCCTACGCGCTCTATGGCCTGGTGGGGGTCGCCTCGGCCATCGCCGCGCTGGTGATGGTCTCCTATTTCGGCTCGGCGCGTTCGGATCTGGGACGCGATCTGCTGATGCCGGCGCTTACCGCCGCGGTGCTCGGCGGGGCCAATATTTACGGCGGTTCAGGTTCGGTTATCGGTACGGCACTGGCGGCGCTGCTGGTGGGGTATCTGCAACAGGGTTTACAGATGGTCGGCATCCCCAACCAGGTGTCGAGCGCGCTGTCAGGGGCGCTGTTGGTTGTGGTGGTGATGGGACGTTCGCTGAGCTTGCACCGTGAATGGGTGCGTTCTCTCCTCACAAGAAATACCCGGAGCGTAAGATGAAAACAAAACTGATAGTGCTGGCGATGGCGTTAAGCTTCGCCTCGGCGCAGGCCGCCGATCGCATTGCATTTATTCCGAAGCTGGTGGGCGTCGGCTTCTTTACCAGCGGTGGCAACGGCGCAAAAGAGGCGGGCAAAGCGCTCGGCACCGAGGTGACCTACGACGGCCCGACCGAGCCCAGCGTCTCCGGCCAGGTGCAGCTCATCAATAACTTCGTCAACCAGGGCTATAACGCCATTATCGTCTCCGCCGTCTCGCCGGACGGCCTCTGCCCGGCGCTGAAGCGCGCCATGCAGCGCGGGGTCAAGGTGCTGACCTGGGATTCCGACACCAAACCCGAGTGCCGCAGCGTTTACATCAACCAGGGCACCCCGGAGCAGCTCGGCGGCCTGCTGGTGGAGATGGCCGGCAAGCAGGTCACTAAGCCCAACGCCAAAGTGGCCTTCTTCTACTCCAGCCCCACCGTCACCGACCAGAACCAGTGGGTGAAGGAGGCGAAGGCTAAAATCGCCAAAGAGCATCCCCAGTGGCAGGTGGTCACCACCCAGTTTGGCTATAACGACGCCACCAAATCCCTGCAAACCGCCGAGGGGATCTTAAAAGCGTACCCGGATCTGGATGCGATCATCGCCCCGGACGCCAACGCCCTGCCGGCGGCGGCGCAGGCGGCGGAAAACCTGAAGCGTGAAGGGGTAGCGATCGTCGGATTCAGTACCCCGAACGTGATGCGCCCGTACGTGGAGCGCGGCACGGTGAAAGCCTTCGGCCTGTGGGACGTGGTACAGCAGGGCAAAATTGCGGTTAACGTCGCCGATCGGATGCTGAAAAAGGGCGATCTTAACGTCGGGGACAGCATCGAGGTCAAAGATATCGGCACCCTGAAGGTCGAGCCGAACAGCGTGCAGGGCTATCAGTATGAAGCGAAGGGCAACGGCATCGTGCTGCTGCCGGAGCGGGTGGTGTTCACCAAAGAGAATATCGACAAATACGACTTCTGACGGGGGAGCAAATGGCTGATTTAGACGACATCAAAGACGGAAAGGATTTTGGCATCGGCACGCCGCAGCAGAATGTACCTTACACCCTGAAGGGCTGCGGCTCGCTCGACTGGGGGATGCAGTCGAGGCTGGCGCGCATCTTCAGCCCGCAAAGCAACCGCACGGTAATGCTGGCCTTTGACCACGGCTATTTTCAGGGGCCGACCACCGGCCTTGAGCGCATCGATCTCTCCATCGCGCCGCTCTTCGCCGAAACCGACGTGCTGATGTGTACGCGCGGTATTCTGCGCAGCACCGTGCCGGCGGCGACCAACAAACCGGTGGTACTGCGCGCCTCCGGGGGCAACTCGATTTTGGGCGAGCTTTCCAACGAGTGCGTGGCGGTGGCCATGGAGGATGCCCTGCGCCTGAACGTCTGCGCGGTGGCGGCGCAGGTGTACATCGGCAGCGAGTTTGAGCATCAGTCGATCAATAACATCATTAAGCTGGTGGACGCGGGGGCGCGCTACGGCATGCCGGTGCTGGCGGTTACCGGCGTGGGCAAAGAGATGGCCCGCGACGCGCGCTACTTCTCGCTTGCCAGCCGCATCGCCGCCGAAATGGGGGCCCAGTGCGTGAAAACCTATTACGTGGACGAGGGATTCGAAAAGGTGACCGCCAGCTGCCCGGTGCCGATTGTGATTGCCGGCGGCAAAAAGCTGCCCGAGCACGAAGCGCTGGAGATGTGCTGGCGCGCCATCGACCAGGGGGCGTCCGGCGTGGATATGGGGCGCAATATCTTCCAGTCCAGCGCGCCGCTCGCCATGCTTAAGGCGGTGAAAAAGGTGGTCCACGAGAACCTGAGCGCGCGCGAGGCGTATCAGCTCTGGCAGGACGAAAAACAGGGAGAAGCCAAATGAACGTGACCTTAGTTGAGATCAACATTAAGCCGGATCGGGTGGATGAGTTTCTGGAGGTGTTTCGTGCTAACCACGAAGGGGCGATCCGGGAGCCGGGGAACCTGCGCTTTGACGTCCTGCAGGACCCGCGGGTGAAAACCCGCTTCTTTATCTACGAAGCGTACAAAGATGAAGAGGCGGTGCTGGCGCACAAGCAGACGCCGCACTATCTGGCCTGCGTGGAGAAGCTGGAGGATCTGATGTCGGAGCCGCGGAAAAAACGCTGCTTTGTCGGGTTGCTGCCGGAGTAGCGGATGGCCGGGCGAGGCCCGGCGTCACTCAGGCCAGCGCCAGTTCGTCAATTATCGCCGCCAGCCGCTGGCGCGGCTCGCCGCCTAGCGCCTGCAGCGGGAAGGGCAGCGCAGGGGCGGTAACTTTTCCGGTCATCTCCGCCGCGGCGGCCATCACCCGCAGGCTGCCGTACTGGCGAAACAGCGCCCACAGGGGGTCGAGCCTGTCGGACGGGGCGCTATCCTGGGCGCGAACAATGGCCAGCGCCGTCTGCGGAAAGAGCCCGCCGACGACCGAATACCAGACGTCAAACCCGGCCTGCAGGGCCGACGCCGCCTGCCAGTCGCCGCTGATCCCCATGGTCACACCTTGCGGCAGACGGGCCCGCGCCTGCGCCACATCCTCCGGCACGCGGCCAAATTTCACCGAGCCGATATTGGGTAACGCCGCCACCGCATACAGCAGCTCGCTGCTGAACTCAAACCCGGTAGTGGCCGGGTTGTCGTAAACGCACAGCGGTACCGAGAGTTGCCGGGTCACCCTCTCATAGAGGCTAAAAGCTTCATCCGCGGTCAGCCGTTGGTAGGACACCGGGGCCATCAGCACGCCCGCTACGCCCGCAGCCTGCGCCTCATCGGCCAGACGCAGAATATCGTCCAGCCGGAGGGCGCCGATGCTCACCATCACCGGAATGCCGTTAGCGTGCTCCACCGCGCAGCGGGTAATCTGCGCGCGTTCGGCGACGGTAAGATAGGCGTAGCTGCCCGTCGAGCCGAGAACCCCCAGCGAATCGACGCCCGCCTCCACCAGCGGGGTGAGCAGGCGCGTGAAGGCGAGCTGGTCAAACTTGCCCTCTCTCAGGGGCGTTAACGGAAAAGCGCTTAACCCGTAAAACATAGCGTGTCCTCTTAGCATTCCAGCAGCTGCACCTGCGCCGTGGCGCCCGGCATCAGCCGTTGCAGATGACTTACCAGCGCGTTTCCAGCCTCTTCCAGCGCCGCCGGCGGCATGGCGGGCAGGCTTTCCAGAATAAACCACATGCTCTGCGCCTGGCTATCGAGACGGGTCCGCACCCCCTGGCGCCAGTTCCAGCGGCGGCAGGTCACGCCCGCGTCGTCGCGCCAGATAACCTCTCCGGCCTCCGGATATTCCACCACCGGCTGGCCCTCTTTAAGGGTATCAAAAGGCTCGTCGCCCTCGGCCAGCGTCAGACGCGGTATTCCTTGATAGGCCGCCAGATTTTCGCCGCCCACCGGAATAGCGTAGCGGATGCTGATGGCGTTGTAGATATCTACCACCGGATCGAGGGCGGGCAGCGTGCCCTCTTTCAGCACCCGTTTGCGCAGCGCGGAGGCCGAGCAGGGCGTGCGCTTCGGTTTGGCGCCAAAAGCCTTAAACGCCTCGTCCCAGGCGGCAAGGTGCGCTTCGGCCCAGGGAACATCATCATTCAGCACCTGCCGGCAGGCCTCGGCAAGCGCGGCGGTGGCGACTTCGGGGTGGGCAACGGGCGCGGCGGTAACCACAATGCTCAGCGCGCGAAAGCCCGGGGCGATCTGCGCAAGGCGCGGATCTATTGACGGCGTAACGGCAGACATAAATAATCCTGTAATGACTGTTTTAGACCATGGTAGTGACCAATGACTGATAAAGTCAATATATTGACTGATGCGGGTGCCGATATCGCCCGGGTAAGCCTGGCCGTCGCCACCCGCATTCGCAGCTGGCGCAAAGAGAAGAAGCTGTCGCTGGACGAGCTCTCGCGCCGGGCGGGGGTCAGCAAAGGCATGCTGGTGGAGATCGAAAAGGGTACAGCCAATCCCAGCATCGCCCTGCTGTGCAAGCTGGCCGCCGCGCTGGGCATCTCGGTGGCGGAGATTGTTAACGTCGCCAGCGACCCCATGGTGCAGGTTATCGAGGCCGCCGCCATACCGGTGCTGTGGCAGGGAGAGCGGGGCGGCAGCGCGCGGCTGCTGGCGGGCAGCGCCGGGCCGGATATGATCGAGCTGTGGCACTGGGAGATCTATCCAGGGGAGCGTTTTACCTCGCCGGGGCACCCGGCGGGCACCTTCGAGCTGCTGCACGTTGAATCCGGCACCCTGACCCTGAGGGTAGAAGAGACCCTGACGCAGGTCGCGGCCGGCGCGTCGGCGGTAGCCAGAACGGAAGCGGCGCATAGCTACGCCAACGAGGGCGAGGGCCCGCTGCGCTTTACCATGACGGTAGCGGAATTCCATCGCTAAAAATTCCCCTCCCGCAACGGGAGGGGGAAGGATTTACGCCTCTTCAACGCTTACCCGCAGCGCCGCCAGCGCGCTACGGGCCGCTTTCAGCACCTGTTCGCACTGCTCAACCGACAGGGTGAGCGGGGGCTCGATGCGAATGGTTTTCGAGTTATTAAGGGTGCCGGCTACCAGCACCCGCTGGCGGAACATCTCGCTCGCGAAGTTATAGCCGGTTTCGTTATCGACAAACTCAATGGCCATCAGCATCCCTTTGCCGCGCGCATCCTGCACCAGATCCGGGTACTCCCGGCCCAGTTGCAAAAAGCCGTCCAGCAGCATGTCGCCTTTCTGCTCCGCCTGCGCCGGCAGATTCTCCTCCAGCAACACGTTGATGGTTGCCAGCGCCGCCGCGCAGGCCAGCGGGTTGCCGCCAAAGGTGGTGGTGTGCAGGAACGGGTTATCGAACAGCACCGAGAAGACCTCTTCGGTGGCGACGGTGGCGCCAATCGGCATCACCCCGCCGCCCAGCGCTTTGGCGAGGCAGAGAATGTCCGGCTGCACGTTCTCATGCTCGCAGGCAAACATCCTGCCGGTGCGCCCCATCCCGGTCTGCACTTCGTCGAGGATCAGCAGGGCGCCAAACTCATCGCACAGCTGGCGCACGGCGGGCAGATATCCCTGCGGCGGCAGGATCACCCCGCCTTCGCCCTGGATAGGCTCGAGGATCACCGCCGCTACGTCGTCGCCGGTTTTATGGCATTCGCTCAGCATGGTGCGCATGGCGTCAATATCACCGAAGGGGACGTGGCGGAAGCCCGGCAGCAGCGGCATAAAGGGTTTGCGGAAGGTGGATTTTGCCGTCGCGGAGAGCGCCCCCAGGGATTTACCGTGGAAGGCGCCGCTGGTGGCGATAAAGGTGAACTTGCCGCGCGGCGACTGGTAGGCTTTGGCGAGCTTGAGCGCCGCTTCCACCGACTCGGTGCCGCTGTTGCAGAAGAAGCTGTATTTCAGTTTACCGGGCGTCAGCGCCGCCAGGGTTTTGGCCAGCATCGCCCGCAGCGGATCGAGCAGCTCCTGGCTGTGAAGCGGTTGTTTCGCAAGCTGATTCTGTACGGCGGAAACCACAACTGGATTACGGTGCCCCACGTTGAAAATCCCAAAACCACCCAGGCAATCAATAAACTCCTGTCCCTGGGTGTCGACAAGCGTATTCAGACTCCCCGCCTGCCACTCTACGGCTCCGTAATCCCCGCCAGCGGTAACAGATTTTCGGTACTCTAAAAATCCCGGATTTACATGCTCTTTGAAGTAGTCAATCACCTCGCGGTTAAGTTGTTTCATCTCATCATGATCGAGCGTTTGCTTTTCAATGATATTCAGTGCGTGCGCGGTACAGGCAAGAGCCGAGGCGCTGGAAGGTAACCTGTTCAAAATGTGCTCCCGGGGATCGCGTATCACATGATACTGAGATAAGTATTGCAGGGATTACGCCACTTCCCTGGGCGTAGCAAAAATCGGGATAAACGCCAGGTTAAAACAATGTTGCACAAAATTTAATCATGCGGAACGCTGGAGGTGGCGCGGAGAGCGCGAAAAAGGGGAGCAGAAAATATGTCCATCACGGCGCATTTGCACCAGCACGGTGCACAAGCCAAATAGTAAGTGACGCTTAACACGTACCTATTTATAGGTAAATGATTAACGAAACTATTCAATATCAATCAATTAAAAAACGCACAAAAAATGCGGTTTAGGGCAGATCTGCGATCCCGCGCAGGTAATGAGGCTAAAGATAAATCGCAACACGCCGAAAAGATTTTAACACTTCGTATTAACAATAAAGTAACCTGCAAGGGATGCCCACATGTCTTCTCAGCCGTTTGTCACCCAGTGCGAATACCCGCTGGATGCTGACACCACCCTGATGTCCACCACCGATCTCCAGAGCTATATGACCCACGCTAACGACACCTTTGTGCAGGTGAGCGGTTACGGGCTGGAGGAGATGATCGGCCAGCCGCACAATATGGTTCGCCATCCCGATATGCCAAAAGCGGCCTTTGCCGATATGTGGTACACCCTGCAGCAGGGGGAGCCCTGGAGCGGCATTGTCAAAAACCGTCGTAAAAACGGCGACCATTACTGGGTGCGGGCGAACGCCGTGCCTATGGTGCGCGAGGGCCGGGTTACCGGCTATATGTCCATTCGCGTGGCCGCCACCCGTGACGAGATCGCCGCCGTCGAGCCGCTCTACCAGGCCCTGAACGAAGGCCGCAGTAAAAAACGCCTCTTCAAAGGGCTGGTGCTTGGTAAAAGCGGGTTCGGCAAGCTGCCGACCCTGTCGCTGCGCTGGCGGGTGCGCGGGGTGATGGCGATCCTGTTTGCGGTGCTGGCCGCGACGCTCGCCGCCACCCATGCGGGCTGGGCGGCGCTGGGCTGTAGCGCGCTGATGATGCTGCTGGGCGTGGCGCTGTTTGAACAGCAGATCGTCCGGCCGGTGGAAAACGTGGCGCGCCAGGCGCTGCGGGTGGCAACCGGCGAAAGGCACAGCGTCGATCACCTTAACCGCAGCGATGAGCTGGGGCTGACCCTGCGTGCGGTGGGGCAGCTGGGGCTGATGAGCCGCTGGCTGATGAATGATATTTCCAGCCAGGTGGTGAATGTGCGTAACGGCAGCGACACCCTGGCGAAGGGCAACGAAGATTTAAACGATCGCACGCGCCAGACCGTCACCAACGTGCAGCAGACCGTCGCCACCATGAGCCAGCTGGCCGCCTCGGTGCAAAGCAACTCCGAGACCGCCGTCGCCGCTGACCAGCTCTCCCTGGCCGCCAGCGATGCCGCCACCGAAGGGGGGCATGCGATGCAGACGGTGGTAAAAACCATGGATGAAATCGCCGACAGCACCCAGCGCATCGGCTCTATCACCAAGCTGATTAACGACATCGCTTTCCAGACCAATATCCTGGCATTGAACGCGGCGGTAGAAGCGGCCCGCGCCGGCGAGCAGGGGAAAGGCTTTGCGGTGGTGGCCGGCGAGGTGCGCCATCTGGCCAGCCGGAGCGCCAACGCCGCCAACGATATCCGTAAATTAATAGATGCCAGCGCCAGCAAAGTGCACTCCGGCTCCGAGCAGGTGCACGCCGCCGGGCGTACCATGGACGATATCGTTGAACAGGTACAGAACGTGACCCGCCTTATCGCCCAGATTAGCCTCTCCACCTCCGAGCAGGCTACCGGCCTCTCCGAGCTGACCCGGGCGGTGGCGGAGCTGGACGGCATCACCCAGAAAAACGCCGCGCTGGTGGAAGAGAGCGCCCAGGTTTCCGCCATGGTTAAACACCGGGCCCAGCGTCTGGAAGATGCGGTTACCGTTTTACATTAAGCCCGCCTTTACCCGCAAAGCCGCCCGTTTATATCGGGCGGCTTTTTTATTATCGCGGCAGGTATTGTTAAAATTATATTAAATAACTAAAGAAACCCGCCCGGAAAATAGCCAGATAAAAGCTACCGCTATTTTCGAAAGAAAGTTATTCAGGTGAATAACAGGCTTCAAAACGATCGATTCGCAATCTTTAATAGGTTGTGCCTATTTCTTACTGGCTATTTATAATAAAAAAGCGATCAAACTCATAAAGTTACATTCTCATGGACCGATAACTCTTCTCGTCAAAGAAATAATCACATCTATGGAGCAGATATGTCTTTAAATAACGTAAAGATCGGTACCAAGTTATTTCTGGCGTTTGGGTTCATTATATTGCTGATGATAGTGAGCTCCGGGCTCTCTTTACTCAGCCTGAGCCGGGCAAATAATGGCATGCAGACCATCGTTACGAAGGATTATCCGACGACGGTAAAGGCCAATCAGCTGATTGAAGAGTTCCAGGAGTTTGTCAGCACCCAGCAGCTGATGTTGCTGGACGATGCGGGCACCTATACCGCCACCTCCCAGCAGCGGCTTAAGGCGATCAGTGAAAAGATCACCGCCATCGCCGACGACCTGCGCAACGCTCTGCCCGACGAGCACTCACAGAAAATCCTCGCCGAATTCAGCCAGGTTCGTCAGCAGTATCTCGAATCCCGTTTCCGCATCCTGAAGGCGGTGCAGAATAACGATCGCGCCGGGGCGGTAAACGAGATGATGACCACCACCCTTAGCCTGCAGCAGGCCTACAAGGCCAAGGTCCGCGAGCTGATTGCCCTGCAGGATAACGAGATGATCCGGGCCGGCAAGGCGGTGGAGCGGGACTTTGTCAGCAACCGCCTGATCCTTATCCTGCTGGCGCTGGGCAGCGTGGCCGCCGCCGCCCTGATCGGCTGGTTTATCGCCCGCTCCATCACCCGCCCGCTGGGCCAGGCCGTTGCGCTGGCAGAAGCCATCGCCGAAGGGGATCTCACCCGCAGCGTCACCAGCCGCTCCCGGGATGAGACCGGCGTGCTGCTCAGCGCGCTGATGGCGATGAAAACGCGCCTGCAGGAGATCGTGCAGGAGGTGCAGTCCGGCTCGGAGAGTATCTCCAGCGCGGCGGCGCAGATCGTGGCCGGCAATCAGGATCTGGCCGCCCGCACCGAAGAGCAGGCCAGCTCGGTAGAGCAGACGGCCGCCTCGATGGAGCAGATCACCGTGACGGTGAAAAACACCGCCGCCCACACCGGCGATGCGAGCAGCCTTTCTGCGGACGCGGCGCTGGTGGTGAAAAACAACGGCGAGATGATGAAGCAGGTGACGCAGAAAATGCGCCTGATTAACGACACCTCCAACCGGATGTCGGACATCATCAACCTGATCGACGCCATCGCCTTCCAGACCAATATCCTGGCCCTGAACGCCGCGGTAGAGGCCGCCCGCGCGGGCGAGCACGGCCGCGGCTTTGCGGTGGTTGCCGGTGAAGTGCGCCAGCTGGCGCAAAAAAGCGCCTCGTCATCCCGGGAGATCCGCCAGCTGATCGAGAGCTCAACCAGCCAGACCCAGGAGGGGATGGAGCTGGTGGAGAAAGCCAGCGCCCTGATTAACGGCATGGTGGGCAACGTGGAGGAGATGGACGCCATTCTGCGCGAGATTGGCCAGGCCAGCCGGGAGCAGACGGAGGGGATTTCGCAGATCAACAGCGCCATTGGCCTGATTGACGCCACCACCCAGCAGAACTCCGCGCTGGTGGAGGAGTCCGTGGCGGCGGCGTCGGCCCTCAATGAACAGGCGCGACACCTGAAAGAGATGGTGAAGATCTTCCGCCTGCGTGACGCGGCGACGGCTTAATCCAGCTGGGAGATCTCCAGCGCCGCGCGGTCGAGCACGCCAACGATCTGTTTCAACTGCGCGTCGCTGAGCGCTTCCTGATTCACGCGTAAATCCAGCACCGCTTTTAAGTTATCCAGAGCCCGCTTCATCTGCGGGTTTTTGCGTAACTGCGCCCCCACGCAGCGCGCTTTGATGCGCGTCTGAATGTGCTCCAGATGCTCCAGATTCTCATCCAGCCACCGCTGCCCGGCGACGGTAATCGCAATCTTTTTCCGCCCGCCTTCCTCTTCGGTGATGGTAATAAACTGCCGATCCTGCAGGAAATCCAGCGTCGGGTAGATCACCCCGGGGCTGGGGGTGTAGTTGCCCTGGGTCAGGCTCTCGATCGCTTTGATAAGCTCGTAGCCGTGGCTGGCGCTGCGGGTCAGGATGTCGAGGATCACCAGCCGCAGCTCGCCGTGGCCAAAGAAGCGCTGGCGGCGACCGCCGCCGTGGTGAGGATGGTCGTGGCCCTGTTCGTGATGGGGGTGTCGCATAAGAGTGTCTCCCTGATTTGATATATCTAATTTATATCTAAAATAGATAATAAGACAGCGGAAACTGAATTTATTTAGTTAACGATTTGTTTTTAATTAATAATTTTAACGAGAATTATACGCGGGGCGGGATTTTATGACCCTATCAAAAAAACTTGCAATTCTGCTTATTAGCAATCATTATCATTTAAACTTCATTTAGATATATCGTAATTTCACGAAGGCAGAAAAATGAGTACAACCCGTTACCCACAGCGCGTTCGTAATGAGCTGCGCTTTCGCGAGCTGACCGTGCTCCGCGTTGAGCGCCCCGGCGCCGGATTTCAACGCATCGTTTTAGGCGGCGAGGCGCTGGAGGGCTTCAGCTCCCGCGGCTTTGACGACCACACTAAAGTTTTCTTCCCCCAGCCGGGTACTACCTTTGTGCCGCCGGTGGTGACGGAAGAGGGGATCGACTGGGGCGACGGCGTGCGCCCGCAGGCGCGGGATTACACCCCCCTGTACGACGAGGCCCGCCGCGAGCTGGCGCTCGACTTCTTTATCCACGACGGCGGCCTCGCCAGCGCCTGGGCGGTGCAGGCGAAAGCGGGCGATAAGCTGACCATCGGCGGTCCGCGCGGCTCGCTGGTGGTGCCGGAAGATTACGCCTGGCAGCTGTACGTCTGCGACGAGTCGGGTATGCCGGCCCTGCGCCGCCGCTTAGAAGCCATAGCAACGCTGCCGGTTCGCCCGCAGGTGCATGCGGTAGTAACGGTGGGCGACGCCGCGTATCAGGATTATCTGGCGCACCTGAGCGACTTCAGTATCAGCTGGGTGGTGGGGCACAGCGAGCAGGCGGTAGCCGACAGGCTGGCCGCGCTTAAAGTCCCCGCCGAAGACTATTTCATCTGGCTGACCGGGGAAGGGAAGGTGGTGAAAAACCTGAGCCGCCAGTTTGAAAGCCAGGACTTTGAGCCGCAATTAGTGCGTGCCAGTGCGTACTGGCACGCCAGGAGCCCGTCTCATTAGGCTATTTTCTTTGCCCGTTTGGTCCCGGGCAGTGCTCACAATCCTCACGTACTATGTGTACGCTCCGGTTGTTGCGCGCTGTCCGGAACCAAACGGCCTGCAGCAATTACGCCTACTGAAACAGGCTCTTATAATCAGGCGGCGGACTCCAGCCGCGCTTCGCTCACCTGATGTTCGAGCGAGGCGCACAGGTCGTTCAGCGTCTTTTCCTGCTGGGCGAACCAGGCTTCCATATTGCTCAGAGAGGAGACCAGCAGCCAGGACTCCTCTTTCTCCAGCTCCGCCAGCTCGTTAACCAGGGTATCGATCTGCTCGCGCACCTGGGCCATCTTTTTACGAATACGCTCCAGATCGTTAAGCCGGTCGCTGGCCATCAGCGGCTCAAAGCCGCGCTGCAGGCGTGCCACCAGCGAACGTATGGCTTTAACGTCGCCGCGCTGCTTCGCCTGGTTGAGCTGCACCATCATGGCGTTGGCCTCTTCTTTCAGATCGTCAGCCACCAGATCCGGATGACACAGCTTGCTGGCCTGGCGCCAGAGGCGTTTTAGCTCGTTGCGATCCTCTTCGGTTAAGTCCTGGCCTTTACGCAGCCGGATTTCGGCCTCGTGGTGCTGCTCCCGGTACTTCTCATACTCATCGTTAGCCTCGTCCCGCGCCCGGCGGGCCGGCTCCTCTTCGCGCGTTAAGCCCGTCTCCAGCTCCCGGGCTTCGGCCAGCAGGTTGGCAATAAGATTGCTCTGCTGCTGAAGCTGCCGGCGGGCCTCGGCGGCCTGCACCGAATCGGCAGGCAGCTCCTCCCAGCGCCGGGTGAGGGTGGCCAGCACCTCCACCGCCTGGGCCATATAGCGCTGGCAGCGACGATAATCCTCTTCCCGACGGCGCGCCTCCGCCTGCTGACGGCGCAGGTTCAGCTCTGCCAGGGTTTTACGCAGGCCAAGGATGCGGGTCATCAGCGGGCCAAGACGGGATAGGTAGCTGTCGTTGAACTCATCCAGCTGCTGCATGCGGGCGTTGCGGCGGTCGATAAGATCGCGCAGGCGCTCTTCCAGCGCTTTCAGCTCCAGCTTGCTGGCCGCCAGCTGCGGGTCGCGCCAGGTGGTGACGGCGCGCTGGCTTTGCAGCCAGGCGGTGATGGCCGCCATCGCGGCGGTGTAGTTCTTCTGCTCAAGCGCCGCGACGATTGCCCGTAGCTCATCGTCAAAAGCTTCGCTTTTCAGCCTGGCCAGCTGGCTCAGAATGATGTCGTCGTCTTCAAGTTCAATGGCATTTTTAATGATTTCTAGCCGTTTGATCGGAGTGCTCATGATGCCTTTCGCTTTGGCGCTTAAGTGTTTGAGTTAAGGATAGTTGTGAGAAAAGCTACAGGAAATAATACACAGGGATGATGATCGGCGCGATGGGGGAATTCTTTAGCCTGCCCGGCGTAATCCAGGGAAATGCTTAAGAAGTAAGACAAATAGAATTAAATTTACGCACATTTACACTGTTTACTTTTTGTCATAAAGTGCTCAATTATTGACAGGCAAGTCTGAAAACGGACTTCATAAAAGGAGCTGGAGCAGTGACAGGGAAAGCCTCAAAAAAAACCGTGCTGGCAGGTATTGTACTGTTAGTTTCGGGCTTCGCACATTCAGCTCCTTTATCGCCCGCCGACCGCAACACCATCCAGCAGCAACAGCAGCAGCTTCTTAACGAAAACCAGCGCCAGCGTGAAGAGCTTGAGCGCAGCGTGGAGCTACCCCGCGCCGTGAAGCCAGAGAGTTCATCCGCGCCGCAGGGGCCCTGTTTTACCATTACCCGCATCGAACTGGCCGGCGCCACCCTGCTTACACCGTCTGCAACCAAACGTCTGACTACGCCGTGGGTTAACCAGTGTCTTGACGTTGTTCGCCTCAATAAGCTGACCGACAGTATATCTGACTGGTATATCAGCCGCGGTTATATCACCAGCCGTGCGTTTTTAACCGAGCAGGATCTTTCGGGTGGCGTACTTCATCTTGCGGTGCTGGAAGGCAAACTACAGCAGATCCGCCTCGAGGGCGTCCCGGCACGCACGCTGAAGATGGTTTTCCCGCGCCTTGAGGGCAAGGTGCTTAACCTGCGCGATATTGAGCAGGGTATGGAGCAGCTGAACCGGGTTCGCCAGCGGCCGGTTGAAATCGAAATACTGCCAGGCGACAGGCAGGGCTACTCGATCGTCAATCTTACCGCTACGCCGGAATTCCCGCTGAGCGGTTCGGTCAGTTTCGATAACAGCGGGCAAAAGAGCACGGGGACCGGGCAGCTTAACGGCGCGTTATCTGGCAATAATCTTCTGGGTCTGGCCGACAAGTGGTTTGTTAGCGGCGGGCGCAGCAGCGATTTCTCCAACAGCCACGATGCGCAAAATTTTGCCGCGGGGGTCAGCGTGCCCTACGGCTATGGACTGCTGGATTACAGCTATAGCTGGAGCAACTACCTCAGCACCATTGATAACAATGGCTATTTCTGGCGCTCTACCGGCGACACGGAAACGCACCGACTGAATGGATCCTGGGTGCTGTTCCGCAATGGCGATATCAAAACCAGCGTGTCGGCGGGCATCACCCATCGCATCAGCCACAACTATCTCGATGACGTTCTGCTGGCAACCAGTAGCCGCAAGCTCTCAAGCTTCTCCTTAGGTATCAACCATACGCAAAAAATCGCCTCGGGCGTGGCTACGCTAAACCCAACCTTTACCCAGGGCGTGCCCTGGCTAGGGGCAGAGGACGATAACGATAAGTACGGCGATGTGCCAAAAGCGGAATTCCGCAAGTGGAGCGTCAACGGCAGCTTCCAGCGCCCCGTGGCAAACAACCTGTGGTGGCTTTCCAGCGCCTATTTCCAGTGGTCGCCGGACCGGCTGTACGGCAGTGAACGCCTGACCCTTGGCGGGGAGGCCTCCGTGCGCGGCTATAAAGAGCAATATATCTCCGGCGATAACGGCGGTTATTGGCGTAACGAACTTAATTATTCGCTCGTTACGCTGCCGTGGGTGGGCGATATCGGCATGCTTGCCGCAATTGACGGCGGCTGGCTGAAGAAGGACGGCCTTGACCGCTACGCCTCCGGTACGCTTTGGGGCGCAGCGCTGGGGCTTACGGCGGTTAATCGCTGGTACTCCAGCCAGTTTACGCTGGGCACACCGCTGAAGTATCCGGGCTGGCTGGGGCCGGACCATCTCACAATTTATTACCGCGCATCAGTGGCTTTCTAGGGGACAGGGATGATGAAAAAGGATCGGGTTCGTTTTTCGCAGCGCGCGCTTAGCGCTTTACTGAGCGTACTGCTGGCTACTCAGCCCCTGCTCCCTGCCGTGGCGGCAACCATTACCCCATCCGGCAATACCCAGCTTGATAAAGCCGCCAACGGCGTTCCGGTGGTCAACATCGCTACACCGAACCAGTCCGGTATCTCCCATAACAAATACAACGATTATAACGTCGGGAAAGAGGGGCTGATCCTTAATAACGCCACCGGGCGACTCAACCAGACCCAGCTTGGCGGCATTATACAGAGCAACCCGAACCTGAAGGCCGGGCAGGAAGCCAAAGGCATTATTAACGAGGTTACCGGCAGCAACCGCTCAACGCTGCAGGGTTACACCGAGGTCGCCGGCAAGGCGGCTAATGTGATTGTGGCTAACCCCTACGGCATTACCTGTAACGGCTGCGGATTTATTAATACGCCAGAGGCGACGCTGACCACCGGTAAACCGGTGCTGGATGCTAAAGGAAATCTTCAGTCGCTGGACGTGAGCAAAGGCAGCATCACTATTGAAGGCCAGGGGCTGGACGGTAGCCAGAGCAGCGCCGTATCGATCATTTCCCGCGCTACCGAAATTAACGCCAGGCTGCATGCCAAAGATTTAACCGTCATCGCCGGGACCAACCGCGTGGCGGCAGACGGCAGCGTGAGCGCCCTGAAAGGCGAGGGCGCAGCGCCGAAGGTCGCGGTAGACACCGGTGCGCTGGGCGGGATGTACGCCAACCGCATTCGCCTGGTCTCCAGCGAGAAGGGGCTGGGGGTAAACCTTGGCAATCTCAACGCGCGTCAGGGAGATATTCAGCTGGATGCCGGTGGCAAGCTGACGGTCACAAACAGCCTTGCCAGCGGCGCGATTACGGCAAACGGCGTGGGCGTGGCGCTCAACGGTAGCCATCAGGCCGGCGGAGCGCTGAACGTGGCCAGTTCGCAGGATATGGCGCTCAATAACGGCACGCTCGCCAGCAGCGGTGAAATGCGCCTGACCAGCCAGGGCAAACTGCAGGCAGAGGGCGGTAGCCTCACCAGCAAAAGCGATCTTAACGTGACGGCCGGGAAGGACCTTACGCTGGTTAACACGCGTGCCGGAAGTGAAAAACGTACCACCCTCTCCGGCAGCGGCCTGTTGTCTGCAAAAGCCAGTGAAATCACTGCCGGGAATAGCCTTACGCTGAAGGGAGATCGGGTCGCGCTGGATGGCAAAAGCCGGGCCGACGCGTCCGGAGATATCCGCCTGACGGGTAGCCAGATAACCAGCCAGGGGCAGGTAAATGCGGGTAACGCCATCGCCCTCACCGGCGGCAGCGTCACAACCGGCGGGCAGCTGGCAGCGAAAGGCCATCTCGGTATCACGGCGGACGATCTGAATAATAGCGGTCTCCTGCAGGGTAACGACGTTAACCTCCAGGCACAAACCGTCACCAACGGCGGCACGCTGCAAAGCGGCGGGCAGCTGGTGCTTAATGCCGACGCGCTGACTCAGCGGGGGACGCTGGGTGCGAAGGGCGATGCGAACATCGTCGTAAATAAGGCGCTGAATAATAGCGGCAACCTGCTTGCGGACGGCGCGCTGAGCGTGAAAGCCGATACGCTGACGCAGGACGGAAAACTGTCCGGTGCAAAATCGCTGACGGCGCAGACGGGTACATTTACCAGCAGTAAAGACTCCCGCACCACCAGCCAGGGCAATGTGCAGTTAAGCGCGGCCCGGGAGGCCAGTCTTAACGGCCAGACGGACGCCGCAGGTGCGTTAACCGTCAATACCAAAAACCTCGCCACGCGGCAGGATGCCCATCTGCAGAGCGACAAAGATCTCACCTTACAGGCAGACAACGCTGAGCTGAACGGTATTCAGGCGGCGAAAGGCACGCTTTTCGCAACGGCAAAAACGATCAAGCACGGTGGGAAATCGACCGGAAATACGCTGGACGTAACGGCCTCCGGAGATATGACGAATTCCGGCGACTTAACTGCCAGTGCCATTACCCTGCGCGGGCAGAACATCACCCAGGCCGGAACCGCGAAAGCGGATCGCCTCAGCCTGACGGCGCCTGGCACAATCAGCAATAGCGGGACGCTGGTAGCGGATAATCTGCTGCTGAGCGGAGCGTCAATTGTCAACGGCGGGCTGCTGCAGGGGAACAGCCAGCTCAATCTCGAAACAGGGACGCTCGCTAACCTTGCCGGTGGCGCGATTTATAGCGTTCGCGATCTGACGCTGAACATCCCAACGCTGAATAACAGCGGACTTATCACCACCGACGGTAGCCTGTGGCTTAAGGGCGATACGCTTATTAGCCAGGGCGAAATTAACGGCGTCAGCCTTTACAGCGACTATGCCAGCCTGAGCAACCTCGGCGCGGGACGACTGCTGGCGGACGATCGCCTGACAATGACGGGCACCACGCTGGTCAACCAGGGCACTATCGCGGCAGACAAACTTGAGATGACCGCAAGCGGCCTGCAAAACCAGGGGACGGTGCAGGGGAACGACGCCCTGAATCTTGACGCGGCAGAGGTATCGAACAGCGGTGCTCTGCGCAGTAGCGGTACGCTGGATCTGCATGGCGTAACGCTTGCCAACAGCGGCGAGCTGAGCGCAACCACGCTGCTGTTAAATCTCTCCCGCCAGGCTCGTAACGACGACGACGGGCGGGTTATTGCCCGAAACGGCCTGACGCTTACCACCGCCGAAGCGCTTAACGGCGGGCTGATGGCCGGTACCAATGTACAGCTCAACAGCGCCGCTGTGACCAACAGCGGTACGCTGCAGGGTTCCGGCTCGCTGGCAGTAACGGGGGCACAGCTCACTAACCAGCAGCAGGGGATGCTGCTCTCCGGCGGGGAGTTGAAGATACAAAACACCACGCTCAGCAATGCCGGGCTGCTGCAGGGCAAAATGCTTAACCTCGCCACCGGCAGGTGGATTAACGACGGCAACGCGCTGGGCGAAGCGGGCATCACCGCGAAGGTGGCTGGCTCCCTGAGCAACGGCGGCAAGATACTGAGCCAGCAAAAGGCAGATGTTGAGGCTTCCGGTATCGATAACCGGGGCCAGCTGCTGGCAAAGGTGCTGGCGCTGCGCGGCGATCTGCAAAACAGCGGCCTTCTGCAGGGCAGCAGCGCGGTAAACTGGTCGGGTAATACGCTGGTGAATCAGCAGCAGGGGCAGATCGCAGCCGGTGACACGCTGACGCTAAGCGGTAAAACCCTCACAAGCCAGGGGAGTCTGCAGGCGCGTAGCGCAACGCTTGGCGCAGAGACCTTTACCAACGGCGGCACGGTGCAGGCGCTTAACGATCTGACGCTGACCAGCGCCGATCGGCTGGATAACACGGGCGCGCTGCTTAGCCAGGATCGGTTCACGCTGACGACGGGTCGGCTGTTTAATGATGGACAGCTGGCAGGTAAGGCGCTGACCCTGAACGCAGCGCAGCTGACCAACAACGGCATCCTGCAGGGGAACGACAGCCTGGCGCTGACCACCCGGACGTTAACCAACGGCAGTACCGGGCAGCTGGTCAGCGGCAGCGGCCTGGATCTGACCCTCGACCGGCTGGAAAACAGCGGCCTGCTGCTGGTGAATGATAACTTTACCCTCCATGGCAACGACCTGATTAACCGCGGCGATATTCAGGCCGAAAGCCTGAACTTCAGCCTGGGCAATGCCCTGACCAACCAGGGCAAGACGGTTGCCACGCAGAACGCGACGCTCAACGCGAAGACGATAACCAACGGCGGCACGGTAGCGGCTAAAACGCTGGCGATCAGCGGCACGGAACTGCGCAACAGCGGCCTGGTACAGGGTAATAACGCGATTGACGCCATGGCCGACCGTTTTATCAATGAGCTGAACGGCACCTGGCTCTCCGGTGGGGCGCTCACCCTGCAGGGCGGGCAGATAAGCAACGCCGGCGTGCTGCAGGGCGCCACGCTCGGGATGACCGGGACATCGCTTGCCAGCAGCGGCACAATCAATGGCCTGACGGGGCTGAACGGTACGTTCAGCGGAACGTTAAGCAATACCGGCCTGCTGCAAAGCGGCGTGGCGACGACCCTTAACGCCGATAGGCTCATGAACCCGGGCCGGATCATGGGCAATACGCTGTCGCTCAGTGCCCGCGAACTCAATAACGGCGGGCTCTGGCAGGGCGCGCAAGGCCTGACGGTGACCGGCGATACGCTGACCACCGAAAGCGCGTCGCGCACGCTCTCCGGCGGCCTGCTGACGCTGGATGCCGGCCAGCTGACCACCCAGGGCACGCTTCAGGGCAACGGCGCGGACGTTCGCGCGACGGGCTGGACGCACGGCGGATCGCTGCTCAGCCAGGGGGCGTTAACGGTGAATACCGGCGGCACGCTGACCTCGACCGGCTCGTTGATGAGCCAGGGCAGGGCCGATATTACCGCGCAGACCCTGGATAACCGGGGACAACTCCTCAGCGAAGAGGCGGTAACGCTTGGCGGCAGCACGCTCAAAAACAGCGGCACCGTGCAGGGGAAAACCCTGGCGCTGCAGCAGAGGAGCATTAACAACCAGGGCACCTTAACCGGGCTGCAAAGCCTGACGGTTCAGGCGCAGCAGCGGCTGATGGCGCGCATGGCGATGGCCGCGCCGCAGCAGGAGCTGATCAACGGTGCGGGCGGTAAACTCCTCACGCAGGGTACCCTGAATATTACCTCCGGTGCGGTGACCAACGCCGGCACCTGGCAGGCGCAAAATATTCTGCTGAACGCGCAGTCGCTGTCCAACAGCGGGGCGGTGCAAAGCGCTGACGCGCTGCAGATGACGCTGGTGGACTCCCTCACCAGTACCGCAGGCAGTAAAATCACCGCGCTGGGAACGGCGGCACTGCAGGCCGCAGCGCTTACCAACCAGGGGCAGTGGGCGGCGAAAAACCTGACCCTGAAAGGAGGCACGCTCAGCAACAGCGGTGCCATCAGCGGGGTTAATGGCCTGACTCTCAGCCAGACCGGCGCCGTTAACCAGCAGGCAAACGGCACCATGCTGACCGGCGGGGCGCTGAACATCAACGCCGCTTCCGTCACCAGTGCCGGTAAAATTCAGGGCGCAACGCTCGGCATTACCACCGGTGCGCTGACCAATAACGGGCGTCTGCAGGGCGATAACGGCGGAACCCTCACCCTGAGCGGGACGCTGACCAACAATAGCGGCGGCGAAATTGTTAGCCGCAGCGGGCTGACGATCGCTACCCCGACGCTGTTTAACTACGGCCTGATCCAGGGCGGCGGCGAAACGCGCTTGACTGCTACCTCGCAGGCGCGTAACGACGGCAAACTGCTTTCCGGCGCCCGACTGACGCTCGGGACGCCGCAGTACAGCGGCGCAGGCTGGCTGCAGGCCAACGACCTTATCCTCAATGCGGCAAACGCCACTAATAACGGCACCTGGATTGCCGATCGGGCCACGCTGACCGGCAGCACGCTTACCAGCCAGGGCACCACCCAGGCGGGCCAGCTTACGGTTAACTACAACCAGCTAACCAACAGCGGAACGCTGCTCGGCAATACTCAACTCAATATCGATGCCGATCGGGTGACCCAGAGCGCCGGCGGTAAGCTGCTGAGCGGTGGCGACCTGTGGCTGCAGAGTAAGGGGCTGGACGTTGTCGGCCAGCTGGTGTCGCTTGGTAATTTGACCCTGCAGTTGACCAACGCCTTTACCAGCAAATCCGCCGTGGCGGCAGGAAAAACCCTGACTATCAACAGCGGTGGCGCCATCGACAACCGCAGCGTCATGCAGGGCCAGGCGGTCAACCTGAGCGCGGGCGGTCAGCTTAGCAATAACGGGCAAATCACTACCGGCACCGGAGCCAGCTCGCTCTCCGGCAGCAGCGTGGCGCTGAATTCCGCCGGGTCAGTGCAGGGCGGCGGTGATATCACCATCGCCAGCCGCGGCAACATCACCGTGGACGGATTTACCGGCACGCGCGGCTCGCTGACCCTGAGCGCGCCGGGTTCGATCGTCAATACCGCGCTGCTGTATGCGGCCAACAACCTTGCGCTTTACGCCGACAGTATCACCAACCAGCGCGGCGATATTATGGCGGGCAATAACCTGTGGATGCAGAAAGATGCAGCGGGGAATGCGAATAGCCAGGTGGTGAATACGTCGGGGAATATCGAGACGCAGAACGGTGATATTACGGTTAAGACGGCTAGTTTGTTGAATCAGCGTGAAGGTCTGACAGTCACTCAGAATGAAACTGATAATTCTACCGATTTACAAAGCACGCTCCTTGTTAATGTGCGTGATGTACCACGCGAGAAACTGGATCATTACCTGCGTGAAGTATGTACTGGCGGCGGCAGGAATGAGCATTGTAAAGATTATGTGGAATTTTTTATTACAGGCGACGTTGAGCAAAGTGTATTAGTAAAAGAAACATCGGTAACTGCTACTGCCAACGGCGGCGCGGCGCGTATTGCTTCCGGCCGAGATATCACCATTAATGCGGGAACCCTAGATAATAAAGCCAGTCATATTCTGGCATCAGGTAATATCATCCTTGCTGGCGACAGCCTGAATAACTATTCAGCAGAAACCAGCAGAGTGAGCTGGTACGGAATTTATAAAAATACTTGTACAATGTCCTCAGGGTGTGGTTCTGATGTCGCTGAACCTCTGTCTGATTACGAGCTCAACAGCTTAGCTAAACATTATAATAAAGACCTTGATTACGTTAACTTCCAGTACCAGCTGCAGGATGGGCTTCGGGAAGTCGTCAGCAACGAACCATCAGCACTTTACCGCGCCGTTATCCAGGCCGGCGGCAACGTCACCGCTAACTTCACCAATAACATCAGCAACACCAATACCACCGCCAATGCCGGTGGCATCAGCAATGTTATTGCCACGCCGACGCTGAACACCCTCAGCAACCAGACCATCGACGGTGGGGTGCAAAAACAGGGCCTGGCGAATACCGGGACCGTGGCGGTGAACTCGCCGCAGTTTAAAGATCAGCTGCAGGATGCTTTACAGCAGCTTAACGGCGGCGGCGCGCTGGATAACAGCGGCGCGGCGAATGCATCACTCAGTACCATCTCCACCGCCCAGAAAGGCAACGCAAATCTCGGCAAGCTGGGAGATCTGGCCAACGCGGGCGTCACCACCGCCGATCTCAGGACTGCGGAAGGAGGCTCTGTCGGACAGCATCAGGGCCAGCGCGTTGACACCAGCGCTTACCCGCTGCCGTCGGGAAATAATGGCTATTTTGTCTTCTCAGACAATCCAAAAAGCCCGTACCTGATCAACGTTAACCCTAAACTGAATACGCTCGGGCAGCTCGATCCCGCGCTCTTTGCCGAGCTGAACAAGATGCTCGGCGTCAAACCTTCTGCCAACGCGCCGCAGGAGACGCGGGCTGCGTTTACCGACGAGAAGCAGTTCCTCGGCTCGTCGTACATGCTGGGCCGCCTGAATCTGAACCCCGATTACGACTACCGCTTCCTCGGCGATGCGGCGTTCGATACCCGCTACGTCTCAAACGTGGTACTCAACCAGACCGGTAACCGCTACCTGAACGGCATCGGGTCCGATCTGGATCAGATGCGCTATCTGATGGATAACGCCGCGGCGGCGCAGCAGTCGCTGGGCCTGCAGTTTGGCGTCTCCCTGTCGGGCGCGCAGATTGCCGCCCTCGACCACAGCATCGTGTGGTGGGAAAAAGCGACCATCAACGGTGAAACCGTAATGGTGCCGAAGGTCTATCTGTCGCCGAAGGACGTCACCATCAACAACGGCAGCGTCATTGCCGGTAATAACGTCACGCTGAAGAGCGGCGACATTACCAATAGCGGCAGTTCGTTGCTGGCGAATAATACCCTGACGCTGGACAGCCAGAACAGCATCAGCAACCTCAACAACGGCCTGATGAAAGCGGGCGGCGACCTGAACCTGAGCGCCATTGGCGATATCAATAACATCAGCTCCACCATCAGCGGCAAAACGGTGGCTCTGGAAAGCCTGGACGGCAGCATTAATAACCTGACGCAGGTTGAGCAGATCGATATCAACGCCATGGGCAAGTACAGCAATATCAGCCTGAAGGACACTCTTCTGGGCTCAACGGCCTCTATTACCGCGCAGGATGGCCTGTCGCTTGAGGCGGGTAAAAACATCACCGTCACTGGCGCAAACCTGGCCTCCGGTGGTGACATGCTGCTGAACGCGTGGGGCGATATTGCCGTCAATGCAAACCAGATTAACGACGCTTACAGTTCAAGCCAGGCGAATACCAGCCGTTCGTCCGTGACTTATCAGGGAAGTACCGTCAGCGCGGGCGGTAACCTGGCGGCTAATGCTGGACACAATCTTGATGTCACTGCCAGCGATCTGAAGGCGGGCGGCAGTGCCGGGTTGAGTGCGGGTAACGATCTCAATCTGAACGCGGCGCAAACCAGCGAAAGCAGCCGTAACGGGAAACATGAATCCCATAGCACCGGCCTCGATCGCACCACGATTTCCACGGGTGATAACCTGGTGCTGAAAGCCGGGCAGGACATCAATGCCCAGGCCGCCGCGCTGGCCGCCGAGAAAAACGTCGGGCTGCAGGCGGGCCGTGACGTCAATCTGGCCGCAGAAGCCACCACCCAGGGCGACAGCTATAAAGCGAGCAAGAAAACCGTCATCAATGAGTCGGTGCGCCAGCAGGGAACCGAGATTGCCAGCGGCGGCAATACCGCCATTATCGCCGGACGTGACGTAAAAACCGAAGCGGCACAGGTGACGGCGAAGGGTGATATCGGCGTGGCGGCAGGCCGCGACGTTAACCTGAATACCGCAACCGAAAGCGATTACTCCTACAAAGAGCAGACTAAGACCAAAAGCGGTTTCCTCAGCAAGAAAAAGACTCACACCATTGAGGAAAACAGCGCGACGCGTGAAGCAGGATCGCTTCTGAGCGGCGACAACGTCCAGGTTTCGGCGGGCAATAACCTGCTGGTGAAAGGCTCCGCAGTGGCGGGCGATGGCGACGTGCAGCTGCAGGCAGGCAACAATGTCGATATCGTTGCGGCTACCAACAGCGATACCTCGTGGCGCTTTAAGGAGACCAAAAAGTCGGGCCTGATGGGCACCGGCGGTATTGGTTTCACCATCGGCAGCAGTAAAAGCACCCACGATCTGCGTGAGCAGGGCACCACCCAGAGCGGGAGCTTCAGTACCGTTGGCTCAACGGGGGGCGGCGTCAATATCACTGCCGGTAATCAGCTTCATGTGGGCGGTGCGGACCTGATTGCGGGCAAGGACATGGCCCTGACCGGTGACAGCGTGGTAATCGAGCCGGGCCATGATAAACGCACCCGTGATGAAAAATTTGAGCAAAAATCCAGCGGCCTGACGGTGGCGCTGTCTGGCGTGGTCGGTAGCGCGATTAACAGCGCCGTCACCACCGCTCAGGAGGCAAACAGGGAGAGCGACGGACGTCTGGCAGCCCTGCAGGCAACCAAAGCCGCGCTGTCAGGGGTGCAGGCGGCACAGGGCGCGGCGCTCGCGCAGCAGACGGCCGATCCGTCGAACGGGT